>Ga0137403_10004751_pt1 | contig 15935 bp, 13 predicted proteins | sample CZOMad2_1_16fung_FD_122057 | JGI IMG/M metagenome (GOLD analysis project Ga0137403, IMG submission 122057) | Vadose zone soil fungal communities from Angelo Coast Range Reserve, California, USA - CZOMad2_1_16fungal (Hybrid Assembly) | ecosystem: Environmental > Terrestrial > Soil > Vadose zone... | reverse complement strand
TTTTATTTTTTTTTTTTATTTTTTTTTTTTTTTTTTTTGCCTTTAAAAAACCAAAAAAAAAAAAAAAAAAAATTATAAAAAAAAAAAGAGGGTAGACCTAAATAATAGATGAAAAAAACCAAAACCAACTCTGATCGATTCTTAAAGCTTTAATAAATGCTGAATCTACATAAAATTACTTTCGTATAAAATCAAAATCTTCGATAAATAAAGAAACTAAAAAGATCACACAAATACAAATTTATATATTACTGTAGAATTAGTGTTTTTTTCTACAATTTACAATTTACGATTTTACAATTTCACGATTTACAATTTCACGATTTACGCTTTCACGATTTTACAATTTAACGATTTACGCTTTCACGATTGACGATTTAACGATTTACGATTTCACGATTTACGATTTATGATTAATGTTATATAAAGTTAAAGCAACTGCGAAAAAACCAACTATATTTTAATCGCCAAACCCTAAAATCTTTATCTCTATTTATGAAAAAATCATAAATAACATTAACTCATTTAATTCTTTCTGTATTCTGTAAAAGTCATTAACTTAATAATTTAAACCACCGCCTCCGCCTGACAACAAGGGAGAGAAGGTGCAGTTTTTTTGCCGTCCGGCTTTGTTTCTAAAAATATTAAAAAAAAAGGCGGGGAGATAATAAGTAATTAATTGCATTACGTAGACGGAGACTTAGATTAAAGACGTAGACGTAGAGTAAAATTAAGGCTTAAATATTATCCTTTTTTTTTATTAATTTTATTAATTTTATTATCCGAATGTACGAATGTACGAAATATTTTGTTTTATTTTTATTTTTATTTTTATTTTTATTTTTTTTAATTATTTTTTTTATTATTTTTTTGCCTGCCTTACGGCATTTTTTTTTTTTGCCGCACCGCCGGACGGCAGGCTTTTTTTTGTTTTTTGTTTTTTGTCGTACGTAATCTATTTTCTATATTTTCTGTTACCATTTATCAGACAGCGTCAGCAACGCTTAATATAAAATATAATTCGATAATTAGATAATCCAATAATCAGATAATTTGATAATACGATAATTCTTGAGTTTACGATAATCCGAAGGTTTGTAAAATATTAGATTCAATTCAATCGATTGAATCACCGCCGTACGTTTTTGTTCTTTCTAAAAATTAAAGCCGGATAAATAATAAAAAATTTTAGTGCCGTCCGGCTGACTATTTTTTTCGTAATTGACAAATTAAAAATGCCTGCCGTCCGGCGGTTTTTGCCGTCCGGCTCGGTTTAAAAAAAAAAAATAAATAAAATAAAAATTAAAAAAAAAAGCTCACGCAGCTCAACGCAGCTCAAGCAGCTCACGCAGAAAAGGGGTTTTTATGTAATATAAAAATAAAATATTAAGCTTTGGATTATTAAGTTATTAAGTTATTAATTTATTAAGTTTGTTAAATTTGTTAAGTTTATTAATTTATTAAGTTATTAAGAATAAAAGCTATTAATTAATTAATAATTTAAAATTAAAAAGTAATAATTAATAATGAATAATTAATGTAAATCTATAGTCTTAGTTCCGGCAGTCTCTTTATATAAAATATTTGATAAAGAGTAATAATTAATGTAAATCTATAGCATCTTTGATATAGCTTAATAATAATAAAGTAAAAACATATGCTTGGATAAAACTTACAGCTAATTCTAATCCAATTATAGCTACAAATAAAGCAAAAGGAATTAAAGTAATTATTGCTATTAATACTCCACCTGTAAACATTTGATATAAGAAAGTAGATAAAATTTTAAGTAAAGTATGACCTGCAGTTATATTACTAAAAAGTCTTATTCCTAATGAGAATGCTCTCGCAATATAACTTATTAATTCAATTAAAACTAATAAAGGAACTAAAGCTAAAGGTGTTCCTGCTGGAATAAAGAATGAAAAGAAATGAATTTTATGAATTGATAATCCTAAAATTGTTACTCCTATTACAATAGTAAATGATAAACCAATAGATACTACTATTGATGAAGTTATGGCATAAGAATAAGGTACATTTCCAATTAAATTAGCAAATAAAATAAATAAGAAAGTTGAATATATAAAAGGTAAATAAATTTCTTTCCCTAATTGTTCTCTTACCATAGAATTTATACTTGCAAATATACTTTCTAATAATAAAGATCATTTATTAGGTAATAATCTAATATTATTATCGGCTACTATATTTAGACTAACTATTAAAAATAACGCGATTAATGTATAAAAACCTAAATTTGTTAAAGTTAAATTTATATAACTAAATAAAGGAGCATTAAAACTAAATAAAGAAGTTATTTCAAATTGTTCTAAAGGAGAATTTATAAATAAATTCGCAACATTAATATTTTTTAACATTTTAAATAAATCTTAGATTTTTATGTTCTTGTGTTTGTACTATACTATTATATTATTTTTTTGTTTTGTAATTAGATAATATTACTAGAAATAGTAAAGCGATTAATAATTGGAATGAATAGAATTGTCCCAATTTAATTATTACTTCTTTTATGAACTCTCCCGAGGAAGTAATTAGACGATAACATTTAATAAGTTAATAATTTTATAATTTAATAATTTAATCAAATTATTGACATCAAATCATTCATAAATTCAATTTAAACTTCTGACCCAAGTAATTCAAGATTAATAATTAATGTACAGTCCAGTACAAAATTAGAGATTAGAGATAAAATTTATGTACGTGTTCGGGAAATTAAAGTTTCAAATCACAGTTTCAAATCACAGTTTAGTAGATAGCAATTTTAATAATGAATTATATGAACTTGTTAAACAATTTACTGATGTTACTGATGTTACTGATGTTAAAGGTTACAGAAAAAAATTAAAAAATAAAAATGCCGTACGGCTAAAAATTAAAAATTAAAAATTAAAAATTAAAAATTAAAAATTAAAAATTAAAAATTAAAAATTAAAAAATAAAAAATAAAAAATTTTAGTGACAAAAAAAGAGATATTGTAGCACATAATAGTAAATATTGAAGTATTAAAAATACATTAAATATTGCTATGTTATATGCAAATTCTATATGCAAACTTTCTCAGTCTCAGATTTTAGAGGAAGAGTTTACACATTAACGCATTATCTAAGTTATAGGGGAAGGAATATTCCTAGCTAACCAGTTTGACGTTTTTTTTAGTCTATTATATGAAGAAAATATTTTTATGAACAGATCAAGTTTCTATATCTTGAATTAGAGGGTTAGTGTCTTTTGCCGATCGACAGGGTAACGAAAGATTTGCTAAGTCTTTAAGATTAATTGCTTTACTTAAATTTTATAAATGAGATGCAGAAAGAGGGTGTGGTACTTGAACGGCTGTTGAGAATGCTATAAGTATTCAGGATTTAGCTAGAGAATTAGGAATGAATATTTATTTACCAGTAACAGGACCTTTTATTAATCCTTTTGCAATTGATTTAATATTGGCAACTTTTAGTGTTAGTCAAAGATTTGTTTTTGATGCAATTGTGGAAGAATCTATAGCTATTTATTCACCGGGGTTGAATTTAAAACCAAAAACCGTCCGGCGGAAATAGGGGATGATAATATTATTAAAGAAAGAAGTATTTATAAGAATATTAATATGATTGGTAATAATAATATTAATAGAAATACAAATAGATATATTAATAAGAAGAATAATAATATTTTATTTAATGCAAGAGTTAATAATAATAATACATTTAAAGCTAAAGATTCTGCTAATTTTTCTACGACTAGTGTAGATAGAAATAAAAATAAAAATAAAAATAAAAATATAGATATTGAAAGTTATAAACTATTAATAGATGATAAATTTAGATCTGAAGAATTAGTTTCATTATTTAATTTTTTAGATGAATTTAATGTAGGAGCTGAAGATAGAAAAAGATTAGAAGATTTAATATTAATTGTAGGACAGTTATTAAGTATATCTAAATTAGGAATTACAAAGAAAGGAGTTATGGAATTAAAAGGAAATGTAATAGATTTATTTGATTCTATTGGATTGAAATCTGAAATACTTTATAATATTTTAAAATATATTGATAAGGTAAGTGAAGAATGTTCAAAAAGTAGATTGATTAATTATACAAGTAATAATATTAAATCTAAATTAGTTAAAGAGTATAATAATAATAATAAAAATATGGTAGAAAAATATATGATTAATGATAATGAAGAATTTTTGTTAAAATTAATAGAAATTGCAGCAAGAAGAAATGTAGTATTAAGTGATTCTAAATTACAGGAAATTATTGAGATATTGAATTTATTAGGAAGTTATAATTATGATGATATAACTAGAATTATTGAAGGATTGATGAATAAATTAATGATTGATTTTAATGATATTGTTAGTCAAGTTAAAAAGGAATCTTATAGAAAAAGAAAACTTATAGTTAAAAATATGACAATTGATAATTATACTAAAGAATTAGATAGTAATTTTGATGCATTCTTAATTAAGGCTAAAGAAATTAGTGTTAATTATTTTACGGATAAATCTAAAAATTTAATTGAATTACTTACTCTCCCTCCTCCTGACAACAAAAAAAACCTTCTCCACCTTCCTAATAAATATAATAGTATATTTAGTGTAATAATTAATTTGCATCATAGAAATATTGAAAGATTGACTAAGAAATTTGATAAATTATTAAATTATAATAGAGAGTCTATGAAGTTAGTTAAATTGATTAGAAAATGAGGGATTGTATAGTTCTAGTGTTAAGAATACTATTTTACATGATATTAATGGGAAAATTGATAAAGGATTAATTGATTTATTAGATAATTACAGAAGAAATAATTATAAAGAATTAAAATATGTCTCGCTCCGCCAGCACATTCTCCCCCCCGTGTACACGCGAACAAGTGCAGGAGGGAGGGAAGACCTGTGTAGTCTTTTGCCTCTCGGTTTTTTTTTTTTTTTTTTTTTATTTTTACCATACAGAAAAAAAAAAAAAAAAAAAAAAAAAAAAAAAAAAAAAATAAAAAAAAAAAGAGGAGCGAGACTATGTACTAAATAAAAATAATTTATTTAAACAAAGGCGGCGCGAGACATAATGAAGGAATTTCGATATTGATTATCAGGAGGAGGGGAGATTGTTAGAGGAGTGAAAAAAAGACAACAAAAAAAGACAAATTTGTTTTCGCACGGCGTTAATTTCAACTTAGTAACTTTTTAAGATATTCCTCTTTATAAGTTTATAAGTTTATCTTTGCTTAATTGATAATTTATAAGTTTATTAGTTTATCTTTGCTTAATTGATAATTTATAAGTTTATAAGTTTATAAGTTTATAAGTTTATCTTTGCTTAATTGATAATTTAAATTTTTAAGATTAAAGTATAAAATTGTATTTTATAAATTAATAAATTAAAAGTAGTATAAATAATTTAATAAATTAATAAATTAATAAAATACTAAATTTTACTAATTTAAAGTAATATAAATAACTTAGTAAAATAAAATTTAATAAATTTAATAATTAATTTAAAGAAATATACTTAATATAAATATACTTAATAAGCGGTAAGATTAATTTAATTGGTAAAATGAAACTTTGTGGTAGTTTTGATTAAAGTTCGAATCTTTGATTTTACCCTTTTAATAACCTAATAACCTAATAACCTAATAATATATTTTTTTTTTATAAAAATTTTAAAAGAGATTTATGTGTTATATTTTTTTGGGTCTTTTGGGTTTGGCTTTTATAAAGATAAAAATATAAAATATAAATATAAATATAAATATAATATAAATAAGGTAAATAAGGTAATAAGGGTTGGCATTAACGTTTTTTGTTATTTAAAATAAAGGTTTAAATATTTAAAAAGACAAATTTCCACTAAAAATAGTAGTCTCACTCCTCTTCCATCATTGTACAAGGAGGGAGGGAGGGAAGGTGCAGGAGGAGTGAGACGTAGTACATATTGATTAATAAATTTAATTTTTATTAAAAATAGTTCTATTAATTAATACTTATATTTAATTATATTTTTTCAATTGACTAAAATTAGTGGAGAGGAGAGCTAAAGAGTGTATAATGATTTAAAGATCGTTAATAATTTTAATTTTAATAATGATTTAAATATCGTTAAAAAATTTTCATCGTTACATGTTCATTAAGGAAATAAATTTAATACTTATAATAATTAAATTTAATAATGACTTTAAACTTCATTATAGACAAATATTTATTAATAATTAAGTATTAATGCCGGACGTTTTTCGGTTTTTAAAAATAAAAAGCTCACGCTGCCGGAAGGCAGAAACAACGCAAAAAAAAATATAAAAAAAAGGAGCGAGACAATGTATTTTTGTACATTTTGTACATTTTGTTTATTTGTTCATTTGTTCATTTGTTCATTTGTTCATTTTTAACATTTATTAAAAAAACATTTATTTCAAAAACTTAAATTGCTAGAGAACTCCTTAAATTTTTAGCCGCGCCGTACATCACGGTAGTTTTAATTAAAATTTTATTCTAAATATAAAATTACCTTAAAAAAAAAAAAAAATTTACTATCATTAATATCTTTATGTTCAAATTCTTGATCTTTTATCAAGTCTATGTTAAATATTTGATTTATTGAAGTTTTTATCGTAACTTATGATCGAATAACTATCGAACGTAAAACAATAATTTCTTCTGCCGTAAGGCAGCCTTACGGTTTTTTTTAGCTTTCGCAAAAAGAAAAAAATAAGTTAATTTAAATATGTAGAGATTCATAAATATTGTATATTTAATTTTAAAAACAATTTAATTTGTGCCGTAAGGCTTTAATTTAATATTCAATCTTATGAATTAATTTCAAATTCTGCCGTCCGGCACAAAATAAAAATTAAAAAATGACAAAAAATAATTTAATGAGTAATATTTCAGATATTTTTAATGGATTAATTGATGTTTTAATTATTTTATTACCCGTATTATTAGCAGTGGCATTTATGACACTCATTGAAAGAAAAATTTTGAGTGCTATGCAAAGGCGGTGTGGTCCCAATGTTGTGGGATATTACGGAACTTTAAATCCGTCACAAAAACTTTTTAAAAAATATCTATTTTTATTTTTAGTCAATTTATGCATTTTAGATTTTTTAATTATTTATTTTATAATTTTTTTAATCCTTTTTTTAGTTTATTTAGTTGTATTAATTATCTTATGGTTTTGCTGCTTGTATGTTATAATATTAAGCTTAAAATTTCAGTGTCCGCATGATTGCTATATTTTTCCTTTTGTAATTAGTAATAATAATGGTACGAATGATATTTATCCTACAATAGAATTGTTAAGCTCCATGATGTTCTTATATAATGGTAAACCTCAAATATTCTTAGCTAGAAGGTTTCCTTTCCCTTTTTATATTCCTTATTCTCCTATCAGTACAGCTGCAAATAAATCAAATAAAACAGTTGAAACGAATTCAAATGATAATAAAGTTGAAATTCTGAATGAGGCAATTAACAAATTAGAACAAATAGCTAAATCTAAACGAGGCGAATTGAAACCTTTAAATGCTACTATTTTGCATACTATTCATAATGTTTTAGATGTTAATGAACGGAAGAAATTATATGAAAAACTCAGAAATACTGGAGAACTCTTAGGTGGAATTTATGCTATTCAATATAAAAATAATCCTAATATTTTTTATATAGGTCGTGCTTTTGAATTTTCTAGTAGATTGGCTTCGCATATAAGAAATTCATTGGAATATGAACAATTATTTACGACTAATTTATTCTATAATTTTGTTAAAGATGCTGGAGGGTGGGAAAATTTTACTTTTCATATACTAGAATTCTTGCCTAAGAATATTCCATTGCAAATAGAAAAAGAAAATTTTTATTTTATGAAATATAATCCTATTTTGAATACTATGACTAGTGGTCGATATAATCCGAAAAAGAGTTTAAATAAAGATAAATTGTCTGAAAATAAAACTAATAATAAATTAGAAGTTAAAAATAAACATAGCCGACGGGCAAAATTACTATGAATTTACAAAATAGATAGTAATTTGTTAAAACGATCTTCAAATAATAAAAATAATAAACCGGAACTTTTTTTTAAATTTATAGATACTTGTCTCACGCCTCCTGAACCTGTGTAGTCGGAGGCGTGAGACCTTGTTTAGGATTTAGAAAATCTAGCAAATTAACTGGTGTGGATAGAAATATAATGGGTAAATTTTTAGATAGTAATAGAATTTTAAACGGTTATCTTTTCTATTCATCGCCGATTACAAATTTCGAAATAACTTTACAACAAGTAAGAAAAACTTGAGCTATTTATGGAGATTTAACATCACCAATCCAAGTATGATGCTATTCGTTTTTTTGTTTTTTAAAATTCAAAAAAAAAAGATAATAAAGGATTATTTAACTTAGTAACATCTGCTCCTTTTGAAAGTATTAGAGAATATGGAAAATTTTTAAGAATTCATGATGTATCGGCAAAAAGATATATCGATTTATTAAAACCTGATACTAAAAAAGGATTTTATGCATTTAGTAAACCAATTACACCAGAAATAATTAATACTATTTTAAGCAATCCTTTAAAACTAAAAGATAGAACACAGCCAGTTTACGTATATGATTCTAATACAATGGAATTAATTAATAATAAACCTTTTAATTCTATTAAAGAATGTTATGATATTTATAAAATATCTTCCCATATTGCACACTATTATATAGATACTGAAAAACCAACTTTATTAAATGGTAAATTATGTTATTTATTTAGATCAGCAATTTCAAATAATTTAAAAACAAATTTATTAGCAAAATCTGTTTTACTTAATGACTTAAAATTAGATAAAAATATTAATAATGAACAATTAAATTCAAATTCTGGCGTACAATCACAGCTAACAAAAAAAAATAAAAAATAAAAAATTAAATTTTCAGACGTACGGCGCCTTACGGATTTTAGTCGCCTTACTGCATAAATTATAAAAATATTAGATTTAAATTAAGAAGAGCGGCACAGAATTTGCTTATCATATGGCAATATGAAGGTAATTAAAGTGAAAAATAAGATTATATGCTGGAACGATTAATTTAAATTACTACTTACGCAATGCGCAATGTTGCGTTGCCTGACGTAGGTGGATTAATCAACTTATTAACCAGCAGACCTTTATAAAATATTTTTAAAATAAAAATAAAAATAAAAATAAAAATAAAAATAAAAATAAAAATTAAAATAAAAATAAAAATAAAAATAAAAATAACTAGGTCTCAAAGATCAGTAAACCTTACTTATTATATTATTATCTTATTTTATATAAAAATTAAGTAAAATTAATAATTAATAATGATAATATGATCTTTTAGTTAAATAAACATTTATTATGTATTATGTATTATGTATTATGTATTATGTATTATGTATTATGTAATGAAGATTTAGATTCAGATTCAGATTAAGATTCAGATTTCAGATTCAGATTTAATATTTAAAATTTATATTAAGATTTAGATTAATTAATCTTAGATCTAGTAACTATTAACTATTAAATAAATGCATGAATAAATGAATAAATGAATAAAATGAATAAAATGAATAAAATGAATAAAATGAATAAATGAATTAAAGAATTAAAGAATAAATTTATGTTTAATGAATAATTTAGGTTTTATTAACTAACAGTCGCCGATGCATTAAAATTAATTCTTAAAGAAACAATAATTCCATCACAATCTAATAAAGTTTTATTCTATTTAGCTCCAGTTGCTACTTTAGTATTCAGTTTATTAGGTTGGGCCATTATTCCTTTTGGTCCTGGTTTAGCTATTACAGATTTTTCTATGGGAATTTTATATACTGTAGCCTTATCTTCTTTAGGTGTCTATGGAGTGTTATTTGCAGGTTGATCTTCAAATTCTAAATATTCTTTATTAGGTTCTTTGAGATCAAGTGCTGCTATGATCAGTTATGAATTAATCTTAAGTGCGGCAATTCTTATAATAATTTTACTAACTGGAACATTTAATTTTACATTAATAATTGAAAGTCAATTAGCCATCTGATTTATTATACCTTTACTTCCTGTTTTCATTTTATTTTTTATTTCTATTCTAGCTGAAACTTCTAGAACTCCTTTTGATTTACAAGAAGCTAAATTTTACCGTATAATTATAATTAACAATAAAACAATAAAACTATAAAAAAATACGATGATTTGGTTTCACACATTCCTATATTCTGAGATAAACTAAATTTTAATCTACAATTTATAATCTACAATAAGACTACAATTGTAAAAATGATAAAAACATGTTCAATCAGCAAATTTAAAATATTAATTCCATTGAACTATACGAAATGGGTATATTAAAAAATTAAAAAAATAAATAAGAGATAGTAAAAAAAAAAAAAATATAAAAAAAAAGTATTTCATCAAATAGCAAATAGCAAATAGCAAATAGCAAATAGCAAATAGAGCCGTGGCCATTCAAATATTATAACAAATATTATAACAAATTCTATAAAAAACATTATAACAAATTCTATAAAAAACATTATAACCAATTTTATAACAAATATTATAACAAATATTATAACAAATATTATAACAAATATTATAACAAATATTATAACAAATATTATAATTTATCGCTTTGAAAGTTTGAAAGTATTGAAAGTAATATAAAATATAAACAAAAATATAAAACTAATAAAATGACAAAAAGCAAATTAAAGACACAAAGACACAAAGACACAAAGACACAAAGACACAAAGAATATGCAGTCCAGCTGCCTTTTTTTTAATTATTTTTGCCGTCCGGCTTTAAATTTATAATAAAAATAATAAACCGGAACTTTTTTTTAAATTTATAGCTAGAAAATCTAGAAAATTAACTGGTAAATCTGGCAAAATTAACTGATGTTGATAGAAAAATAACTTAAGTGTTGATAGAAAAATAACTTAAGTGTTGATAGAAAAATAACTTAAGTGTTGATAGAAAAATAACTTAAGGTCTCCCCATCCCTCATCCTGACACAAAGTTGCAAGAGGGAGGGAGAGAAGGTTGAAGGCGTTGAAGGCATAATTTTTTTTTTTGGAATCGGAGCTAGTATCCGGATTTATGACAGAACACAGTGCAGTACCTTTTGTTTTTTTCTTTTTAGGTGAATATAGTTCAATTGTATTATTCAGCTGTATAACTGCAATTTTATTTTTAGGTGGTTATAATATGCCGGAATTATTTGTAAATAATACTGTTTTAAATATTCAATCTATTATTTTAGGAATTAAAACTTGCATGTTCTGTTTTTTATTTGTACTATTCCGGGGAGTGCTCCCTCGTAATCGATGGGACCAACTTATGGATTTTTGTTGATTATATTTGCTACCGGTTGCAGTAGCTTTTATAATTTTAGTACCAAGTATCTTAGTAGCTTTTGATATAGCTCCTTATTAAATCTCCTTTTATTCCTGATTACATTTAAATTGGATATTTCTTTTTTCACTATAATACTATAATACTATAATACTATAATAAATTACGTTTTTTTTGGTATTTTAGGTATTTTAGGTATTTTGGTATTTTTGGTATTTTGGTATGTACAAATTCATTAAAATATTATATTAATTAATATTTTATATATTAAATATATTAAATATTAAATATATAAGTATATTCAAATAATATATTATAAATCTAACTAAATATTATCTTTTATAAAAAAATAATTCAATTTGTTAGTATAACTAATTAACAAATTAATTGTAATATGTAAATTATAATTTATACTCATATCCCCACTCCTTTAAAAAAATATATTTTTTTGTTCTTAAATGGACATTTTTTAATTTAAAACAGTTTATTTCTTAATAAACATTTTAAATAGATATTTAGTATTATAAAAAGTTTAAGATCTTCAGTGGCTGTAGTAATATGGCTCAAAATTTTGAATTTTTCCGCCTTACGGCAAATAAAAAATAAATATCTTTATAGGTAAGCTGTATCAGCAAAATTAGAATCTTTTAAAACCAAAACTTAACTTCAAATGTTAGCTTCATTAATCCTTATACCAGTTTTAGGGTCTTTATGTTTAATACCCATAACTGAAAATTCGCTTGAAAGTCGCAATAAAATGAAAAAAATTGCTCTAACGACTTCATTAATTACTTTTTTAATTTCGCTTATTTTATTCTTAAATTTTGATTCTAGTTCTACTTCTTTTCAATTTGTTTATTCATTTAAACAATTAAGTTTCTGTGATTTAAATATTGGAGTAGATGGAATCTCTTTATATTTTGTATTATTAACAACTTTTATTACTCCTATTGCTATATTATCTAATTTTATAAATATAGATACAAATTTAAAAGCTTATTTAATTTCTTTTTTATTATTAGAATCTCTTCAAATTTTAACTTTTGTTTCTTTAGATTTATTTTTATTTTATATCTTTTTTGAAAGTGTCTTACCAATATTATTTATAATAATAATTGTATTTGGATCAGGTAAAAATAAGAAACGGTCAGCTTTATTATTATTTTTATATACTTTAGTTGGTAGTTTACCTATGTTATTATCAATTTTAAGTATTCAAAGTGTAGTTGGTTCAACTGATTTTGCATTATTATCTTTAATTGATATTAGTTTAGAGGCGCAAAGATTTCTTTGAGTAGGGTTTTTTATAGCTTTCGCAATTAAAACACCAGTATGACCTCTATCTAGATGATTAGCATTAGCTCATAGTGATTCTCCTTTAGCTGGTTCAATTATATTAGCTGGAACAATCTTAAAATTAGCTTCATATGGTATGGTGAGAATCTTATTAACTTTTTTACCAGATGCTACAAATTTTTTTAGTCCAATAGTACTATGTATTGCTATTATTACATTAATTTATGCTAGTTTAGTTACAGTTATACAACAAGATACTAAGACATTAATTGCTTACTCATCAATTTGTCATATGGCTTTAGGGATTTTAGGTATCTGTTCGAATGATATTGTAGGTATTGAAGGAGCAATTTTATTATCTGTAGCTCATGGTATTGTAAGTCCGGCTTTATTTATTTGTGTAGGTGGAATTCTTTATGATAGAACAGGTACACGATTAATTAAATATTTTAAAGGAATAGTATTATATATGCCAATATTTACAATGTTATTTTTTGTATTCAGTTTAGCTAATATGGCTACACCATTAACTCTTAATTTTGTTGCAGAACAAATGAGTCTATTAGGAATTTGATCAACTAATCCAATTATCGCTATTTTAGGTGGTTCAGGTATAGTTTTAAGTGCTTGTTTTACAATTTTATTTTATAATAGAATCTCATATGGTGAATTTTCTAAACATTTAAAACCAATGAAAGATATTTCAAGAATAGAATTTATAAGTTTAATCACTTTATTAGTACCTTTAGTAGCACTAGGTATTTATCCTAATTTTATTTTGGAGAATCTACATCTATCGGTAACAAATATCCTTTTCACATTTTCCCCTGATTGAGGGCAGTTGTTCGACAGTTCGCTTCTAAACATCAATTATATTTTACAATTTATTTTTAATATTAATTATAGTAACTGAACTTTTGTCTTATTGCCATTAATCTTTATAGCAGTTATCGCTATTATCGCCGCAATACTGTATCTAGTTATAATCACATTAAGAGAATTCCCTAACAAACATTTAAGTTTGTTCAATATTGCTTATGGGATATGCATATTCATTATAGTCTTTTTAATTTGGGATATCTTATTATTAGTTAGAAAATCTTTAATTATTTCTAACACTTACTTTAAATCAATTTTCTCCTTTTTATTTAATTGTTTAAAATTTAGTTATAATATTTTCTATAATATTATTAATCTTAATAGGGTTTCTCCGAATAGTAATCTTATTTATGTGTTATTTTTATTAATAGGTTTAATTAGTTCAGTTCTTATTCGATTTAATTTATTCAGTCTAATGTTTATTATGGGTGATGAGAATTTGTTTATATTTATATTTATAATAATATTCGGGACTTTATATTCTGGTTTCTTAATTTTCAATTTTATTGTTAGAATTCAGAATAGTTATAACCTGTGATTCATTTTTAGAAAATTGCTCCAAAAGTTTAAGTCAAACTTATCTAATGGATCTTCTTCAAGAGTCTCATATAATAATATTATGGCTAAGTTTATTTTTAATTATATTTATCTTCTTTTTATTTCTTGGGCTACATTTTATATAATTTATGCGACTTTTGCATCTATAATTAATAATAGTTTATTAACTATTGCTAATAGTTATAGTATTATGTATTTAATTTATTTTAAGTTTTTTTATTTTGGTTGCTTAGGTTTAGCTGTATTTTCAGCTATTATTTTCTTAATTAATAAGAAAGATAGAGATACATATGATCTAACTAATAAAATATATTTTAATTTGAATTTTAACTTAGGAATTTCTTATATAATAGGGGTACAATTTTTGGCTATGCTAGTTTCGTCTTTGGAAATACTTGCTATCGGGTTTAGATTTTGTCCTTCTTTCTTCCTACTTGGAAATGATTCAGACCCAAAAATAGTAGAGCCTGCAAGTGCCGTTCAGCCTGCTCAACCTTCAGTACTGGCGTTAAGGAGAATTCCTAAATCTACTAATTTAGCACTTATCTTTAATCCTCCGTTAGCAAACGTTCCAGCAGCGCCTCAATTAGCAGGGCCTGTGGGACAACCTGTTGCAGTTCAAGCCGGAGCTTTACCGATTACAATAGCTCAACCAGTTCAAGCCGCAACTATTCCGGTCGCACCAGTAGCACCAGTCGCAACTATTCCGGTGGCAACAGTAGCACCAGTTCAATTATCTTTACCTTTAGCAGGCGGGTCTAATAATCCAGGTTCATCTGTTTCTTCAGATTCAACCGTGGTAGATACTTCTTCCTTTGATGATTTTGATGATTTATCTTCATCTTTTTCCTCCGACTCAACGGTGAGAGGGGGAAATACTTCTGAGCGCGCTAACAACTAGAAAAATAACTCTCAATTATGAGAACTTATTTGATTTTTTTTTTTATTTGTACTATTTTTTTATTATTTTTTTTTAACTAAAAAAAATAAGATAAATAAATATATTCAATTTCCCCTGTAGTTCAATTGTTAAAGAAATAACTATATTCAATACCCCTGATGTTTAAAGAAATAAATATATTCATTACCCCCGATATTGAAAGTCGCAATAAAATGAAAAAAATTGCTCTAACGACTTCATTAATTACTTTTTTAAAGGTTAAAGAAATAAATATATTCAATACCCCCGATATTTAAGGGTTAAAGAAATAAATATATTCAATAGCCCCGATAGTTAAATAAAAAAGTATAAAATTAAATAAAACGAAAAAAAGTTACTGAGAATCCTCAAATGAATCCTGAAATTAATTTTAAATTTGCCTTACAAATCTTGGGCACGTCAGAATAAAGTTCAAATTTAATAGGAATATTTAATAGTTAATATTTAATATTTAATATTTAATATTTAAAATTTAATATTTAAAAATTTAATATAAAAGTATCGATGACAATATTGTTTAAACATCAAAAAAAATATATAAAAACAAACATGATTTCATAAAAAATATAAATTTAATGTCTTGTAAAATAAAATATAGTAGAATAGTATTCAAAGGGGTTATTAAGGATTTCAAAGCAAATTTATTAAAAAGGAGGGCTAAAGTCCAAAAGTTATTCATTTATTTAATTTTAATTATAAATTTTTATAATTCCGCATACTCGTCCTATGTAAAAAATTAAATAGATTAACATAATAGAATAACGTTCCTAAGGGAAACCTTCATATTATTACTTCCCGAAGTAAAACATTTCATTAGGGAAAGGAAAAGGAAATCAACCGAGACTCCGAAAGTAATGGTGAGTGAAATCGGA
>Ga0137403_10004750_pt1 | contig 15936 bp, 18 predicted proteins | sample CZOMad2_1_16fung_FD_122057 | JGI IMG/M metagenome (GOLD analysis project Ga0137403, IMG submission 122057) | Vadose zone soil fungal communities from Angelo Coast Range Reserve, California, USA - CZOMad2_1_16fungal (Hybrid Assembly) | ecosystem: Environmental > Terrestrial > Soil > Vadose zone... | reverse complement strand
ACCTTCACGGCCGTTAAGCCACTGGCACCTGAAGCCAGCGCGTCTACCAATTCCGCCACCTGGGCCCGGGCCGGTTAGTACGGATCGGTCGCGCGCTTGTCAAATTGGCGATTGCCGCTCAAATAAACTGTACAGCGCCGGTGGGTTGGCGTATCGCGAACCCGCTAAATACCCCCGCGACCTCTCGAATTTGACCGGCAGGATCTGACACGATGGCATCGAATCTGGACACGCTGGTCACGGTTTTCGGCGGATCGGGTTTTGTGGGGCGAAACGTGGTCAGCGCCCTCTGCAAGCGCGATTACCGGGTCCGGGTCGCGGTGCGGCGGCCGGAACTGGCCGGGCATCTGCAGCCGCTCGGCAAGGTCGGCCAGATCCACGCCGTCCAGGCCAATCTGCGCTATCCGGCGTCGGTCGAGGCCGCGATGCGCGACTCCCACGTCGCCATCAACCTGGTCGGCATTCTCGCCGAGGGCGGCGCGCAGACCTTCGATGCGGTGCAGGCCGCAGGCGCAGGCGCAGTAGCAAAGGCCGCCAGTGCCGTCGGCGCGCGGATGGTGCATGTCTCCGCCATCGGCGCCGACGAGAATTCGCCGTCGCGTTACGCCCGCACCAAGGCCGCGGGCGAAACGGCGGTATTGTCGGCCACCCCCACGGCCACCATCCTGCGGCCTTCGGTCGTGTTCGGCCCCGAGGATCAATTCACCAATCGTTTTGCAAGCCTCGCCAGGATGTCGCCGATGCTGCCGCTGATCGGCGGTGGCGTGACAAGACTGCAGCCGGTTTATGTCGGAGATGTCGCGACCGCGGTTGCGGATGCCGTCGACGGCAAGACAAGGGCCGGCGCCACTTACGAGCTCGGCGGTCCGGAAGTGCTGACGATGCGCGAGATCATGAAAATCATTCTCGCGACGACAGAACGCCGGCGCATGCTGGTCTCGTTGCCGTTCGGGCTGGCCAAATTCCAGGCGCTGTTCCTGCAATTCGCACCTGGACCGCTCAAACTGACGCCGGATCAGGTGGAGCTGCTCCGGTCAGACAATGTGGTGTCGGACGCGGCAAAGGCCGCCGGCCTGACCCTGGAGGGCCTGGGAGTAGCGCCGGATTCGCTGGAAGCGATCGCGCCGCAATATCTCTGGCGCTTCCGCGCCGCCGGACAGTTTCAGCGCGTAATTTAGGAGATCCGTAGGGTGGGCAAAGGCGCGCTTTGCGCCGTGCCCACCATAACGATTACATATTGATTCAAGATGGTGGGCACGCTTCGCTTTGCCCACCCTACGCTCCGTGACCTACTTCCCCATCGCCAGCGCGACCAGACCGAGCGTGCCGACGATGACGCGCCACCAGGCGAACAAGGTGAAGCCGTGGCGGGTGACGTACGTCAAAAACGTTTTCACCACGATGATCGCCGTGACGAACGATACCGCGAATCCGATCGCGATGATGCCTGCGTGATCGGCCGTCATGTCGGCGCGGTTCTTGTAGAGGTCGTAGGCGAACGCGCCGACCATGGTCGGGATCGCGAGAAAGAACGAGAACTCCGCTGCCGCGCGCTTGTCGGCGCCGAGCAGCATCGCCGCGACGATGCTGGCGCCTGAACGTGACACCCCGGGAATCATGGCGAGGCACTGCGCAAGGCCGATCATGAGATACATCGGCAGCGGAAATGTCATGGCATCGTGCTGGTGCGGTTTAAGATCGAGCTGATCGACCCACAACAGGATGGCGCCGCCGACGATCAGCGAAAAGCACACCACCCACGGATTGAACAAAAATGCCTTGATGTAGCCGCCGGCAGCAGCGCCGATCACCGCAGCCGGCAAAAACGCCACCAGCAAACCGATCACGAATCGCCTATCGTCGGGATTGGAAAACATGCCGAGCGCGACCCGCCATAATTTGAAGAAATAAATCGCGACAATCGCAAGAATCGCGCCGAGCTGAATCAGCACGGCGAAACTCTTCCAGAAATTGCCTTCGCCGAGATCAAAGAATCGTTCCGCCAGCAGCAAATGTCCGGTCGAGGACACCGGAAGGAACTCCGTGACGCCCTCGACAATTCCGAGAATCACTGCCCTCAATGCATCAGACATCATGACCTGTTCCGTTGTGATCAATCTTGACCGAAAAACGCCGGGTTCTTCTCGCTTATTCGCTGCTTTGCCGCAACGTCAAAAACACGAAAACACAGGTTGCCTCGTGCGCAAGCTTCTGTAGTTTGGCGCACTTCCGCGGCCGGGCTGCCGCCGCCTGAAGCAAAACTTTCTTAAGATCGCGAACGTATCAAGGGCTTCATGTTCACGCTGTTTCATCATCCGTTCTGTCCGCATTCGCGCTTCGTCCGCCTCGCGCTGGGCGAATACGGCCTCGATCTACGACTGGTGGACGAGCGCGCCTGGGAACGTCGCGAGGCATTTCTTGCACTGAACCCCGCGGGCACCACGCCGGTGTTGATATCAGAAGGCAGGCCTGCGATTCCCGGCGCCGGAATCATCGCTGAATATCTTGATGAGACCCATGGCGCCGCGATGAAGCAACGCCGGCTGCTGCCATCGGCGATGGGCGAGCGCATCGAGGTGCGCCGGCTGATGGCGTGGTTCAACGAGAAATTCTTTGAGGAGGTCTCTAATCCCCTGGTCACCGAGCGCATCTACAAGCGCTTCATGAGCGAGCAAGACGGCGGCGGCGCGCCGGCGATGGATGTGATTCGTGCGGCCAAGGCAAATGTGCGCTATCATCTGGCCTATATCGGCTGGCTGGCGCAGACGCGGAATTTCCTGGCCGGAGACCAGCTGACCTATGCGGACCTCGCCGCCGCGGCGCACCTTTCGGCGATCGATTATCTGGGCGACGTGCCATGGGTCGAGGACGAAGCGGCAAAGGCGTGGTACGCGCGGGTGAAATCCCGCCCGTCGTTCCGTCCGCTACTGAGCGAATGGCTGGCGGGCGTGCCGGCATCACGCACCTACGTGGATCTCGACTTCTGAACGCACCCCTCAAGCTTTCGCCCGCCGATATGAAGGCCGCGCTTGTCCATGAAGCGCGCGCGCTCGGATTCGATTGCGTCGGTGTCACCGATCCGGGTGCGATCGCGGATGCCGCGAAGCATTTCCGCAACTTCCTCGACGCCGGCGCGCATGGCGACATGGACTGGCTCGCGGCTCACCCGGAACGTCGCGCCGATCCGCGCGTGCTGTGGGCTGGCGTACGTTCGGTGATCATGCTCGGCGTCAATTACGGGCCTGACGAGAATCCGCTGGCGATACTCGAGCAGCGCGCGCGCGGTGCGATCTCGGTCTACGCGCAGGGCGACGATTATCACGACCTGATCAAGAAGCGGCTGAAGGCGCTGGCGCGATGGCTGGTCGCCACATCCGGCGCCGAGGTCAAGGTGTTCGTCGACACCGCCGCGGTGATGGAGAAGCCGCTGGCGCAGGCGGCGGGACTTGGCTGGCAGGGCAAGCATACCAACCTGGTGTCGCGCGAATTCGGCTCATGGCTGTTTCTCGGCGCGATCTTCACCACCTCTGACCTGCCGCGCGACGAAAGTGAAGCCGACCATTGCGGCTCATGTCAGGCCTGCCTCGATATCTGCCCGACCGCGGCATTTCCGGCACCTTACAAGCTCGATGCCAGGCGCTGCATTTCCTATCTCACGATCGAAAGCAAGGGTCCGATCCCGCACGAATTTCGTAAAGCCATCGGCAACCGCATCTATGGCTGCGACGATTGCCTCGCCGTCTGCCCCTGGAACAAGTTCGCGCAGGCCGGTCGCGAAGCCAAACTCGCCGCGCGCGATGAATTGCGTGCCCCCGATCTTGCCGAACTGGCGCGGCTCGATGATGCGGCGTTTCGCGCGCGATTTACAAAGTCGCCGGTCAAGCGCATCGGCCGCAATCGGTTCATCCGCAATGTGCTGACCGCCATCGGCAACTCGAACGACAAGGGATTTGGCGTCGAGGCCGAACGCCTGGTGGACGACGACAGCGCGCTGGTTCGCGGCGCCGCGGCGTGGGCGCTGTCGCAACTGATGGAGCCGGAGGAGTTCGCGACGCGCGCGGCGAAGGCGCTGGGAGTCGAACTGGACGAGACGGTGCGCGCGGAGTGGCGGGTCGCAGGCGCAAGTGCTGACTCCTCATCCTGAGGAGCCGCGCATCTTCGCGCGGCGTCTCGAAGGATGAGGGTTGCGGCTCATGGTTCGAGACGGCGCAAGAGCGCCTGCTCACCATGAGGATCACCCTTGATTTAGCGGTAAAAATTCCGTCATGGTCCCGCGCCATGACAAATCAGCCTTTCTTCACAACAGACCGCGACGCCTTCATTCCCACCGACGCCGCGCGGGGACCGTGGGACCCACAATCGCTGCACGGCCGTGTCATCATCGGCCTGCTGGCGTTCGTGATCGAGCAGCGCCACGGCGCTGATGAATTCGTGCCGGCGCGATTGACCGTGGACATGTTCCGCCTGCCGAATATGGCGCCAATCGAGGTCACCACGCGGCTCGTCCGCGACGGCCTGCGCCTCAAGCTGGTCGAAGCCGAATTTTTCAGCGGCGGCACGAGCATGGCGCGCGCGTCCTGCCAACTGCTGCGGACCACGGAAAAGCCGCAAGGCCAAGTCTGGTCGCCGCCAAACTGGGACGTGCCCGCGCCCGCCGACATTCCAGTGCCCACCGATCCGCGGCTTGGCCTGAACGGCAAATGGACGACCCGCCCGATCGTCGGGGCGATGGGCACCGTCGGGCCGCGGCGGCTGTGGATGAGCGAGGTGCGCGACCTTGTCGAGGGCGCGTCGCTGACGCCATTCGTGCGGGTCGCGGTGGCGGCGGATTTCGCCAGCCCCTTCGCCAACGCCGGCGATCAGGGCCTCGGCTACATCAACAGCGACGTCACCTTGTACCTGCATCGCCTGCCGGAACAGGAATGGATCGGCTTCGAGGTGGTGAACCATCACGCCACCGAGGGCGTCGCGATCGGCGAGTGTTTTCTCTACGATCAAAAAGGCCCGATCGGAACATCCACTGTCGCCGCGTTGGCGCAGCGCAAGCGGATGGGGTAGCGGTCGTGAGTGGTGAACTGTAACGGCACCTAGCGCCGTCATGGCCGGTCCCGGCCATCCACGCCTTTCGGGCGGCACGTTTTGCAAAGACGTGGATACCCGGCACAAGGCCGGGCATGACGAACTTGTCAGTTGTCGATACGTCTTATGACGGGGCGCTCACCCCTCCAGATGCCGCTTCATCTCCGGCCGCGCCTTCAGCGCCGCGCCCTGCCTGGCGACAATCTTGGCGAGGCGTTCCGGCGCAAAATTCATGTCGACGAAGCCGGTCGCGGTGTTGGCGACCTCGTGATACTCGGCGATTCTGCCGTCCTTCAGCCTCATGATCGCGACGCCCTCGAACATCGCGCGCGCCCCCTTGGCTTCCGGCAGCAACGAGCGGTAGCTGAACGTGTAGCGTGCATAGAGCGTCTGCCCGTCGCTGACCGGCGTGTGCATGTCCCAGCGAAAATCCGTCGCGGTTCGATAGAACCAGTCGTCGATCATCTCGGCGATTTTGGCGCGGCCCGCAAAGGCGCCGTAGAAGACGTCGTGGTAGATCCCATCCTCGGTGAACAGTGCGGCGAATGCCGCGCCGTTACGTTGTTCGACGGCGCCGCAGAATGCGCGAAGCATTTTGACTAAGTCCATGTTCGTCCCTCCCGGTTTGGCCCCGATTAAATCTCCGCCACCGCCGCGATCATTCGCGCGATGTCCTGCGGCCGCGACAGGCGGTGATCGCCGTCCTGGATCACCGTCAGTACCACGTCGTCGGCAGGCAGCCGATGCGCCAGCGCGAACGCGTGCCGCCATGGCACGTCCGGATCCTGCGCGCCCTGCAGGATGCGAACCGGGCACCCCACGTCGATGGCGCTGCCGAGCAGGAGATGGTTGCGGCCCTCTTCGATCAGCGCGCGCGTGATCGGGTAGGGCTCGCCATATTGCGACGGCCGCAGCCACACGCCCTTGGTTTCGATCTCCTGGCGAATCTCGGGCGAAAAGCCTTTCCACATCAACTCTTCAGTAAAATCCGGCGCCGGCGCGATCAGCACCAGCCCGGCCAGGGTCGCGCGACCAATGCCGCGCCTGCCGAGTTCCCGCGCCAGCAGCAGCGCCATCCAGCCGCCCATCGATGAGCCGATCACGACCTGCGGGCCTGCACAGAACTGCTCGAATACCGCGACGCTCTCCTCCAGCCAGCGCCCGATAGTTCCATCGATGAACGCGCCGCCGGATTCGCCGTGGCCGGAATAATCGAAGCGAACGCAGGCACGGCCGTGGTCGGCCGCCCAGGCATCCAGCGCGATGGCCTTGGTGCCCTGCATGTCCGAATTGAAGCCGCCCAGCCAGAACAACCCGGGCGCGCCGCCGGCACGGGCGCGCACCGCGATGGTTCGCGCGGCGCTATCCTTGCCGACCTCGATGACGGCAGGCTGCGGCCCGGATGCGGCTGAATTGGTCATGAATCGTTCCCTTGTTCGTCGTTGTTTGGGTGAGCAGGCATAATCCGTCAACGGAAGGCCGATAGCAGTCTTCAAGGGGGGCCATCGCTACGCTTGCGGAGCGAACCCTCGCCCTCTATCTGGGCTGATCTGAACATTCGGCACCGGTAAGCGTTGTCTGCGTGACCAAAATGCCTCGCATTTGACGGTTTTGTACCGCAAGTGTGTGACTTAGCTTGCCCGTTGAGCCTTATTCCTTCACACTACTGGCTTCGTCCACAACCTTGGAGAGTTACCCATTCGCCGTCCCAACAGAGCCCCGCCCGCTGCCACCAAAGACGGGCCGCGCACCAACGATGAAATCCGCAACCACGAAATCCAGCTGATCGATCAGACAGGCCTGAACCACGGCAATGTCGAAACGATCGCCGCCATCAAGATGGCGATGGAAGCCGGCATGGACCTTGTGGAGATTTCGCCCAATACCAATCCTCCCGTTTGCAAGATCATGGATTACGGGAAGTTCAAATATTCGGCGCAGAAAAAAGCCGCCGAAGCCCGCAAGAAGCAAAAGGTCGTCGAGATCAAGGAGATCAAGCTCCGGCCGATGATCGACGATCACGATTACGACGTGAAGATGCGCGCCATGCAGCGGTTCTTCGAAGAGGGCGACAAGGTCAAGGTCACCCTGCGCTACCGCGGCCGCGAAATGGCCCATCAGGAGATCGGCACCAAGCTTCTGGACAAGGTCAAGAGCGACGTCGCCGAGATCGCGAAGGTCGAGCAGGACGCGCGTTTCGAAGGCCGTCAGGTCGTGATGGTTCTGGCGCCACGCTGACTAGTAACAGCCTTTCGGGTTTGTGAATTTTGGAATACGGCCCGTCAGGCGATCTGGCGGGCCATTTTCTTTTCAGAGACGGTTACCCCCGCGTGGCCTGCCAGCGGCCGCTGCAGTTGCCGCTCGACACTCTGGCAGTCCAGCGGCCGGCGCCGGTGCTGCCGCCGAGCCTGCCATTGCCTGACGCCACCCTGCCGCCGGCCGAAATCCTCACGACAACAGCGCCACCCCGGCCAACGCTTCCGGACACATCGGCTGGCCCCATGGTCGAAATGCGGCCGCCCGAGACCCGGAACGGATAGCTGTAGGCAGGATCGCAACTGCCGGCCTGGGTGATGACCAGAACATTCCAGATTCCATCGTAGCCGCCGCCGGCCGCCACTGCTGCGCCGGCTTTCCCGGCATCGGCGGCGTCAGGCGCGGCCACGGCGGCTAAAACGGCAGCGACCAAGACCCATGGCAAGGCGCGCAACGTGCTGAAATCGGCAAAAAGGACCATCGGCCGGGCTGATATCCTCATTTTCTTTCCCATTAGGGCTGCGCCGCTGATGGCGTCAGGTGATGCATCAGAGCGTTGCGGTTCCAGCGTTCGTCGTTGCCAATCTGGCTAGGCTCTGCCATAAGCGCAACCTCATCGCCCGGCTGATCAAGGGCTGCCGTGTCGATGCCCGTGCCGGTTGTTTCGCTTACGAGATAATCGAGCACTTTCAACGCTCTAACGAGCATTTCAGCCGACCGAACGCCTTCACGGGCGCTTTCGTGTTGCGGCAACAGGAGAGCCAAATGCCCAAGCTGAAGACCAAGTCAGGCGCTAAAAAGCGCTTCAAGGTGACTGCCACCGGCAAAGTGATGGCCGCCCAGCGCGGCAAGCGCCACGGCATGATCAAGCGGACCAAGAAGCAGATTCGTCAGCTTCGCGGCACCCGCGTGCTGTTCAAGACCGACGGCGACAACATCAAGAAGTATTTCTTGCCGAACGCCTGATCGCAACCACGCGATCACGATCGTATTTTGCCAAGCCGCGTCCGCGCGGCGATCCGTCACCCATTTTTTTTGAGATGAAGGAGATCCGTCATGTCTCGCGTCAAACGCGGTGTGACCTCTCACGCCAAGCACAAGAAAGTCTACAAACTTGCCAAGGGTTTCCGCGGCCGGCGCAAGAACACCATCCGCACCGCCAAGGCCGCGGTCGATAAGGCCGCGCAATACGCCTTCCGCGATCGCAAGCGCAAGAAGCGTACCTTCCGCGCACTGTGGATCCAGCGCCTCAACGCCGCCGTGCGTCCGCTCGGCATGACCTACAGCGTCTTTATCAACGGCCTCGCCAAGTCGGGCATCACGGTCGACCGCAAGGTGCTGTCGGATCTCGCCATCCACGAGCCGGCGGCGTTCCAGGCGATCGCTGAAAAGGCCAAGGCCGCGCTGGCGGCGTAAGTTCGCTATCGCTGCGGCGTCCTGCAACTCCGGTGTCATGCCCCGCGAAAGCGGGGCATCCAGTAACCACCGACCAACATTTTGACCACGGGGGTTACTGGATCATCCGCTTCCGCGGATGATGACGGCCTCGTGTGCGGGCTGCGCGCGCTCCCAAAAGGTGACCGTCGCCATGACCGACCTTGCAAAACTCGAATCCCAAATCCTCAGCCAGATCGCCGCCGCGAGCGACGAAGCGGCCCTCGAGGCGGTGCGCGTCGCGGCGCTCGGCAAGAAGGGTTCGATTTCCGCGCTGTTGGCGACGCTCGGCAAGATGTCGCCGGACGAACGCAAGACGCAGGGTGCGGCGATCAACCTCGCCAAGGACACGGTCAACCAGGCGCTGACCGCGCGCCGCGATATCCTGAAATCCGCCGCACTCGATGCGCGGCTCGTGTCCGAAACCATCGACGTCACGCTGCCGCTGCGCGAGACGCCCGCCGAGCAGGGCCGGATTCATCCGCTCAGCCAGGTGATGGACGAGCTCACCGCGATCTTCGCCGACATGGGATTTGCGATTGCCGAAGGCCCGGACATCGAGACCGACGATTACAACTTCACCAAGTTGAATTTTCCCGAAGGCCATCCGGCGCGGGAGATGCACGACACCTTCTTCTTCCAGCCAAAGGAAGATGGCTCGCGCATGCTGTTGCGCACCCACACCTCGCCGGTGCAGGTGCGCACCATGCTGACCCAGAAGCCGCCGATCCGCATCATCTGTCCGGGGCGCACCTATCGGATCGATTCCGACGCCACCCACACGCCGCAGTTTCACCAGGTCGAAGGTCTCGTCATCGACAAGGGCTCGCATCTCGGCCACCTCAAATGGATCCTGCATGAATTCTGCAAGGCGTTCTTCGAGGTCGATCACATCAACATGCGATTCCGGCCGTCATTTTTTCCGTTCACCGAGCCGTCGCTCGAAGTCGATATCCAGTGCCGGCGCGACCAGGGCGAAATCCGTTTCGGCGAAGGCGAGGATTGGCTGGAGATTCTCGGCTGCGGCATGGTGCATCCGAATGTGCTGCGCGCCTGCGGCATCGATCCCGACATCTATCAGGGCTTTGCCTGGGGCATGGGCATCGACCGCATCGCGATGCTGAAATACGGCATGTCCGACCTGCGGCAGCTGTTCGAGAGCGACGTGCGCTGGCTCGCCCATTACGGCTTCAAGCCGCTCGACGTCCCGGCGCTGGCGGGAGGATTGAGTTCGTGAGCGATCCAATTGTTCCGGAAACCTATCGGGGGCTGCGTTCATTCGCGTTCGGCGACGGCCCTGCACTGGCCGACGAACTGCTCGACCTCGTGCTCAAGGGCGTCAAGACCGCCACCTGCAGCACCGAGGATGAGCCGAACACATCAAAGCCGCGCGAATGCTGGATCGTGCTCGACGGGCGCGGCGAACCCCGCTGCGTGATCGAGTCAACCGAAGTCAGTTATCGCCGATACGGTGATGTCGATGCGGCCTTCGCGCATGACGAAGGCGAGGGCGATCGCAGCCTCGCCTACTGGCGCGAGGCGCACCGCGCGTATTTTGGCCGGTTAGGCAAATTCAGCGAAGACATGATGCTGATGTGCGAGCGTTTTCGCCTGGTTGAGATTTTCGCGGACCCGGCTCTTTCCGTTCCCTCCCCCCTTGATCAGGGAAGCGCATCAGCGCTCGCCCATGACGGCTAAAGGTATGATGACAACCACTGCGAACGGGCACGGCCTGCCCCCTCTCCCGCTTGCGGGGGAGGGTTGGGGTGGGGGTGCCTCCGCTCGGGAGATCGCGATGGCTGAGAAGAAAGAGCCGACGTGGAGAATATCTTCGAAACTGCGTTCGAACGCACGCGCTCTCCGAAAGAATTCCACCGACGTCGAGCGAATCCTGTGGTCAGAGCTACGCGATCATCGCCTGAACGGTGCCAGCTTCCGACGCCAGGTCCCGATTGGTAGCTACATCGCCGACTTCATGTCTCACGCAGCCAAACTGGTGATCGAACTCGATGGCGGGCAGCATTTCTCCGACCGCGGTGAGCAGACAGACACGGCACGCTCGGCTGTGATTGAAGCCAAGGGCTTTCAGGTGTTTCGCTTCAGCAATCACGACGTGATGACCAATCGCGCTGGTGTGCTCGAAACCATTGCCGCTGCGATTGAAGCAAGAGCCCCCACCCTAACCCTCCCCCGCAAGCGGGAGAGGGGACAAGCTGCCGACGGGGCAATGCGTAAGATTAGGGCAAGACGCGCTTCCTCACCGGACACGGCGAAGCACGAGCACGGTGCACGGCTTGTCGAACAGGCAAGGCCCGCTCCCTCTCCCGCTTGCGGGGGAGGGCTGGGGTGGGGGCCAGCGACCGCGCGTAATGCGCCGTCGGACGAAAGTAACGAACCATGAAATTCACGCTCTCCTGGCTGAAGGAACATCTCGACACCGATGAGCCCGTGGAAAAGCTCGCCGACAAGCTCACCATGATCGGGCTTGAGGTCGAGCATATCGACGACAAGGCGAAGGCGCTGGCGCCTTTCACCATCGCGCGCGTGATCTCCGCCGAGCAGCACCCGAACGCCGATCGCTTGCGGGTCTGCATGGTCGACACCGGCGACGGCGGCGCGCCGGTGCAGGTGGTCTGCGGCGCGCCGAATGCGCGCGCCGGTCTGATCAGCGTGTTCTCGGCCCCCGGCGCCTTCATCCCCGGCAAGAACATCACGCTCGGTATCGGCACCATCCGCGGCGTCGAAAGCCGCGGCATGCTGTGCTCCGCAGCCGAATTACAAATCTCGGAAGATCACGACGGCATCATGGAGCTGCCGGCCGACGCGCCTGTCGGCGCTGGCTACGCGCAATGGGCCGGACTCGGCGATCCCGTGCTGGAAATCAATCTCACTCCCAATCGTCAAGACTGCACCGGCGTGCACGGCATCGCCCGCGACCTTGCCGCCGCCGACATGGGCAAGTTCAGGGATCCCGGGATCAAGCCCATCAAGGGCGAATTCCCATGCCCGGTGAAGGTCGCGGTCGAGGACGCCACGCTGTGTCCGGGTTTTGCCTTGCGTCTGGTGCGCGGCGTCAAGAACGGCCCGTCGCCGGAATGGCTGCAAAAGCGCCTGACTTCGATCGGGCTGCGGCCGATCAATGCGCTGGTCGATATCACCAACTTCATGACCTACGACCGCGCCCGGCCGCTGCATGTGTTCGACGCGGCGAAAGTGCGAGGCAATCTCACCGTGCGCCGCGCGCGCGATGGCGAGACCTTGCTGGCGCTGGACGGCCGCGCCTACACCCTCGACAGCAACGTCTGCGTGATTGCCGACGAGCACGGCGTCGAATCGCTCGCCGGCATCATGGGCGGCGAGGCCTCCGGCTGCTCGGAAGCAACCACCGACGTGCTGATCGAATCGGCGCTGTGGAACGAGATCAACATCGCGCAGACCGGCCGCAAGCTCGGCATCAATTCGGACGCGCGCTACCGCTTCGAGCGCGGCGTCGATCCGGCCTTCATGCTGCCCGGGCTGGAGATGGCCACCCGGCTGGTGATGGAGCTGTGTGGCGGCACGCCATCGGAGAATGTCGTCGTCGGCAACGCCTTCGGCGATGACCGCGTGATCGATTTTCCGCTGACCGAGGTCAAGCGTCTCGCCGCGATCGACGTGCCGCTTCCGGAGATGAAACGCATCCTCGGCCATCTCGGCTTCATGATGGCCGGCCCCGGCCCGGTGGTGAAGGTCGCGGTACCCTCCTGGCGATCGGACGTGCACGGCAAGGCCGACATCGTCGAGGAGATCGTGCGCATTGTCGGCGTCGACAAGGTGCCGATGACGCCGTTCGAGCGCGGCGACGCACCGCGCAAGCCGGTTCTCACCGCGATCCAGCTGCGCACCCGCCGCGCCAAGCGTGCGCTTGCCGCGCGCGGCATGGTCGAAGCGGTGACCTGGTCATTCATTGCAAAGCCGGCCGCCGAACTGTTCGGCGGAGGGCAGGGCGAACTCGCGCTCGCCAATCCGATCGCGTCCGATCTGTCCGACATGCGGCCAAGCCTGCTGCCGGGGCTGGTCGCCGCGGCGCAGGCCAATGCCGATCGCGGCTTTCCTGATGTGGCGCTGTTCGAAGTAGGGCAGGTGTTCAAGGGCGATCGGCCGGAGAATCAACTGATCGCGGCATCCGGCGTTCGCCATGGCCTTGCGTCCTCGAAAGGCATCGGGCGGCACTGGTCCGGTTCGGCCGCGGCCGATGCATTCGACGCCAAGGCCGACGCGTTCGCGGTACTCGCCGCCGCCGGCGCGCCATTGCAGGCGCTGCAAATCGTGCCCGGCGGCGCCAACTGGCTGCATCCGGGACGTTCCGGCACCATCCAGATCGGCCCACAAAATGTGCTGGGATATTTCGGCGAGTTGCATCCCCGCGCGCTGGAAGCGCTCGGCGCCGATGGCCCCTTGATCGCGTTCGAGGTGATCCTCGATCGCATTCCCGACGCCAAGCAGAAGCTGACCCGGGCCAAGCCGCTGCTCGAACTCTCCCCGTTCCAGCCGGTGTCGCGCGACTTTGCGTTCACCGTCGATCGCGGCATCAAGGCTGGCGATATCGTTCGCGCCGCACAGGGCGTCGACAAGAAACTGATCACGGATGTCACGGTATTCGACGTCTACGAAGGCAAGGGCATCGACGACGACAAGAAATCCGTCGCCATCGCCGTGACGATCCAGCCGCGCGAGAAAACCCTGACCGACCAGGACATCGACGCGGTGGCCGCCAAGATCGTGGCCGAAGTAACGAAGAAGACAGGCGGCACGTTGCGCGGATGAACTTCGCCGGTCTGATCCCGGCGGATGTCAGCATCAACGCCGCCATCGCCATCTGCGCCATTGCTTTCGTGTCGGGGACGGCGCGCGGATTTTCCGGCTTCGGCTCGGCGCTGATCTTCATGCCGCTGGCGAGCAGCATCGCTGCCCCGCGCCTTGTCGCAGCACTCTTGCTGATCATCGATTTCGTCGCGGCAGCCCCCCTGATTCCGAACGCATGGAAGCACGCCGACCGCAGAGCAACTGCGGTCATGGTGGCCGGCGCGCTGGTCGGCGTACCCGTCGGTACTTACTTCCTCAGCCGGCTCGACCCCGTAACAACGCGCTGGATCATCTCTGCCTTCGTGTTCACCCTGCTGATGCTGCTGCTGTCGGGCTGGCGTTATCGAGGGAAAGACTACCCTGCGATTTCCGTCGGCATCGGTGGGTTGTCCGGCTTTTGCAGCGGCCTCGCACAGACCGGCGGACCGCCGATCGTGGGCTATTGGCTCGGCCGGCCGCTTCCCTCGGCGATTGCGCGCGCCAACATCCTGTTGTTTTTTGCGGCTTCTGATTTCTTTTCCACCGTGAGCTATGCCCTGACGGGGCTCATCACCGCAGATTCAATCCGGTTTTCGTTTCTGATCGGTCCGGTATATGCAGTTGGCGTGTGGTTCGGCGCGTCCCTTTTCGGCCGTGCCAGCGAGAAGCTGTTCCGCTCGATCTGCTACGCCTTGATCGCGGCTGCCGTGGTCATCGGCTTGCCCGCCCTTGACGGCGTGCTGCGCTGAACGCTGGTGCTGCCGGTGTCGCGGCGTTCTGAATCAACCCACCGTCATTCCGCGACGCGCCGCCGTTGCTTCGGTGCGCGCGCAGGCGCCGCTGCGGGTTCCGGATCCCTCAACGCTCCGATCCTTCGCAGCGCCGCCTCCGCAGCGCGCTCGCCGCTTTCCCATGCGCCGTCGACCGTCCCCCACAGCGTCTCGTGGGTCGCCTCGCCGGCGAGGAACATGCAGCCGATCGGCTCTGTCAGGGTTTTTCGCGACGCCTGACTGCCGGGTGCGGCTGAGGACATCGCGCCGAGCGCAAACGGCGCGGCATTCCAGCGTGTCGCGCTCGATTTTTTGACGGCAGAGACCGCGTCGCTGCCAAACAGTTTGGTCAGCCATTCCACCGCGAAGGCTACCATGGCCGGCTCCCCTTGCGCCGCAAGATCGCGGCCGAACGAACCTCCAACATCGATCGAGCACATCGATGACGACGACCCTATGTCCGCGAGCAGCAGCGCCGTCCGCGTGGAATTGCTCTGCTCGATGATGATTTCGTCGCGCGCCAACCCGAGCGGATTGCCCGGCAGTTGCAGGGCGATGTGATCGTAGCTGCCGAGACTCAATTTTGCCGCGGCATCTAGCGCGCGCTTGGGAAGCTCCGGCGTGAATTTGATGTTGCCCGCGGTCAGCACGTTGCTCGACACCGTGATGATGGCGGCGCGCGCGGCGATCCGGCCCGCCGGAGTCTCCACCGTGACATCGCGACCGCTCCAGGCGATGCGGCTGGCGGGCGTCGACAGTGCAAGCGGGATCTGCTCGCCGAGTTTCGCGATCAAGGTACCGAGGCCCTGGCGGCAGGCAATCGGAGCGTTGTTGCGTTCCAGCGCGCGGGCCCTGTCGATCGCGGAAATGTCTTTCAGATCCTTGCCGGTGGCATTGGCGCCCAGCATGAATTCCGCCGTCCCCGCCCAATCGCCGAGGTCCTTTGGCAGCGCGGACGCGCAGGATACGTCAACCTTGCCGCGCGAGGCATCGTCAATGGCGCGGTTGGCGCGTACCAGCGCGGCGAGAAAATACTCGATCTCCCCGGCGCGTGCATTGCGGCGGCCGACGCGGATTTTCTGGCCGGGCGGCGCCGGATAGACCTCCAGCCCGGCGCCGCGCGCGAGCTTGACCATCGGGCTGGTGTCGGCATTGTGCATCCATCGCGCGCCGCGATCGAACGGCACATCGAATGTCGCGGTGTCGGTGAGGCAGCGGCCTCCGATCTGGCCCGTCGCCTCCACCACGATGACCCTGCGGTTGGCAGCCTTGATGCGGCGCGCCGCGGCTATGCCGGCGGCGCCTGCGCCGATCACGACAATGTCGGCTTCGCGCGGCAGCGGCGCCCCCCATGCGTCAGCACCCAGGGCCGGGGCTGCCGCCAGTGCCGCGGACGCCGACAGGAACTCGCGGCGCGTCATTGTCATGCCATGGTTTCCGGAACTTTGAAGAACAGGAGAAGTACGGGAGAACGCCTAGAGCGGGATGACTTTTCCTCGAATCGTCATTCCGCTCTATCTTTTTGTTTGAGCATGATCTTTTCGGAAAACCGGTACCCACTTTTCCGGATCAT
>Ga0137403_10004749_pt1 | contig 15937 bp, 18 predicted proteins | sample CZOMad2_1_16fung_FD_122057 | JGI IMG/M metagenome (GOLD analysis project Ga0137403, IMG submission 122057) | Vadose zone soil fungal communities from Angelo Coast Range Reserve, California, USA - CZOMad2_1_16fungal (Hybrid Assembly) | ecosystem: Environmental > Terrestrial > Soil > Vadose zone... | reverse complement strand
GGCGTCTGCCACCAGGTTGGATCATCCGAACGCTGCCGCAATTCCGCGTATGTCCAGCGTCTGGCCAAATCCTGGTCGCCAAGATTGTACGCGTTGGTCAAAGCGGTGCGATGCGAATAATCCCACATCACATTACGCCTCGCCATGTAGCCGATGATGTCCTGGACGGAAGTGCCGGGCGCGAGCCGCGCCAGCGTGTCCCAGAGATATTCTCCCGACAACGCCCGCTCCCAAAGTTTGGTGGTGAAAAATGCGCCAAAGCCCGGCGCGCCACCTTTATATCCTTAGCGCCTACCTAATCGGCAGCGTCTTACTTGTGCCGATTACGGTGTTAATTCTGGTTACCGCAATTGTATTTGGTCCAATGCTAGGATCGCTCTACTCGTTAGCCGGCTGCCTGGCGGGGGCCGCGGTTACGTATGCGATCGGCTTTTTTCTCGGGCAGGATTTTGTTCGAAAGATTGCCGGCGCTAAGTGGCAATGCATGGAACGTAAGATCGGTCAATCTGGGATCGTCGCAGTGGCAACTTTACGCTTATTGCCGGTCGCGCCGTTTACCGTCGTCAACATCGTCGCAGGCGCCTTCAAAGTCCCATTACGAGACTACATTTTGGGATCGTTGCTTGGACTCACCCCGGGTATTCTCGTAACTAATCTATTCGCTCATCAGCTCCAAAACGCCACCCGTGATCCCGGCGTCGGTACATTCCTCGTTTTGGCGGCATTGGTCGGTATCACGATAATCGGGACCGCTTGGTTAAAACGCCGATTTGACGGCGTATAATAATATAGTCGTGCGCGCCGTCAATTCAGGTGTGCTAACTCGTTTGGATTTCGATCGTGAAGGTTAGAGTCTATTGGTTAATCCTGCTGCTGCTCATGGGTTGCGCGAAGGTGCGTGCGATTAGCGATGTGCCCGAGATAACACCTGGAGATGCATCCTTTTTCCCAACGCTTGAAGCGCTCACCGACGCTCCCATCGTCGGCGGTAATAAAATCGCCGTGCTCCACAACGGCGATGCGACTTTTCCAGCGATGCTGCGGGAGATAAAAAACGCCAAATCGAGTATCACCTTCGCTCAATATCTCTTTAAAGGCGGCTCGCTCGCTCGTGAGTTTGCGCTGAGCTTTGCTGAACGGTGCCAAGCGGGAATCAAGGTTTATATCCTGTTGGATAGTCACGGCAGCAGTGAAGCTCCTGAAGAAATACCGGCAATGATGAGCAAGGCCGGATGCCAACTCCAATATTTTCGTCGCATCCGAGCACCGCAAGTCGTCCTTCCATGGAAATTGGTGCAATATAACTATCGCAATCATCGACGCATACTCGTCATTGACGGACGAATTGGTTTCACCGGCGGATATGGCATAAGTGACGCCTGGATGGGGGACGGTCGGACTCCGGATCACTGGCGCGACACCAATGTGCGAGTTGAAGGTCCGGCGGTCAAATTTCTGCAAGCCGCTTTCACTGAAAGCTGGCTGGAAACCACCGGCAATCTCCTCGGAGGCGATGAGTTTTTTCCTCGCCTCGAGCCCCAGGGCAAAACACCGCTTCAATTCGTTAAAAGCTCACCGGTCGGAGGAAGCTTTCAAAATTACCTCCTTTATTTGCTGTCAATTACGTCAGCAAAAAAATCGATTCTAATAACAAATTCCTATTTCATTCCGGACGATCGGATGATCGAAGCTCTCTTGGAGGCCACGGCCAGAGGAGTTCGCGTCATTGTTCTTGTTCCCGGCAAGATCGACTTCAAAATAACTTATCGAGCAAGCCGGAGACATTATGGTGAAATGCTTCTCGGCGGAGTCGAGATTTTCGAATATTCCCCAGCCCTCTTGCACTCCAAAACAATGGTAGTCGACGGCGTTTGGGCGACTATCGGCAACACCAATTTTGATAATCGATCGTTTGCCTTAAATGAGGAGCTGAATCTGGCTCTGTATGATAAAAGTGTCGCTCAGGGTCTCGAAGAAAGATTCGCCGACATCTCAAGCATTCGCGTAAAATTACCTACGAAGAGTGGGATGCTCGCGGCATCAAAGAAAAGTTTTTGAATTGTTCGCTTTTCCAGTAGAAGAGCAATTATGACCCAACCGGCCCAAGCGTAATGATTTCCCATCCCGAGCCGAGCGAGAACAGCATCGTTAGATTCCCTTGATTGAGCCGAGACTCGCAAGTGCCGACAAAGAATCGATCGCTCGGTCCTGCTGCATTGTCTCCCATATGCCGCCCTAAACCCGCTCCAGCGCAGTAGAATCCCATCTAGAGTTGGGAATTTGATAATTTGCAACAGTGGCGAATTTCATTTAGGATGACTTCAACTTCACAGTGTTTCCAAATCCGTCATTAGCTCGGGAGGACCGCTTAGATGGCAACGATGATTACCAATGAGTGCATCAATTGCGGCGCGTGCGAGCCGGAGTGCCCGAACAACGCGATCTCGCAGGGCGATCCCGTTTATGTCATCGACCCAAAATTATGCACGGAATGCGTCGGTTTTCACGACTACGAAGCCTGCGCGGCGGTCTGCCCGGTAGACGTCTGCGTCACCGATCCCAACAATATCGAATCCGAAGAAGTGCTTATCGCTCGCGCCCAGGAACTGCATCCTGAAACGACATTCCCCGATAATTTTGAATCGCGTTTTCGCAAGGGTGAAGGGAAGCCCGCACCAACCGCGCCGGCAAAGGCGTCGCCACAAGTGATGCAGCCAGCTTCCCCTGCCGCTACGCCTCCTGCGGCCGCCGCGGTCGGGCCGACCACGGAGTTTGCCGAGGCTGAGGTCAAGTACGTTGAGCTTCCGGCGATCGACTCGTGGACCGTGCCCATGCGTTGTTTCAAATGCCATGAAGTGCACGTCGAGAACGTCAAGAATTTCATGATCGGCAACGTCATCTTTTGTCCGCATTGCAATAAGTCGATGGTCGTGCGCGACAATCTGAACTACCATCTTCGCGCCTTGCTCAAAGACTCCTACGAGGACTGGGAACGGCAACAAAACGAATTCGCCAATCAGCGCGAGCGCGAGCGCGCCGAATTTATCGAACGGCGGGCGAAAGAGGCGCAAGCCTTTGAAACCCACCAAAAGCGAGAACTGGAGAAAATTCGCCAGCAACTTAATGCCATCGGCGAAAACTACGACGCCGCCGGCAAGCCCTTCAAAAAGGGCTCGCGCTTCGGCTGGGGTTGATCCCGCCGCTTCATGCTCTTTTCATGGCTCCATTTGATCGCCCTGGCCGTCTATCTCGGGGCTGTCGTCGGTTTTTGGCTGATGCTGCTACCCGCCGTTTCCATACTCGAAGAGCACGAGGAGAAAACCCGGTTTCTCGCCCGCGGCCTTAAATTCTACAACCCGCTGCAGGTTGGCGCCCTCGGCATTATTCTTTTCAGCGGCGCGTTTCAGTTGACCGAACTCAAAGCCGCCTACCGTGAAATGTTTGCCAAACAGATTGGTTACAATCTCGCCATGAAGTTGGTTTTTGCTTTTGTGCTGGTCATCTTGAGCGTCTACCAAGCTCTCGGGGTCGGCCATCGATTCGTTAAACGCCACGAAGGCGGAGAGCGAGTGTCGCCGGAAGAGCTTGGATCCGTCATTCGCCGTCTTAAGGGCGCCAACTGGGGTATATTGCTTTTTGCCGCGATCACGCTTTGGCTGGGAATCCGTTTACGCTCGTAGGCCGGGAAGCTGGTCAACGACCCGCAAATGGAGCTATGAACGTTTTTCGAGTAAAAAACTTCACGAGAGGACATCGCAGTGGCAAACCGCAAACTCAGAATCGTTTATCGGTCGAATTTTCACGCGCCGTTCTGGTTGGTGGCCGATAAATCCGCCTCCTGGCAGAAAAACGGCCTCGACGTCGACACCTCCCCGCAGCTGGTTCGCGAGAAAGCCGTGGAGGCGCTTAAAAGCGGCCACGTGGACTTGATCTCGTGGCGTTACCCTGACGACGACGATGAGCTTCGTCAAGAGTCATACCGACGAGATTCGCCTGCTTACCAAAGGCTTCGTTGACGCGACACACTTTTTCCTGACCCGCAAGCAAGAGACTCTGGAGATTCTCAAAGAATAAGCGACGCCGATCCTGAAGCTTCAGTCGGATGCGGAAGTCGAATCGCTCTACGATGAATGGGCGCAGTCGCTGGAGCGCAAGCCCTACCCGTCACTGGCGGCGATCTCGAATGTTTTTCCAGCTGGCCCTACGGCGCGACGCGGAGATTGCTGACTTCAACCCCTTGGCTTTGTGGGATACCCATTTCGTGCGCGAACTCGACGATAGCGGATATATCGATCGGTTGTACCAATAAAAAAGGCGGAGCCTAGCGCTCCGCCTTTTTCTGCGGTCATTATTTTCTTGGCACTGCGCCTATTGCCTGGCGCTGCTCAGTTTGTCTGTCCCCTGTTGCTGGGATTGCTGGGAGGGACGAGGCGCCGGCTGTTCGGCTGGTGCCGGGCCCGCCGCGACCGCTGGCGTTGAAGTGATTCCTTCGCGATAGACTAGGATCTCTACGCGGCGGTTCTTGGCGCGGCCTTGGGCCGTGCTGTTGTCACTGGCCGGAGCGCTTTCTCCATAGGATACCGGCATTACGCGCATCGGATCCAGCTTCTTTTGAAGGATTAGGTAACGGCTCACGGCATCGGCTCTTTTCTTGCCCAGTTCGTAGTTGTAATCATCAGCACCGGCGTTGTCCGTATGCCCGGCGACGACGAAAATCGCCGCTTCTCCAGTAACATCGCTCTTGAGGTCGCTTATAAATCCATCAATTTCCCGCTGCGCCTGGGCTGGGAGGTTTGCTGAGTTAAAAGCGAAATTGGCGCCGTCCTTCATATCGATGACGACTTTACGTTCCAAACGAAGATTAGCGATGGCATTGAGGGCTTTCTCCGTCTTTGCGTCAACCTGCCCCAAACGTCCCTCGAACTGGCCGAGCTTCCCCTCGACTCCGCTCATCCGGCCGCCTAGGCTGGTAATCTGGCCTTCGGCTTGATTGAGACGCCCCTCGGTTTGAGTGACCCGTCCGTCGAGTGGATCCATCCGCTCTTTGACCCAGTCGCGCGTGGCAAGACAACCCTGGGTCAGTAGCAAAGATCCCACGATCCCGGCTCCGACAAAATATTTTGCTACACTAGATGCAAAACCTTCCATAACAAATCCTCCTTTTTAAACCGTTAATAATCTCTATCACCAACGTTAAGTTTGTAATTGTTTTTCGAAATCTGGCTGAACCGTCTGATCACCGCTTTCAACCGGCAAGCTGACGACAAATTCCGCCGCCTGGCCGGGACGGCTCCTCAGATAGACATCACCTCCGACATTTTCTAAATACTCTCGGACGCGCACTATACCTTCCCCATTTTCGTCCCGCAGACCGTCCAAGTGGGTCGCGGTCTCGAACAGCGATTTTAGTTTCTCTGCCGCCGTACTCGTGCCCATCCCTTTGACGACGAACTCCAAGCTTGCGGCGTCGCGCCGCACGGTCAGCCGCACTGTCTCATGTCGAGTGGCCAGTGCGGCGTTGTCGACCAGCGTGCCCAAGAGCTGCTTGAACATCGTTGGGTCGATTGTCGCTTCGCCAGGTGACTTCGGCGAGTATCGAACTTCCAGATCGACACCTCTATCTCTGCTCGTACGCCGACAGGAAGCCACCACTTCCCCCACGGCGTTGGCGATATCGACTACTGTCTCCTCAGCGCCTTCCGACTCGTCATCACCGGCAACCGAGAATGCAGAAAGAAGATTCATTCGATCGAGAATCTCCTGGACGCAGGTTTCGATATTGCGAACGCGCTTCTCCTGTTCATTAACAGGAGAATCGTTCAGTTTCTGACGGATCAGCGCTGTGCTGCCAATGATGACCTGGAGGGTATTTTTGATGTCGTGAGACATACCGGCAAGTTGCTGTTGCTGCTGTTTTTTTGCGGCAAGATCTCGAACCGCCCAACTCAAATCACCGGCCAGCGCCTGAAGCAAAAAAAGCTCCGCCGATGAATAACTTTTTCGGCTCGAATGTCCGAGCATGACAAAGCCGAAAGGCCGACCCGCCGGCGCCGTCAAGGGCGCCACGACGGCACTGCGAAAACCGAACTCGCCGCTCACCTCGTTCCATGTAATTGGCGCGCGCGAGTTTGCCACCAAATCGAGGCAGCGCCGCGAAAAATTCGTCGGCAAACGACCAATTCCAGCTTCAGGTATACCAACTTTGATAAACTTCTCGTCATTCAGCATGAGCACGCCGAAACAAAAGTCGACACCGAAGAATCGCCGCAGACGCACAAGAAAATGGCTGAGCAGGATTTTTTCTCCAACCTCCTGATGCTTCCAAAAGAAGGAGCGAATCAGATTGGCGCGTTCCCATAACCCGACAAATGACTCCCAACTAGCCGTTGGGTCTTTCGGGCTGCTTGCGCTTCCACTTGACATACTTCGCTTCAGCTCCCCCGTTGCCCTCGCAGTATCACGTGTTTCAGCGCGAAATCGTGGCAAAATCACAGCCCTCGCTTTACCCAAATTTCATACCACGCCAAAAACCGACTGTATCTCACGCCATTTCAATAACTTAGACTATTTGTGTCGAAAATGGTGTAAGCTGCTGCAGTTAATTCCCTACACACATGAAGGATTCTAGGCAAGCAAGCCGCCGAATGGGTAGTCCCGAAACCTCAATGCTTCATCGTTCAATCCGCTCTTCCCTGAGTCTCTGATTCTCCGGCCGCAACCGTTCCAGTTCCCGATCGTTTTGTTCAGCCTCGACGGCTTGCTCCTGCTCTCTCTTCTGCTGCCCCATCAAGTGATCACCGATCAACGCGCCTGCGATTAATCCTACTGGACCGCCGATCAGCGCGCCGCGGCGGCATCGCCAACTATGCTGCCAATGATGGCACCTGCGCCAGCACCCACGCCCGCGCCGATCAGGCCACCTTGTTCGCGCGTTGATATCGGCGTCGAGCAGCTCGAGGCCATTGTCACCACGACTAACAAGACTGCAACGAAACCAAAGTTCGGCTGCATCACGAGGCCTCCTTTGACGAGTGTGCCGGCCCCGGGCTTGTCGACGAGCTTTTGCCATCACAAGCGTCGCCAACTATTTTTTCAACCAAATTGCTTCGAGTAAAAGGCTTGCACAAAACCCTGACTGCAAATTTTACCGCCTCCCGCTCCAGGGCCGCTTGGTACCTTTCGACTTCGCCACTCATGTAGATCGTTTTAACACGGGGGTTTATCGCCCGAATGCACTGCATCATTTCCAAACCGTCAAGCTCCGGCATCTGAATATCCGTGACGACCCAGTCCGTGGGGTTGCGAAAATAGGCGGCAAATCCGTGAACGCCGTTGTCCGCGGTTCGCACGTCGAACCCTTCCATGCGTAGGATCACCGCGACAATTTGCGCCAAGCCTTCATCGTCGTCCACGACCAGAGCAGTTTGACTCTGTGACATAGGCTATCCTCTTGGCTTAATCATAAGCAGCAAGCCATGTTCCACTACCGATCAAGACGGAGGGAATTGATAATTTTCGTCTTTTTAGTGACTAGCGGGGAGCCTCGGTCGGAAATGGAGGGATATCCCTGCATACATAGTCCCAAGGATTGAATCTGCAGACCGGGCGGCGGAACCGTCGATATGGTTTCGGGGGGCGTACGACTCGAATGAGCACGGAGCGGTAAGGAACTGAACGGCCATGGAAACAAGAATTTATCAGCGACGCCCCGAGCTTGCTCCTCTCACCTGCTAGTGGCGCGCCACACGCTGGACTCTGCTTGAAAGGCCATGCGCAGATCGAGCCATGCAAGCCAACGCCAAAGCAACATACGCTGGATCGATCTCATGAGGCAAAACAGTTTACTACAGGTTCAATTCGGTAATAGCGGTTTCGATTTCTTGAACTCGTGGGCTTTCAAGTCATGTTTCTTCAGCAGGTCGTAGAAGTCCGCTCGGTATTTCCCGGCAAGCTTTGCAGCTTGGCTAACGTTGCCTTCGGTCATCGACAAGACTTGGATTAGGTAATCTCTTTCGAAGGCGTCGCGGGCGTCTTTGAGCGGTCTTAAGCCGCCGTTCAAATCAGGAGCGTTTTCTTGAGGGAAATTTTGTCCCCGTTCCAATGTCGTGCTCTTACTTTGCAAGATATAGTCTTCCGTCACCACGTCGTTCTGTGTCATCGCCACCGCGTACTCGATAGTATTTTCCAGTTCTCGCACATTGCCTGGCCAGTCATGCAGCATGAGCTTGCGCAGCGCCTCGGGGGTCAAACCTTTCACCTCCTTCTTCATGTGCTGGTTGTACTTTTTAAGAAAATGTTCGACCAGAGGCATGATGTCGTCCTTGCGTTCGCGTAACGATGGCAGGTAGATGGGAATGACGTGAATGCGGTAAAACAAGTCGTCGCGGAACAAGCCTCTTCTCACTTGTTCTTCCAGGTCTTTATTGGTTGCGACGATGATGCGCACATCGACTGCGACCGGCACTTCGCTGCCAACGGGGTAAAACTGCCGTTCCTGCAAAACGCGCAACAGCTTGGACTGCGTGGCGCGTGGCATATCGCCGATCTCATCGAGAAAAAGCGTGCCTCCGTGTGCTTGTGTGAACAAGCCCTTGGTACTTTTGACCGCGCCGGTAAACGCCCCTTTTTCATGGCCGAACAGCTCGCTTTCGAGCAGCGACTCGGGCAGCGCCGCGCAGTTCAATGCGACAAATCCTTTGTCCCGCCGATCGCTGGCGAGATGAATCGCCTTGGCGATGAGCTCTTTCCCGGTACCGCTCTCGCCGTGAATATGCACGGTAGAGTCGAGCGTTGCGATCCGTGTCACGACATCCAGCACGGCACGCATTTTACCGCTACGCGCAATGATGTTGGCGAAGTCGAAGCGCTCGTGGAGAATCTCTTTGAGCCGTTTGATTTCGGAGTTGAGCTTGCGAGTCTCCAGCGCTCGCTCGATCTGCATCAGCAGATCTGTCGGCTCAAACGGTTTGGTTAGGTAACCATAAGCGCCGCGACGCATCGCCTCCACGGCGCTTTCGATGCTGCCGTGGGCAGTTAAGATAATCGTTGGCACGTCTGGATTGATTCCGCGAATATCTTCCATCAACGCGAGACCGTCGCCGTTGGCCAGCATCAGATCGACGATGCAGAGGTCGAAAACCTGTTCCTTGAGCGACCCAATCGCTTGCTCTTCGTCCCCCGTTGCGGTCACCCGATAATCCTCTGACTCGAGCCGCATTCTGATGACCTCGAGGAGGTTTAGATTATCGTCAACGATAAGAATGTTACCTTTGGACATGTCTGTTCTATCTTCCGCGATCGCGTCGCTTTTGTTCGATTTCAATATCCACTTGCTTGGACTTCTCGATCACTTGTTTGGTTTTTTCGATCTCCTGTTTCGACTTTTCAAGCTCCAGTCGCGCTCTTTCGATTTCCTGTTTCGACCTTTCAACCGCCAGACGGTTTATTTCAACTTCCTCTTTGGATTTTTCGATCACCTGTTTGGAACTCTCGATTGCTTGTTTCGAATCCTCGGCTTCGTTCAACACGCCCACCCAGATCTTCGCCTGTTCGGCCCACGGGCTCTCCGGGAAACGCGTGATCAGCCGGTTAAATGATCCGATCGCCTTTTGAAGGTCTCTCCTGGAATACTGCGGATGCGCGTAGACAAGCCCGATGTTGTAGGTCGCGGCGTCGGCCGGCGGCTTGTCTGGCGCCATCAGTAGGACGCTCTGAAAGGCCTTCAATGATGCGTCATAATCGCCGTGCGCGAGCAAATTCTGCCCGGTGGTGAGAGCATCCTGCATCTCCCGGTACCGGCCCGACTCTTGAACTACGCTGCAGCCGGTAAGAAATATTAGCAGGGCAAGACAAAAATAAAAGTGCTGCCCTTGCCCAATTGGCTTTCGGCCCATATTTTACCACCATGGGATGAAATGATACTTTTGGCAATAGCTAAACCTAGCCCGGTCCCCTGCCGAACGTGGGCCCCTTGACGGCTTCCTTGATTAAATTTTTCAAAGATCGCGGCCAAGCTGTCCATAGGAATTCCTGGACCGGAGTCTTTCACGGAAACTGCCAATTTTCCATTACCTGGATTGGCGGTGATGCTTATCTGTCCACCCTTGGGAGTAAACTTGACCGCGTTACCCAGCAAATTTCTGAGTACCTGCAAAATCCGTTCTGAATCAATTCTCACCGACGGCAGCGGCTTGTCGATCGCGCTTTCCAGTTTAATCTGCTTTGCTTCAACCAACGGAGTGATTTCGGCGATGGCTCGTTTGATTAGAGAGTCGACGCTGCTCGGCTCAAAATCGTAATTCATCATGCCGGCTTCCATTTTGGAAAGATCGAGAAGCGAATTGACAACGCTGATCAGCCGGTTGCTTTCCTGGGCGAGTATCCCCAAAAGCTTGCGCTGTTTTTCCGAGGTCTCGCCGCCGACCCCGTCGAGCAACAATCCGGTTCCCTCCTTGATCGAAGTCAGCGGCGTACGCAGCTCGTGGGACATAGAAGCAAAGAAATCTGCTTTCATCCGGTCGAGCTCTTGCAATTTTTCGCACATCAAATCGATCGCCGCTGCCAACTCGCTAATTTCCGGCGGCGACTTGACTTCGACACGGCCCTCAAAGTTCCCTTTGGCAATCTCCCGGGTCTTGGTCTTCAATAATCCTATGGGGCGCGTAATACTGTTGGTGATGAAAAGCGACATCAAGACTATCGCGAGCAGGCACGCAATGGTAATCGTCAGCGAAACCTCGCGGGCTTGATCGGCGGCCGCAGCGAGGTCGGTCACTTTCGTGTAAGTCAGCTGCTGTTGGTTCAAACGAAGCTTCTCGAAGGAAGCCAACATGGAATCGACCAAATTGTCTTTTTCCTGTTTGTACTGCGCTTGCGGGTAAGCCTTGTTGCTTCGGACGAGGTGCGCCTCGTTCTCGACCAACTCGTCGTACTGGCGAAAATCCTGCTGTATTTTTTTTAACACTGGAGCGGCCGCCTGATCGTTCAAGGCGAACGCGCTTTCCAGACGTCTCTCGAAATCAACTTTGATGCGGACGAACTCCTGGTGCCAAGCCTCATCCTTGGTAATCGAAAATTTTTGCTCTGCCCGACTTTGCGCAAACAATAGATCCACAAGAAACTTCTCGTGATCTAGGATCCGGTTATCGACTTTTAGAATAGATTCAGTCAGCTCACGAAAATGACTGATCTGCACAATCGCATAGCCGCTGGCGAATGCGACAATCAGAAATATGGCGAGATAGCCGATGGTCAGGCGGGAAAACAAACTTAATTGCACGGGAACATTCCTCTTCTGTCGGCGCGTAAGCCTATCCCGGCCTGCGGGTGGGTTGCGCTTCGAACAGTTCGATCTGATCGGTATCCGCCGCGAGCAGCTTTTGACCGAACTGCTCCAGCCGGCGGTCCGCGTTTTGATAACTGGACTGGGCGTGACCCACGTGTTTCCCGAGCAAGGCGAACTCCTCGCGGAACTTACCGAAATCGCCCTGCAACCGGCTCAGATACTGAATGATTTCCTTAGCGCGGTCTTCGATCTTCATGCCTTTTAAACCCAGAACTATCGCCTGAAGGTAAGCGTACAGACTATTCGGAGACACCGGGATCACTTGCTTGGTCATCGCATAGCGACAAAGGCTCTTTTCCTCCGGTGATCCGTCCCGGATGATCGTTTCGTAATAAACATTTTCCGCTGGTATATACATCAGCGCGAAATCGTACGTGCCCTCGTCAGGCAGGATGTACTTCGCGGCTATCGCATCGATATGTTTCCTGACGTCGGCGCCGAACTGCCTTTTTCCACGATTTCTTTCCTCGTCATTGTCCGCTTCCAAGATCCGCTTGAAGTTTTCCAGCGGAAATTTCGCATCCACGGGCACCAAACAACTGCCGAGCTTGATCACCGCGTCGACTTTCTCGCCGCTCCGAAACGCATATTGAGTCGAGTAGTGCTGCGACGGCAAGATTTGCCCCAACAAATCCTCCAGTAAAAATTCTCCTAATCCTCCTCTGAGCTTAGGCGCCCGCAATATTTCCTGGAGCGAGGCGATATCTTTGCCGACTTCGTAAATCTTGCGGTTGGCTTCTTCCAGTCCGCCGAGGCTACGTTGTACCTGACCGACGACCCGCGCGGCATTATCCAACCGCTCGCCCAAACTCTGTTGCGTGCTGTTGAGCACGTCGGCGTTTTCTTTCAACCGGTCATTCACGTGGCCGAGGAGCTGACCGAGCTGCCCTTGGATCGACTGGACACTGTTGTCCAAGACTTGGGTAAAATGGCCGCGCAGTTGGTCGATTTGCTGCTGCATCAGCAGCAAAGATTGCTCCTCGTGCTGTGTCTTTAGCGACGACTGAATCTTGGCTAAGAAGAACCAGCCGAGGAATACCAGAACAATGACAACAATAAATATCAGGACGAGGAGACTTGTGAATTCCACGATGGGCCGTGGGGCATTTACAGCAATCTCAGGGCGTACTCGAGAATTTCGCTAAGCTTGCGGATCTGGGTCGCGCGCATGGATCGCTCTTCACGGGGAGCATTTAAATAATCATCGACGCTTTTTTTCAGGTTCCACTCCAACAACTGCACGCACTGTTCCATGCTGACTTTCTCGGAACGGCGGCGGCGCGCCTGATGCAGCTCGTTGAGCTGGATTACCTGACCCATGACACCGGCTAGAATATGGGAGTGCGAAAAATTGTCAACCCCTCGACAAATTTACTGCCGGCTCTTGTTGTGTCACACAGTGAAGCGCCCCCAAGCCAGCGACGACTTCGTTGCCTCGTAGCCCGATGACTTTGCGATCGGGGAACAGGTCCTGCAAGATTCCAAGAGCTTCGGCATCCTTGGGATCATCGAATACCGGAACCAGCACGACTTCGTTGGCGATGTAGAAATTCGCATAACTCGCCGGCAAACGCGCGCCTTCGTAATAAATCGGACTCGGACAAGGCAAAGTTACGATTGAAAGTTTTTCTCCATTTTGATCTCTGGCGTTCTTCAGGCGCTCGTAGTTGTCTTGCAAAAAACCGTAATTTTCATCTTTTGAATTTGCTTCGACGATGCACACCACCGTGGTTGGATTGATGAATCGCGCGATATCGTCGATATGGCCGTCGGTATCGTCGCCGACGATACCTTCACCGAGCCAAATGACGTGATCGACTCCCAGCGAGTCCCTAAGGCACCGCTCAATCTCCGGCGGAGTTAAAAAGAGATTGCGATTCTTGTTCAACAGGCACTGCTCGGTGGTGAGACAGGTTCCAGCACCATTGACTTCGATGGAGCCTCCTTCAAGAACGATTGTGTGATCGAAAACCGGAACTTTGAGCAACGTGGCAATTTCCCGAGCGACACGATCGTCGTCTTCGTAGGACTTGTACTTTCCCCCCCAACCATTGAAAATCCAGTCGTTAAAGGCGAGCGGTTGCTCTACGGCATTTCTCGTCACGAACGTCGGGCCGTAATCTCTCATCCAAACATCGACGGTGGGGATTTGCAGCAGTGTCACGTTTTCCGTGGCGGCCCGAGTTTTTTTCAGCCGCCCGGCTACCTCCTTTTTGCTCGATTCGTCGTTTACCAGAAGATAGACCTGCTCGTGCCGTGACAGCGCAGAGATCATTTGAACCCAGACGTCGCGCACCTGTTCCAAATCGGTCGGCCATGTCTCCAGATTGTGCGGCCAGGCGAGCCACGTGGCTCGGTGCCGTGCCCATTCAGCCGGCATTGAATAGCCGAGGGAACGCGGCGTAACCAGTTCTGCAGGCGATGAACTCATCGGATCAACGGGCGAGCGAAATAAATCAGTGACGCCGGGTATCTTCAACGGCGCGTGACAGCAAAGGTCCGTACGCATCGATGCGCCGGTCGCGCAGGAATGGCCAGCTTTGACGGGTTTCTTCGATCTTTCCGAGATCGCACTTGGCAAGCAGGATCTCGTCGCGCTCGCCGCCGGCGTGCGCTACGATCTCACCAAACGGACCGGCAACGAATGAATTTCCCCAAAATTTGATTTTCCCTTCGCGTCCCACACGATTGACCGACGCAACGAATACTCCATTGGCGACCGCATGGGAACGCTGAATGAGCTCCCAGGCGTTGCGTTGATTCTGTGCCACGGTACGGGGTTCGTTGGGAATCCAACCGATCGCGGTGGGATAAAAGAGAATCTGCGCTCCTGACAGCGACGCCGCGCGGGCGCCCTCGGGAAACCATTGATCCCAGCACACGAGCGCAGCGACCTTGGCATAGCGGGTTTGAAAGCTCGGGAAACCGAGATCGCCTGGCGTGAAGTAAAATTTTTCGTAGTACAGCGGATCGTCGGGGATATGCATCTTTCGATACGTCCCCGCTAACGATCCGTCGGCATCGATGACCACAGCCGTGTTGTGATAGATCCCCGCCGATCTTCGTTCGAATAGCGAGGCAACGACTACGATCTTTCGTTCCTTCGCTACCACACTAAGGGCATCTGTGCTCGGCCCCGGTACCGATTCGGCCAATTTAAAATTGCGTGGGTCCTCGCTTTGGCAAAAGTAACGCGAGCGAAATAGTTCCTGCAGACAGACGATCCGCGCGCCTTTTTTCGCCGCTGTTTCGATTCGCTCGATAGTCTTCGCGAGATTCGCAGCAGGATGAGCGCCGGCGCTCATTTGAACGAGGCCCAATGTTACTTGCTCTTTGGCGATTCTGCGTGTCATTACGGAGATGCCTTGTGTAGACCGTTCGATTTGCCCGTCAAAAACAAAAAGGGGAGAGGAAAGGCGACATCCTTTCCTCTCCCCCCAGGATCGTTCAAACCGCAATTTACTTCAAGTGCTGGGCAAAGAATGCTTTGGTTTTTTCCCAAGCGTCTTTCGCTGACGCCTCATGATAGCCGCCTCTATCGTCGCAGAAAAAGCCATGCCCCGGTTCGGGATAAATTTCCATCTGAAACGGTACTTTCTTGGCCGTCAGTTCAGCTTTGATCTGATTCACCTGATCCAGGGGAATCAGTTGATCTTTAGCGCCGAAGAAAAGATACATCGGACATTTGATCTCACCCGTGCGCGAGAGCGGACTCGGATTACCCATCGTGATACCGCCACCGTAGAAGGCCACCGCGCATTTCACATCCTTATTATGATGAGCGGCAGCCAGGTACGTGAACCGCCCACCCATGCAAAAGCCGATGACGCCAATGGAGCCGGACTTGACGTTGCTCTGCGACTTGAGATGCGCTATCGCGGCGCCGACGTCTTCCATCGCTTTACTATCGACCACCCGTTGCATGGTCGCGATCGCCTTCGGCATCTCCGAATAAGGAATAATGCGCTCCGCCTCTCGATGGAAAATATCCGGAGCAGCCGCGACATAGCCTTCCGCTGCGATCCGTTCGGTAACTTTCTTGATGTGACTGTTGACGCCGAAGGCTTCCTGAATGACGATGACACCGGGATAGGTTCCGCCATCCTTCGACTGCGCCACGTACGTGTCCATCTTGCCGTCTGAAGTATTCAGCTGAACCGTTGAGCTCGTCACGTCCATAAAAATCCTCCTGGCGCTGGTTTAAAACAATCGCGGGTGGCAATTCTCTATCAAATTTTTTTTCCCTGGTCCACACCTGATTTAGAGTGAATCGATCCGAAACTTAAGCATGCTCCCGACAAAACTCCACAATTCGATCGCAAATTGTCTGGGTCGTTTGATCCGGCGGCATGACGCTCCAAAAATCGGCGCGCGGAAGCAATTCCCTGAGATAGTGCGCGGCGGATGTGGCGTGGGACGGATCATCGCCGGGAATGATCAGCGCGGGCGCGGTCACGCCCATGACCTCTTCGGGTTCGGCGCCGGGCGCCGTGTCGCGATCGAACAGACTGCGGCCGCTGGTCAGGATGATTCCCAGATATCGCTCTAGATTTTGCGTAGCGAATCGATCGGCGAATCCGCTATTCCGCGCGA
>Ga0137403_10004748_pt1 | contig 15937 bp, 16 predicted proteins | sample CZOMad2_1_16fung_FD_122057 | JGI IMG/M metagenome (GOLD analysis project Ga0137403, IMG submission 122057) | Vadose zone soil fungal communities from Angelo Coast Range Reserve, California, USA - CZOMad2_1_16fungal (Hybrid Assembly) | ecosystem: Environmental > Terrestrial > Soil > Vadose zone... | reverse complement strand
AGCTGCTCGCGGTCGAACACGATCGTGTCGAAGTAGAGCTTGGCGAGCGACTGGCGCGGCTTCTTCTTCAGCACCGTGCGTGGGTCGACGCGGGCGCCCCATGCGTGGTCCATGCGGGCCGGGTAGTGCGAGACGTAGCCGCCGCCGTGCGCCGACACGATCTTCAGCTTCGGGTAGCGCTCGAGGATCCCGTCGAACACCAGGTGCGCGATCGCCACCGTCGAGTCGAGCGGGTTGCCGATGATGTTGATGAAGTAGTGGTCCGAAAGCCGCTCACCGCCGGTGAAGCCGTTCGGGTGCATGAACACCATCACGTCGAGCTCTTGCGCCTTCGCCCAGAAGGCGTCGCGCCCCCGCGAGATCTCCTGGCCGACGACGTTCGTCCCGATCTCCACGCCGCGAAAGCCCAGGCGCTTGACGCAGTACTCGAGCTCTTCCGCGGCCAGGTCGGGCGCCTGTAGCGGCACGTCGGCCAGCGCGACGAAGCGGTCGGGGTGCTTCTGGACGATCGCCGCCAGGTTCTCGTTGATGGCGCGGGCGGTCTTGCGGCCGTGCTCCGGATCGAGCGAATACATGAACTGGAACGGCGAGCACGAGATCGCCTGCACGTCCACGCCCATCTTGTCCATGTCCTTGAGCCGCTGCTCGACGGACGTGAGACAGGTGAGGACGTTCTGCGCCTGCTGTTGATTCGTGGCGCGCGAGAGCTCGTTCGTGAATCGCATCGCCGGCTCACTCTCGCGCCGGAAGACGTCCTTCACCATCTCGTCGGCGGGCGGGTAGTGGACGTGGCAGTGGACGTCGACGCAGAGGTGTCGACGGCGACCCTTGGCCTTCGGGGAAACGCCGCCGCGCGCTGCCGGACCGGGACATGTGAAGAGCACGTGCAGTCTCCTTGGTTTAGAGCCGCGCCTCGGCCGGCGGGGCCCCAGCCCCGCGACGGCCTGCAGCGCGCACCGCTAGTTTAGAGCCGCGCCTCGTCTAGAGTCGCGCCTCGGCCGCCAGGCCCGCCATCATCAGGCCGAGCGTGCGTTCGTTGGCGTCGGCGCGCGCCACGTCGCCGACGATGCGCCCATCGTGCATCACGAGAATGCGGTCGGCCAGCCCGAGGATCTCGTCGAGCTCGACCGAGACGAGCAAGAGCGCTTTGCCGGCGTCGCGCAGCGCGACCAGCCGGCGGTGGATGAACTCGATCGCGCCGATGTCGACGCCGCGCGTCGGCTGTCCGACCAGCAGGAGATCGGGGTTGCGGTCGAGCTCACGGGCCAGCACGATCTTCTGCTGGTTGCCGCCCGAGAAGGCGGAGGTGGGCAGCACACCGTTGCCGGGCCGGATGTCGTACTCGGCCGCCTGGCGCTCGAAGCTCGAGGCGACGGCCGAGCGGTGCAGACGAATCGGCCCGTTGTAAGTGGACTCGTCGTGGTAGCCGAGGATCGCGCTCTCGCGCGCGACGAACGGAATGACCAGGCCCATGCGCTGTCGATCCTCGGGCACGTGCGCGAGCCCGAGCCGGCGCAGGCGTCGAGGCGAGCGAGCCGCGGGGTCGGCGAGGATACCGGCCTTCAAGCGGATCTGGCCCGACTTCACGGGCCGGATGCCGGCGAGCGCCTCGAGCAGCTCCGACTGGCCGTTGCCGGCCACGCCGGCCACGCCGACGATCTCGCCCCGTCGTACCGTGAAGCCCACGCCCTTGACGCGCTCGACGCCGAGACCGTCCTCGACGACGAGATCCGTCACCTCGAGCACGGGCTCGCCCGGTCGCGAGGGCGTCTTGTCGACGCGCAGGCTGACCTTGCGTCCCACCATCAGCTCGGCCAGCTGGTCAGGCGTCGTGCTCGCGGTGGGCAGGGTCGCGACGACGCTGCCTTGACGCATGACGGTGACGACGTCGGTGGCCTCGCGGATCTCGCGGAGCTTGTGCGTGATGAGGAGCACGGTCTTGCCCTCATCACGGAGCGACGCGAGGATGCGGAAGAGATGATCCGCCTCCTGGGGCGTCAGCACGGCGGTCGGCTCGTCGAGGATGAGGAAGTCAGCGCCCCGGTAGAGCGCCTTGAGGATCTCGACGCGCTGGCGGTGGCCGACGCCGAGATCCTCGATGCGCGCGTCGGGATCGACCTCCAGGTGATATTCGCGGCCCAGGCGCGCGAGCTCGGCGCGCGCTCGCTTCATCCCGGCGCCGAGCCGGAAGCCGCCCTCGACGCCGAGCACCACGTTCTCCAGCACCGTGAACGGCTCGACCAGCATGAAGTGCTGGTGCACCATGCCGATGCCCGCCGCCAGCGCGTCCTGGGGGCTCTCGATGACCGCCGGCCGGGCGCGCACGAGGATCTCGCCGCGATCCGGCTGGTAGTAGCCGTAGAGGATTCCCATCAGGGTCGACTTGCCGGCGCCGTTCTCGCCGACGATGCCGTGGATGGAACCCGCGCCCACGACGAGCGAGATGTTCCGGTTCGCGTGGACGTCGCCAAACCACTTGTCGATACCCCTCAGCTCGATCGCGGCCGCTCCGCTATCTTCTACGTTCCGCTCCGATATGGTTCGCTCCGAGCGGCGGCTTTGCCGCCGCAATCGAGTTCAGGGGGAGGCATCGGAGGGGGCCGTCGAGGCCCCCACCGAAGTTACTTCGCCATGTAGTCGGTGACCTTGATCTTGCCGGCCACGATGTCGACGCGAGCCTGCTGCAGTCGCTTTTCCATGTCCGCGGTGATGAGAGCCCGGTTGTTCTGGTCGATCGAGTAGCCCACGCCGCCCTCGGCGACGCCGAGCGAGCGGACGCCCGCTTTCCAGATGCCTTCCTTCGCGGTCTTGAACGTCTCGTACACCGCGAGGTCGACGCGCTTGATCATCGAGGTCAGGACCGTGCCGGGATGGATGTGATTCTGGTTCGAGTCGACGCCGATCGCGAGCCGGCCCTTGTCCTTTGCGGCCTGGAGCACGCCGAGCCCGGTGGCGCCCGCCGCCGCATAGACGACGTCGGCGCCGCGATCGAACTGGCTCCGCGCCAGCTCGCCGCCGCGCGTGGGGTCGTTCCAGGCTGCCGGCGTCGTGCCGGTCATGTTCTGGAAGATCTCGATCTTCGGGTTGACGTATTTCGCGCCTTCCTCGTAGCCGAGCGCGAATCGGCGGATCAGCGGGATGTCCATGCCGCCGACGAACCCGACCTTGCCGGTCTTCGACGCCATCGCCGCGGCCATGCCGACCAGGAACGATCCCTCGTGCTCCTTGAAGACGATCGACTGGACGTTCGGCAGATCGACGACGGCGTCCACGATGGCGAACTTGAGGTTCGGGAACTCCTTGGCCACCTTCTCCATGCCACTGGCCTGGGAAAAGCCGATCCCGACGACGATCGCCGAGCCGCGACGCGCCATGTTGCGCAGCGCTTGCTCGCGCTGGGCCTCGTTGGTCACCTCGAACTCGCGATACGTGATCCCGGTCTCCTTCTTGAAGCGCTCGGCGCCGGCGTACGCGGCCTCGTTGAACGATTTGTCGAACTTCCCTCCCATGTCGAACACGACGGCGGGAGCGAACTCCTGAGCCACGACGGGACCCGTCACGGCCAAGGTGAGGAGGCCCGCGACGGCGGCGCTGAGCGATCTCGAGATGATCATGTCCGTGCTCCTTGATTCAGAGTGTGCGTCGAGCGACCGGCGCCCCGATGATATAGCATCTCGCCGCTCGCGCCGGCATCGCCGCCGCTCGGCCGCTTGCGTCGGGTCGCACTCGCGGCGCGGGCTGGGCTATGCTCGGGCGGATGCCGACCGCGGCGAAGATCTACATGGCCGGTCCGCTGGGCTTCTCCGAGGCCGGGCGGCACTTTCACAACTCCGTGCTCGTCCCGTTCGTGGCGGGTCTCGGCTACGAGGTGCTCGATCCCTGGACCCTGACCGATCCCCGCAAGATCGAGGCCGTGCAGCGGCTGCCGTACGGGCCCGAGAAGCGTGACGGGTGGCGGAAACTGAACCGTGAGATGGGGGCGACCAATCGCGCCGCCATCGACGCCGCCCACGGTGTCGTCGCCGTTCTCGACGGCACCGACGTCGATAGCGGCACCGCGGCGGAGATCGGCTACGCGTTCGCGCGCGGCAAGCTGATCGTCGGCTACCGTGGAGACTTCCGGCTGAGCGCCGACAACGAGGGGTCCACGGTCAACCTCCAGGTCGAGTTCTTCATCCACGAGAGCGGCGGTGCTATCGTGAGTCGCTACGAGGACCTGGAGCCGTGCCTGCGCCCGTTGCGGGCGGCTCCGTGACATTGATTCGGAGTCGCTCAGCGCGCACTACGATTGGAGGAGCACGATGATTGGATGGCGGGTGGTGACGACCCTGGTCCTCGTCTTCGTCCTGGCGTCGATCGCGCCGGGCTTCGCCCAGCAGGCCGCCGAACCGCCGGCGAGCGACCTGCTCAACGCCGTCCTCTGGATGCAGCGCTCGGTCGAGTACAAGGCCAGCGCGCTCACCGCCTTCGCGCTCGCGCGGATCCGGCTCGACCAGGCGCTGGCGGATCCAAACTGGACGGCGGCGCCCAAGGAGCAGACCGGCGCCTACCAGTCGCTTCCGCCGGCCATCATCCTCGACGTCGACGAGTCGATCCTCGACAACGCGGGTTATCAGGCGTGGATGACGCTGAAGGGCACGAGCTTCGACCCGAAGACGTGGAACGCCTACGTGAAGACCGTGACCTCGCAGCCGATCCCCGGCGCGCTCGAGTTCGCCAGCTATGCCGACTCGAAGGGCGTGAAGGTGTTCTACCTCTCCAACCGCACGGCCGAGGAAGAGGCGGCGACGCGAAAGAACCTCGAGAAGTTCGGCTTCCCGATGGGTGGCAACGTCGATACCATGCTCATGACGCGAAAGCAGCCGGACTGGGGCTCCGCGAAAGGGACGCGCCGGGCTCACGTCGCCAAGAGCTATCGCATCCTGATCAACGTCGGCGACAACTTCGGCGACTTCGTCGACGAGTACCGCGGCAGCGAGGCGGAGCGCCTGAAGGTGATGGAAGACCACAAGGCGCGCTGGGGGCGCGAGTGGATCATGATCTCGAATCCGAGTTACGGCTCGTTCGAGTCGGCGCCGTACGGCCACGACTTCAAGCTGTCCGAGGGTGAGAAGCGCAAGCTGAAGCGCGGCGTCCTCGACCCCTGGCCGGGTCCATGAGGGAGACATCCACCGCGATGACGAACGCGAGCCCCACCGCGCTGCTCCTGAACGTCGGCCACGCGCTCGATCATCTGTTTCTGCTGATCTTCGCCACCGCCGTCTCGGCCATCGCCGCGGAGTGGGGAATGATCTGGCAGGATCTGATGCCCTACACGGTCGGCGCGTTCGTGCTGTTCGGTCTGGGCTCGCTGCCGGCCGGGCGCCTCGGCGATCTGTGGGGCCGGCGCGCGATGATGGTGGTCTTCTTCCTCGGGATGGGCGTCTCGGGGCTGGCCATCGCCACGGTGCCCGGGGTGTGGTCGCTGGCGGTCGCGCTCACGGTGATGGGCGCGTTCTCGTCGATCTATCACCCGGTCGGCATTCCCATGCTCGTGCAGAGCGTGAAGAATCCCGGGTTCACGATCGGTCTCAACGGGCTCGCCGGTAATCTGGGCATTGCCGTCGCCGCCGTGCTCACGGGCTTTCTGGTGAAGTACGCCGGCTGGCGGACCGCGTTCGCCGTGCCCGGCCTCATCGCGCTCGTCTGCGGCGTCCTGTTCGTGCTGGTGGTGCCGCGCGAGGACGCCCCGCCGGCCCGGCGGCCCCAGAAGATGGTCGACCTGCCGCGCTCGGTGCTGGCCCGCGTGTTCACGGTCATGACCCTGGCCGCCATCTCGGGCAGCCTGATCTTCAACTTCACGACGAACGGTAACGGCCAGCTCCTGGCCGAGCGCCTGCACGGAGTCGTCGACGATCCGGCCAAGCTCGGCGCGCTGCTCGCCGTCGTCTACACCGTCGCCTCGTTCGCCCAGCTCATCGTCGGCAAGCTGATCGACCGGGTGCCGCTCAAGTGGGTGTACGTGCCGGTGGCGGCGGCGCAGGTGCCGTTGTTCCTCTTCGCCTCGCAGGTGACCGGCTGGCCGCACTACGTGGCGATGCTGCTGTTCATGGTGTTCGTCTTCGGCGCGATCCCGTTCATCGACGCCATGATCGTGCAGTACGTCGACGACCGGATGCGCTCGCGCGTGGCCGGCATCCGACTCGCGGTCGGATTCGGCGTCAGCTCGCTCGCGGTCTATCTGCTGGGCCCGACCGTCAAGGCGGCCGGATTCACGACGCTCCTGACCGTGCTGGCCGCCCTCGCGATCTGCACCACGTTCTTCGCGTCGCTGCTGCCGAGCCACGCCCCCAAAGCCACGGCGATCCCCGCTCCGGCTCCCGAACCCGCCGGCTGAGCCGTCCGCTCTAGGCTCGACTGGCCGCTCGCCGTGAGTCGTCGCGCCCGCTCCAGCCGCAACGCTTACTCGCGCGCGTACCGGCGCAAGAAGGACTCGTCCACGGTGATGCCGAGCCCGGGACGGTCCGGTATCTCGACATGGCCGTCGACGACCGGGAACTTCTCCTGAACTAGCTCGTGCAGGAGCGGGTTGGCGCCCAGCGAGTACTCGAGGATGAAGCCGGTCGTCTGGCTCGCGGCGAGGGCGACGCCGGCCGCGAAGGCCGGCGCTCCGGACCAGAGGTGCGGCGCCAGCCGGAGGTTGTAGGCGGCGGCGATCGCGCCGATGCGCACGCCTTCGGTAATACCGCCGGCGATGGCGAGGTCGGGCTGCAGGACGTCGGCCCCGCGCAGCTCGGCGATCTCGCGGAAATCGTGCCGCGTGAATTCGCTCTCGCCAGTGGAGATCGGAATCGCCGAGGAGCGGCGGACCTCGGCCAGGCCGGGCTTGTCGTCGGCCGTCACCGGCTCCTCGAGCCAGTAGAGATCGCAGTCCTCCACCATCCGGCAGAACGCCTTGGCCTCCGCGACGGTCCACGTGCCATGCGCGTCGGCCATCAGCTTCACGTCGGGCCCGAGCGCCCGGCGGGCGGCGCGCACCCGCGCCGCCGACGCGCGCGGCTCACCGTCCATCACGCCGACCCGCATCTTGACGGCGCGGAATCCGCCCGTGTCCACGTAGCCGCGGAGCTGCTCGCCGATGTGGGCCTCGTCGGCCCAGCCCCCGGACGCGTACGCCGGCATGCGGTCGGCGCGGCGCCCGCCGAGCAGGCGCCAGACCGGCGCGCCGAGCGATTTGCCCAGGAGATCCCAGAGCGCGAGGTCGACGCCGGCGATCGCCGAGATCGAGAGGCCTCGCCGCCCGAGCTGCGGCAGGACGTGTCCGCGATCGAGCGCGTAGCCCTCGCGCGGGGTGTTGTACATCACGTCCCAGAGCCGACTCACGTCGCGCGGATCCTGCCCGACCAGCAGCGGCGTATAGTCGCGGTTGATGATCGCGGCGAGGCCGTGCGCCGACGACGCACTGCCGACACCCGCCTTCGCTTCGCCCCAGCCGACGAGCCCGCTGTCCGCCGCCACTTTCACGATGACGGAGTCGAACGACGCGACGCGGCCGAAGTCGCTGACATGCTGTCGCTCGTACGGGATCGGCACGTGCACCCACGTCGCGAGAACGCTCGTGATCTTCATGGCCCGGGAGCGTAGAGCCTCATTCCCATACGCGCAAGCACTGGCGGGAATGGCGCGATTCGGCTAGTCTCAGGTGTCTGTGCCGCGTTTCCCAGGAGGGAACAATGGCGACGAACGAGCTCGACTTCGAAGCGAAGAGCCTGATGCCCCCGACCGCGTTCTCTCGGCGGGGATTTCTGACGACGAGCCTGATCGCGGGGTTCACCCTCGCGGCCGGACCCGTGAACGCCCAGAGCGTGATCACCACCGATACCAGCGGGCTCACGGCGGGCGAGGTGAAAGTCCCGGTGCCTGACGGCCAGATTCCCGCGTACCGGGCGATGCCGGCGACGGGCGGGACGTTCCCGACCGTGCTGGTCGTCCAGGAGATCTTCGGCGTGCACGAGCACATCAAGGACGTGTGCCGTCGCTTCGCCAAGATGGGCTACTACGCGGTGGCGCCGGAGCTCTTCGCGCGCGCGACCGACGTCTCCAAGCTGACGACGATCGACGAAGGCCGCGCCGCCGCCGCGAAGGTGTCGGACAAGCAGGTGATGAGCGACCTCGACTCGACGACCGCCTTCGCGAAGACGGAGAAGGGTGACGTCAACCGACTCGGGATCACCGGGTTCTGCTACGGTGGCCGGGTCGTCTGGCTCTATTCGGCGCACAGCCCCGCGCTCAAGGCCGGCGTGGCCTGGTACGGTCGGCTCACCGGAGCGACGAACGAGAACCAGCCGAAGAATCCGATCGACCTGGTCGACAGCCTGAAGGCGCCCGTGCTCGGCCTCTACGGCGGCGCGGATCAGGGCATCCCGAACGCCGACGTCGAGAAGATGCAGGCCGCGCTGAAGGCCGCCAAGAAGCCCTCGGAGATCGTGCTCTACGACGGCGCGCCCCACGGCTTCCACGCGGACTATCGCCCGAGCTACCGGGAGACGCCGGCGAAGGACGGCTGGCAGCGGCTGCGCGCATGGTTCCAGCAGAACGGAGCCGCCTGATGCGGTTCGGGCTCTTCGGAAGCGCGCAGGCGAAGCGGGGCGGTCTCGACGTCGACAGCGGGGCCGGCTTCAGGGAGTTCGTCGAGAACAACGTGCGAGCCGAAGCGCTCGGCTACGTCAGCTCGTTCGTGGTCGAGCATCACTTCACCGGCTTCGGCCAGATCTCCGCGACCCTGAACTTGCTGACGTGGGTGGGCGCCCGGACGAACACCTTGCGGCTCGGCACCGCGGTGATCACGTTGCCCTGGCACAACCCCGTGCTGCTGGCCGAGCAGGTCGCGACCATGGATCTCCTGTCCGGCGGCCGGATCGACTTCGGTATCGGTCAGGGATATCGCCACAACGAGTTCGCGGGTTTCTGTATCCCGATGGAAGAGGCCGACGAGCGGTTCGACGAAACGCTCCAGGTGATGCTCAAGGCGTGGACATCGGATCGTCCGTGGTCTCATCGCGGCAAGTACTGGCAGTTCGACAACGTCGTCGTCGAGCCGCCGACGGCCCAGAAGCCGCATCCGCCGTTGTGGATGGGCGCCGGGCGCCCGCAGTCGATCAAGAAGGTCGCCGCGTTCGGGTACAACCTGCTGCTCGATCAGTTCGCGTCGATCGACCAGATCGGCGATCGCATCGCGCTCTACAAGGCCGAGGTCGAAGCGCTCGGTCGGCGCTTCGACCCGATGACCGTCGCCGTCACGCGATCCGTCAACGTCGCGAGGACGGCCGCCGAGCGGCAGAAGGCGCTCGAGACGCGCATGGCCGCGCGCGAGCGCGTCCACAACCTCGCGCAACGGCCGGACGGGCAAAACAACTCGACCATCATGACCTACGCGCACACGCTCGAGGCCGCCGAGGCCGGCGCGCTCTACGGCACCCCGGACGAGATCGCCGCCAAGCTCCAGAGGCTGCGCGACTTCGGGGCGGAGTACGTGTTGCTCAACAGCACGGGCGGGTTCGAGACGTTGCGCCGCTTCGCCGAGGAAGTCCGGCCCGCCTTCGCCGGAGAGCCCTCGCTCCGATAGAAGGAACCATTCCGGCGATGAGCGCGAGCGACGCGGGCGCGACGAACGCCTTCTGGGGGCGCGACGGCCTGGAGCGCAAGATCTTGGACGCGCTCGCGGCCGCCGGTAAGAACGTCGACGCGCTGACGATCGATGACCTCGCGCCGGCCGACCAGTTTCATGGGGGCGGCAAGGGCGCGACCGAGCGGCTGGCGCGCCTGGCTGGTCTGAAGCCCGGCACTCACGTGCTCGACGTCGGCGGCGGGCTGGGCGGTCCGGCGCGCACGCTGGCCGGTCAGTTCGGGTGTCGCGTCACGGTGGTCGACCTCACCGAATCGTATGTACGCACCGCCGCCGCCCTCACGAAACGCCTCGGTCTCGCCGATCGCGTCACGCACCGTGTGGGCGACGCCCTGGCGCTCGACGTCGGTGGCGAGCCATTCGACGTCCTGTGGACGCAGAACAGCGGGATGAACATCACCGACAAGAAGCGGCTCTACGCCGGCTTCGCGCGCGTGCTACGCCCGGGCGGGTTGCTGGTCCTTCAGGAGCCGATGGCCGGCCCCGTCCAGCCCGTCGTGTTCCCGGTGATGTGGGCACGGGACGCGAGCGCGAGCTTTCTGCGCGCCCCGGACGCGATGCGCACGGTGATCGAGGCCGCGGGATTTCAGGTGCGCGCCTGGGAGGACGTCACCGCCGAGGTCGCGGGCCCCGGCAGCGCCGCCGCGATCCCCGCTCACAGCGTTCAGCGCATCATCATGGGCGCGGCGCTCGACGAGATCGTGCGGGCCGGTCAGCAGAACCGCGAGGAGCGGCGGATCGTCATGACGCAGGCGGTGCTGGAGCGGCGCGCGTCTCTCGCTTCGGCTCCACCACCTCGAACATCAGGTTGAAGTCGTCGAGCAGACCGAAGAGGTCGGCGACCTTGGCGGCGTCGCCGTCGACGCGCACGAGACCTTGCGCGACCGCGTCGGTGAACGCGACCTCGCGCAGGACCAGCCGGTTCAACGCCGCCCGCTCGAGCGTCACCGTCGCGTCCCCGGCGTCGCTCCGCCGATCGGCCAGATAGGTCAGCGCGCAGTTCTCGAGATTCATCACGTAGCGCCGGTCCAGATCCGAGAACACCCAGTTGATGACGATGCGGCGGCCCTCCGCCTTCTCGCCGTTGAGCCGCACGCCGAGATAGTCGAAGAAGAGCTCGAGGCTCATCGCCCGCACGATATCGGGACTCACGGGCGCGCGCGCGACGGTCGCGGGCACTCCCTGTCGCAGCTCGAGCGCGCCCAGGACATACGCGTTGCGCCAGGTGGCCGACTCGGCCGCGTAGCCGAGCTGCTCGAGCGCGTCGGCGCCGAGCTGACGGGCTTCGGCGTTCGCCGGATCGGCGAAGACGACGTGGCTCAGGGCCTCGGCGACGAAGCGATACTCGCCCTTGGCGAAGTCGTCGCGCGCCCGCCGGATGACCGCGTCGGCGCCGCCCATGTACTCGACATACTTCCGCCCGCGCTCGACCGGCGGGAGCGGGTTGAGATTGGCGGGGTTCGCGTCGTACCAGCCGATGTAGCGTTGATAGACCGACTTCGCGTTGTGGCTCAAGGTGCCGTAGTAGCCGCGGACGTGCCACGTGGCGGCGAGGCTCTTGGGCAGGGCGAGCCGCTCCGCGATCTCGGCCGCCTTGTAACCGTGGTTCATCAGGCGCACGGTCTGGTCGTGCAGGTACTTGTAGAGGTCGCGCTGCTTGCCGAGGAACTCCAGCACACGTGCGGTGCCCCACACCGGCCAGTGATGCTGGGCGAAGGCGACGTCGGCCGTGCGGCCGAAGCGGTCTCGGGCCTCGTTCAGATATTTCGCCCACGCGTTGGCGTCGCGCGCCTGCGCGCCGCGAATCGGATAGATGTTGTGCAGATTGTGGGTGGCGTTCTCGGCCAGGTTCAGCGCCCGCAATGCGGGGTAGAACATGTGCATCTCGGCCGGCGCCTCGGTCTCCGGAGTGAGCTGGAAGACGATCTCGACACCGTCGATCCGATGAGTTTCGATGGCCTCCTTGATGAGGCGAGTCGGAGGGATGAGCGTCACGGTGCCGCGCGAGAGACCCTTGCCGAGGCCCGCGTCGACCTGGGCGCGCGGTCCCCGGGGCAGGGTGGCGCCGAACTGGAACTGAGCGCGCCGGACCATCGCCGTCCCGGCCAGCACCGCTTCGGAGACAACTTCCTCCATGAAGCGATCGGGCGCCCACACCTCGACCGTGCCGGTGCTCACGTCGCGCTCGTCGACGACGCCGCGCACACCGCCGTAGTGGTCGGTGTGGCTGTGCGAGTAGATCACCGCCGACACCGGCCGCCGCCCGCGGTGGAGCATGTAGAGCTCGAGGGCCGCACGGGCGACCTCGGTCGAGACCAGCGGATCGATGACGATGAGGCCGCGGTCGCCCTCGATCACGGTCATGTTCGAGATGTCGAAGCCGCGGATCTGATAGATCCGGTCCGTTACCTGGAAAAGGCCGTGAATCAGGTTGAGCCGGGCCAGGCGCCAGAGGCTCGGATTGACCGTGGGCGGCGCCTGCTCGTCGGCGAGAAAGGCGTAGTCGCGCAGCGACCACACGACGCGCTCCTGGTCGTTCTTGATCTCGACCTCGGGCAAGGTCGCGACGAAGCCGCGCCTCGTGTCGTCGAAGTCCTGGGTATCGGCGAACGGCAGCGCCGCCAGCACGGCGCGGTTCAGCGCGGCCGTGATCGGCGAGGCGTCTTTCGAGAGCGGGGCGGGCGTGGCCATCGAGCGGTGATGGTATCCCAGGGCGCGGCCGGGCGTCGATCTGGCAGAATCTAGGGGAGGAGGACCCGCATGCCCGACTCCGAGACGAAGGCCACGCTCGACGCCATCCACCGCTTCAACGACGCGTTCAACCGCCACGACGTGGACGGCGTGATGGCGCTCATGACGGCGGACTGCGTCTTCGAGAACACCCAGCCGCCGCCTGATGGTGAGCGATTCGTGGGCGCCACGGCGGTGCGGGCGTTCTGGAAACGCTTCTTCGAATCGACTCCAGGCGCCCGGTTCGAGACCGAGGAGATCTTCGCCACTGGCGACCGCGCGCTGGTGCGCTGGGTCTTTCACTGGGACAACGCCGGCGGCCACGTGCGGGGCGTGGACGTCATGCGCGTGCGTGACGGCAAGGTGGCCGAGAAGCTCGCCTACGTGAAGGGCTGAGAACCACCCGGCGGGCGTGCTCTAATACGTCTAACAGGAGAAGGCCATGACTTACGAGAAGCCGAGCGACTCGGAAGTGAAGACGAAGCTGACACCGGCCCAGTACGAAGTCACGCAGTGCAGCGCGACCGAGCCGCCGTTCCGCAACGAGTTCTGGAACCATCACGAGCCGGGGATCTACGTCGACGTCGTGTCGGGCGAGCCCCTGTTCGCGTCGACCGACAAGTTCGATTCCGGGACGGGCTGGCCGAGCTTCACGCGGCCGCTCGAGAAGACCAACGTGACCGAGCATTCCGACGACTCACACGGGATGCGGCGGGTCGAGGTGCGCTCCGTGAACGCCGACTCGCACCTCGGCCACCTCTTCCCGGATGGCCCTGGACCAACGGGCCTCCGCTACTGCATCAACTCGGCTTCGCTGCGATTCATCCCGGTATCGAAGCTGGAGGAAGCCGGATATGGGCAGTACAAGACGCTGTTCGAGAAGGTGAAGCCGGCCCGCTAGACCCGACGCGACGGGTTCAGCGCTCGGCGCCGAGCCTCGTCGCGCCGCTGTTCGTTTTCAGATGGCTGAGATTCCCCAGCTCCTGGAGCGCGGTCAGCATCTCGACCGGGATCGGCTGCGAGCTCAGGGAGCCGTCTTCGTTGATGCGGGCATAGACGCGAGTGGCCTTGCCTTCGCTGACGGGAGCGCCGGTCACGGCGTTCTTGGCCTTGCAGTTCCAGTGCAGGGTGCGATTGCCGACCTCGGCCAGGGTGATGGTGTTCACGATCCGGTCACCGTAGGCGGCCGGACCGATGAACCGGAAGTGGATCTCGCCCATCACGAACGTCGTGCGGTCGTTCTTGATCATCTGCTCGATCGGATAGCCGATCACGCGGAACAGCTCGTGCTCGGTGTCGTTGAACCAGGCGACGATCCGCGGGTAGTAGACGAGTCCGAAGGGGTCCGACTCGCCCCAGTTGACCGTGATCTCCTTCCAGTACATCGCCATGTGCTGTCCCTCCGTTGGCACGGGTCGTCTGGCCGGTATACGGGATTGACTCGCTCGCGTCAAGTCGGGCGTGGGGGGTGGGTCAGGAGCCACGTGGTGAGAGCCGAGAAGGAGGCAAAGCGGTGATCGGCGTCCGGGCATTCGCCGAAGCCGTAGGCGGCGTGCAGGAAGGGGACGCCGCACTCGCGGGCGGCCGTCTGATCGCCGGGCGTGTCGCCGACGAAGACGGGATGGCGAAGCCGGTTGCGATCGATCACCACGCGGAGGTTCTGCGTCTTGGACAGGCCGGTATTCCCCCAGCACTCGAAGTCTCGAAAGCAGCCGCCGAGCCGCGACAGACGGAAGAAGACCTCGATGTAGCCGCTCTGGCAGTTGCTGACGATGTAGAGCGGATAGCGGACGCTGAGTTGTCTCAACCCGGTCTCGACGTCCTGGAACATCGTCCCGCCGAGCTCGGCGACGGCCTTGTTGTCTTCGTGCGCGGTGGCGTCGATGAGCCCGAGGAGGTGCGCCTCGGGCAGGCCGGCAAAGACCTCGCGGATGCATTGCTCGTGCGGCTTGCCGGTCACGCCTCGGACATCGTGCTCGGTGATGGGCCTGAAGGCGATGCGATGCCGGTCGAGCACGCGATTCCAGCCCACGGCGCAGCTGGCGCTCGTGTCCCAGAGCGTGCCGTCCAGGTCGAATACGACGGCGTCGATCACAGGGCTTCCTCGCTTGACGCGCCTCGTCGGCGGGCCTTAGTGTGCCCGTATCAGTCTCAACGGGAGCCACCCAAATCCTGGAGGAGTTTGACCATGCGCATTCTTCTGACCGTGTTGATCGCGCTTCTCGTCGGTGTGACGTCGGCGCCCGCCCAGCAGGGGCAGCATCTGATCGTGACGTCCGACGCCCTGAAGTGGGTCGACCCGCCGACCTTCCCGGGGGCCAAGCTCGCGCTCGTGCAGGGCGATCCGAGCAAGGAAGGGCTCTTCGTCTATCGCGTGAAGTTCCCGGCCAACTACAAGGTCGCGCCCCACTTTCACAAAGCCAGTGAGAACGTGACCGTGCTCACCGGCGTGTTCTTCATCGGCATGGGCGAGAAGTTCGATCAGGGCTCGGCCAAGGAGCTGCCGGTCGGCGGGTTCGTCTCCATCCCACCGATGCATCGCCACTTCGCGTCGGCCGGCGATCAGGAGACGCTCGTCCAGGTGCATGGCGTCGGACCGACGGACATCACGTTCGTCAACCCGGCCGACGACCCGCGGAAGAAGTAGCGACATCTCGCGGCCGGCCGGCTCGCGGAGTCGGCCGGCCGAGTTCCCGGAACCAAGCGCCTTTGTGGAAGCCCGTGCCATCGACCTCGTGGCACGCGCTTTGCCCCCTTTGGTTCTCCAGTCGCCAAGTCGAGCCCTGATAAGGGCCGACGCGTCCAAAGTGACATCGCTGGTGACGGGAGGGCATATGGAAGTCGAGGCCAACAGACGGCACACCGGCCCAAGCCCCTTCAGCCGTCCTCCTCAGCCGAGACCGGCGTCGAAGTTCGCGAGCCCCGTCGTCGCGCCACGCGAGCCTTTGCGCACCGGCGCGACGGGCGAGGAGCGAAAGACGCTGGAGCGCCAGCGCCGGAACGGCGGCCAGTGGTTCTACTGGATCGCGGGACTTTCGTTGATCAATGCGGCCGTCGCCTTGGCCGGGCAAGAATGGCGCTTCATTCTCGGGCTCGGTGTCACCCAGATCGTTCAGGAGCTGGCGAAGTCCGGGAGTGACGGCACGAAGGCAGGCCTGGTCGGCGTCGCCGTGATCATCATCTTCGGCGTCCTCGGGCAGCGTGCAGTCAAGGGACACGGCTGGGCCTTTCTCGCGGGCATGACACTGTTCGCACTCGACGGCGCCATCTTCGTCCTGATCCAGGACTGGGTGGGCGTCGGCTTCCACGCCTTCGCGCTGCTGATGATCCTGCGCGGCTACCTGGCCGCTCGGCGGTTGTCCACGCCCGGCGCCTGATCGCGCCCAGGCTCCTAGTGGCCGCCGCCCGCGCTGGGCCGGACCCAGCCGCCGTGCACCGGATGATGCGAGCAGATGAACTCGAGGAACGCCGGCCGGCCCTTGGCGTTCTCGTCCAGCGCTCGCTTGAGCGCCGGTAGCACCTCGGACGGGTTCGTCACGTCCT
>Ga0137403_10004747_pt1 | contig 15942 bp, 13 predicted proteins | sample CZOMad2_1_16fung_FD_122057 | JGI IMG/M metagenome (GOLD analysis project Ga0137403, IMG submission 122057) | Vadose zone soil fungal communities from Angelo Coast Range Reserve, California, USA - CZOMad2_1_16fungal (Hybrid Assembly) | ecosystem: Environmental > Terrestrial > Soil > Vadose zone... | reverse complement strand
TGCTCCATGCTCGTGACGGTGGACGACGACGGCCGGGTTACCGGCGTCCGGGGGGATCCCGAGCATCCGTTCACCCGGGGTTCACTGTGCGCCAAGGTCAACGATTACGAGGCCCGCGCCTATCACCCCGATCGGGTGCTCTACCCGATGCGACGGGTCGGAGCGAAAAGGGAGGGGCGCTTCGAGCGGATCGGGTGGGCCGAGGCGGTCGGTGAGATCTGCGACCGATTCCGGAGCGTCACGGCGGAGTACGGCAGTCAGGCGATCCTGCCCTACAGCTATGCCGGCAACATGGCACTCCTCAACGGGATCCCGGCCGGCGACGCGTTCATGCATCGCCTTGGGGCATCAATCCTCGAGCGTACGGTCTGTGGTTCCTGTCAGTCGTCGGCGCTGGTCGCCACCGTGGGGTCTGCCTTCATCGATCCTGAGAGCATCGTGCACTCCCGATACATCGTGATCTGGGGCGCCAACGTCCTCACCAGCAACCAGCATCTGTGGCCGTTCATCCGCGAGGCCCGGCGCCGGGGAGCGAAGGTGGTGGTCATCGACGCCTACCGCACCCGCACCGCGTCCCAGGCCGACTGGTTCATCCCCATCCGCCCAGTGACGCCGTGCATCACGATGCCGACGCGCTTCTCGCTCATACCGTCTTCCTCATCGCGCTCCAGTCGGGCAGCGTGGTCGACTACCCCGGGCGCGAGGTCATCTACCGCGACACGCCGACCTACCGGCTCTACCGGGCGGGCGACGGCGAGTGGTTCTTCCTCGCCTGCGGCAACCAGTCCTTCTGGGTCAAGCTCTGCGCGGCGCTCGGCCGTCCCGACCTCGCCCAGGACCCGCGCTTCGGCTCCTGGCTCGCTCGCCGCGACAACGCCGACGCGCTCACGCCGCTGATGGAGGAGGCCTTCGCGTCCAGGCCCCGCGACGAGTGGCTGCGCATCCTCGCCGAGCACGACATTCCCGCGGCGCCCACCCAGCCTATCCGGGAGTTCATGCGCGATCTGGCCGTCCTCCATCACAGGATGATCGTCAGCTACGAACATCCCGAGGTCGGCCCGCTCACCCTGATGGGCCAGCCGCTCCGCTTCTCCGGGTCTCCCGTCCCGGACGCGGGACCGCCCCCGGTGCTCGGCCAGCACACGGCCGAGGTGCTGCGGGCGGCCGGCTACACCGATGGCGAGATCGCCGACCTCGGCCGGCGCGGGGTCGTGGCCGGGAAGGATCTGCCCGCGTGAGCTACCAGACGATCCTCCTCGAGCAGCAGGACGGGGTGGCGACCATCACGCTCAACCGGCCCGACGTGCTCAATGCCCAGAACAATCCCATGCGGCTCGAGCTCGTCGATGCGTTCTCGCGGCTTCGCGGCGACGGCGCGGTGCGGGTCATCGTGGTCACCGGGGCCGGGGAGCGCGCCTTCTCGGCCGGCGCCGACATCCGCGAGTTCCTCGAGCCGCCCGTGCCCACGCGGTTCCGCGAGGAGCGCAAGCGCCTCGACTACCGCGGCGAGATGGACCGCTGCCCGCAGCCCATCATCGCCGCCATCCGCGGCTACGCGCTCGGCGGCGGGCTCGAGCTGGCCCTGGCCTGCGACATCCGGATCGCCGCCGACGACGCTCAGCTCGGGCTCACCGAGATCACCCTCGGCATCATCCCGGGCGGGGGCGGCACCCAGCGGCTGCCCCGCCTCGTCGGCCGCGGCAAGGCGCTGGAGATGATCCTGACCGGCGCGCGCATTCCCGCGGCAGAGGCGCTCCGCCTCGGCCTCGTCGAGCGCGTGGTCGCGGTGGGCGAGCTGATGCCGGCCGCGCAGGCCCTCGCCCGCTCGATCGCCGACAAGGCGCCCATCGCGCTTCGCTACGCCAAGGAGGCCGTGGTGAGCGGGCTCGGGCTGCCGCTGGCCGACGGGCTCAGGCTGGAGAACGACCTCTCGACCCTGCTCCGCACCACTGAGGACCGCGTGGAAGGCGCCCGCGCCTTCATCGAAAAACGCAAGCCAAAATGGTCCGGACGCTGAACGCCTCCGAAGCCTCCCCCTCACCCTGCCCTCTCCCCCTCGGCGGGGGAGAGGGCGCCCAGAAAGCTGACCGATGAAATTCACCTGGTTCAATCTCATGCCGTGGCCGCACCTTCCGGACGATTTCCGGGAGAAGAACCGGTCGGTCTGGGTGGACATCCCGAGCACGCTCTACGACCCGCGCAAGGGCCACTTCGTCTACCACGAGTACATGGACCAGCTCGAGTACGCGGAGGCGCTCGGCTTCGACGGCATCGGCGTGAACGAGCACCACCAGAACGGCTACGGGCTCATGCCCTCGCCCAACCTCATCGCGGCCGGGCTGTGCCGCCGGACCTCGCGCGCGGCCATCTGCGTGATCGGCAACTCCATCGCCCTCTACAACCCCCCGATCCGTGTCGCCGAGGAGTTCGCCATGCTCGACGTCCTCTCCGGCGGGCGGCTCGCGGCCGGCTTCCCCGTGGGCACCCCGATGGACACCAACTTCTGCTACGGGCAGATCCCCGCCCTCACCCGCGACAAGTACCGCGAGGCCCACGGGCTGATCATGCGGGCGTGGGCGGCCGAGGAGCCCTTCGCTTTCGACGGGAAATACACCCAGCTCCGCTGGGTGAACTGCTGGCCCAAGCCGATCCAGAAGCCCCACCCGCCGATCTACATCCCGGGCGGCGGCTCCATCGAGACCTGGGACTTCTGCCTCGATCACGACTACAACTACTCCTATCTCTCGTTCTTCGGCTACAAGCGGGCCAAGGCGCTCATGGACGGCTACTGGAACCGGGTGGCGCGGCGCGGGAAGGACCTGTCGCCGTACCGCGCCGCGTTCGCCCAGATCATCTGCGTCGCCGACACCGACCGCGAGGCCGAGGAGCTCTACGCGGAGCACTGCCTCTACTTCTTCAACCGGTGCCTGCACGTCTTCCCGCCCTTCGCCGACCCCGCGGGTTACCGGACGATGGCCACCATCAAGTACGGCGCGCTCGCGCAGCTCACGCTCGCTCGGCAGAAAATCCTCGAGAACCTCACGTGGAAGCAGCTGGTCGACGAGCGCTTCATCATCGCCGGCAGCCCCGAGACCGTGCGCCAGCAACTCGAGGAATGCATCAAGGGGCTCCACATCGGACACCTCTTCTGCCTGTTCCACAACGGCGACATGCCCGACTGGAAGACGCGCCACTCGACGAAGCTGTTTGCCGAGAAGGTCATGCCGCACCTGCGCGACATGTGGCCGGAGTGGAAGCACGACGAGCGCTGGTGGATGCACCCCATGGACGATCGCATCCGCCCGGAAGAGCGCCAGCCCGGCGCGGCCAAGATCGGTGCCGCGTGGCCACGATGAAGTGGCAGGTGGTCGGGACGAAGAAGGGCACGTCGTGCCGCGTGCTCGAGGGCGGCAGTGGCGCGCCCGTGGTTTTCTTCCACAGTGCCGGCGGGCTACTTCGCGAGAATCCCTTCCTGGACCAGCTCGCGCAGTGCTATCACGTCTTCGCGCCGGAGTGGCCGGGCTACGGCGAATCTGCGGGCGAGGAGCTGCTCGAGGACATGCTGGATTTCACGCTACACGGCTGGGATCTTGTCGAGGCTCTGGGGCTCACGAAGCCGCATCTCGTCGGTCACTCGATGGGCGGCATGATCGCCGCCGAGATGGCGTGCATCGCCCCCCACGATCTCGCCAAGCTGGTATTGGTGAGTCCTGCCGGCCTGTGGATTGACGAGCACCCGATCCCGGACATCTTCGCGCTCCTTCCGTATCAGATCGCCGAAGTGCTCTTTCACGATCCGCAGCAGGGCCAGGCCCTGCTCACCGGAGGCGCCGACCTCTCGGACATGGAGGCGCTCAAGGAGTTCTACATCGGCAGCCAGCGACGTCTCGCCATGGCGGGCAAGATCCTGTTCCCGATCCCGAACCGGCGGCTCTCCAAGCGCCTGTATCGCCTCACGGCCGAGAGCTTCGTTCTCTGGGGGGCCTCGGACCGACTGATCGTGCCGGCCTACGCCGAGCGCTGGAAGACACTGATTCCCCACGCGCGCGTCGAGGTGATCGGCGACGCCGGCCACATGGTGCCCTACGAGCAGTCTGACAAGCTCGTCCGCTCGGTGGCGGGCTTCCTCGGCTGAGGCCAGAGCGCGGGTACCGACACGCTGATGGAGCTCGGAATACGGGCGGAAACGGCTGTTGTCGAACGGGCTGGGGTCGATCGTAATTCAACCTCGGGAGCCCTGCTCGAGGCCTGGCTCGATCGTCGACCCGATCCCAAACTTCTCATCGCGTGGTCGCACCTGGTCCAGGCCATGTCCGAGCAGCTCGGCCCCGACGAGGCCGCTCGCCTCAAGACGGCGTTGCTGGAACGCGCGCGCGCGGTGGCCGCCGCGACCGGCGGTCTGTTCGGCGTTGGTTCGAAGATTTCGGCTTCGGAGGCGGCGATGCTGGCCAAGCTGGAAACCGCATTCTCCTCCAGCCCGTAGGTACTCGGCGGCGGTCGGGTAAACGCATGCCTACTCGATCATCTGGTCCACCTGCAGCAATACCGTCCGCGGGATCGTCAATCCGAGCGCCCGCGCGGTCTTCAGATTGACCGCGAGCTCGAACTTGGTGGGCTGTTCGACGGGCAGGTCGGCGGGCTTGGCGCCCTTCAAGATCTTGTCGACGAACGTCGCGGCGTGCCGATAGTGGTCGGGGTAGTTCACGCCGTAGCTGGCGAGCCCTCCGACGAACTCCGTCGATGCGTACATGGCTGGCAGTCGATGCTTGGCCGCGAGATCCACGATGAGCGGCGCATGCGCCAGGGTGAGGGTTTCGAGCCCCACGACGAGCGCGTCGACGCGCTGACGGATTGCGGTATCGAACGCCGGCCTCAGATCTTCGAGCTTGCGCACGTCGAGAAGGTGAGCCTGAACCCCGAGGGAATGCGCCGCCATCTCGACCTGCTTCCATTGAAGCGGAATCGCCGGATTGCCCATGTTGAAGAGGCCCGCGATTCGGGCGGCCTTCGGAACCAGCTCTCTCAGTAACTCGACTCGCTTCGGGTAGATCTCCGTCACGGTCGCACTCAGGCCCGTGATGTTCCCGCCCGGGCGGGCGAGACTGGCGACGATCCCCTGCGCGACGGGGTCGCCAACGCCGGTGATGACCACTGGAATCGCTCCCGTGGCGTGCTTGGCCGCCAGAGCGGCCGGCGTCCCTCGCGTCAGGATCAGGTCTACCTTGAGCCGAACCAGCTCGGCCGCCAGGTCCCCAAACCGTTTGTCGTCTCCATCGGCTGATCGGTACTCGAGGACGAAGTTCTTCCCCTCGACGTACCCCAGTGTCCGAAGCCCCTGCCGGAAGCCTTCGAGGTTGGCGATATTGATCGCGGCCGGCGTCCGCTCGAGCATGCCGATGCGATAGATCTTGTCCGGCGGCTGCGCCTCTACCGCGATCGACGCAAGAGCGAAGCCGGCAGCGAGAATGACCGCGAGTCCGATCCGCCGCATGAGCACCTCGTTCGAGAATGGGGTTCGCCGCATGTCCTTGTCGTTCGCTCAGCACTTGCCGCAGGCCGCCTGTCCCCTCGCATGCGGCATGCCAGCACTCGGCGTGGAGTCGTCGCCAATTCTTCCGCGCGTTTGCCGAGCGGCGGCGCTCGACGATGTGTCCAAGCTGCGACATCGTGCCTTGGGAAATCGGGCGATCTACCCGAACACTCGAGCAGCTTTCTTCGTGTTGTGCGCGCTTTGTGGTTTCATCATGCTCATTCGGACATATCGGTCACTCGATGGGCGGCATGATCGCTGCGGAGATGGCATGCGTCGCTCGCCACGATCTCGCCAAGCTGGTGTTGGCGAGCCCGGCCGGCTTGTGGATTGCGCCGACCTCTCGGACATGGAGGCGCTCGAGGAGTTCTACATCGGCAGCCAGGGCGTCTCGCCATGGCGGGCAAGATCCTGTTCCCGCTCCCGAACCGTCGGCTCTCGGACTATCGGACCGCGCTGGTCCTCTACGATGTCGAAGGTATGTCGAATCCCGAGATCGCCGAGACGCGCGACGTCACCGCCGGCAGGCTCCTCGGCTCGAGGGGCGGCGTGGTCTTCAGTGCCCCGGCAGGTATCCGCCCAGCGCGGTCTTTGGCCACTTCGCTTGGGCCAGCAGCCAATCGCGCGACTGTTCCACCTGACGCCGCAGCTGAGCGACGTCGACGCCGACGAGCGCGCCCTTCCACTTCCGCGCCTTACCGCCGACGAAGACCGTGTCCACGTTGCTGGTGTCCATGCCGAGCACGACCGCGCCGTAGGCGTGGTTGAGTGGCATCACGTTGATCGCGTCCGCGCGCAGCAGGATGACGTCGGCTTCCTTGCCGGGTGTCAGCGAGCCGACCTTGCGCTCGAGGTGGTTGACCTTCGCCCCGCCCATGGTCGCAATCTCGACCGCCTGCTTCACCGTCATGAGCGGCGGCAGGTTCTTCTCACCGGCGCGCTCGCGCTGGAAGATCAGCATGCGCTGGAGCAGGAAGGCGGTGCGCATCTGGGTGAAGAATTCGGACGGCACCTCGGTCTCGACGTCGTTGCTGAGCGATAGCGGAATTTTCAGGTCGAGCGTCTGCTGGAACGGCGGAACGCCGTGCCCCATCTCCATCTCGATCGGCGCGGCGAGCGATACGCCGCCGCCCGAGTCGGCGATCAGCTTCCATTCCTCCGGCGACAGATTGCAGCAGTGAATGTAGGTGACGTCGGGCCCCATCAGGTTCGCCAACGGTAGGAGCAGCCCGGTGCCGTTCACGTGCAGCGTGATCGGCGCGCCGACCGCGCGCCCTGCGGCCCAGTGGTTGCGATCGAACGCGGTGGCGAGGGCAAGTGTCAGCAGCTGATCCTCGCTGGAGAAGTACTGCGTACGTAGCCGCTTGATGTCGCCCGGATACTTGTTCTGCGGGCCGGCCGCACCCGTGCCGTGTCCGTAAACGGCGCGGATGCCCGATTCTCTCAGGCCCTGGATGGCGGCGTCAGAATGCTCCGGAGTGTTGGAGATGTGCGACCAGTCGAGCAAGGTGGTGATGCCGGAGTTCAAGGCGCCCCACGCGCTCAATAGATCACCCGCGTGCACATCCTCCGGCCGGTACACGCTCCGGGCTGTGCCGCCGATGTCCCGTATGTAGTCGGGATCGAGCCGCCCGTTCGGCAGGATGTTGCGCAGCTGCCCCTGCCAGATGTGGCGGTGTGAATCGACGAAGCCGGGCATGACGATCATGTTCGACGCGTCGACCTCGGGGGCCGTCACGGGCAGGTTGGGTCCGACCGCGGCGATCTTCGACCCCTCGATCAGAACGTCGGCCTTGTCGAAGTCGCCGAGCTTCGGGTCCACCGTCAGGACCACTCCGCCCTTGATCAGGAAGCGCTGCCCCGGCCCGCCGCCCGCTGGAGGGGCCTTCGCGGGGTCAGCGGATGCGCACGCCGTCATCGCCGCGCCCGCCAGTGCTCCGGTGGCGATGCCGACCGCGGTCGACGTGTTGAGGAAGTCGCGGCGCGAGATCATAGGGACCCCGTCCTCAGTTGTGCGGCGGCGGCAACTGAAGGAGGAGCGTCGCCACCCCGTCCTTCACCTCCGAGAATGGCATCGGGTAGATGATCTGCTGTCCGACGCCATAGAAGTCCTTCCCGCCGAAGTGCGCCTTACCCCAGAGGTTGTCGAACTCCACGGTGCGCATGGCCTCGCCGACCTTCTTCGGGTCGAGGCTCTGAGCCTTCCGGACGGCGGCCACGAAGGCGAAAGCGGGGTTGGTGAAGTCGATGCTCGTCGCGTTCCACTCGCCGAATTTCTTCGTATAGCGCTGCTGCCAGCTCTTCAACTTTTCTGGTAGTGGAGTTTGCACGTAGCCGTGCACCCACATGCCCTCAACGTTGTCCCGGCCGGCGATACCCGCCACCACCGAGCTATCGATCTGGTGGAGCGCGACGAATCGACCCTTGAAGCCGAGCTCGCGCGCCTGCTTGATGATCAAGCCGACACTGCCCGCCGGTGAGGCCATGACGCTGATCGCGTCCGGCTTCTGGGCGAGGATCCGCAACAGGATGGGGTTGAAGTCCGTCATGCTGCGTTCGAAGAATTCCTTGGCGACGACGGCGTACCCGAGCTTCTGAACGAACGTCGTCTCCACCTTCACCGACCACCAGCCCGTGTCGTCGTTTGGCGCGATCGAGGCCACGCGCTTGATCTGTGGCTGATGATCCTTGATCCACTTCCAGAACGTCGTGGTCTCGGGCGGCGCCGGGAAACACTGGAAGGTGAGGGGATTCTTCGGGCTCACGAGTCCCTCGGCATACGCGAGGGTCAACCCGAGGACACCGGCTTCGTTGACGGCTTCCTCGTTGGCCTTGGCGACCGCGCCCCCGAGGATGGAGACGTACTTCACGCCGTCCTTGGCGATGAGCCGGTTGACGGTGGCGACGCCTTCGGCGATCACGTATTTGTGATCGTAGGCGACGACCTCGAGCCGGTACTTCTTCCCGCCGACCTCGAGACCCCCCTGGCTGTTGATCTCGTCGAAGACCAACTCGGTCGCCTGCTTGTGGGGAATACCCCAGGGCGCCGCGGGGCCCGAGAGGGGCGTCGAGATGCCGAACTTGATGACATCCGCCGCGCACGAAGTTCCCGAACTCACGACGACGAACACCGCTGCGGCGAAGAACGTGACGGAGGCCAGAGGAACCCATCGCTTCATCGCGGTAACCTCCTGGAGGACCGGCCGGCTTCGGTTGGGGGAAACTATTGCACGGAACTACGGAACTATAGAAACGCGACGCGCCCTTGTCAAACGCTCAGCACACGTCTCCGGTCACGGATCGAAGCGCCTGTACCGCCTCACGGCCGAGAGCCACATGTTCGGTGGCGGGCTTCCTCCGCTGAAGCAAAAGCGAGTCACGGGCCAGCCGCGCGCATCGCGGCTGGCCCGTCACCAGACTTCTTCTCAGTCCCTGAGCGCGAACACCCAGATCACGCCGCCCTGAGGCACTTCGGTCTTGGTGCCGAGGAACGTGTCGAGCCGGCCCTGCATCCGCTGGGCGTCGACGCCCCAGCCCGATTGCACGGCGATGTACTGCACGCCGTCGACGGCGAACGAGCTCGGCACGCCCGTGATGCCGGAGTTGGTCTTGAACTTCCAGAGCTGGGCGCCCGTCTTGGCATCGAACGCCCAGAAGTTACGGTCGTTGGTGCCGCCGAGGAATACGAGGCCGCCGCCGGTGGTGAGGATGGGCCCCCAGTTCTGGAAGGGGAACTTGTGAGTCCAGACCCGCTGGCCCGTTTTCATGTCCCAGGCCTGCAGCTCGCCGATGTGATTGGCGCCCTGGCGCCAGCTCATCGAGGTCTTCGGACGATCGATGCCCAGGTAGAGCTTGCCAGGCTCGTAGGGATCGGGCTTCGGCTGTCCCACCAGCGTGCTGCAGAGGTTCTCGTTGGCCGGGATGTAGAGGTACTGGGTCTTCGGGTTGTAGCCCGCCGGCGTCCAGTCCTTGCCGCCCCAGAGGCCGGGGCAGAAAGTCACCGAAGCGCCCGAGCGCGGCTTGCGCTCCTCGTTGTAGCTCGGGCGTCCGGTCACCGGGTCGAGCTTGGTGAAGACCTCCTGGATGACGAACGGCCGCGCGTCGACGAACTTGATGCTGTCGGCGCCGCGCTCCAACCGCCAGAGATAGCCGTTGCGGCCAGGGTGCACCAGGCCCTTCACCGTGCGCCCGTCCTTGGGGAAGTCGATCAGCAGCGGCGTGGAGACCTCGTCCCAGTCCCATGAGTCGTTCCAGTGGTACTGGTGATAGCTGCGGATCTTGCCGGTGTCGACGTCGAGCGCGAGCACCGAGCTGGAATACAGGTTGTCGCCGGGCCTCATGTCGCCCATCCACGGCGCCCCGTTACCCGTCCCCCAGAAGCTCAGGTTGAGCTGGGGATCGTAATGCGCGGTGAGCCAGACCGACACGCCACCCGTCTTCCAGGTGTCTCCGGGCCAGGTGTCGTGCCCGGGCTCGCCCGGCCCGGGGACTGTGTACGTCTTCCAGGCCGGCTTGCCGTCGGCAGCGTCGAAGGCGGCGATGTAGCCGCGGATGCCAAGCTCGCCACCCGAGGTGCCGACCATGACCTTGCCCTTGGCAATGAGCGGCGCCAGGGTGAAGTAGTAGCCCTTCTTGTATTCATCGACCGTCGTATCCCAGACGACGGTGCCCGTCCTCGCGTCGAGGGCGATGACGTGGGCGTCGACGGTGGCGAGGTAGACGCGATCTCCCCACAACGCCACCCCGCGGTTGGTTGGATGCAGCTGGAGCAGATCCTCGGGTAGCTCCTTCTTGTAGCGCCAGATCAGGTCGCCCGTCTTGGCGTTGATCGCGAACACCTGCTGCTGGGGCGTGGTGACGAACATCACGCCGTTGTTGACGATCGGCGGAGACTGGTGTCCCTCGGTGACGCCGGTGGAGAAGGTCCACACCGGCACGAGCTTCTTGACGTTCGCGGGGGTGACCTGGTCGAGCGGGCTGTAGCCCCAGCCACTGAAGTTGCCCCGGTACATCAACCAGTTGTGCGGCTCCGGATTGAGGAGCCGCTGCTCGGTCACCGTGCTATAGCTCACCGTGCTCTGCGCGGCGAGCATCGCGGGTTCGAGCGCTACGAGGATCGCGGAAACCAGGATCGCTAAATTTCTCACCGACATCGTCCTCCGCCTCCCACGTGTTGGCGTGTCGACTGCACTGCGCGATGTCGCCTCGACTCTTACCCGCCTCCCGTCTCGAAGCCTGGACGGCCGACGAAGCCGCCCGCCACGGTCGGCGCGCCGTCGACCACCTTCAGCGGCAGGGCCGGCAGTCGTCGCGGCGCAGGACCGTTCAAGACTCGCGCGCTCTCCTTGAGATCGAACTCCGAGAAGTGGCACGGGCACTTGATCGTGCTGGACGCGGGCTGCCAATCCCAGATGTCACAGCCGGTATGCGTGCACACCGCCGAGTAGGCGACGATCCCGTCCGCGGCCCGAGCGCGTGTGTCGCCGTTGAGCCGGTTCGGATCGAGACGGACGAGCAGGACCTGGTTGAGCCGCGAATCGTCCCGGACGACCCTGGCCGTCGGGTCCATCGGATAGGCGGTGACGGGCGGCCCGCCAGCGGGAAGATCCGCGAGCGTGATGAGCTGCCCCTTCCTGTCACCGCCGGCGAACACGAGACGATCGTCTATCTGCGGTCGCGCCTTCCGCCGGTTGTCGTCCTGGGCGTCGACGAAGCGAGCGACCGGCAGCGCCAACCCTACGCCCACCGCCAGCTTCAGCACAGCACGGCGCCCGGGCTGCGGGTCACGCACGCTACGTCGTGGCGTCTCGGTCATCCCTGTTCCCGGCTGCCTGGCGGAAGAATCGTCTGGAGATCCACTCGATGTCAAGTCCGCGTCATCGCCTCGAGGCCGGTGACATCAGCCAGGTCCAGCCGCGCTCCGCCTGCTCCACGACGTGAGGCACGTCCTCGGCGAGGAGAAAGCCCGATCGCGCGAGCGGCTCGGCCCGACGTTTGATGAGCTCCACGTACTGCGTTCGGTCGCCGTAGCGCTCGATGACGCTCGCGCGTGGATCGCCACTGCGCTCGCGCTCCGCCCGGTCGCGCGCAAACGGGATGAAGGTTCCGTAGAAGTCCACGAGCTCACCCGGGTTGACGGCGCCGCGACGGAGGCTCCACGGAGCGTAGGTCGCCAACGGGGCCAGGAGCTCGAGGCTCCGGACGCCACCCAGCTCGTTGCCGTCGGCGTCGACCTGCGGGACGCGAACGGGAAACGGTCTGCCGAGCCGCGGCGGCTCCAGCGTGATGATGCCGTTCGCCCATCGCGGCCCGTAGTCGACGCGGTAGGCCTCGTGCGCCGTACGCGGCCATCCCACTCCGGGAATCGCTGGAGCTTGCACGCGATCCACCGCGACGAGCGTGCCGTTGTCGAGGCGAGGGTAGGCGCTCGGGGGCGGCTCGCGCCCGTCGCGCACCCACTCGACCAGCCGGGTCAAGAGCGACCGCAGCGTCGGGTGAAAGTCCAGCGGGCTACCGCGATACGTGACGACCGGGTCGGAGCGTTCCGGCACGGCCGGCGTGTCCACCACGAAATGCTGGGCGCCGGCGAGATGGTAGATGCGCTCGTTGGAGAGCAGCTCGACGTCGGCGTCGGCGCCCGCTGTCGTGTGGATCAGCGCGGCGGCGCGGCCCCAGTACTCGTAGCCGGTGTTGGTGAAGAAGATCTTCGGAACGTGTGGCTCGTGGGCGAACAGCCCGTCGGTCGTGCCCGTCTCTGGGTCGCGTTGGCTTCGGCCGCTGAACGGGAAAAGGTCGGTCGGATAGAAGAACGCGGAGAACCGATGCGCGTCGCGCGAGGGCTGCGCGAACCGATGGTTGAAGCTGCCTCGCCCGGCGCCTGCCGTGTGCACGAAGAGGCCGTCGAACACCTGGCGTCGCGCCTCATCGGTGTTGAAGCCCTGATAGACGAAGTGCCGCAGGAACCGGCCGGTTTGCGAGATGCCGAGGCCGAGGCCCCAGCGGACCGGAAAGGGGCTGGATTTGTCGTATTTGGCGTACGACATCATGTCCCGCACCGCGGCGAGACCGATGCCGACGACGACCGGGTCGCGCGCTCGGTAGACGAGCTCGTAGATCTTCCCTGGCTCGAAGCCTCCGGCGCGCGCGATCCGCGTCTCGTCCACGAAGCGCCACTGGTCCCGCGGCACGACGCGGCGAGCCGCCAGCCGGCCGTCACGCTCGGTCAGCACGTTGTCCGGGTGCTCCGTGTCGGCGATGGTATATGGCCGGTGGTTGCGGTGGCCGAGCGGCAGGGTCGCGACGCGCTCGTCCACGGTCCAGTCGCAGCGTACGAGGCCCTCAATCGGGCGAAGGCCGTCGGTCGCGATCGGCACGTCCAGACGCAAGGCGCCGTCGCGGAGCGGCACGTCGAACTGCCAGCCCACCCAGATGAGCGTCAGACCGAGGCGCAACGGAAGGGCGTCGCCAAAGTCGTCCACGGTCGTGGGGTCCGCTCTCCACGCGGCACGCGCGAAGTATGGCAACGCTGCCTTGCCCCCACGGTTGGAGACCTCGAGAAGCGCGACCGCGCGCTCACGCGGCATCGCCTTCGGGCGCAGGACCATGAAGTTCGCAGATGCGGTGACGCGACCACTCGCGTCCTTCGGCGCGCGCGCGAGGTCCACGATGGCCGCATTGGCGGCGTTGGCCGTGTCGAGCGCGAACTCGACCACGCCGGCCAGCTTCTCGTAGCCGCCCGCCGTTCCGAACGGTCGCCCGCCGAGGAGGTCTTGACGCGATTCGACGGTGACGCGACTCACGACCGCCGCGGCGGGTCGTGCGACGACGGAAGACAGGAGCGCGAGGCCCAGCAGCGCGGTAGCCAGACGACGCGCCGTCATGATCGTCGGAGTATACGACGGGCGAGCGCGGCCCACCCGATGCGTCTTGACCCTTGCGAACCGCGCGGCTACCCTCGGCGCATTCTCACGCTTCCCAAAGTGAAGATGCCCAACCGCGACAACTTCATTCTGGTGCAGCCCTGGAAACCCAGGGTGCCGTGACCGCTATCGCGGCTCGGGGGCCAGCACGCGCTTCAGGGCGGCCTCGAGCTCGCGCCGCGTCGTCAGACCCTCGAAGCGGGCGCGGACCATCCCTTGGCCGTCCACGACGAAGATCCACGGCTCGGAGCGGAGATTCCACTCCTCCACCGTGGGAGAGAACTTCTGGAGGGACCCGCTCTCCCAGATCTCCTCGTGGGTGAAGACGACGCGATCGCTATAGGCCGGGATCAACGTCCGCACGACGTCGACGACCGGGCCGCACACCCGGCTGGTGCAGTACCTCGGCGTCGCGAACACGATCACCTGCGGCTTGCCCTGCGCGATCGCGTCCGCGATCCGCGTCTGATGCAACCGCGGATCCGGCGGCTCGCTGGAATCGATCTGCTTCAGCTCGCTGACGTCGCTGGCGATGCGATTCCGACTGCGCGGGGCCGGCGTCCCGACCATCGGCGTGAGAGAAGCCGCCAGGGCGCTGACGCTCAAGCGTGCCGACTCGACGGGGCCGTTGCCCGGCTGCGCAAGGACCTCGAGGCCCCAGGTGCCGGCGCGCGGGAAGGTCACCTGCGAGACGTAGATGCCTTGCACGTCGGTCGCGTCACCGTGCACGTGCCGCGAGCCGTCCGGGTGGATGTGGATCCGCTTGCCCTGCTCGATGACCTCCAGCCGGTGGTAGCGCGCCGGCGCTTCGGCGACGAGCCGCGCGTCCTCGCCTTGAATGGCATAGACGCGCACGGCGACCCTGGCATCGGCGAGGAGCTTTCCGTCCATCAGCAGGCCGAAGGCGAGTCGATTCAGGCCGACCACCAGCTCGGACGTCGTGAGCAGGATCTGTAGCCCTTCGGTCGCCGGCGGGGCGAGCTGGGCGGCCTGCCGATCACGCTCGGCGAAGCAGACGGCGACGAGTCCCAGCGTGACCGCGCCGGAGATGAGGGACGGGCGCAGACGCGCCCGTCCCTTTATAGGCGCGCGCGCCACCATTCCGTTCGCTATTCCACAATGACCTGGCCGTACTGCCAGGGGTGGGGCAGACAGATGTAGAAGTAGTTGCCGGGCTGCGCGAAGGTGATGGCCTTCGAGCCACCTTTGATCAGCACGCCCGTGTCGAATTTGCCCCTGTCCATCGACGTCGCCGAGTGAGGCAGATCGCCGACGTTGGTGAAGGTGACGGTAGTGCCCGCCTTGATCCGGATGCGCGACGGCCCGAAGCTGTACTCCACGTTACCGGCGCCCATCCTGACCGTGTCGGCATTCGCGATGATCGGCCCGATGGGCCCAGCGACGGTTTGCGGTGGAGGCGGCGGCCACAGCGGACCCAGCTGCCCCTTCAACGAGAACGCCCACACCGCGTCGCCATACGCGCTGCCTTGTAGCTGGTTGCCGCCGGTCGCGATGGCGACGTACTGCTCGCCGTCAACTTCATAGATCACGGGCGGCGCATCAGCGCCGAAGCCGGTCTGGAACCGCCACAGCTCCTTGCCAGATTTTGCATCGATCGCCAGGAAGTTGCCGTCCGGCTCGCCGCGGAACACGAGGCCGCCTGCCGTGACGGACGAGCCGCCACCGCCGCCGATACGGTATGGAGTCTTGTGCTGCCACGCGATCTTGTTCGTCGTGCTGTCGATCGCCGTGAACGTTCCGCTCATCGGTGAGCCGATGGGCGCCGACTGGCTTCCGCCGGTGTAGCGCAGCCCGTGCACGTACTTGTCACCGAAGCGCGTGAACGCGCTCGTGCGCACCGTGCCGGGCACGTAGAAATAGCCCGTGTCGGGGCTGTACGGCATCGGCGACCAGTTCGTGCCGCCGACTCCCGACGGTTGCATGAGCACGGGGGTCTCCCAGAAGGTCTCGAAGATGCAGCCGGCTTTCTCATAGCCTGGCAAGAGCTCCGCACACTGCGGGACGACCGCGTCGCCGCGCGGGATCGGCTGGGTCTTGGCCGTCTTCTGCCGCGGGTCCTGGGGAACCGGCTTCTCGTCGATCCCGATCAGGGGCTTGCCGTCCGTCCGGTCCAGGATGTACACCCAGCCCGTGCGGCCGGCCTCGGCGATTCCTTTGCGCGGTTTCCCATCGATCACGGTATCGAAGAGGACCACGGGGCTCGCCGCGTCGTAGTCCCAGATATCGTGGTGCACCTGCTGGAAGTGCCAGACGTACTCACCCGTCTTTGCCTTCAGGGCCATCATCGAGGCGCAGTAGAGGTTGTCGCCTTCGCGCATCGAGCCGTCGTAGTCCGGGCCGCAGTTGCCGGTGACGAAGTAGACGAGCCCGAGGTCGGGATCGAGGGCCGGCGTGTTCCAGATGGTTGCCCCGCCGCGCATCGAGTGATCGGTGCCGGGCGGCCAGGTCTCGCTGCCCCGCTCGCCGGGCCCC
>Ga0137403_10004746_pt1 | contig 15942 bp, 12 predicted proteins | sample CZOMad2_1_16fung_FD_122057 | JGI IMG/M metagenome (GOLD analysis project Ga0137403, IMG submission 122057) | Vadose zone soil fungal communities from Angelo Coast Range Reserve, California, USA - CZOMad2_1_16fungal (Hybrid Assembly) | ecosystem: Environmental > Terrestrial > Soil > Vadose zone... | reverse complement strand
TCACCAACCGCATCGGGTACCTGACGGAGCACTTCAAGGTGCACCGCAAGGACCACCACTCCCGTCGTGGGCTGCTCAAGCTCGTGGGACAGCGTCGCCGCCTGCTCGACTACCTCAAGGGACGCGACTTCCAGCGTTACAAGAGCGTGATCGAGCAGCTCGGCATCCGCAAGTAACTCCCCGTCCTTCCTTCCCTCCTTCTCCCCCTCGCGAGTGCAAAAGCTGCTGCGGCCGCGAGCCGCGGAGGAGTGATCTTTGATGTCGCAGCCCGGATACCAGCGAGTGCAGATCGATTTTCACGGCCGTCCCCTGACGGTCGAGACCGGCCGCATGGCCAAGCAGGCCGGGGGGGCCGCCCTCGTGCAGCTCGGCGAGTCCGTCGTCCTGGTCACGGCGACGGCGCTCACCACCGCGCGCGAGGGCATCGACTTCTTCCCCCTCACCTGCGACTACCAGGAGAAGACCTTCGCCGCCGGGAAGATCCCCGGCGGCTTCTTCAAGCGCGAGGGCCGGCCGGCGGAGAAGGAGATCCTCACCTCCCGCCTGATCGACCGCCCCCTCCGTCCGCTCTTCCCGAAGGGCTTCAACTGCGAGACCCAGGTGATCGCCACCGTGCTCTCGCACGACAAGGAGAACGACCCCGACGTCCTCTCCCTGCTCGGCGCCTCGACTGCGCTCGTCCTCTCCGACATCCCGTGGAACGGCCCGATCGCGGCCGTGCGCATCGGGCGGCTGGACGGCCGGTTCGTCATCAACCCGACCACCAGCCAGCTCGCGACCAGCGACATGAACGTCATCGTCGCGGGCAGCCGCGACGCGATCGTCATGGTCGAGGGCGGCGCCCGCATGGTCCCCGAGGCGCTGTTGCTCGAGGCGCTCTTCGCCGCGCACGAGGCGCTGCAGCCGCTCATCGCGCTGCAGGAGAGTCTGCAGCGGCTGGTCGGCAAGCCCAAGCGCAGCGTGACGGCGCCCGCCGTCGACCCCGCGCTCGAGCGGCAGGTGCGCGAGGCGGCGCTGCCCAGCCTCCGCGCCGCACTCGCCAAGCCCGGCAAGCAGGAGCGCTACGACGCGCTCGATCAGGCGCGCGACCAGGTGGTGGCGCGCCTCGGCGAGGGAACCCCCGAGCGGCTGAAGCAGGTCGCCGCCTTCTTCGATCACCTGAAGAAGGACGTCGTGCGCGAGGCGATCGTGCAGCAGAAGCGCCGCCTCGACGGCCGCGGGCTCGCCGACGTGCGCCCCATCACCTGCGAGGTCGAGGTCCTGCCGCGCACGCACGGCTCGGCCCTCTTCACGCGCGGCGAGACGCAGGCGCTCGTGGTCGCGACGCTCGGTACCTCCTCCGACGAGCAGAAGATCGATGCGCTCATCGGCGAGACGTACAAGAAGTTCATGCTGCACTACAACTTCCCGCCCTTCAGCACGGGCGAGGTCAAGTTCCTGCGCAGCCCCGGGCGGCGCGAGATCGGCCACGGGGCGCTCGCCGAGCGCGCGCTCGCGCCGATCCTCCCGAGCGAGGAGGAGTTCCCCTACACCATCCGCATCGTCTCGGAGATCCTCGAGTCGAACGGCTCCTCCTCCATGGCCACCGTGTGCGGCGGCTCGCTCGCGCTCATGGACGGTGGCGTGCCCATCAAGGCGCCGGTCGCCGGCGTGGCCATGGGGCTCATCCGGGAGGGCGACGAGGTACGCGTCCTCTCCGACATCCTCGGTGACGAGGACCACCTCGGCGACATGGACTTCAAGGTCGCGGGCACGGAGACGGGCATCACCGCGGTGCAGATGGACATCAAGATCGCCGGTGTGACGCGCGCCATCATGCTGCAGGCGCTCGAGGACGCGCGGCGGGCGCGGCTCCACATCCTCGGCGTCATGAACCAGACGCTCGCGCGTCCGCGCGGCGAGCTCTCGATGCACGCGCCGCGCATCGTCACCATCCACATCAAGCCGGACCGCATCCGCGACCTGATCGGCCCGGGCGGCAAGGTGATCCGCGGCATCACCGAGGAGACCGGGGTCAAGATCGACGTGGAGGACGACGGCACGGTGCTGGTTGCATCCTCCGACGGCGCAGCGCTGCAGAAGGCGCTCGAGAAGATCCGCGGCGTCACCGCGGAGGCCGAGGTGGGCAAGATCTACCGCGGCACGGTGCGCAAGATCGTCGACTTCGGGGCCTTCGTGGAGATCTTCCCCGGCACGGACGGCCTGGTGCACATCTCGCAGCTCGCCGACGAGCGCGTGCGCAAGGTCTCCGACGTGCTCAAGGAGGGCGACGTCATCTCGGTCAAGGTGCTCGAGGTGGACAAGTCGGGAAAGATCAGGCTGTCCCGCAAGGAAGCGCTCAAGGAGGCGGAGCAGCAGGAGGCGCAGCGGTAGGCGCATGCAGGCGACGCGGCTCGCCAACGGCGTGCGGGTGCTGTCCGAGCCCCTGCCCGACCTGACCTCGACCACGGTCGGCATCTGGGTCGAGAACGGGTCGCGCTACGAGCGCGCCGAGCAGGCGGGCATCTCGCACTTCCTCGAGCATCTCTTCTTCAAGGGCACCGCCCGCCGCACCGCCGCGCAGATCGCGCAGGAGATCGACGCGGTCGGCGGCGTGCTGAACGCCTTCACCGGCAAGGAGTACACCTGCTACTACGCCAAGGTGCTGCGCGAGCACCTGCCGCTCGCGCTCGACCTGCTGGCGGACATCTTCACGCAGTCCACCTTCGCGGCGGAGGAGATCGAGCGCGAGCGCTCGGTCATCGTGCAGGAGATCTCGCAGGTCGAGGACACGCCCGACGACTACGTGCACGAGCTCTTCAACCTGGCCTTCTGGCCAGGGCACCCGCTCTCGCGACCCATCGCCGGGACGGCCGAGACCGTGTCGCGCCTCGGGCGCGACGACTTCCTCCGTTTCCTGGAGGCACGCTACCGGCCCGACCGGGTGCTCATCGCGGCGGCCGGGGCGCTCACCCACGACGCCCTGCTCGCGGTCGCGGACCGGCAGTTCGGCGCCCTCGCCGGCAGCGCGGCGGGGGTGGACGGCGGCCCGCCCGAGCCGCGCGCCGGCGTGTCGGTGCACGAGAAGCGTCTCGAGCAGGTGCACCTCTGCCTGGGGGCGCCCGGGATCGCGCAGACCGACGCCGACCGCTACCCGGCGCACGTCGTGAACCTCGCGCTCGGAGGCGGCATGAGCTCGCGCCTCTTCCAGGAGATCCGCGAGCGGCGCGGCAAGGCGTACACCGTCTACTCCTTCCTCTCCTCGTACTGTGACGCCGGCTACGCCGGGGTCTACGTCGGCACCAGCGCGGAGTGGACGCGCGAGGTGGTCGAGGTCATCCGCGACGAGCTCGGGCGCGTCACGCGCGACGGACTCGCGCCCGACGAGCTCCTGCGTGCGAAGAACCAGATGAAGGGCAGCCTGCTCCTCGGCCTCGAGACCAGCGACAGCCGCATGAGCCGCATCGCGAAGAACGAGATCTACTTCGGGCGCGACGTGCCGCTCGAGGAGGTGGCGGCGGGCATCGACGCGGTGACCAACGACGACGTCCTGCGCGTCAGCCGGCGCCTCTTCCGGCCCGACGCCCTGGCCCTCACGGTGCTCGGCGATCTGAAGGGCCACGCGCTGGGCGACGAGGTGCTCGCGAGTTGACGGCGCCGGTCGCGGTCGACGTGGTGCGCGTCCGCCCCGGAGGCGACCCGCTGCCCCTGCCGCGCTACATGACGCCGGACGCGGCCGGCATGGACCTGCGCGCCGACCTGGAGGCCGAGATCGTGCTCGCACCGAGCGAGCGGCGTCTCGTGCCGACCGGGCTCGCGGTCGCGATCCCGCCCGGATTCGAAGGGCAGGTCCGGGCGCGGAGCGGTCTCGCCGCCCGCGACGGCCTCACGGTGCTGAACGCGCCCGGCACGATCGACGCCGACTACCGCGGCGAGGTGCAGGTGCTGCTCGCCAACCTGGGTCGCGAGCCGGTGTGCGTCCGGCGCGGAGACCGCATCGCGCAGCTGGTGATCGCGCCCGTCGCCCGCGCCACCTGGCGCGAGGTCGCCACGCTGCCGGAGAGCGCGCGCGGCGTGGGCGGCTTCGGCAGTACCGGCGGCAGCGGGATCGAGCCGGAGCGAGAGCGGACGGCGCCCCGGAAATGTTGAGCCGCTACACCCGCCCCGAGATGGGCCGGCTCTGGTCCGAGGAGACGCGCCTCGCGCGCTGGCTCGAGGTCGAGCTGGCGCTGGTCGACGTGCTCGCCGAGCGGGGCGAGGTGCCGGTCGAGGCCGCACGCACGCTGCGGGCCAAGGTGCGCGTCAACGTCGCGCGCATGCAGGCGATCGAGGCCGAGGTGAAGCACGACGTGATCGCGTTCGTGTCGTCGCTCGCCGAGCAGGTGGGCGACGAGGGGCGCTTCCTCCACCTGGGGCTCACCTCCTCGGACGTGGTGGACACGGCCTTCGCCCTCCAGCTGCGCGACGCGGCGGATCTCCTGCTCGTCGGGCTCGACCGCCTGCGCGCCGCGGTCCGCGGCCAGGCGCTCCGCCATCGTCGCACGCCCATGATCGGGCGCACGCACGGCATCCACGCCGAGGTCATCACCTTCGGCCTCAAGTGCGCGAGCTGGTACGCCGAGCTGACGCGCGGCCGGCGCGGGCTCAGCGTGGCGCGGGCCGCGATCGCCCACGGCAAGCTCTCGGGCGCCGTCGGCACCTTCGCCAACATCGAGCCCGCGGTCGAGGCCGCCGTCCTGCGGCGGCTCGGGCTTCGTCCGGAGCCGATCGCGACCCAGGTCGTGCCGCGCGACCGCCACGCGCGCTTCTTCGCCGAGCTCGCGCTCCTCGCCGGGAGCTGCGAGCGCATCGCGGTCGAGATCCGCCACCTCCAGCGCACGGAGGTGGGGGAGGTGGCGGAGCCCTTCGCGCCCGGTCAGAAAGGCTCCTCCGCGATGCCCCACAAGCGGAACCCGATCCTCTCCGAGAACGTGACCGGCCTCGCTCGCCTGGTGCGCGGCTATGCGGCGACCGCGCTCGAGAACATGGCGCTCTGGCACGAGCGCGACATCAGCCACTCCTCGGTGGAGCGCGTGATCGGCCCCGATGCCGCCATCGTGATGGACTTCATGCTCGCGCGCCTGGCGGACGTGATCGAGGGGCTCGAGGTGCGGCCCGAGGTGATGCGCGCGAACCTGGAGCGGCTGGGCGGCGCGATCTTCTCCGAGCAGGTGCTGCTCGCGCTCGTGCGTCGCGGGGTCAAGCGCGACGAGGCCTACCGCTGGGTGCAGCGCTGCGCGCTCGAGGGCGGCGACTTCCAGCAGCGCCTGGCGGCCGATCCCGACGTGTCTCGCCATCTGAAGCCGCTGGATCTCGCCACCCTCTTTGACATGGAGCACCACCTGCGGCATATCCAGGCCCTCTTCTTACGGGCCCTGGAGGACGACGATGGATCGCGGTGAGTTGCTCTACGAGGGCAAGGCGAAGCAGGTCTACGCCACTCCCGACCCCGACCTCCTGATCCAGCACTTCAAGGACGACGCCACCGCCTTCAACGCCAAGAAGCGCGGCACGATCGTGGACAAGGGCATCCTCAACAACCGCATGTCCGAGGTCCTCTTCCGCTTCCTCGAGGAGGAGGGCGTGCCGACCCATTTCGTCCGCCGGCTCTCCGAGCGCGACATGCTGATCCGCCGGTGCGAGATCGTGAAGGTCGAGGTGGTGGCGCGCAACATCATCGCCGGGAGCCTCGCCAAGCGCCTCGGGCGCCCGGAGGGCGAGCCGCTCCCCGAGCCCATCCTCGAGCACTTCTACAAGGACGACGCGCTCGACGACCCGATGATCAACGACTGGCACATCCGCTTCCTCCGGCTCGCCACGCCGCAGGAGCTCTCGGCCATCAACGAGACGGCGCTGCGCGTGAACGCGCTCCTGCGCGAGTATCTCGACAAGCGCGGCATCGTACTGGTCGACATGAAGCTCGAGTTCGGCCGCCACCACGGCAAGATCCTGCTCGCCGACGAGATCTGCCCCGACACCTGCCGCTTCTGGGACAAGGGGACGGGCGAGAAGCTCGACAAGGACCGCTTCCGGCGCGACCTCGGCGGCGTCGAAGACGCCTATCAGGAGGCGGCACGGCGCATCTGCAGCGCGGCGGCTTGATGCCCGGGCTGCTGGCGCGCGTCTACATCACCCCGAAGCGCGGCATCCTCGATCCCCAGGGCAAGGCGGTGCAGAGCTCGCTCCACGCCCTCGGCTTCGGCGAGGTGCAGGACGTGAAGGTCGGCAAGTACATCGAGCTGCGGCTCGAGGACGCCGCTTCCGCGACGGCCTCCGCGCGCGTGCGCGAGATGTGCGAGCGGCTGCTCGCCAACGGCGTGATCGAGGACTTCCGCGTCGAGCTCGCCGAGGAGCGGCGCTGATGCGCTGGGGGGTGGTCGTCTTCCCCGGCTCCAACGACGACCGGGACGCGCTGCGCGCCGCCGAGCGCGTGCTGGGCGACGAGGCGGTGGCGCTCTGGCACAAGGACCGCACGCTCGGCGGCGCGGACTGCGTCGTCCTGCCGGGCGGCTTCTCGTACGGCGACTACCTCCGCTGCGGCGCGCTGGCCAAGTTCTCGCCCATCATGGACGCCGTGGCGCGGCACGCCCGCGAAGGTGGCCTCGTGCTGGGCATCTGCAACGGCTTCCAGATCCTGTGCGAGGCGGGGCTGCTGCCCGGGGCGCTGATCGCCAACCGCTCGCTCAGCTTCGTGTGCGACTTGGTCACCGTGCGGGTGGAGACCACCGACACGTTCTTCACCCACGGCTGCCGCACGGGCGAGGTGCTCGAGCTGCCGATCAAGCACGGCGAGGGCTGCTACGTCGCCGACGAGGGCACGCTCGCGGCGCTCGAGCACGAGCAACGCGTCGTCTTCCGCTACACCGACCGCGCCGGGCGGCCGACGCCAGAGGCGAACCCGAACGGCGCGCTGCGTAACATCGCCGGCGTGTGCAACGCCGGGCGGAACGTCATCGGGCTCATGCCGCACCCCGAGCACGCGGTCGAGCGCCTGACGGGCAGCGTGGACGGCCTTCGGCTCTTCCGCTCGGCGCAGTCCTGGGTCACGCGCGGCGTAGCCGCGGCGCCGGCTCGGTCCGCGCCGGGATGAGCGGGGCGGTCACCGGCGAGGTCGCGGACGAGCACGGCCTCACGCGCGAGGAGTGGGCGAAGATCGTGGCGCTGCTCGGGCGCCCCCCCACGCTCGAGGAGCTCGGCGTGTTCGCGGTCATGTGGTCCGAGCACTGCTCGTACAAGAGCTCGCGCGCCTTCCTGCGCCAGCTGCCGACCAGGGGCCCGCGGGTGCTGCAGGGCCCGGGCGAGAACGCGGGCGCGGTCGACATCGGCGGTGGGCTGGCCGCGGTGTTCAAGATCGAGAGCCACAACCATCCCTCGTTCGTCGAGCCCTTCCAGGGCGCGGCGACGGGCGTGGGCGGCATCCTGCGCGACGTGTTCACCATGGGCGCGCGTCCGATCGCGAGCCTCGACTCGCTCCGCTTCGGGCGCCTCGAGCACCCGCGCACGCCCTACCTGGTGAAGGGCGTGGTGGCCGGCATTGGACATTACGGGAATTGCATCGGTGTCCCCACCGTGGGCGGCGAGCTCTACTTCGACCCGGGCTACGACCACAACATCCTGGTGAACGCCTTCACGCTCGGCATCGCGCCCGCCGACCGCCTCTTCCGCGCGCGGGCCGCGGGGGCGGGGAACCCGGTCATCTACGTCGGCGCGCGCACCGGGCGCGACGGCATCCACGGCGCGAGCCTCCTCGCCTCGGCCGCGCTCGACGCGACCAGCGAGGAGAAACGGCCGGCGGTGCAGGTGGGCGACCCGTTCACGGAGAAGCTCCTGCTCGAGGCGTGCCTCGAGCTCATGCAGACGGACGACATCGTCGCCATCCAGGACATGGGCGCCGCCGGCCTCACCTCGAGCTCGCTCGAGATGGCGGGACGCGGCGGCATGGGCATGGTCCTCGAGCTCGACGCGGTGCCGCTGCGCGAGGAGGGCATGACGCCCTACGAGATCCTCCTCTCCGAGTCGCAGGAGCGCATGCTGCTGGTGGCGAAGGCGGGCCGCGAGGCGGCGGTGCAGGCGGTGTTCGCACGCTGGGACCTGGAGGCCGCGGTGGTCGGCCGCTTGACCGACGACGGCGTGTTCCGTGCCCGCTGGCGCGGCGCGGAGGTGTGCGCGCTGCCGGTCGCGGCGCTCACCGAGGCGGCGCCGGTGTACCGCCGTCCGGCCGAGGAGCCTTCGCGGCTCGAGGAGCTGCAGCGCCTGGACCCGGCGGACATCCCGGAGCCCGCGGACTACGGCCAGACGCTGGTCCGCCTGCTCGAGAGCCCGAACCTGTGCGCGCGCGAGTGGGTGTACCGCCAGTACGACCAGCTGGTCGGCGGCAACACGGTCGTCCGCCCCGGGGGCGACGCGGCGGTGGTGCGCATCGAGGGGACCCGGCGCGCGCTCGCGCTCACCGTCGACTGCAACAGCCGCTACTGCCGCCTCGATCCCTACCTCGGCGCCGTGCTCGCGGTGGTGGAGGCCGCGCGCAACCTGGTCGCGGTCGGCGCGCGGCCGCTCGCGGTGAGCGACTGCCTCAACTACGGCAACCCCGAGAAGCCCGACGTCATGTGGGAGTTCCAGCAGGGCGTGCAGGGCATCCGCGACGCGTGCGTCGCGCTCGAGACGCCGGTGGTGAGCGGCAACGTGAGCTTCTACAACGAGACCGAGGGGCGCAACATCCCGCCCACGCCCACCATCGCGATGGTGGGACTGCTCGACGACGTGGAGGCGCATCTCACGCCGTGGTGGCGGGCCGAGGGCGACGTGATCGCCCTCCTCGGCCGCACGCGCGAGGAGCTGGGCGGGAGCGAGTACCTGACGGTGGTCCACGGCCTGGTGCGCGGCGCGCCGCCGTGGATCGACCTCGAGGCGGAGAAGCGCCTGCACCGGGTCTGCCTCGCGGCCGCCGAGGAGCGGCTGCTGCGCTCGCTGCACGACGTGGGCGAGGGCGGGCTCGCGGTCGCGCTCGCCGAGTGCTCCTTCGGCGGGCCCGGGCTCGGGGTGCGGGTCGATCTCGAGCAGGGCATGCGGACCGATGCGCTCCTCTTCGGCGAGAGCCAGTCGCGCATGTTGCTCTCGCTCCGCCGCCGGCACCTCGGGCGGCTGCGCGACCTCGCCCGGCGCGAGGACGTGCCGCTCACGATCCTCGGCGAGGTGCGCGGGCGGAGCCTGGTGATCGGCGACGCGATCGACCTGCCGCTCGAGGCGACCCGCGAGCGCTGGCGGCGGGCGCTAGCAGTATACTTGGCGGCCCGCGTCCGCTAGAGTGAACGGGGCGGCGGGATGTTCGACAAGTTCCACGAGGAGTGCGGCGTCGTCGGCGTCTTCGGCCATCCGGAGGCGGCCACCGTCGCGTACCTGAGCCTCTACGCCCTCCAGCACCGGGGGCAGGAGTCGGCGGGCATCGTGGCCTCGAACGGGGAGGCCCTCATCAGCCACCGCGGCATGGGCCACGTGGCGGAGATCTTCGACCAGGAGATCCTGGGCCGCCTCGGGGGCCGCCTCGCCATCGGCCACAACCGCTACTCGACCAGCGGCTCGACCGTGCTCAAGAACTGCCAGCCGTTCGTGGTCGAGTGGGCCCAGGGCGCGCTCGCCATCGCGCACAACGGCAACCTCGTGAACGCCGACGAGCTGCGCAGCCGGCTCGAGGCGCGCGGCTCGATCTTCCAGTCGACGGTCGACAGCGAGGTCATCATCCACCTGATCGCGGCCTCGACCGAGACCGGGCTCACGGAGCGCATCATCGACGCGCTCGGCCAGGTGAAGGGCGCCTACTCGCTCGTCTTCCTGACCGAGGACCGGATCATCGCCGCACGCGACCCGGGCGGCTTCCGCCCGCTCGTCCTCGGGCGGATCGGCGACGCGGTGGTCGTCGCCTCCGAGACCTGCGCCCTCGACCTGGTCGACGCGCGCTACGAGCGCGAGATCGCGCCCGGCGAGATCGTCACCGTGAGCGAGCGCGGCATCGACTCCGTGCAGCCGTTCCCGCGGCAGGAGACGCACACCTGCATCTTCGAGTACATCTACTTCGCACGCCCCGACAGCCGCGTCTTCGGCCGCAACGTCTACGAGGTGCGCAAGGCGCTCGGCCGCCAGCTCGCGCGCGAGAGCCCCGTCCCGGCCGACATCGTGATCGCCGTCCCCGACTCGGGCGTGCCGGCGGCCATCGGCTACGCCGAGGAGGCGCACCTACCGTACGAGATGGGCCTCATCCGCAACCACTACGTCGGGCGGACCTTCATCGAGCCCTCCAGCTCGATCCGGCACTTCGGCGTCAAGGTCAAGCTGAACGCGCTGCGCGAGGTGCTGGCCGGCAAGCGCGTGGTGGTGGTCGACGACTCGATCGTGCGCGGCACGACCAGCCGGAAGCTCGTCGCGATGATCCGCCAGGCCGGCGCGCGCGAGGTGCACATGCGCATCAGCTCGCCGCCGACCACGCATCCCTGCTTCTACGGCATCGACACGCCGACGCGCGAGGAGCTGATCGCCTCCTCGCACTCCGTGCCGCAGATCCGCGAGTACCTGGGCGCCGACACGCTGGCCTATCTGAGCGTCGACGGGATGTACGCCTTCACCGCCAAGCGGACGAGCTTCTGCGACGCCTGCTTCACCGGCAACTACCCGATCCCGCCCGGCGAGGACACGCCGGTGCGCCAGCTCCACCTCTTCGAGGCCCGCGACCGGTAGGTCACTGGGCGCAGGCGCGCCGCGCCGGCTCGAGCACCTCGACCCCCGCGCCGTCCCGCCGCCGCACCACCGTGTCGTGCACCCAGGCCGGGTCCGGGCGCGGGTGGTCGATCGTGTAGTGGAGCCCGCGGCTCTCCCGCCGGCTGCTGGCGCAGGTGATGATCAGCTCCGCCACGGTCGCGATGTTGCGCAGCTCGACCAGGTCGCTGGTGAGGAGGACGTCGCGGTAGTACGCGCGGATCTCCTCCTGGAGGAGCGCGATGCGCGTGCGGGCGCGGGCCAGGCGCCGGTCGCTGCGCACGATGCCGACGTAGTTCCACATGAAGCGGCGGATCTCGTCCCAGTTCTGCGTGACCACGACCGACTCGTCGCTGTCGGTGGCGTGGCCGGGGTCCCAGGGCCGGATGTCCGGCCAGCGCCGGCGATCCTCGCCGAGGCGCGCGCAGGCGTGGCGCGCGGCGCGGTGCGCGAACACCAGCGCCTCGAGGAGCGAGTTCGAGGCCAGGCGGTTCGCGCCGTGCAGGCCCGTGCACGCCACCTCGCCGCAGGCGTAGAGGCGGTCGAGCGCGGTTGCGCCGTCGAGATCCGCGAGCACCCCGCCGCACGCGTAGTGCGCCGCGGGCACGACCGGGATCGGCTGCCGCGTCATGTCGATCCCGAAGCGGCGGCAGGTCTCGTACACCGTCGGAAAGCGGCCGCGCACGAAGGCCGCGTCGCGGTGCGAGATGTCGAGGTACGCGCACTCGAAGCCGTGCACCTTCATTTCGTTGTCGATGGCGCGCGCGACGACGTCGCGCGGCGCGAGCTCGGCGCGCGGGTCGTAGCGTTTCATGAACGCCTCGCCGTCGGGCCGGCGGAGCACCGCCCCCTCGCCGCGCAGCGCCTCGGTCACCAGGAAGGACTTCGCCTGGGGGTGGTAGAGGCAGGTCGGGTGGAACTGGAAGAACTCCATGTTGGCCACCGGCGCGCCGGCGCGGTAGGCCATGGCGACGCCGTCGCCGGTCGCGACGTCCGGGTTGGAGGTGTAGAGGTAGACCTTGCCCGCGCCGCCCGTGCAGAGGAAGGTCGCCCGCGCCGGGAAGCGGATCACCCGGCGCGTCTCGCGGTCGAGCACGTAGGCGCCCCAGCAGACGGCGCGCTCGCCGCGCTCGAGCAGGAGGTCGACGGCGAGGTGGTTCTCGTGGATGGCGATGTTCGGCGAGGCGCGCACCGCCTCGCTGAGGGCGCGGATCACCTCGCGCCCGGTCGCGTCGGTGGCGTGCAGGATGCGCCGCTTCGAGTGCCCGCCCTCGCGCCCGAGGTCGTACTCGTGGTCGTCGGGGTCGCCGCGCAGGTCGAAGTTCGTGCCGAGGGCGATCAGGTCGCGCACCCGGTCCGGGCCCTCGCGCACCACCACCTCGACCGTGTCGCGGTGGCAGAGGCCGTCGCCGGCGGCGAGCGTGTCGGCGATGTGCGACTCGAAGCTGTCCTCCGGGCTCCACACCGAGGCGATGCCGCCCTGCGCGTAGCGGCTGTTGCTCTCGGGGAGGCGGTCCTTGGTGACCAGCACGACGCGCCCGGCGCGCGCGCATTCGAGGGCGCAGGTGAGACCGGCGATGCCGCTGCCGAGCACCAGGAAGTCGCTCTCGACGGGCACGGTCCCCGAGCTTCCCGTGCCCGTCCGGCCGGGTCAAGCGCCTGACATCCGGGCAGAGCGCAACGGATTGACCTTGCGGAAGGCGTCCCGTATCGTCGAAGGTGATGCGGCCGGCGGTCTGGGGGGCGGCGAGTGCGATGGTTCTCGGCCTCGCCGTGCAGGCGACGGCCGACATCTATCGCTACCGCGATCGGTCGGGCACGCTCGTGTTCACCAATGCGCCCTCCGCGCCGTCCGCCCGTCTCATGCGGGAGCTGCCGCCGGCCTCCCGCATGCTGGTGCCGATGACGCGCGAGGCGCTGCGCGCCGAGCTCGCCAAGCCCCTCCCGCGCGTGGTCCCCACCTCCTACGACCGCCTCATCCGCGAGATCGCCGAGCGGTACGCCGTGGAATATGCGCTGGTGAAGGCGGTGATCAAGGCGGAGTCGGACTTCGACCGGCTCGCGGTCTCACGCAAGGGTGCGCTGGGACTGATGCAGCTCATGCCGCAGACGGCCGCGCAGCACCAGGTGGTGGACGTCTTCCTGCCGCGCGACAACATCGAGGGTGGGTGCCGCCACCTGCGCATGCTGCTCGACCGCTACGGGGGCAACCTGCCGCTCGCGATCGCCGCCTACAACGCCGGTACCCGGACCGTCGAGGACGCGGGTGGCGTCCCGCCCATCGCCGAGACGCAGGAGTACCTCGCGCGCGTGCTGCGCTACCGGCTGGCGTATCTGCGGGACAGAGCGGGTGTCCTCGCGCGCCGCTGACGGCGTCGCGCGCGGCACGCACGTCGCCGCGCTGCCGAACCTGCTGACGCTGCTGCGCGTCGGGCTCGTCCCGGTGCTGGTGGTGGCGCTCCTCTGGCCGACGCCCGCCGCACGCGCGGTGGCGGCGTTCGCCTTCCTGGTCGCCTGCATCACGGACTTCCTCGACGGCTGGCTCGCGCGCCGCCACGGCATGACGACCGCGCTCGGCCAGCTCCTCGATCCGCTCGCCGACAAGCTCATCGTTGCGGCCGCCCTCATCATGCTCGCCGCCGTCCCGCCCGAGCCGCGCGTCCCCGCCTGGATGGTGGTGGTGATCGTGCTGCGCGAGCTGGCGGTCACGGGGCTGCGCGGCATCGCCTCGAGCGGCGGCGTCACGCTCGCCGCGCAGGAGCTCGGCAAGTACAAGATGATCCTCCAGATGTTCGCCCTCGAGGCGCTCCTCGTCCACTACCGCTATCCGATCCCGGGCACCGGCCTCGAGATCGACTTCCACGCCGGCGGCATGCTGTTCCTCTGGATGTCGCTCGTGCTCGCGGTGTGGTCCGGCGTCGACTACTACGTCCGCATCCTGCGCCAGATCCGCCTCGACTGAGCACGCGACCCGCCGGACTCACGGTCGCGGCGCGGGGCGCGTACCAAGAAGATTCGACCGAAATACCAGAAGTATTCGGCCGAAATGGCGCCGCCATGGATTCTCGCGCCCGCCGCTCGCCTCCTAGACTAAGGCACCCGCGTCCTTTGGAGGAGACGACATGCGCGCTCGTGGCTTGACCGTCCCGCTGCTCTGCTCGCTCGCGATCGTCGCCGGCGCTCCGGCTGCGCTCGCTGGAGGGACCTCGCTCTACAGCGGCCCGGGTCCGCGCCCGGGGCCCGACGTGCTCTACGGGGCGCCCGCGGTCGCGCCGCAGCTCGAGAACGTCGGCGTCTGGTCCGCCGCGCCGATCCTCGTCTCCGGGGCGAGCGCCTACCGCGGCGGCGAGTTCCTCTACCAGGACTTCCTCTACGACGATCACGGAGCGGCCGAGATACCGGACCCGACGGATCCCAAGGGCGGCGGGAACCTGTTCTCGAAGCCGAACGGCACCTACACGTATCCGACCGATCCGGCGTACGCGAACGACGCGGCCGACGTGGTCGAGCTGCGCGTGAAGCCGCTCTCTGACGCGACCGCCTTCCGGCTCACGCTGAACACGTTGAAGGATGCCTCGCTGGTGGCCTTCTCGATCGCCATCGGCGGCACGCCCGGCGTGCTCCGATCCTTCCCCGCGGGCGCGAACGTCCAGGCGCCCGCCGACCTCTTCCTCACCGTGCATCCTGCCGGGACGGGCATGGCCGGCGACCTGGTGAACGCCGCCACCGGGCAGCCCGTCGGTGGCCCCGCTCCGCTGGTCGCGGTCGACACTGGCCGCCGCCAGATCGAGGTGCGGGTGCCGCACGCCGCCTGGAACCCCGGCGGCCAGGTGGTCCGCCTGGCCGCCGGCGTGGGCCTGTGGGACAAGGCGAGCGGCCGCTACCTGCTGCCGCAGGCCGCGGCCGACGCGGCGCACCCGGGCGGCGCCGGAGCCGCCGTCAGCCCGGCCGCCTTCTTCAACGTCGCCTTTCGCTACGACGAGCCGATGCCCGCCCCGGGCGATCCCGCCGGCACCGCCACGGGCCCGGCCTGGTGGCGCGACAAGCACCAGGGCGAGGCGCTCGCCGCGGGCGACATCAGTGCACTCCACGCCGACGTCGACTTCGCGAAGCTCGCCGCCGCGGTCAACGACGACATGCCCGGCCAGCCGGGCGGCGTGCCGCAGAGCGGCCCCATCGACCGCATCCTGGTGAGCCACTTCGAGACCGCGCAGGGAGCGGATTTCTCCGTCAACTGCTTCCCGGCGTCGACGAGCGGCGGCACCAGCTGCCCGGGCCAGTACCAGGGCGTCCTCCAGCCCTATGCCATCTACGTTCCGTCCGGGCCGATGCCGCGGCAGGGCTACGGGATGACGCTGCTCCTGCACTCGCTGTCGACGAACTACAACCAGTACCTCGGCAGCCGCAACCAGTCGCAGTTCGGCGACCGCGACGGCGGCTCGATCGTCATCACGCCCGAATCGCGCGGCCCGGACGGGTTCTACGACAGCTACGCCGGGGCCGACGTCTTCGAGGTGTGGGCCGACGTCGCGCGCCGCTACCGCCTCGACCCCGCCTGGACCGTGATCACGGGCTACTCGATGGGCGGCATCGGGACGTTCAAGCTCGCCGAGCAGTTCCCCGACCTGTTCGCAAAGGCGCAGCCGACCGTCGGCTTCAGCGGCGACGACAACCTGGTCGCCTCGCTGCGCAACATCCCGTTCCTGATGTGGAACTCGCTGGTCGACGAGCTGGTCCCGCCGACCGACTACCTCCCCACCGCCGAGAAACTGGACGGCCTCGGGTACCGCTACGAGCTCGACGTCTTCACGCCGGGCGACCACCTGACGCTCGCCATCAACGATCAGTTCGCGCCGGCGGCCGCATTCCTCGACCTGGCGAAGGTGAACCGCAACCCCGCGCACGTCACCTACGTCGCCGACCCGACCCTCGACTACCCCGGGCTCGGCTTCGTCGCCGATCACGCGTACTGGCTGTCCGGCGTCAAGCTGCGCAGCTCGACCCCGCCGGTCACGGGCGGCCACGCCGAGGGCACCATCGACGCGCTCTCGTACGGGTTCGGCACCGGCGACCCGATCCCGTCGGCCACGCAGCTCGGCGCCGGCACGCTCACCGGTGGCAACCTCCCCACGCCGCTCGTCTACACCCGCCAGTACCGGACGTGGGGCCCCGTGCCGA
>Ga0137403_10004745_pt1 | contig 15943 bp, 12 predicted proteins | sample CZOMad2_1_16fung_FD_122057 | JGI IMG/M metagenome (GOLD analysis project Ga0137403, IMG submission 122057) | Vadose zone soil fungal communities from Angelo Coast Range Reserve, California, USA - CZOMad2_1_16fungal (Hybrid Assembly) | ecosystem: Environmental > Terrestrial > Soil > Vadose zone... | reverse complement strand
CAATCAGACGTTGTCGATCTTTTAAAGTTTCCTCGCCAGCATTCCATGCGTCCACTTCCGACTGAAGCAAACGGAAATCGTAATATTGGTGATATGCAGCCGTCTCGTGTTTGCGCATGCAATTTCTTACGAATTCCGGAGGCGCGATGTGATGAAACTCATCCGCATCGACACGCAAAAACCAATCGCCGTTATGCATGTTCTGTCTCGCGACGTGAAACATGTAACTACGAAGACGTGTCTCCGAAAAATAAACCGGCTCTTTGCGAATCGGCATAATCCGTTTGTCGCGTGAAGCAAAGTCCTGAACAATTTCCCATGTATTATCGACACTGCCCGTATCGAAAACACAAATCGCGTCCGCCCAGGTTAACGCCTGCTCGAGACATTGGCTGATAATGTCGGCTTCGTCGCGGACAGGAAGGAGCGCGTGAAACTTCATCGTGGCTCCAGTTTATCTGCCGACCGGTGGCAGCTTGAGTCGGGCCGTGTGCAATAAATCGTTTCGTAATGCTCTTTCCTCTTCCACACTCTTACACTTTAGGCTGTGGACCCACGCATATCCCCTGCGAATCAGCTCTTCTGGAGGAAATGGCAGTCCTTGATATGTCACGGCGAATGTCCCTCCCGGCCCATTGTCGTCGACGGCTTGCAGGTCGAACGCAGCGCACAACAAACCGAAAATAAGATCATAAGTCAGGTCAGTCTTAAGCCAGAGACCGTGCCTTCCTGCTAGCTGATGTTGAACGTACGCGTCGTAAAAGGATGCGCTCACCGCAAAGGCGCCTCCCTGCGGAGATACAACTTCATGCCATCCATTGTTAAATGCATTCAGAAGTAATCGACGAATAGTTCGATTGTTGCCGAAGAACGCGGTCTCGACTCGCGGGAATGGCGTGCGGCGAAACCGAAGCCCTCGGGACCATTTAAAAAAATGGTCCCGCCAGGTGCATTCTGGAGCGGGCTGCCCTGTTGGATCACCCTTGATTCCAGATGCGATAATTCCAAGGTTAGCATTTGCACGAAACCGGTCCAAAAGGCCGCCGGCGAATGAGCGCAACAAAAGGCAGTCCGAATCGATCACAATGATGAACTCCGGAGAGCCGCTGCGAAAAGCTGCCTCGAAACCAAAGAGGTAGTTGGTAGCCAGCCCACCGCGCCAATGATGGCCACGAAACTGCCTTGGACTCGGATAGATCTGAAGCTTCTTATGTCCGAGCAACGTTCCTACAGATTCGTAATCCCTCGCAGGCTTGCAATCGTCCAGAACGATTAATGAAATAAGGTTGTTCCCTTCAACCTTTGCGAGCGCAGCAGCTATAAAGTGAAGCCGCTCCATTTCGAATGGATCCGGTCCAAGTGAGAGCACGACCGAGAATGCACCAGCCATCACGGAGGGTCTGATTTAATGCGCTCCGCCAGCAACATCGCGCGAGCAATTGCTTGATCCATATCGTAATAACGATAATCGCCGAGGCGCCCACAAATCAGCAGGTTCGGCGTGGCGCGGGCACGCTCGCGATAAGCTTCGTAAAGCTCGGAGTTCGCTTCATCAGGGAAAGGGTACTCATAATCACTCGGGTTTTCGGGTGTGATCGTGGTTTCCTTTGTCACAACGCTTCCTCGAATTCGTTCGGCGAATTCGGGCTGCATCATATGTTTCCATTCGATGCTACGAATGTGAGCTAGCTCGGGAGCAGGATTGTTTAGCTGAACGCAAGGTTGCGCGTAACGGACGTCCGGCAGGTATTCGTGTGAACGCTTCTGGCCGCGATACTTTAGCTTCCCAAGATCGAAGCAATAATATTCATCTATCGGCCCGGTGAAGATGATTTTCCTTCGTGCAGAAAAATAATCGCGGGCCTTGAAATAGTCGCAATTTAGTAGGACCGGGATCCCTGTGAGCATGATGCGCATCAGAGCCGCATAACCGTCAACGGGCAGCCCCTGGTGACGATGTCGCACCAAACGTGGCTCATCATCCAAACGGACATCAAAGCGGCGAGCGAGACGAACTGAAAGGGTGTCTGCTGGGACTCCCCACTGCTTTTCCGTATATCCTTTAACAAACTTTTCGTAGATGACTCGCGGCATCATGGCGAGGGACGCTTCCTCGAAGTTCCGCGGCGTCCCAGTAAAGGCCGGTTGCCAATTCTCGCCCGCGGCGCGCTGGACATAACTCGCTGCAACCGGCCAGTTCTCATATTCCCTGTCGACATATGACTTCAAGACAGCCTCATATTTGTAAAACCGACTAAAACGGTTCACGAAGGCCCAGACGTTTTCGTCGTTGCAGCGAAAATAGTGGGGACCATAGGTGTGTATCCGTATTCCGCTGGGATGGCAATGATCGTGAGCGTTGCCGCCGATATGTGATCGCCGCTCCAAAATCAGCACAGAATATCCGGCGTCGGATAACAGCCGTGCGACCACAGCTCCGGTAAGCCCGGAGCCTACTATCAGATAGTCAGCTTTCACTGCACCTCGATCTCAAAGAACTCATGAGAAAATGACAGTGAAGCATCACGCGGCGGCTCGCTTTCTGTCGAACAATTGTGACGCTGACGAGACCGGCTGGCGCGCAAGCTTCATCCACGCGTAATAAACGCGCCATTCAATCGGAGACCGATGGCGCAGACAGGTTGGAATTCCACGAAAGGCCGACCACCACCAGACTGGTTCCCGAATGGCCCAGATCGGGCGATTGCTGCATGCATATCGGAACTGCCGCCAGATGCGAAACAAAGCCACGGCTATGACATACGGGAACGGGCAGCGCATCAAGACACTCCAAAGCTCATTGCGTGCATTTAAAGGATGCCTGGATAATCCGCTCCGGTTTTGTGGACTCAGATGATGACGAATACTCAAACGAGGATCGAAACAAACAGTATAACCCGCCGCATAACACTGGAGCGCGTAATCCGGTTCTTCATAAGCATGCTCAAAAAAAATCGGATAACCGCCAAGGCGCAGGTAGGTTTCACGGCGCATCGCAGCGGCACAATTTGGATAAGCAGAGACGAGATGCGCGGGCGACGATGGTAATTTGGTCGGATCTGCCGACGCTCCGCCATCGCGGAGCTCCGGGAATGTGATCACAGCTGCACCTGGATGTTGCTCGAAGACAAGGTCTAATCTCGCGAAGAAATCTCGATCGAGCGGGTAACTGTCGTCATCGAGACTGAGAACGATGTCGCCAGAAGCGGTGCGCAGCAAGCGGTCACGTGAAAAGACCGAGCCACGGGCGGAATCATTTTCTAACAATATGCAACTCGGAAAGTCTTGCCTCACCATTTCGCTTGTTTTATCCGTGCAGCCGTCCGCGCAGATGAGAATTTCATCGGCTGCCGGTTGAAGTTCGAGCAATTTGCCGAGCGTTCGCCGCAATTCTTCGCGCCTGTTGCGCGTGGTGATCATGATCGAAGTTTTCATGTGCCTACTGAGTCATTTTCGACCCCGTCGAATGACTTGAGCGCGGAAACTAAACGCTCACCGTAGCATGCCCATGTAAAATCCCGTGCCCGCTCGCGCGACGCGCGAGCAATCCGATCGCGCTTTTCTCGATCTTCAATGATCTCAATGATTGCATCCGCGAGTACGTCAGGATCGCGCGCCGGAACAATTCTGCCTTCAATCCCATCACGTACGACCGCCCTTGCTTCCGGCGTCGTCACAACCGGCACCCCGCATGCCAGTGCTTCGTAGTTGACTTCTGGACCAGTTTCAGCCAACGAAGGCATCACGAACAAATCGGCAGCAGCAAACTCGCGTGTCATATCGGCGCGCGGAACTCGGCCAAGAAAAGTCAGGTATCGGCAATGCTTCTGATTTGCAATAGATCGTTGCACGTTGCCGGCAACTCGAAATTCGTAGCGGCGGCCGCGCGCTACCAGCTTTTCCGCTGCCATCGCAAAGTAATGAATACCCTTGCGCAACTCTGCCGTACCGGCAAATAGCACGCGACCACGCACTGGGTCATTCCGGACGGACAGCAATTCGGGATTAACCCCGTAAGGCACCAGAGCGGTGCGTTCTCTCTGAATCCCCCAATTGGCAATTAGATCCTCCTGCGCCATCTCCGATGGGCAAATGAAGTAATCGCTAAACTTGAGGAGCGTATCCTCAACGCCAAGCTTTCGCCGGATCGCCGAAAAGTCGGGAACATTCGCTTCCCAATCCGGGAACTTTTTTCGTTCTTCGGCGAGGATCCGTTCCGTGCTCAACGGAATGTAGACCTCGGATATCACAGTAAGACCACGCTCTTTTGCCGCGGCGAGCAGCGGCCCGCATTCGCCCAGCATGGAGTAGATATGCGTGGCATTGCCAAAGCCCTGTCGCGCCATCGCACGACCCAATGCGTTCGAAAAGCGCATCGCCCCACGAAAACTTGCGACCGGGTTGCGCTTGATGAACGCGCGACGCAAGATGTGCATGAGAGTCAGACACGGAAAGGTCGTTGTCTTGGCGCGAATGTTCGAGGGCAACCGGCGCCCGGCTAATCGTCGCGCCGGTTTTCCGAGAAATGGCAACACCGCAGCAGCGGAGAAAAACTTTCCAAGATCGATATCGCCAGTGATGTTGGTGTAGAAGCGTTCAAGCATTCCGGCTTTTTCGAGAATCGCCGGGACAGCGTAGCCGCGCCGCGCGCCAATCTGAGCGACAACAAATTTTTTCACAGTGGCTTCGTCGCTCTTGCGATCATTGTCATCCAGAGTCCCGGTATCCTTCCGGCGCCGCGGAACTCCAGATTCCTAAAGCCAGCTTCCGTCAGCAGTCGACCGAGTGTGCGCTTGCTCCAAAGCTTGATGTGCCCGCCCTCCCACAACGGATTAGCATGCGTGTCCCATTTCCCGAGCAACGAGATCATCAAATTCTTGAAGTAACCATGATATGGCGTCGTGCAGATGAAACGTCCGCCTGGCTTCAGAGCCTCGAAACAGGCTTTGGCCCACGCGCGCGGCGCGTCGAGGTGCTCGACAACTTCAGTGCTGATGACGATGTCGAACGGCGGTTCGCCGAGTTGCACCAAGACCTCCGTATCTGCGGCGAGAAGTTCAAAGCGTCCATTGGGGTATGTCTTGCGTGCCAAGTCGATCCCTTGCGCACTTAAATCAGTGCCCACAACTTCGCAGCCGCGCTTCAGGAATTCGCCACAAAGGAAACCGTTTCCGCAGCCAACATCAAGGACCCGTGTGCCGGGCATCAAATCATCCGCAAACGCAAACACGTGCGGCATGAAGCGGGCGTGCATGTGCGACGCGGCTCCGCTGGAAAATCTGTATTCCTGGTATGTCTCGTTCAAAACCGTGGCAATCGAGTTTTCAATTCCAAAAGATCGCTGATTCGCGGCAGCAATGCGTTCAGCAAAGCACGATGGAAATGCCAGCGCGCGGCGAACATCATCACAATTAAAACGATTGCCTGCGAACCGATCGCGGCAAAGACGACGCCATAAATCCCGACCACCGGCGCAAGCAACCAACCCATCGCAATCATCACCACCAGACCGGCCGCTCTGGCTTCCAAGCCAACGAACGCGCGACCCTGCGCGCGCATTGATTCTTCCAGAATGCTCGCCTGCCCGGTCAATGCTGCCGCGGGAATGAGTAGAATCGCCGGCCAGATCGCCGGCCGGAACACCGCTCCATATAATAATGGCAACACGATTGGAATGATGACCGCTACGCCAAGACCGGCAAGCAGCCATGTCCAGGCAGTAAACCGGAACATTTGCGCGACACGATCGAAACCTTCGCGATCCTTAACCTGAGCGGACATGCCAAAGCTCACTGTCCCCGCTGCGCCAGCGAGGCTGTTGACGACGGAAGCTGCGGTAAGAGCGACGGTGTAAAAGCCGAGCTGTGCGGTGCCAAGCAGATAAAGCAGCAACGCTTTGTCGGCGGATGCCGCAAGCGCACCGAGCAATCCGGCCAAACCGTACGGGAGCGCCTCGCGAAGAACGGCATCCACGGGTTCCATTGGACCAGGGAGGGGCGCGCGTTGCACTGCCAAGGTCACGCGAGCGAAAGCGACTGCGGCGTTTGCGATAAGCAAACCTACGACGAACCAGCCGACGTCGCGAACTCCCGTAAACCACAAGACGACGACAAATAGCAGGTAAACGGGATTCACTATCAGTCGTGTCCAGTTCATCTGGGCAAACCAACCAGCCCCCTGATCGATCGCGATCATCGCCAGCGAGACTTGATTGAAGATGATGAACGGGACGAAAACGTAGGCGGCGTTCCGGACGACTGTATCATTGCCCGGCAGAAGCCACGGAATTGCTGCGGCGCAAAGCACCGCGACAACTGTTCCGGTCAGCAGCGTAAGCACCAAGCCGATCCGGATCACTCGCGCGAGATCATGGGCGCGTCCGGCGCGGCGGGCCAGCGCAACGCTAACACCCATTCCACCCATGGCCGCGAACAATCCGGGCCAAAGAATGGCAGCGCCGAACTGACCGCGTCCCACAGGACCGAGCAACCGCGCAACCAAAATTCCCTGAACAACCGTGCACGCCTGGATGACAACATTGGTGATCAGTGTGGAAGCGAATTCCCGCGAGCCGATGGGACGTATTCTTGGCGCGCTTGCGACGTCGGCCGCAATAGCGCCGTCCTTTAACACGACCTCCGCGTGGGTGTCAGGATCGGAATTCATCGCGTGCCATGGAATGACTAAGGAACGGTAGAAATTACGGGACAGGAGCTAGACGATAGCAGTTAGAAAATGGGAGACGAACTTCAATCCTCGATCTTCCATCGGAACTTCGTCAGTCGTCTCGTTGTCCCGTGGTCAGTCGTCTCGTTATCTCGTTACCGACTCGCTTCTGCGTAAAGTTTTTTAATTTTTGCAACGCCAGCGTTGTCGTACCAGCAATTAAAAAGAAGGATATCGCCGCATCGCACAGCATTTAACAGGGCGGCGTGGTCCTCGGGCCGATCGCCGTCGATCGCCATTAAAATGCTAAACGCTTTCGGGTAAACCAGGCGAGCCCCACTCGGCGTAGAAGTGACCCTGTGGTGCACATAGGAATTTAGTGGAGCGGAATACGCGAAGTAACGCATCGACTCGTTTTCGGGAATCAACAGAATATCAGGATACGCTTCGGCGACAGTCTTAAAGACGTCAGGATTAATTGGGCCACCCACAGTGGCGCTCGAATCCACATAGAAAAGCGTGCAACCCCACCGTTGTTTTGCGTAGCCAATTTTGTCTTTAAGAACCTGCGCTGCGTGCTCATTATCGGCAGCTTGTTGCACCGGTTTACCGTCAATGAAGGTGATTTGTTGCGGACGAATGCAGACCCCAACCTTTAGTCCGGCGACGCGGAACTTTTCAAAGTAATCGTCGATAGCGCTTCTCTCGCCGGCACCTTTAAAGCCCGTTTCAGGGGCCAGAATCGGCGTCAGCCGAGGATCACCGTAGTAGCAGGCTTCCAGAAACTCCTCTCCTTCCGGATCCCAAGTAATCATTCCCTGTGCGCTTGCGCCCTTTAACACTTTGATGCTGTTATCGGCCATTTCGAGAAGCGCGGCGCGAAAAACTCCTTTGCCTTCGTCAGTAGTGATGTCGATCTTCCCCGAGTTCAGAATCCAGCGGCGCGGATTGGTTGCTACTTTAATTCCCGAACTGGCGAGAAAAATCGCGCCAATCGGACGGCGGTCTGTCCATTTTATTTGGAACGGATACTTCTCTGCGTAACGGTTCAGAACGTCATGTGCTAAATCTTGCACCTGCGAACCCGCGGGCCCAAATCGCAGCGAAACATTGAAAGTTTTGGTCTCGCCTGGCATAATCCCGCGGCAACTGATGATGAACGGATAGCCGGTGTTAGCCGGCGGGTTTGTCGAATACGGCACGCTGAGGGAACACTTGAGATCGTCGCTGCAAAAATTGAGCGCGCCGGTTTTAAAATCCACCCGGACGATCGGGGCAACGAACTGCGGATCGGCGACCGAGGGGTACTGGTGCAGCGGATGCATAGTCCCTTTGAAGCCGAAGCCAAACATGCCGGCTTCAAGTGTCCCTCCGTTCGGAGCGTTCGGAAAATCTAGTTCCATCAAACGAAGCGAAAGCTCATCAAGCTCTCGCGCGCCAGTATTCGAAACCTCAATTCGCATTGTGAGCGTCTCGCCCTTCTTGGCATAGGCGCACCCGAGGTGTCCCCATGGATAAGCCAAGTCGATTGAGCTCACCGATTTTTTTGCGACCTGGACCGATGGCGATGGATTCGAAAGGAGCGCGTCCAGCACCGCGCGGAAAATAGATTTCCACGCCTGCAACTCCCCGCTCTGAGCGGAACGGAAGAGCGATTGTCCGTTAAATGAGAGGGAATCGAGTCCGCGCGTCCCAACGGAGAAATCCAGGCCTTGTTTTGCGGCAGGAGATTGAAGATCAGGTGACGCCTTGGCCAAGTCGCTTTGTGATTGCGCATTTGCCCGACTTACGCCAGCGGAAATCCACAGCGCGAAAAGGACAATAACAGTTGCTGCAATCGAAGTTTGAAGTTCGAAGGTCGAAGTTTGATCGCGCATCTTCCAACTAAAATCTGCTAGCTCCCGACTTTCTGCCCGCGATCTCGCATCGGGGGCAAATTCTCGCCGTATTTCCAAATTAACCACGGCAATCCGAAGGCCCGGGTGAGACGCGGAATGAAAATTCGAGGCTGACGCAACAGCCTGAAAAGCCATCCGAGATAAGCGTGGTCGGCCCAGTCGGGAATGATAACTTGATCGCCAGTGATGAGACCGAGCGCTGCCCCAGTGCAATGAATCGTCGGCCGATAAGAGAGATTTTCGCGAAGATAATATCCGAGCTTTTCCTGTGCGCCGCTGCCAATCGCGATCACCGCGTGCGCCGGGCGGCTTTCCTCAACGAGCGCCAAGAGATGTCGATCTTCGATTTCCAAACTATACCGCGGCGCGACATGGCAGTTGTCGATCTTGACCGTTAAACCTTTGCGGCACGACCAATCGAGCAATTTTTGCTGCGAGCGCACGCTGGGCAGAATCCAGAAAACTTCCGCGCCTCTCGCGCCTTTCAACTCTGCAAGGAGTCGTGTTAAATATTTAAGACCGGAAACGCGCTGCACTTTTTCACGTCGCAACAAGCGCCACGTGAGCACCATCAAACCGCTGTCAGCGATCGCCAGGTCGGCCGCGACCGTGGCGCGCCGATACGGCTTGTCATCACGCAGCCGCCCAAAACAGGTGCCTGAGGGCGCCACGAGAAAACCGCCGTGCCGAGCCATCAACGCGACAGCTTCATCGACATCGCCGTTGAAGAATTTGATGCCGAGAATTCGGCGGGTGGAAATCATAAAGTGAACATTGAACATCCAACATCGAACGCCGAAATCGAACGGAAACCAGAATTCACGATCCAGACTGCGAGCATTGTTCTGATCTCTCAACTCTCAACCAAGCACTAACTCCCGCGGGAAACATTCCCCGTTCGCTTTGCATCCAAATTTGGTAAGATGCCCGTTCATGCAACCAGTTACGGCTGTGCGATCAGCCCCATCGACGGAGCGGTCTGCTCTGAAAAACTTGTTTGCCCCTGCGATGGTGCCTCTCGTCGTGCTGACGGCGCTTTGGTTTCTTCTTTGCCAACAACTCAGCGGCGAATGGTCGGTTAATGAGCAATATAATTACGGCTGGTTCGTTCCCTTTTTTGCACTCTATCTTTTTTGGCTCCGCTGGCAGGATCGGCCACCTCCGGAAATCCCAAATCTCAAATCCCAAATCCGCAATAACCGCGCCGCCGCGATAATCGCGGTACTGGTCAGCCTCGCAGCGCTTCTGTTGCTTCTGCCAGTTCGTCTTTTTGAAATTGCGAATCCAGAGTGGCGTCCACTCGCCTGGCTCCATACCGCGTCGGTCGTGACGCTGACCCTCTTGTATCTATGGTACGTGGGTGGTCCGGCAGCTGCCGGATGGCTCCGCCATTTCGCCTTTCCGGTCGCATTCATTTTCGTCGCAGTGCCGTGGGTGACACCAATTGAAGGTCCCATCATTCAAGGGCTGATGCGCTTGGTCGCTGGTTTCGCTGCAGAAACGATCACGCTCCTTGGAACTCCTGCGCAACTGGAAGGAAACCTGATCCGGGTGACCAACGGCCTGGTAGGCGTAAATGAAGCCTGCAGCGGTGTGCGTTCATTGCAGACGTCGCTCATGATCGGTCTGCTCTTTGGCGAACTCAAACGACTGTCGATCTTGCACCGCGTTCTGCTCGTCATTGGCGCGGTCGCCATTGCGCTTGTCACCAATTTCTTGCGCGCAATTTTTCTCGTCTGGATTGCTGCCACAAGAAGTATTTCAGAAGTCAATCGCTGGCACGACCTCGCCGGCTACACGATCGTCGGGCTTGTTTTTCTTGGCACATTCGGTCTCGCATATTTGCTCGGGAAGTCTCAAATCCGAAATCCGAAATCCGAAATCCGAAGTCAGGTTCCGCAATTGGCAATTCGCACTCAATGCCAGTCCGGCTCGGATCAATCCGCAATTTTCGGCTTCTACTTTTTGGCAGTTCTTTGCTGGATCGTCGCGGTCGAGGCGGGCGCCCAGCTTTGGTATCGCGCGCACGAGCGCAATCTTGTTGCAAGCATACAGTGGGAAGTGGAGTGGCCGGTGAGCGCACCCAATTTTCAGCAGTTGAAGATCGACGACGAGGTGCGCCGCCAGCTTCGTTTCGATGAAGGACATGCGGCTTCCTGGATTTGGCCCACCGCGATTTCGTCCGGAACATCGCAGTCTTCGAACTCGCGATCTATCACTTGTGTTCTATACTTTTTCCGCTGGAATCCTGGCCGAAATAGCGCCCTTCTGGCAAATTTGCACCGGCCGGATGTCTGCTTGCCTGCGGTCGGCTGGACCCAGGTTGCCGATACCGGCGTACGCAATTATCGGGTCGATGGCTCGCTTGCGCTTCCGTTTCGTCATTTCGAATTTCGCCATGGCGCGCGCGAAAATCACACCCAGGAAGTCGCCCACGCGTTCTATTGTTTATGGGAAGATCGCGTCGCCAGCCCTTCCGCTGCCGGATCGAAACTGCCGCAAATGTCAGGGAGTCGTTCGTCATGGACGCGTGCTGAGCGCCTTCGCACAGTGATCGAAGGACGTCGCCATCTTGGCCAGCAGATGATGGAATTCGTCGCGCTTACTCGCGAGCCGAATGATGCAGGTGAAATCAACGCACGTTTCGCTCAAGCCTTGCCAAAGCTGGTTAAAGTGGACCGCTGACTGCTGACTATTGGCAGCTGGCTCCTGATCCTTCATCTCTCAACCGCCGCTCGCGCACCAAACGGAGGGCCTTAGGCCCCGCTCCCAACATCGACGGGAAGGATTCCGTGCACCCCTTCCGTGAGGCATTCGGCCGAAATGAGCAGGTCCGCTACAGGACGAATCCGCTGTGGCGGCATGGCCTCATTCAGGAACCGGATCTTTTTCGAGAACTCCACCCCGCCGTTTCCGGAGAAAGATGTGAGGAATGGCCCACCAGTCAGAAGAGACGTTCTCCTTGGCCAAACAAAAGCAACAACAAATAAATATGCATAAAACTATAACAACATTGCTCGCGCTTGTCGCGTGTAGCAGTGTCTACGCGGCTGGCCAATCCAATCCGACGCACGATAATAATGGCAGAATCAAACCGCCGTTGGCTCCGTTGACCGTGTTGTGCTTCAGCTCGACACCCGGGTCCATTACATTGACAATCAGGGCCGGAGCCACAGGAGCGCCCGCTGGTTTTTCCGTTGAGTGGACGAAAGGGAACGACCTGGGCGCTCTCGGAGGCGTGTGGCGTTCGGCCGAAAATAGCTCTTGTGGAGCTAGTTTCTCTGCTGTGCCTCTGTGCACCAACTACAACCTGACTCCGGATGCCGAGGTTCAAATCGCTATTAGCGACGCTCTGATTGACGCTTGCGGAACCAGCAACGGATGTAACACGCCGCTGGATTGTAACACCGTGTATGCGTTTCGCGCTTTTGCGCATGCAAACAACCAGTTTCAACGAAGCCCATTCAGCTACGGCCAGTGCTCCACAGCTCCATGCGGTGGCGGCCCAGGCGGCTGCACTGATACGCAGGGCTATTGGGAAAATCATCCAAACACCTGGCCGGTTCAAAACGTAATGCTCGGCACCCTTAACTACCCGCAGGTACAACTGCTGCAAATCTTCAATCGGCCCGCAGCAGGCAATGGATTGGTCGCCCTGGCACATCAGTTGATGACGGCAAAGCTCAACATCGCCAACGGAGCGGACCCGTCAGCGATTCAATCGGCGGTCACCAGCGCAGGCGCTCTAATCGGCACACTGATTGTGCCGCCGATCGGCAACGGATTCCTAAGTCCCGGCGCTTCGAGTACGCTCACGAACGAGCTATATAACTATAATATGGGTGTAACCCGCCCGGGTCATTGTCCTTAAGAAAACGGGACATCTTTTACAATAACGTAAACAAAAGTAATAAATAGTAAGCAGACCACCAGAAGGCGACTGGTAGAAATACCAGTCGCCTTGCTTATTTAGAAACGGGGCGATGACCCAGCTCTCGTTCCCAAGGCAAACGCGGACGTATTAGTCTATTTCAATTTCGAGGACGACAAATTTGACGTCGCTGGTTGACTCGCTTTCTCCTGCGAGGCGGTAGCTGGGCGAAGGGCGGGCCGTTTGCGGCGCGCTAAGAGACACACGCGAGGGTGATTGCGCAAGGCTGCCCCGCAAAAAATCTAAAAAATGTCTTGCTCTGCGGGCGGAGCTTGTTACAACGGAACGCAATCGCAAACTTTGGGGAAAATATGCGAAGCCTTAAGAAATTTTTGTCGCCCGATTGTAGAGGCAGTCGTGTCGGCTGCAATTCCTTGATGTCCGCAGGCGACACGCCTGCCACTACAGAGATTAGAAGTCGAAGCTCATTACCATTCCGTAGATTTGATTGGCTTTTTGGCGCAGTCGCGGGCGCATTTTTGGTCGCCGGAGCTGTCGCCCCCAGGGCCGATGCGGATGTATTAGTCTATTTCAATTTCGAAGGTAACACCTTTACCTCGGTTCCTGCGCCAGGTCCCGGAGGCCTGTATCCACTCCTGCAGAACCAGACAATTCTCAACTCCCCCACCGATCCCTTCCCGCCTGGGGGTCTCCTTGTTACCCCAGCAGTCGGCACCATACTCAACGAGCTCGTCCCTGACGTCCCGACAACGAATACGGCTCTCGAACTCAGGGGTAATACCCAAGGCACGGCCAACATGAATTGCTTCCGGTTCGGCGTGAACACCACGGGGTTTGCGCAAGCTTCACTTAGTTTTGCGCTCCAGAGCCTCGGAAACGGAACACAATTCAGCCAAATGGAAGTTCAGTACAGCACAAATGGCGGCGCCAGCTTTACGGTTACTCCTGAGGGCCTGGTTACCATAAACCAAGACGGTCTTTACCACATTTACACTTTTGACATAAGTGGAGCTGCTAACACAGCCAACGCCCTGATCGAAGTCTGTTTCACTGGGAGTACAACCAACGCCGGAGGTAATCATACCTATCTCGATAATATGCAAATTAACGCGATCGTTCCAGAACCCGCTACCGTCGTTGGCGGTGTGCTTGGCGTTGTGGGACTCTGCTGGCATCAGCGCCGCAGGTTAATTCGCTCTCTCCTGCCAACCGGCGGCTGCCGGACGAAGCCGGGTCGTTGGCGTCGCGCTTAGGCGCAGGTAAGCGCGGCGGCGGCGGCATTGCATCCAACGCCGCGCCGTAGTAAACGTCTCTCGTGCGTAGTCAGCAGTCACGCCCTCGTCCGGCCACGCACGAACCCGATCTGACTTCGATCGAAGAACTTCGCTCGCGACGGTTGAGATTGTTCTTCTTGCTCGTCGCCGTGGTCATCGTGGTGTTCGCCGCCGACATCTACTTCACCGCTCCCCGGCTTGGCGGAGCAATTAAAGCCTGGCAATCTCGTCGCCTTGCGCGTCAGGCGTTCGCAATGATCGAAAGAAAACAATGGAGCGACGCCAATGCCAAAGCGCGCGACGCGTATCTGTTGCGCCAAAGCGAACCGGAAGCCTGGCGCGCGATCGGGCGCCTTCTGTCGCGCGCGGGACAGCCTGCCGCAGCGTTAGATTGGTGGAAGAAGCTTGACGGTCAACATCTGCTTACCATCGAAGATCGGCGCGATTTTGCCGGAGGTGCTCTTGCAACCGGCGATTTAACGGCAGCTGCGCCGCAGATTGAGGCCTTGCTTGCGCAGCGAGCTGGCCCAGCGCCTGTCGATATTGTGTTGGCCGGTCAACTTGCCGTTCGCCGAAGCGATGCAGTTCTGGCAGTCGATTATGCCGAGCGTGCGCTGGCCGACAAACTCGCAAAGCCTTATGACATCCTTTCTGCCGCCATCCTCGTTCTGTCGGTCACCGCGCGTGATTCGCAGCCCTACATCGATGCCTGGAAAAGAATCGAAGATCTGGCTCGCGACCCAAAGAATGCGGTGTCGCTTGAAGCGCTCGTTTTCCTGGCGCGTGAGCAGCCGCGCGCGCCTGCGCCTTCCACCAGCGACAATGCTTCTCTTTCGCTTGGCGGAGTGGCGAGTGCGCAAACGACGCCTGGAACCCCGAATGCTTTTGGCGCCGGCTCTCTGTCGTTTGGACTGGGCCCTACCCCGCAACCCGCCTCAGGCGGACCCACAATGCGGACACTTGAGGTGGCGAACGCTCTTGAAAATCATCCGGAAGGCCGGCCTTATCATAAGCTGCTCGCGCTTGAATTGCGCGCTCAGCACGATCCGGCACTGGCCCATGAATATGTCGCGCAAGCAGTGGAGCGTTTCGGAAATGGAGATGACGAAACACTTGTCGCGCTTGCAGCATGGCTAAACACTCTCGGCCAGCCCGCGAAAGTTTTGCAATTGTTGCCCACAGAACGCGCCTCACGTCGCCAGGACCTTTTTCTGCAGCATCTGAATGCCCTGGCAGCCCTTCAACGTTGGGATGAGGTAAAAGATGCACTTACCAGCGAGCGTTTTCCGATCGACCCAGTTCTCCAACACATGTATCTGGCCACGGCACGGACACATCTCGGCGAAGCCACTGCCGCAACTAATGAATGGCAGCGCGCTTTGGAAGCCGCCAACACCCTGGAAAAGTTGTTCGCCCTGGCACAATACGCCGAGCAAAATCATGCCGGTGACATCGCCGATAAGGCTTACTCCGAAGCGATCAAACTCGCACCCAAAAATCGCGCAGCGTATGCCGGCCGGTTACGCATAGCATTGGCATCCGACCACACCGCCCAGGCGCAAACTGTCGCGGCGGAGATTGTCCGGCTTTGGCCGGATGATGCGGCCGCACGAAATCAAGATGCTTATCTGCGACTCTTGCTCGGACAGCTGCCGGATGGCGCAGCGGAAGCGGCGGAGCGACAAGCTCAGATCTTAGTTGCGCAGGAACCGTGGAATTGGTCCGCTCGCGCAACCCTGGGGTTGGCGCGACTTCGTCTGGGCCGCAAAGAAGATGCCCTGGCAGTCTTCCGTACCGTGCGCGCAACAGGCTCTGAGCCTCCCGGCGCGCTTGCGGTTCGTGCTGCCATTCTCGCGGTAAACGGCTACGAAGAAGGCGCCCGCGGCGATGCGCGCAACCTTGGCGCCGAACACCTTTTGCCCGAAGAACGAGCTCTTATCGCTCCCTTGTTGCCGTAAGGAGAGCGCGGCGGAGCCGTTGTAGCCGGGATCGGTGATCCCGGCCAGCTTTAGACCGAGTTACCACCGGCATCACCGATGCCGGCTACAACATTAATCTCGCGCTCTTGATTTCATTGGGACGTCGATCTTGTGCGCGGCGGCGAAATCGATCGCGCGCGAATAACCGGCGTCGGCATGACGCAGCACACCCATTCCGGGATCACTCGTTAGGACGCGCTTGAGCCGCCGTTTGGAATTCTCAGTTCCATCAGC
>Ga0137403_10004744_pt1 | contig 15946 bp, 9 predicted proteins | sample CZOMad2_1_16fung_FD_122057 | JGI IMG/M metagenome (GOLD analysis project Ga0137403, IMG submission 122057) | Vadose zone soil fungal communities from Angelo Coast Range Reserve, California, USA - CZOMad2_1_16fungal (Hybrid Assembly) | ecosystem: Environmental > Terrestrial > Soil > Vadose zone... | reverse complement strand
AGTCCAGGTTCGCATTTGAATTGGCACCGACGTTCGGCGCGCCCTGCCACAAAGAGTATCGCCGCAAGAGGAGATGCATCATGTCAAAAGATTCACTCAAGAGCCGCGCTTCGGTAAGCTTGCGGATGAAAATCATTCTGGCCGCGGTCGCCTGCGTCATAGTGGCTGCAGTCACAGGGACGATCACACGCTTGTCTGGGGAGGGCACGGTCGAGGCATCCAACCCGGGTACGAGCATGGTGACCGTGCCCTCGACTGGCGGCCAGACGGTCACGGTCACCTGGACGGGGACGATCCCGCCGCTCACGAACGCGACGAGCGACTGCACCACGTTCGCCGACGGCCCGCTCGTCGATCAGCACCTTTCCACCGTGAACGTTCCCGCAGGCACCTACAGCTTAGTCTCCGCCCAGTTTAGGTTCAAGATCACCTGGACGCCGGTCGTCAATCTCAACACGAGCGACGAGATCCTGACCGTCGTCGGGCTCGGCTCGAGCGACGGCGGCAGCCCGAGCGAGACGGTGACCGGAATGAACCTTGCCGGAGGCACCTACAAGATCGTCGCCTGCGGCTTCGCGAACGCTCAGCCGCAAGACTACACGGGCACACTGACGATCACCACCACGGCCGCAGCGACGCCCACACCAACGCCGTCGCCAACGCCGCCACCACCGGTACCGCCAGGAACGCCGAGGTTTTTCAACTACGTCTCGCCTTTTGGCGATGGTGCGGGCGAGCCATCGATCGGCTCTAACTGGGGAAGCGAGCAGTCGTTCACCAACAACAAGATCGGTGGCGGTACGAACTCAATCCCGAATGGTGGCAACTCGCACTATTTCGGCGGATTTTTTCCCTATATGTTGCACGTCGTGTGGGACGACTGTCCGTCGCCTGCGAACGCAACCTTTACTAAAAAGCCGCTGACTCTAGCCAGCAGCCCGCATGTTTTTGGCGATCCCATTCTTTTTACCGACAACTCTTCGAGACCTCAGGCCCGCACGTTAGCGGCGCAACTCGAAGGACTGACGCCGGCAGGCAGTGCTATCGACATCACTGACGATGACGGCGCCACTTTCACGCCAAGTGAGGGGGGAGCACCCTCTCGTATCGACCACGAGACAATTGGTGGTGGCCCATTTCACGCGCCTCTGACAAGTCCTGTTTACCCGCATGCTATCTACTATTGCTCGCAGAGCGTGGCGGATGCAGCTTGCTCGCTCAGCCTCGACGGCGGGGTCACCTTTGGCCCGGCAGTAACGATCTTTACCACTGTCGACTGCGGTGGATTGCACGGCCATATTAAAGTTGCTCCCGACGGGACGGCTTACGTGCCCGACAACGCGTGCGGAGGAACGGACTTGATAGGCCACACGGATGGTCAGCAGGCCGTCATCGTGTCCGAGGATAATGGCCTTACGTGGAGCATCAAGCCAATCCCCGGATCGACCACAAAGAGCGCCCACGACAACTCGGTCGGAGTGGCGACTGATGGCACAATTTATGTAGGTATGCAGTCGGGCGACGGCCATCCGCGCATAGCAGTTTCGCATGACAAAGGCCTCACCTGGTCAACTCCCTTCGATGTGGGCACTACGGTTGTGAATGGTGGGCCAGTTCTGAATACCGCATTCCCGGCGGTCGTGGCCGGCGATGGCGGCACGACGACGGGGCGCGCCGCGTTTGCGTTCTACGGCACAGAAACTGGTGGCAGCGACTACGCTCAACCCGGCTTCGCCGGTGTATGGTTCCTTTATGTCGCCACCACTTTTGACAGCGGTGTAACGTGGACCACTCAAAACATCACGCCAGGCGATCCGATCCAACGCGGTGGAATCTGCGGTTCGGGGACCTGCCGCAACCTGCTCGACTTCTTCGACGCCACGACTGACAAGCAAGGGCGCGTGCTCATTGGATACGACGATGGCTGCATCGGCAGTTGCGTGACCGGAGGAGCCAACTCGTTTACCGCACAGGCAACGATTGCGCGGCAGGCCGGAGGCAAGCGGATGTTTGCCGCTAAGGATCCGATTGAGCCGGCATTGCCTGAAGCGCCGCGTGTCACCGCAGCGGTTAACGGCACAGGCACAGCAGTCGATCTGTCGTGGCCCGTTCCCGACAGCGGAGGCGCGACGATCACGTCATACAAGGTCTACCGCAACGGAGTGAACATCGCCAGGGTGAACGAGCCTAACTACACCGACACGACGTTCACACCACCGGCGAGCAGCACCTCCTATCGAGTCACGGCGGTGAACTCGCAGGGCGAAGGGCCTTACTGTCATGACATAACTCCGGCATCCGTCTCAACTGAAACGGCCTGCGTGGAGCCAGGCATTAAGGTCATCGACGACACTAACGCCGACGGTTCGGATGCTGACTCTGGACAGAACACGCCGCCGGATGGAAGCATGAACGTCAGGAAGCTTTACATTGCCGAACCTTTCCTTGGCACTGGAGTCCACAAGCTCATCTTCACGTTGCAGGTGGCGCCATCACGCTTGACGTCTCCACCACCGAACAGCCAGTGGTTGATCATCTGGAACGCCCTCCATCCAAACGCTAACTTTGATCGCCGCTACGTGGCCATGGTGACAAACGCGACGGGCGCTGTGAGCTTCGACTTCGGCAGATTCGGCGTGCCGCTGGATGCGACGAATCCTAATCCCAATGCAAACACACCTGCCAAGCTCGGAACGGCTGTTGGAACGTACAACCAGACGACGGGAGTAATCAGAATTGAAATCCCGACCAGCGATGCCGAAAACGTCCAGCCGGGGCAAACCCTCGCGGGGATAAACGTGAGGACGTACTTCAACCGGCCCGACTATCCGGGATTTCAGAGGTCGCAGAATAACGCTTCCGACATCACCGCCAACGGTAGCTACCTGCTTGTGGGCAATGACGTGGGCTGCCGCGTGAATCAGGCGCCAACGGCAGTGCTGACTGGGGCGCCGACTTCGGGCACCGCGCCGCTGTTGGTCAACTTCGATGGCTCGGGCTCAACTGATCCAGACCCGGGCGATTCGGTCGCCAAGTACACCTTCAACTTCGGTGACGGAACACCCGATGTTGTGGATACGACGAGCCCGACTGTCGCTCACACATACGATTCCACTAACAAGTGTCCGGGAAGTGGGGACGTGCGAACCTGCGTTGCCACCCTGACCGTCAGGGACCAGAGCGGGGCCCAAAGCGCCAACGTTGCAACGCTGAACATCACGGTCACATACCCACCGCCGGGCGCGGACCTGATGGTCGTCAAGACTGGCCCTGCGACGGGTCACGTCGGTCAGCAGGTCACGTACACGATCACGGTCACCAACAACGGTCCTCAGACGGCCAACGGCGTGACCGTCACCGACAGCCTGCCCAAGAACACCGGGTTCGGGTCGGTGAGCTCGACGCAAGGCACCTGCGCTCCACGGCCACACCAGCAGCTCGTGATGTGCGACATGGGCGCGATGGCGGGGAACGCCACGGTCACCGTGACGCTCGTGGTCAAGCCCACCAAGAAGGGCGACTACACGGACAAGGCCACCGTCAGCGCGACGTCACCCAACGACCCGGTCTCCACGAACAACACGAGCAGCGTCACGACCAGGGTCTCGCCGTGAGCTGAGCTCGATCTCAGGGACAAAGGGGCTCCGACCGAAGGCGGTGCCCTTCCTCCGCCGCAAGGTGGACGACTCTCGCCGCCATTGTCGAACATCCTGCTCGAAGTTTGCGAGCGAGTGCTGACATGGCCCGTATGATGGCAGCATTTCAGCTCGGGTGGATCTGGGTGGCACCTTACAGAAGTTCTAAGGCGCCACCTTTTCTTCGGTTCGACTTCGTTTCGAGAGATCGGCACGAAGCCTAGCCCAAAGAACGGCGGCCATACCTAATCTTGAAACCGCGAAGACTCCTTGCCGTCCACGCCGCCACGGCCTCTAAGAAGTTGATGATTCACTTGGTCCAGCTTTAGAACCGCCATGTCGATCAAACTTCGCAGTCGAGACTGGTATTGAATCACAACCCAAAAAATCGACGGTCTCGAAACCCACGGATACCCATATCCGGGGCAACGCAACGAAGAGAACTGGCCAATTTGTGTCCAGAATTAGCAGCACCTAACGTATAACCAACAGTAGAGAATGGGAAAGAATGTAAAATGCTCGAAAATTCTTGGTGGCTGCGACCTTTGAAAAAACAAAGACTTAAGTTCTTGCCGAGTGGGTGGTTCATAACCCCAAGGCCGGTCCGTCTTAAGAAGAGGTTCTAAAGCTGGATGTAATGACGGCGATAAATGACTTTGTATTTTCGGCAAGACTTAACTTCCTTTTCGCACTTCCGGCAATGGAAGCGTCCAAAACCCGGAATCGCCGGGAGTTGGAGGAGGTAAAATTTCTAGATTTTGTTGGACTTGCGGCAAGTAATTCTTCCACTCGCGGCAAGGAATTGCTTCAAGTCACACTAATACTTCGCTACGGCTGGATCAACTTCATCCGACCAGGCCGTGATTCCGCCCTTGAGGTTGATGAGGCGGCCTGGGAAACCAGCCTGCTTCAAAGCCGCAATCGCCTTCGCGCTGCGCACCCCCCCTTTGCAGTGCATGATTGTTTCGCGTGACGGGTCTATTTCATTCATCCGCGCCACCACCTGCCCCAAAGGGATCAGCTTCGTTCCCGGAATGCGAGCAATGTCGTATTCAAACGTCTCCCGCACGTCAATTATCTGGCAGTCCTGATCATTATCGAGCCGCTGCTTGAGTTCCGTAGCGGTGATTTCCTCAAGCGTTGGCGGTTGTTCTTGCGGTTGTGCGCGCAACCCACAGAATTCTTCGTAGTCGATCAACTCTTTGATGGTAGCGTGTGGGCCACACACGGGACAGTTCGGATCCTGGCGCAACTTCAGTTCGCGAAACTTCATTTGCCAGGCGTCGAACAGTAGCAGACGATTCACGAGTATTCCCTCGGCGCCAAGAATGATCTTGATGGTTTCGTTTGCCTGGATTGCGCCCACAATTCCCGGCAATACTCCGAGCACGCCACCTTCGGCGCACGACGGCACGAGTCCCGGCGGCGGCGGTTCGGAATAGAGACACCGACAACATGCCCCACCCCCGTTTGGAGCGGCGGCCCAGAACACGCTTGCCTGTCCTTCAAAACGAAAAATCGAGCCGTAAACATTGGGTTTCCCGGTGAGCACGCACGCGTCGTTTACCAGGTAGCGCGTGGGAAAGTTATCTGTGCCATCGACGACGATGTCGTAGTTTGCAAAAAGCCCCAACGCATTCTGGCTGGTCAGACGCGTCTCGTGCGTTTCAATCTCGATGTGCGGATTGATATCGCGCAGACGATCTCGCGCCGACTCAATCTTCGGCCGGCCAATATCGCTCGTGCCATGAACAATCTGGCGCTGGAGATTCGAAGCTTCGACAACATCGAAGTCGACAATTCCTATGCGTCCCACGCCGGCGGCGGCAAGATACATTCCGACGGGCGCGCCTAACCCTCCGGTGCCGATCATTAAGACACTGGCAGCTTTCAACCGCCGCTGCCCTTCCAGACCAACCTCGGGCATGATCAAATGCCGGCTGTAGCGTGCGATCTCTTCGTTTGATAGCGAGGGCAAGGCAGCCGGCACCTCTGTTTCCGTGCTGACCCCTCCGGCAATCGAAGGCACGATCATTACCGTATCGCCAGCTTTCAGCGGCGTGTCTCCGCCTGACTGGTGACGGACGTCTTCGTCGTTGACATAAACGTTGACAAAGCTGCGCAGCGCGTTCTTGTCGTCGTAGAGATGACGGCGCAACTCGGAATGCAGCGACGTCAAACGATCCAAAGCCTCACCGGCGGTGGCCGCTTCTACCTCGATGCGGGAATTGCCACCGGTAAACTGGCGCAGGGCCGTGGGGATATTTATCGTAACTGACATGACTGACCTTCCTTTCAAAACAATTTCGAGATTTCTTCCTCTGCAAAACGTGACCTGTCCGGTTCCATCTCCCACGAGCGAAGATCCTGCGTCGCGCCCGCGGTTACCGAAATGACAATGTATGAATAAAGCGGCCACGCGTGCTCAAGATCATACTGAGAAGGCACGGCAGGGTGGTCGGGGTGCGAGTGATAAAAGCCAACCACGTCCAGGCCCTTTGCTTCCGCATAACGTTCGCCTCGCATTAACTCTTCCGGCTGGATCAAAAAGCGGTTGCGCTTGGCCTGCTCCTCGCGCGCATTCGAGATGGGATAAATTTCGCTGATCGCCTTCACGCCGCCGGCAGCAAAACTACCCAGCAGCAGGCCGCAACATTCGTACGGATAATCACGTTCGCCATGCGCGGCGATTTCGTTCCGCTGGTTTTCCGCCAGGTGAATCATTTCGGTGTCTGACAAACTTCAGTTTGTTGTTCTCTCTTCACAACTCAACTTGCCCGTCACGACAAACTGAAGTTTGTCGGATAGTCTATTCCGCGTATCTTTCGCCGCCATCACAAAGAATCGTTACCACAACCGCTCCCTCCGGTAATGACAGAGCCAATCGCAGTGCGGCAAATACATTAGCTCCGGAACTGGTGCCAACCAGCAGGCCTTCTTCTCGGGCCAGCCGGCGCGCCATCTCCTGACCATCGCCGGTTGACACTTCCACATTCTGATCCGCCAGCGCTGGGTCGTAGATTCCCGGAACCAACGCGCTGGCCATGTGCTTCAGCCCTTCCAGTCCATGCAGAGGAGAATCCGGCTGCATCGATATCGCTCGTATCGCGGGATTGAGCTCTTTCAGTCGTCGACTGGTGCCGACAAAAGTGCCGGCGGTTCCCAGGCCCGCGATGAAATGTGTGATGCGGCCTTCAGTCTGCTTCCAAATCTCCGGCGCCGTGCCTTCGTAGTGGGCGCGCCAATTTGCCGGGTTGTTATATTGGTCCGGATAGAAGTACTTCTGCGGCTCTCTTGCGGACAACTCGCGCGCGATTAACTGCGCACCATCGGTAGACTGAAGCGGATCCGTTTCGATGAGTTCCACGCCAAGGCGACGCAGAATTTGCTTCCGCTGCAGGCCCGCGTTTTTTGGCAGACAAATAGTCACGGGATAGCCGCGCGCCGCGCCGATCATGCCGTACGCAATGCCGGTGTTTCCGCTGGTCGCATCCAGGATTGTCATGCCGGGTTGCAGCCGTCCGCTTCGTTCGCCTTCCAAAATCATGAAAAGTGCCGGACGGTCCTTGACTGAGCCCCCCGGGTTGAGGTGTTCGGCTTTCGCGAAAACCTCCACCCCACCAGGCAAGTCTCGCGTGACGCTTCGCAGGCGAATCAAGGGAGTGTTCCCGATACTTGCTTCGATCGACTGGAGACGAATTAGACGAGACGGCATTTCTAGAATGCTGGCGGCCATAGTTCTCTTCTCAGGAAATGTTAAAAATACAAAGCCGGTCGCGAATCCCTTGCAGGTGTCGCGACCGGCTCTTGAAAGCTTTTGCTGCGCTTGGTTACTAACCTATCCGCTCTTCACGCTGCCAAAGCTTTCCCGATCGCGTTCTGGACACCAGACGCAACAGGTGCAATGACAGCAGCAGTAATACCAAGCGTTGTTCATGATTTGGTTAACCCGAAGGAACTATAGGAAGGTGCGGAAACGATGTCAAGCCAAGGACGAGGCGCGGCAGTGGGTCGACGAAGGTTCTCGATGCTGAACCGGGAAGAGCCGTAGCGACCAGGGTGCGCTCAATCAGGAACCGCGAGCGGATCGGGGAGAGTCGCAGTCCGCGCGGGGTGATGGTAGCAACCGGCCAAATATTCAATTCAAATACTCTCAACTTCGACAGCCCCCGATATCATAAGTAGTCACAAGCACCCGGTCGCTTCACCCCCGATTTCGGAAACCCTGGTATTCATCGTCGAGCATGGGGCGACCAGGGTGCGTTCTATCAGAACCGCGAGCGGTAGCGACCGGCCAAATACTCAATTCAAATACTCTCAAACTCGACAGCCCCAGACATCGTAATTTCGGAAACCCTGGTATTCCTCGTCGAGGCATGGGGCCGGGCCGGTCGCAACTGCTCCCGGTTCTGATGCGAGTAAAAGAGGGAGACGCAGAAAAGCGCGCCGCCGCCCGTTTCGCAAACAAACTCAAAAATCGAACTTGATTGCCAGTTGCAGTTGCCTCGGGGTAATGATCGAGCGCGGCAAGCCGAAGGCGTTTGCCGGCAAGGCCGGTAATAACGTCAATTTATTGGTCGCGGCGTCCGCCGTAAAGCCACGGTACTGGTTGATATTCACAAACGAGAAATAACCGCCTCCCGGCGCTAGCCCCGTGTTGGCCCGGTTCCAGATATTGAAGCCTTCGAGTATCAAGCGAAGCTTGGTCGTTTCGCTCGTGCGAATAGTCCGCGTTATCCGTGCGTCGGATTGGTAGACGGCCGGTGTGCGAAAACTGTTGCGCTTGAAGCCGGGGACACGGTCATCGCGCGAATTGCCATCGCGATTAAGGTCAGCCCCCACCTGCGCCGAGTAAGCAAAGCCGGATTGCAGCTGCGTAATCCCCGATATGGTGTAATCGTTGAATAGGATGCGCAGCAGTTTGTTACTGGACTTGACCTTTCCTACCTCAACAACTGAGCTGAACACCAGACGATGCCGCTGATCGGCATCTGAGTAACTCCATTCGTTGCGCAGGTCAAAAGGATTTTCCGCAACCTTGGAATCGTCGCCGCCGCCGGGGACGACCGACGTCTGGTCAGGCTTGTCATCTTCGGCCTTAGAGAAAGTGTAGGACAGCAGGAATTGAGTGGCTCCGCCCTCAAAGAATGGCACGTGTGTTTGAGAGAATCGACGTCTTCCCTGGATCGCGAGTCCCTGGTAACGCGAGTTAGCTGAATTTTCAAACAAGTTTATGCGATTGAACCGGAGGTTTGGCCGCAGCGGAGTTGCCGACGTAAACTGGGCCGCCGGAGTTGCCCCAGTCCCCGGAAAGCGCTGGACGACGAAAGTCTGACCCGTCCCCGGGTCTATCGCGGTCGTTGCGACGGGCGGTAAAAGATTGACGTCGCGAGTGCGCGAAAGATGCACACCGCGGAAATAGAGATACGTGACCGAGAGAGTGGTGTCCTTCATAATCTCTCGTTCGATGCCGAGCCGTCCCTGTTGCACGTAAGGCTGCTGATAATCTTTTGCAAAGAGGAAGAGGTTGGGAATGTTAGCAGTGGCTGCAGGGGCTGTCGTAAAAATGTTTGGATAGATCGGGCAGGGATTCGGCACTAGTGTGCAATTCAGCGTCACTCCCAGAATATTGATGCCATTGTTTGAGTGGGCCGTACCCAGCATGATCGCCGTTGTACGGCCGAAAAATATTCCATACCCTCCACGCACAACCGTCTTCTCATTGGGTGCGTAGCTGAAGCCCGCGCGCGGTCCAAAGTTATTGCTGTCGTTTGGCTGCCGGCTTGTATCCAGACCGGCTGCAAGCAAAGCGGCATCGGGATTCTGGACGAGTGGCCGAGCCATAAACTGCTTGTCATAACGCACACCCAAATTCAGTGTCAGCTTCGAGTTCAGGCGAAAATCATCCTGAATGAAGACGGCAAAATCCGTGCTGTTGGGGTGGGTTGTCGCCCCGGTGGTTCCCGCTCCAGCGAAGCTCTGAGAAAACGCGGAAGGCGTATTGGTTCCAAATTGCGCGTAAGTGAAGGTGTACTGCCCGGAAAAGAAGCCAGGGAAGAAATTGAAGATTCGATCACGGTTGACATCAATTCCTGCCTTAAAATTGTGGTGACCACGAAGGTACGACAGGTTATCGATAAATTGTAACCGCTTGATGGTTGTCTCGCGCGGGCTGAAATTGTTGCGACCGATCAATAGGAAGCCTGACCCGGTGTTGATCTGCGCTTCAGGCTGGTCGCTGTTTGCCTGGCCCGGCTCGCGGTCTTTGGCCACCTGGAAACGAAATTCATTAGTCGTCGCGCTGCTAATCGTTGAGACGAGCGCGCCGGAAAACGTTGTCGTCTTGGCGATGCTGTCACCCGAATGCTCCTCAGTACCCAGTGAGCCCGTGAATTCGTTGTTCTTTCCGGTAAAGTTCTGATGATTAAGACGCAGCGACAGTTGATTGTTCTTGCTGAGAGAGATGTCGCCCTTCACCATCAGCACGTCCTGATTGCGATTGATCTGATAAGTGTTCAGCTTCGGCAACAGCAGCGCCTGAATGTTGGCGGGCTGCGCAAAAAAGTTGGGCGGATCGAGGAAGTTGGGCAATTGCTGGCGTTGCCCGTCATAGGTGGCAAAGAAGAATGCTTTGTTGTGCTTGATCGGCCCGCCGAGGCGACCACCAAACTGATTGATCTGGAGCGGGGGACGCTTGTTTGGCAGACCGAGCCGAAATTGAGAGGCCTTCAATTGTGGCGTGTTCGCGTTGAGCGATTCGTCGCGAAAATATTCAAAAGCGCCCCCGTGAAAGTCGTTGGTTCCCGATTTAGTGACGACGTTGATGACCGCGCCACCAGCACGACCAAACTCAGCCGAGAAGCCGTTCTGGTTGACCTGAAACTCCTGGACCGATTCTTCCGAAAACTGGTAGGGCGGGCGTACTCCAGTGCGTCCGAACGACTGTCCGAAAAAGGTATTGTTGTTGTCAGCGCCATCGACCTGGAGATTATTGAGCGTTCCTTTCTGGCCTCCAACTGAAAGATCGCCCTCACGATTTTGATCGCGAATCACTCCCGGTGTGAGCGTGGCAAAATCCAGGTAGTTGCGCCCGTTGACGGGAAGATTCTCAATCGACCGCGAGTTGATGGTAGTAGAGACAGACGTCAGAGTCGTTTCGATCGTCGGCGCTTCACTGCTCACCGTGACCGTTCCGCTCGCAGCACCAACTGACAGATTTATGTCCAGCGGCGTCTTGCCCCCGACGTTGACGGTTAGATCCTTGATCTCACTTTGCGCAAAGCCGCCGGCGCTGGCACGCACGGTGTAGGGACCTGGTGGCAGCAGAATGATAAGGAAACCGCCCTCGTCGTTAGTGGTCGTCGTCCTTTCAAGGCCGGTCTGCTGATTGATGGCCGTTACGGTGGCGCCCGGGACGGCGGCTTCTTTCGGATCAAGTACGCGGCCTTCGATGTTTCCTGTGGTCGCTTGCGATTGTGCCAGCGCGCCATTCGCGAAGGTCAATAGAAGAATAGTGAGAGCACAAAGTCTCAGGGGGAAAATTGATTTTGTAGCTATGTTTCTCCTCAGCAACCGAACAAAGTTGGATGTACTAAGCGCTTTTGGAGTGCGCTGCGAAATATCTAGTCCGCCGAACCAGGAATGCAGTAAAGAAAAAACTAATCGAGAACTGGCAGAATACTAGTTGCCGAAGAGTTAGATCAAGACGAAGGCCGATAAATCTGGACTTCCCACTTGTGGTTAGTGGGCAAACAAACCGTCGCTTCAGCAGTTCTATTGAGTTGGGTCTCAGGAAAGAATGCCATCAGGGTCGTTATTATTGACAACCTGATTGAGCGGCGCTAAAAAGGAGGTCATCGATTAGCTTGTAAATCAACATCACTGCGCCCTTACCGTCGCGGAGGTCACTCCAATGAAAACCCGAATTGGACTCATGCTAGCTCTCATGTCAGCTCTGTTGGCATCGGCTTTACCCGCACCCTACGCCGATTCGGTGACGTCTCCTGGGACCAAGCCATGTGGCGTGGACCGTTGGGCTGTCAAAACCCTTTCAGATCTCGCTGCGAGAAAGGTTAATTTTGAGGCCCAATACGCGACGATTCAGTCGCTCACTTCTGAGAAGAGGCCGATCGCTAAATTAGCAAGTCCAAAGAACAGATTGTCACCTTTGGAATATAAGACCTTCAAAGTAAGGGCCCTGATAGTCGGGTACAAGCTGGAATCAGACAGGGATTTTCACATCGTGATAGCCGACCCGCAAAATCCGGGAACAACGATGGTAGCTGAGATTCCTGACCCTCAGTGTGACGGGGCAAAGGCTTCGGACCATGCGGAGAAATATCAGTCTGCCAGGTCTACACTGATACACCTGCTTGGTCCGTCTCAGAAAGGTCAATTCAAGTCCGGCAATAATGTATTGGTTACGATAACAGGAGTAGCTTTCTTTGATGCCATACGCGGACAGACTGGCGCCGCTGCAAACGGCATTGAATTACATCCTGTTCTATCGATTCAGCAGTAACCTGAGGGCTGGTGAAAACTCGGTCTTCCGTTCCTAGTAAACCATGGCTTGATTCTTAATCCAGGCCGGGTTGAATCCTTTGGAACCTTCAAGGTGCACCCGATTAAAATACCCGCCGTTTCCTGTAGCGTAGTTAAAGTCAACATTATTGAGTTCCGCGTCGTCGAAAACCGCATCCTGAACTTCAGCCAAATGCAAACTACTGCCCTGTAGATGTGTCCCTCTGAGCGAGGTTCCCACCAAATGAGCACTTTCAAGATTCGCTGTTGGCATGTTCGCTCCGTCAAAGACGGCTTCATGCAGCATCGCCGAGGCGAGGTTGACGTGATCCAGGAAGGCCCGATCCAAATGTGCTCCAGCCAGATAGCACCCGCTGAAGTCCACGTTTTCAAAATGGCCATCCTGCAAATCCGCGTTCTTCAGGTTCGTACCATGTAGGTTGAGTTTGAGGGCCGGATCCTTTTGTCGGCCGATAACAGTAAGAATGGCCTGAATGTCAGCCGGTATCGAGTCAAGGGTGTCGGGCTCATATCCCTGGGCGAGGGAAGAACGGTTCTTAATGCTGGCCGCAAGTACGAGCATTATCGGCTGGTGAAACTCCATAGATTCTTCTTGCTTGCCGAGTATCTCCAGCGTGTAGATTCCGGCCAACCTTACTTCAACATCGGCGCTCTTAAGTTGATCAATTGCTTTAGCATACCGTTCTGCTATCTGGGTCGACCGGGCATATTTCAAATTGTCTTGCGTGGTCTGAACATTTTGGGCCGTTAGCTGCAGGTTTCTTGCGGTGAAAAAGATACTAGCAAGAACGGCGACGCCCCCAATGATTTGGATTAGAGTTGAACGTGCCTGGATTTCAAGTTCCGCCTCATCCTTAGGCTGCAAGCGAGCGCGATAAGGATCGACTTGCAACTTTGGTATCTGCCAGATGAACGGAAGAACAACTACCGTGGCAGCCAACGCAATTACTATCATGAAGAGCCACCCCGTTTCATCCCATTTGTAAAACCAGGGGGCTAACTTCCATAAGGCAAATACAATCGTCGCGGTAGTTACTATCAAGAAAACGATGGCCAAAATGCCGCGTCGATTGCGAAATTGAGCGACCTTCAACTTTCCCTGAGGTCCAAGAGGCTGCGGTTGTTCGTTTTCATCCGCGTCAGGTTTGGGGGTCTGAGTCTCGGTCTTGTCTTTAGGAGGAGTAGACATCGATATCACCTCGAAGAGTGTCGAGTTTAAATGCGTCCAGGCGATAGCTCATCGCACAACTAAGTGCCAAATAAGTAGTCAGCCATGCAGAAAGGCGAGTGTTAACACACTATGCCCGCAGGGACGCGTTAAGATTGGAATCCTTGAGTGGTGAGGATTCCGGTCAAGCAACGAAAGGTGAGCATGCTTTTATGTCAGACAGGACCAGAAGTCAAGCAAATGAAGCGTGATGTATTAATTTGAATTGAGCCCAAGGACACTCCAATGCCAGGGAATAGCGCGTTTGGATCGCTCTTGTATAGGTTAGCTCATACCCAGTTCTGGATGCGCCCTATTGTCCGACCGAGGGTTTGGTCACCGGCTTCCAGAGCGCAGCCAGGTGTCCGCCACTGAAGGACTGGACGAAGCTCATCACCCCCATGTAACCAAAACCAAAAAAGAAGAGAAACAGGAAAGGCACGGTGCCCCACATGCGCATGCGCGCGGCGTAGAGGATCGCCAGTAGGAAATAAAGCGAGAAGCTCAACTCCAGCAGTGGCAGCAGTCCGCGTTTACGTTTGTACTTCTTGCGCTTCCACGTTTCGTCATGACTCTTTTCCACCTGGTACTTGGGAGTGCGGATGAAATCACTCTTGATGCCAAACAGCGCTTCGAGCACGGCGCGCGCGTTGGAAAAAGCCAGCCCAATACCGAGCGCCATCACTAGTGGCAGGTGTAACAGACGAGGCGTGCGCTTCTTGTCCAGATACCACACGGCCGTTCCATAAAAGAGGAATACCGAAACTGACGAAAAGAAAAGCAGGGGCAAATCGAGAATCATCAAGTGATAGAACGGCTGATTGTAACGAACCAGCAACAGCGGAAACTGTAGAAAACTCGCCACGATCATCAACGGATAACTGATATTTCCAGTTAACCGGAAAAACATCTCCAGTCTCACGCGCATTGGCAGACGCGAGCCCCAAATCCGGGGATAGAGTTTAATGCCCACTTGCATAACGCCCTTTGCCCAGCGCCTTTGCTGCGCCTTGAAAGCGTTAATCTCAACCGGAATCTCAGCCGGCGCTTCCTCGTCAAGCAGGTAGACGAACTTCCAGCCCATCAACTGCGCGCGGAAACTGAGATCCGTGTCTTCGGTCAGCGTGTCGTGCTGCCAGCCGCCGCTCATGGCTATGGCGTTGCGTCGCCAAATGCCGGCGGTGCCGTTGAAGTTAAAAAATCCGCCGGTGCGATTGCGCGTCGTTTGTTCCACGACGAAGTGTCCATCCAGCATGATGGTCTGCAAGCGTGTCAACAGATTGTAGTTGCCATTGATGTGCGACCAGCGCATTTGCGCGCAGCCAACCATGGGGTCGGTAAAGTAGTCCACCAGCTTGCGCAAACAATCGGGCTTGGGAACAAAGTCGGCGTCGAAAATGGCCAGCAGTTCGCCCTTCGCTGTTTTCATTCCATTCTCGAGGGCTCCGGCCTTGAAGCCGGTGCGGTCTGAACGGTGAACGTATTCGATGTCAAAACCCAACGCTTTATATTTCTCGACCGTCTCCTCGGCCAGTTTGATGGTCTCGTCGGTTGAGTCGTCGAGTACCTGAATCTGGAGTTTCTCCCGGGGATATTCGATCTCCGCAATGGCCTTCACCAGTCGTTGGACCACATACATCTCATTGAAGAGCGGAAGCTGCACCGTGATAGCCGGTAAATCTTCTTCGCTGAATGAGCCTTTGGGTGCGGGAACAAATTTGCGATACCGCCAGAAATCAATCACCTGCTTGATGCGATAACCGCCGTAAACCGCCAATACGAACAGAATGATGAAATACAGGATCAGAATCGTCCAATCGAAAGCGTCAAGCCGATAAAGCGGACTAATGTTTCCCCAAGTCTTGTTTACCAGATCATGGAAGTAGCGCACGAAGAGTTCGTTCGGCGTGGGGCCAAAAGGTGGTTGCGTGTCCTGAAAAATCATAAACGCGCTTGGAAACTAATGCTCAGCCAGATGGAAGCCGTGGGCGTAGCCTTACAATCAAAGCGCCGTCTGGAAACTGCCGACGGCGCGCCAAGGATTTTAACCTTAAGTTGGTGTTAACGCGAAACAGTCAGGCTATCAAATACGACGCTCGGGAGCGCTGTAGTCGCTGGGTGGCGCGCCGGCGCCGGGCGAAAACATTTCGGCCGGTGAAACTTTGCTCGACTTCACGGGAGACGAATTCCTGGGCTTAACTCTCCACTCACGCAGGCTCAAATCCATCAAGCCTGGCATTACATAGAAAACAGCGACGGCGCCGCGCGAGGGCTTTGAATATCTCACTGCGCCAATGGCGTTCAAGATTTGGGAGCCACAGTTGGCACTACCTCCAGCATGAAGGCTCTCTTCGCTGCCATCGTGGGCCCGTGTCGAAGTGCGGAGTTGACTTGGTTAACCTCTTATATTCATTATTCGGGTCGGTCATGAGGTTATCGGGCGTCACGTTCAATAATTAGGCAGCCCAGCGCCTCTTGTATCGATCCAGTGAGGCGCGCCTGCTACGGTGGCTGTGTGAGCTGCCGGAGTCCCTGTCCGCAAGTGAAAGTTAATTTCGCTTGA
>Ga0137403_10004742_pt1 | contig 15947 bp, 10 predicted proteins | sample CZOMad2_1_16fung_FD_122057 | JGI IMG/M metagenome (GOLD analysis project Ga0137403, IMG submission 122057) | Vadose zone soil fungal communities from Angelo Coast Range Reserve, California, USA - CZOMad2_1_16fungal (Hybrid Assembly) | ecosystem: Environmental > Terrestrial > Soil > Vadose zone... | reverse complement strand
GCCGCAAATAAGATATGGCAGTTTAAAATCCACGAAGAAAAGCGTCCCGGCAAAGATGGGACCCAGGATGCGGGCCAGGCTGCCGAAACTTTGGGCCACCCCGAGGTTCGCGCCCTGTTCATCCGCCGGTGACTTCAATGAAATCATCCCAAAAACCGGCGGGCGGTTCAGTCCGGACCCGATCGCGAGCAACGCCAGCACCACCAGCAACGAAACGACACCGAAGATGGCCTTCACGTCGAACTCCTCTCTTGACCTGCGCCTGTATGCGCAGACTGTGGGTGCAACCAGCACACATGAATCGAGCACCATTGTGCCCTTCAGTTCGGTGGCCGAGTGCGGGTTGGGCAGGCGGATGTTTGCGCGCCTGTCACCAGGCCGGCAGAACCGACAAGCGTCCAGCGCGCAGCCGGGCTGCGCAGAATGCGTGACCCGATAAACGGTCGGTCTTCAACCCGTGCTGGCTGCGCAGGCGTTGCGCCAATTCGGCGATGTGCTCAGCGGCCGCCGCTTCGGGAAAAACGGCGAAGAACAAGCGATCCGTCGGCTTTGGCGCCGCGCCGAAGCCATCCAATGAGCGTTGCTGCGGCATGTCGGTCCAAGACGGCATGTTCAGCCGGCGAGCCGAAATGCCGCAGCCATTCGCTCCTGCTCTCGGGGGCGAACCTGCAGGCTGTCAGCGATCTTCGGCCACTGCTTCACGACGACCTGACTGCGCACGATGAGTTCGTCGGCAAGTTTCTTCGAGACCCGGAAATACGGCGCCACCGAACGCGCCAGATCGAGGTCCATCGCGTTGTCGGCCTCGCTGACGTTGAGTTTCAGGCCGTGCGATTCGGGCACGGGATTCATGTCGTAGGCTTCGGACAGGCGCCAGCCCTTGCCGGGCACCAGAATGAAGCCGTGATTGCGCAGGTGGTCGTCGGTATTCGATACCAGCATGTTGAACACGATGCGTGACCACAGCTCGCGCAGATCAACGTTGGTTTGCGCGCCGTGGTCGATCAGCACGCGGGCGATTTCCAGATAGCTGGCGCCGGTCGAGGCGTCGTCCCCGTCCAGGCGGCCGGTGAGCGTCATCGCCGAGGCGAAATGAAGCCTTCCCTCTGGCGTGCGGTCGAAGCGCCGCACGAGAAAGGTGTGGTGCGGGCTTGCGAATGGGCGCGCCAGGCTTTGCGGCACGGCAAGGCCGCAGCCCTTTGCGAGGATCTGCACGATCAGTTCCCAGGCTCCCATGTCGTGCTCGTCGTGCACGCTGGGGAACTTGGCGATCCACGGCTGCCCCTGCGGATCGACCACGCTGGCTTTGGGCCGCGCGCCACCGAGCGAGCCCCCGGGGGCGATCAGCATGCGCAGCCAGTCGTCGCCCGCGGCCGAGGTGTTGTCCGCATCGCGCTCCAGCGCCAGACTGGCCGCTTCAAGTTCTCGCAGCTGCACGAACGGCGGTGCTGCCGCGCCGTACTGGTTGTCGAGAAAATCGCCGGCGTCATCGAGTCGCAAGCGCAGCGCACCGGAACGGTAGACGTCGTGCACGCCCAGCAGGTAGTCCGATTCGTGCAGGCGCTGGGTCTTGCCCACCTGCCCTGCCCGCTGCGCACGCTCCAGCCGGCGGCGCATGAGCCATCGACCCCAGCGATCTGGGCTGGCGTCGGCGAACACGCCGAAGGTCTGGTGGCCCTGCGGCGGGTGTTGCCGGCCCTCGAGGAGGCCCAACCGGGGGTCTATGTGCAGATTCCGGGCGATGGGGTGTGCAAGCACCGCAGCATCGAACTCGAACTCGAAGACTTCCCGCCCCGCCCCGCGCCTGGCATGCAGCCATCCCAGGCGCAGCGGCTGTGCGAGCCCGATCCAGTCTGCATACACAGCGATGTTGGCAGCGATGGTCGCAGCCATGCGCTCAACGCGCTTTCTTCTTCGGCGACACCAAGGGGTCGATCAAGCTGGCAAGTGCCTCGGCGCTGGCGAAGCCGCTCTTCTTGATCCAGTCCCGCGCATCTTTCGAAGGCTTGCGCAACTTCTTGATCTCCTGCGGCGAGCTATCGATGGCACGGCGCCGCTTCACCGTGGCGCCATCCATCGGCACCGGCAGCATGGCCGTCGTCGGCCGCTTGACTGACGGCGACAACGTTTGTCGTGTCGTCTTGGCGCGCGCAGGCAACTGCGCATCCTGCAGCTCCCGGCCCACCGGGTCGGCCTTGCCGAGCAAGTCGAGATCCTTTTCGATGCCCAGCACCTGCATGACGGCAAGGTAGGCACCCATGGTCACTCCCGAGCCACCGCGCTCCAGGCTGCGCAGTGTCATGGGCGACAGGCCGGCGCGTTCTGCCACCTGCTTGGCGGAGAGCCGCCTGCGCAGCCGCGCCAAGCGCAGGCGGTCACCGAACTGACGCAGCAGTTCGGCGGTGGTCGGCAGCAAAGGGGCAGTCTTCTTGGCTATGATGGATGTATTTTATGTATTTGCAGGTTATAACACCAGAATATTATTCTTTTCTACACGGAATGGATTCTGTTTTTTATCTCGAAGAACAATATTTTGGCGTTTATGCCGAAGGAAAACCATAATTTAAGCTCCATACCGGCCCCGCGGTGGGATCGCACGGCGCCGTGACTCCCAATGCCATGCGCCAGAGCACGCAAGTCTTGGTGCTCGAGCCGTATTTGACAGCCGCTCGGCCACGCAAGCTGCGGTCAGGAACCCGACATGAAGCGCATTGCCGGCCGAACCGAATGACTTGAATGCGCAGGTGGTGAAAACCAACCATGGTTTGCCCCTCAGACAGACCGGCACTCGCGTGATCGCGGAGGTGCGTGAGCAAACAGGGTAACCGCGCCATTTAAATGGGGTAATTTAAGTTCATATGCCCCATATTTTGAATATCATTACCCCTATCTGCTCCCAACCCTCTTACGCATGCAGTCGCTGACACCCAGTTTCCTCATGGCACTTCGCTACGACGGCCTGCAGATGGCGACGCTGCGCGCCTTGGGCGAGTACCAAGGCAAGCAGAAACTCTACGCCACCCAGTCTCCGGAAGCCTTGGCCGGCCTGCGACAGGTTGCCGTCGTCGAATCCACCGAATCGTCCAACCGCTTGGAAGGCGTGATCTTGGCACCTGGGCGCTTGAAGTCCTTGGTCATCAAGAACGCCATGCCGAAAAGCCGCTCGGAACAGGAAGTGGCGGGCTACCGCGACGCCCTGGCTTTGATCCATGAAGCTGCTGCCGACATGCCCTTCAGCGAAGGCGTGATCCTGCAGTTGCACACCATGCTCTATCGCTACATGCCACAGCCTGGCGGGCGATGGAAGGCCGCCAACAACGACATCATCGAACGCCATCCGGATGGCAGCACACGGCTGCGTTTCCAACCCGTGGCAGCGCACCTCACGCCCATCGCCATGGGCGAGTTGGCCCAGCACTATGCCCTGGCCTTGGATCGGCATTTGGCCGATCCCCTGGTGCTTGTTCCGCTGGCCATTCTGGACTTCCTGTGCATCCATCCCTTCCCGGATGGAAACGGGCGGATGTCACGCCTGCTTACCTTGCTGCTGCTTTATCGGTTCGACTACGTCGTGGGCCGCTATATCAGTCTGGAGCGCATCTTCGAAGAATCGAAGGAAGGCTACTACGAGACGCTCGAAGCCAGTTCGCACGGATGGCATGAAGGCAAGCATGACGTCAAGCCATGGCTCGACTACTTCTGGGGTGCCCTGCTGCGCTCATACAAGGAGTTCGAGGAGCGTGTCGGCACCTTCGCCCACGGACGAGGAAACAAGGGCGACCGCGTTCGGGCAGAAGCTCTGAAACGTACGCTGCCTTTTTCCATTTCTGAGATCGAAGAGGCTTGCCCAGGCGTGAGCCGCGACATGGTCCGGCTGGTGCTGCGGGCGATGAAGGCCGAGGGGCTGATCGCGCCGACGGGCAAAGGGCGTGGAGCCAGATGGATAAAGCTCAGCGGCTCGCCATGAGCAGCGCTCTACCAGCGCGGCGAGAGAACAGCTTTGCGCCCCGCTCGGACGTACAAGCTGAATTGTTCCGCCATGTCAGCGTCGAGAAGGCGGCGCTCTACCGCGGCGTGATGGAAACTTTCGCAGCGGCCAAGCGACAGTTCCGGCTGCACCTGCGGCCCGACGAAGTGCTCGCCGAAGGTCGGTGGCAATCGTTACCACTTGGGACACCCCCCGGCATCGAGGCTGTCCAGGCGGCACTGGCCCAGTTGACCGAATGGGGCAACCTCGAGTCCCAGCCCGACACGGCGCGCGTGGCGAGCATCAGCGACTTCTACCGCGCGCGCTTCCTCTATCGGCTGTCTCAAAACGGTGAAGCGGTGGAGGCGGCGCTGTCGACCTTCGCACGGACATTGCGCCGCCGTGCCGAGTTGCAGACCGTCGCGCTGGAGGACATTGCCCATCGGCTGCAGGCCCTGCAAGCCCTGGCGGAGGATCCCGAACCGGATGCAGCCAAGGTCCATGAAACCTTGCGCGATCTGGTGCGTGTGTTTGAAGGCCTGGTCGACAACGCCCAAGCCTTCATGGCGGGCATCGGACGCAGCATCGAACTTCAGCAGGCCGAGGCCGCTGCCGTGCTGGCCTACAAGAAGCGCCTGATCGACTACCTGGAGCGCTTTATCGGCGACCTGATCGGCCGCTCAGGAGGCATCGCGCAGCACATCCTGGCCCTGTCACCCCGCATCGACCCCTTGCTGTGGCAGACGGCACAGCGTGAAGCACGCGACAGCGCGCCGAGCGACGAACAAGACCAGGCGGATGCCGTTGCGCGTGGCTGGCAAGTTTGGCGCGAGCGCTGGAAAGGGCTGCGTCGCTGGTTCGTCGCGACCGGTCACGAACCGCCGCAGGCAGAACTGCTCCGCTCGAAGGCGCGGGCCGCGATTCCGCAATTGCTGGCGGCTGTGGCCGCCGTGAACGAGCGGCGCAGCGGGCGGAGCGACCGCTCGGCCGACTTCCGCATGCTCGCCGGCTGGTTTGCGGCCTGCACCGATGACGGGCAAACCCATCAGCTGGCGCGCGCCGCCTTTGCCCTCAACCCGGCACGGCACTTCTCGTTGCTCCCGACACCGGAACCAGGCGCGCAAGATCTGCCTGCGAGCACCCCCTGGGCCGAAGCACCGCCGCTGCGCATCCACCCCCGGTTGCGCGAATACGGTGAAGCCGCACCGCGCGGCGCACTACCGCGCGTGCAGACACGCGACGCCGAGCGGCGCCTGCTGGCCGCGCAACTCCACGAAGAGCACACGCAGATCGAAGCGGCGCGCACGCGGCTTGCCACCGGCCGCCCCAGCCGGTTGTCCGAGCTGGAAGTGCTGGACACGCATGCGTTCACGCTGTTCCTCGCATTGCTGGGCGAAGCGCTCACCGCGCAGGCCTCGCCCAACGAAGCGGTCGAACTGCAAAGCGGTGACGGCCTGTTGCGCATCCGCCTGCAGCCGCTGCCAGCCGACACGCATGCCACGATCGCCACGTCCGCAGGCTCGTTCGCCGGTCGCGACCACCTCATCACGATCACGCGGATGGAGGACGCCGCGCCGCAGGCCGAGCGCCAGGCCGCCCCAAGCCGGCCTGCCGTCCCCACGGGGGACCGGCCGGTGGTTTCGCCGGACGAGGGGCAGACATGACCGACAGCCGCAGCATCGGCCGCCAGCAGGCGCAGCACCGCGATGACGAACGCTGTCAGGCCCTGCGTGCGTTGCTGATGACCCCGCTGATGACCTCGGCCCATGACGCGTTTGCCGCCGTGCGCCGCCACGCCGACGAGTTGCGCGCCTGGTTCGCGCGCGAGACCGGCTGGCCGCTGCACATCGAACGCGACTGCGCCCGCTTGTACAAGCGCCCCGCCGACCTGCACGATGCGAGCCGCGGCCTGCCCGGCTATGAGCGCAGGCGCTACGTGCTGCTATGCCTGGCCTGCGCGGTGCTGGAACGCGCAGACCCGCAGATCACGCTGCGCGTGCTGGGAGAACGTCTGCTGGCACTGGCGGCTGAACCCACCCTCGCGGCACGTGACTTCAGCTTCACGCTGGCCTCCGCACACGAGCGACGCGAGCTGGTCGCCGTCTGCCCAGTCTGCTGGAACTTGGCGTGCTGCAGCGTGTCGCGGGCGACGAGGAAGGCTTCGTGCGCAGCACGGGCGCAGGGACGGAAGGCGCAGATGCGCTCTACGACGTGCATCGCCGCGTGCTGGCCAGCGTGCTGGCCGCCGTTCGCGGGCCATCGACTTGGCATCCGGAACAGGCGCCGGTGACGCTGGCCGAGCGGCTGTCCGCGCTGGTCACCGAACACGTGGCCGACAGCGAAGAAGCGCATCGCACAGCGCTGCGCCACCACCTTTCGCGCCGACTGCTGGACGACCCAGTGGTCTACCTCGACGCGCTCGATGCCGATCAGCGCGCCTATTTCTTCAACCAGCGCGGCGCGATGGCCGGTCGCCTGGGTGATGCCGCTGGCCTGACCGCGGAACAACGCGCCGAAGGGCTGGCATTGGTCGACGAGGACGGCGCATTGACCGACGTGGCAATGCCAGCAGAAGGCACCGAAGCACACGCCACGTTGCTGGTGGCGGAGTTCCTGGCCGACCGCAAGCGGCCGACTGGCGCGGCCGCTCCCCCGCCGACCACCCGCGTCAACGAAGTGCAAACCTTTCTGGCCGAGGCACGCGTGCGCTGCGGCAGCTACTGGCGCAAGTCAGCGCGCGAGCCCGGTTCGGAAGCGGAATTGACGCGCATCGCCCTGGAGCGCCTGGAAAAACTGCAGCTCATCGCCTGCGCCGATGACAGCGTGCGGCCGCTGCCCGCCTTGGCCCGCTTTGCGATCGGCGAAACCGACATCCAGCACCCTGCCAGCACGGCGCAACCCCTCTTGTTCGACACCGAATGACCAACCCCCGGCATTCGGCCCTGCCCTTGCCGGCGCTGTCACGCTGGCAGCCGCTGCGGCTCGGCCTCATCGAGCTGTTTCATTACGACAGCGAGGAATTCTGGTTTCGCGACGGCCATCTGCTGCTGCGCGGCAACAACGGCACCGGCAAGTCCAAAGTGCTGTCGCTGACGCTGCCTTTCCTGTTCGACGCTCAGCTCAAGCCGTCGCGCATCGAACCCGACGGCGACGCCGGCAAGAAAATGGCGTGGAACCTGCTGCTCGGCCGCCACGACCGGCGCATGGGTTACGCATGGGTCGAATTCGGGCGCATCGGCGAGGACGGTCAGCCGCGCTACCTCACGCTGGGCTGCGGCCTCTCGGCCGCTGCGGCGCGCCCGCAGGTGGACAGCTGGTTCTTCGTGCTGGAAGAGCAACGCATCGGCCAGGATCTGTGGCTGATGAGCCCGAGCAAGGTCGTGTTGACGCGGGAGCGGCTACGCGAGGCGCTGCAGGAACGCGCCGGCCAGGTCTTCGACACCGCGACGGCCTACCGCCGCGCTGTGGACGAGCGCCTGTTCCACCTGGGCCCGGCGCGCTACGCGGCGTTGATGGACACCTTGATCCAGTTGCGCCAGCCGCAGCTGTCGAAGAAGCCCGACGAGGGCAACCTGTCGAACGCCTTGACCGAGGCCTTGCCGCCGATGCCGGCTGATCTGCTGACCGACGTGGCCGATGCACTGAACCAGTTGGAGGAATACCGCCGTGAGCTGGAAGAGTACGAGGCGGGTGAGCCAGTTCAACCAGCGCTACCGGCTCTATGCCGCCACGCAGGCCAGGCGCCAGGCGCGCAGCCTACGCAGTGCGCAGACCGGCTTCGACAATGCCAGCCGCGTGCTCAATGAAGGACGTGCGGCACTGGACAACGCCGGCGCCATCGAGGCCGTGGCCCGCGCAGCGCAAGACCAAGCCGAATCCGCTTTGGCGGCCAGCCGCACCCGGCTCGATGAGTTGCAGAACGACCCGGCGATGGCGGACGCCAAGACTCTGGAACAGGCCGACCGCGAAACCACGCGGCGGCGCAACGAGGCCGAAAGCGCGCTGGGCGCGCGCGGCGTTGCGCAAGCCCGCTTCGATCGCGAGCAGCAGGCTAGCCGCGAGCGCAGCCAGCGTGCAGCACGGGCCGGCCTGGCATTGGTCGACACGCGCAGCGACGCCGCCGCGTGCGCCGAGCGCGCCGGCCTCGCGCTTCTCTATGGCGACAACCCGCTGGCCGTCTGCGACGCGCCCGCCCTCGCCGCGCTGGAGGCACTGGCCATCGACACGGCGCGCAACGATCTGCGCCGCGCCGCATCCACACGCCGCGAACAGGTTGCGCTGATGCTGCGGCGCTGCAATGAGGTCGAGCAGGCGACGCAGGCTCATGTCCGTCAGCAAGCGCTGCGCGACGAACGCCTGGACGAAGAGCAAGCCGCAGCCGAGCAGCGTGAGCAAGCCGATGCCGCGGTCGAGCAACAGGCGCGCGACTTGCTGGACGCGTGGCAGCGCCATGTCGACGGCCTGCGACAACTTCACATTCCCGATGACATGGCCGTGCTCCAGGTGCTGGCCGGATGGACTGCCAGCCTCCAGGGCGACAACCCTGCACGCGCTGCGCTGCACACGGCCCAGCAGACCACGAGCCTTCGCCTGGCGCAGCGGCAAGCCGTGCTGGGCGCCGAACGGCAGACGCTGGAAGACGAGCGGGCCGTGCTGCAGGTCGAACGCACGCAACTCGAACAGGGCGAAGACACCCGCCCGCTGCCACCCGATTGGCGCGCACCCGGCGTGCGCGATGGCCGTGCCGGCGCACCGCTGTGGCAGCTGGTGGACTTCCGGCCCGAAACGCCGGAGGTCCACCGCGCCGGCATTGAGGCGGCGCTGCAGGCCGCCGGCCTGCTCGATGCCTGGGTGACGCCTGATGGGCATTTGCATGCGGCCGATGGCATGCCACTGCCGCACGACGCGCAGTGGCTGGAACGCCCGCGCCAACCGGGTTCCCTGGCCGCGTGGATGCTGCCGGCGGCGCTGGTGAACGATGCGCAGCCAGCCGTATCGCCGGCCCTGCTGCTACGGCTGCTAGAAGGCGTGTCCTGCAGCACGCAGGATGACGCCGCGGCAGAAACCTGGGTCGCGCCCGATGGGCGCTTCCGCCTCGGCGCATTGGCCGGCGCCTGGCATAAGCCCTGCGCAGAATTCATCGGCTACGCGGCGCGCGCCGCCGCGCGGGTGCGGCGACTGCAAGACATCGCCAGTCGCCTGATTGAAATCGCGCAGCGCTTGGCCGCGCTGCAGCAAGGTTTCGAGCAGCTCGCACAGGAGCAACACCAGGCCGCGGACGAATGGCAGACGACGCCCGCTGACGACGCCTTGCGCGCCGCGCACCTGGAAGCGGCGTCGCGCGCCCGGGAATTCCAGTCGGCCCGGCACCGGCTGGAACAGGCCGAGCTGCAATTGCGCGCCGCATTGGACCCATGGGAAACAGCGCGCCAAAACTTGGCACGCGACGCTGAAGACCTGAAACTGCCGCCAACGCGCGAGGCCTTGCAGGGCGTGGACAAGGCGCTACAGGAATTCGGCGAAACGCTGCACGCGCTGGCACAAGCCGCACGCGAACTGCGCGACGAACTGGCCGAACAAGCCCGCCAGCAGCAGCGCGAACAGGAGGCCGACGCCGATGCGGTGCAAGCCTCAGAGCAATCGGCGGAGCGCGACGCACTGGCCGAAGAAGCACGCATTCGCCTGGAAACGCTGCGCGAATCGGTGGGAGCCAAGGTAGAGGAACTTCAGCAGCGGCTGAAGGATGCCCGCGCCGCAGTGAGGGATGGTGAAACCCTGCTGAAGGAGCGCGGGCAGGCGCTGCGCGAAGCCGGCGAAACCCGTGCCCGCGCCGACCAAAAAAACCAGGACGCCGAAACCACGCTGACCGAACGCACCGCGACACGCCAGCATGCCGTCAGCCAACTTCAGGAATTTGCAGCGACCGGCCTGCTGGCTACCGCCATGCCAGACGCCGAAGTGCCCCCATTGCATGCACCTTGGACCATCGAACCGGCGCTGGCACTGGCCCGGCGCACCGAGCAGGCGCTCGTCGGCGTCAAGGATGACGACGACGCCTGGAACCGCGTGCAAAGCCAGATTTCGCAGGATTACACCGAACTCGGCCGCGCCCTGGCAGCGTTGAGCCACCAGGCGCAAGCCGAGACCAACGACTACGGGCTGGTCGTCAGCATCGTCTACCAAAACCGGCCCGAGCGGCCCGACCAGCTCGGCGCCCGGCTCGACGGCGAGATCGCGCAGCGCCGCGAATTGTTGACCGCGGGTGAACGTAAGGTGCTGGAGAACCACTTGCAGGCCGAGATCGCCGCCGCGGTGCAGAAGCTGTTACGCGACGCCGAGCGTCAGGTCAAGACCATCAACGACGAACTGGAAAAGCGCCCCACCTCCACCGGAGTGCGCTTCCGACTGCAATGGCAAGCCTTGTCCGAAGGGACGGACGGGGCACCGGTCGGCCTGGAGGCCGCGCGCAAGCGGCTGCTCAACACCAGCACCGACCTGTGGACCGCTGAGGACCGCCGAGTGGTCGGCGACATGCTGCAGCAGCGCATCGCGGCCGAACGCAGCCGTGCCGATGCAGATCAGGGCGGTAGCCTGCTGGAGCAGTTGGGCCGCGCGCTCGACTATCGCCGCTGGCACCGCTTCCGCGTGCAACGCTGGCAGGATGGGCAGTGGCGCCCACTTTCCGGCCCGGCCTCCAGCGGCGAGCGTGCACTCGGCCTGACGGTGCCGCTGTTCGCCGCCGTATCCAGCTACTACACGCAGGAAGGTTATGCCCATGCGCCGCGCCTGGTCCTGTTGGACGAGGCCTTTGCCGGCATCGACGGCGCGGCTCGTGCCCACTGCATGGGCTTGATCCGCGAATTCGACCTCGACTTCGTGATCACCAGCGAGAGCGAATGGGCCTGCTACGCCGAACTGCCCGGTGTCGCGATCGCGCAGTTGCAGCGGCGCGAAGGCATCGACGCCGTGCATGTCTCACGCTGGACCTGGGATGGCCGTGCCAGAAGGCGTGAAGACGACCCGGACCGCAGGTTCCCCGCCGAATGACGACACCAGCGCCGCCCACAGACCTGGACGCCCGGCTCGAACGCCTGCTCGGCGGCCCCGCGCTCGCGCCGCTGCGTCTGCGCCTGCGGCGCCACTTCGAGCGGCGGGGCGACGGCGACATGGGCAGTACCCTGCAGCTCACGCAACTCAGCGCCGCCGAGCACGAGGCGCTGGCGCTGCTGACCGGGCGCCCGGCCCCTTATTCACGCTCGGCCCGCATCGATGTCGCGCGCCTGGATGCCAGTCTGCTATCAGCGGGGATCGCCAGCTCGCTGCGCGAGGCGCTGGAACGCCTCGACGGCCCCATCGCCAACCGCGCGGCGCTGCTGGCGGCAGCACAGGCCGCATGGTCGGCGGCGACCGACATGCCCGGCGACGACGCCCGGCTGCAGGCCTGGCTGCAAACACCCGCCGCGAGCACCTTGCTCAAGCGCCTGGCGCGACAGGATGCGGCAGCGGCCCAATCCCTGCTGGAACGCGCCGACACCGTATTGCGCCGGCTGCCAGCCGCCGGCATCGCACGCGCGCAACTGGCCGCTCAGACGCTCGGCAACGCCCACGCGCTCGACGCTGGCCAACCCATTGCCAGCATCGTGCTGGCGGCCTGGCGCCATGCCGAGGGTGCTGCATCGCCGCAGCCGGAACCCACCGAGCTCGACGTCGCGGAAGAGACCGACAGCGCCAGGCTCGCCGACGAGCGCACGCGCGACATCTGGTCGCGTGCCGGTGTGCTGGTCAACGAATTGGCCCGGCCCGCCCTGGTGCTGAACCTCCCTGTGTTCGATCCTGCCGCTGCGCTCTGGACACTCGGCGAGCCGGCGTATCTCTCGCTGCGCCAGCTGTTGCGAGCGCCGCCGCGATGGCGCGTGCAAGGCACACTGGTCTTCGTCTGCGAAAACCCCAACCTGCTTGCCATCGCGGCGGACCGACTCAGCGCCCATTGCGCGCCCTTGGTCTGCACCGACGGCATGCCAGCGGCGGCGCAGCGAGCGGTGCTGACCCAGTTGGCACGCGCCGGCGCCCAGCTGCGCTATCACGGCGACTTCGATTGGCCAGGCGTCCAGATCGCCAACCACGTGATTCGCAGCTGGCAAGCGCAACCCTGGCGCTTTGCCGCAAGCGACTACGAAGTCGCCACGCAGAACGCTCCGCACACCCGGCGCGACCTTCCTGCGTCACGGGTCGAGGCCACCTGGGACGCGACGCTCGCGCCCGCGATGCACCGGCACGGCTTGGCCATCGCCGAAGAGGCGGTGGCGGACCCATTGATCGAGGACCTTCGACAGATGTGAATGGGAGCATGCGCCATGCCTCAAGCGCCGAACGATAGTCCGAAGACTTTGACGATTGGCTTACACGACAGTGCGCTGAACTGCGCCGAAAGACGCTTTACTCCCACTCTATTGTCAACAGTTGATCGCGCCTCAGAGTGAAAGCGCGCTGCGTGCCGTCTGAAAAGAGACGCGATACCGACATATTTACCGTCGCGTTCGAGAGCGCCTGCGAGGGCTCTTTGCTCTCGATCTCACTCCTCGATGGTGCGCGACGGCGATTGGAGTGCGAATTTGGCATGTCTTGCAACGCAATGACGGTATCGACTGCTTGCTTCAAGGGGCGGAGACGGTATTGAAGAGAGGATTGACGGTATCACGACCGCTTCTGGTCGTGCCCCCGAGCGCTTCACACCAGTCGGTGGGCACGATGCAGCAAGCATGCTGGGTGTTAATCCGTAGGTCCCTGGTTCGAGCCCAGGTCGAGAGCCGGCATGCTGTCGACCATCGCGTTACTGCACTCTCCCACCAGCTTGACGCCGATGATCTTGTCGATCAACGCGCAGTGATGGCATCGAGTTCCTTGCCGCCGAGGTGCTCGTCCAGCACCTCAATTTGGCCCGGCCCTCCTTGGCCATCGCCTTGTGCAGCGGCTCCTTCAACCATCTCACCGCCGCATCGTTTCACTCCCTCAGCAACGACGAGCTGCAAGCCCGGCTGTCCCCGGCGACGAACAGCTGTTCGTCGACTACGCCGGCCAGACGGCGCCGATGGTCGACCCCACGAAGGGCGAGATCCGCCGCGCCCAAGTGCTCGTGTCAGTAATGGGCGCGTCGAACCATACCTACGCCTGCGCCACCCGGCAGCAAACGGTAGCCGATTGGGTGTAAACCACCACCAGCGACGCTGGAGTGCATCGGCGGCGTGCCCCGGCTGATGCAGGGGCTGGGCAAGCACTACGGCGTGGCGGTGCTGCATGTCGGCCAAATTCAAACCGAGCCACGCCTCACCTAGGAGTCTGCGCGGCAGAAGACTTGCACTGTCAAAAGAGTCAATTTCAGGGGTCGTCGACCCCTTGGCATGTTGAAAAAAAGCGATCCTGCGCGATTCTGAGAGGTCGAATTTTTGCTGCTCATTTCTCGTTGCTTCTGCCGCGCAGACTCCTAGCTTCTCCGGCACAATGCCTCGTCAGCTCCTGCCAAGGGAGAACAGTGGTATGGGGACAACCGAAGCCCGCCAGTGGCCCAGACGATGTGCCGCGTCGACCGCCGCACTGGTTTGCCTGACCGGGTCGCTCGTCGTGGCGGCCTGGGCGTTCGACATCGTCGCGCTCCAGCACATCGTTGCAGGCTGGCCCCGAATGGCTGCCGGCACGGCGCTCGGTTTTGCCTTCGCCGGCGCTTCGCTCTTTCTCGTGGCGACGCGGGGCGCAGACTCGCGCCTCGCGGCCGGCCTGGCCGGCACGGTGCTCCTGCTCGGGCTCTTCAAGCTTGGCGAACACCTGACCGGCTGGCGCAGCGGCATCGACACGCTCTGGCTGCACGACACGGCGGCTGCCTCCGGTGCCGTGGCGCCGGCCCGCATGTCGCCGGCAACTTCGCTCGAGCTGGCTGTGCTGGGCACCGCGCTGCTGCTGACTCCGAACTCGCGGCCACTGCTCCCGTTCCAGGCGCTGGCCTTGCTCGCGGCGCTGATCGGCTGGCTCGGATTCAGCCGCTACCTCTACGGCGGCGCGCCGCTCTTCGCCTATGCCGACATGGCGGTCCACACCGCACTGCTGTTCCTCGTGCTGAGCGCCGGCGTGCTCTGCGCACGCACCAACGGCGGCCTGCTCGCCTTGCTCCTCAGCCATGGGCTCGGCGGCATCACGTGCCGGCGCCTGCTGCCGGCGGCGCTGCTCGCGCCGCTGGTCATCGGCTGGTTGCGCCTGCAAGGGCAGCGCGCCGGTTGGTACGGCACCGAGGCCGGGCTGTCGTTGTTCGCGCTGTCCAATGTGCTGGTCTTCAGCACGCTGGTGTGGGTCACGGCGGCGTATCTCGACCGCATCGACAGCGAGCGCCAGCGCGCCGAACAAAGGGTGCGGGTGCAACTCGAACGGCTGGACCTGCTGCAACGCATCACCCGCGCGATCGGCCAGCGGCAGGATCAGCGCAGCACCTTCCAGGTCGCGCTGCGCAGCCTCGAAGGCGACCTGCAGGTCGCCTTCGCCTGCGTCTGCCTGCACGATCCAGCGGACGATGTGCTCAGCGTCGCCAGCGTCGGCCCCGCCAGCGAGCCGCTCGCGCTCACGCTGGCAATGTCGGCGCGAAGCACGATCGCGATCGATGCCAACGGCTTGTCGCGCTGCCTGCAAGGGCGCCTGGTCTACGAGCCCGACACCGACTCGCTGGCCTTTGCCTTTCCACAGCGGCTGGCGCGGGGCGGGCTGCATTCGCTGGTGCTCGCGCCATTGCAGGTCGAGAGCCGGGTCTTCGGGATGCTGGTCGTCGCGCGCCGGCAAGCCGACAGCTTCAGCAGCAGCGACTGCGAGTTCCTGCTCCAGCTCAGCGAACACGTCGCCTTGGCAGCGCACCAGGCGCAGCTGCACGATGCGCTGCAGACAGCCTATGACGACTTGCGCCAGACGCAGCAGGCCGTGGCCCAGCAAGACCGCCTGCACGCCCTCGGCCACATGGCGAGCGGCATCGCGCACGACATCAACAACGCGCTCTCGCCGGCCGCGCTCTACACCGAGTCGCTGCTGGAACAAGAGACCACTCTCAGTGTGCAAGCGCGCGGCCAGTTGCAGACCATCGAGCGCGCGATCGGCGACGTCAGCGCGACGGTCGCGCGGATGCGCGAGTTCTACCGCCCGCACGAAGCGCAGCCGGTATTGATGCCGCTGCTGCTGAACCAGCTCGTGCGGCAAGTCGTCGACCTGACCCGCGCGCGCTGGAGCGACATGCCCCAGCAGCGTGGCGTGATGATCGAACTGCGGACCGAACTCGCGCCCCAGTTGCCGCACGTGCCGGGCATCGAGAGCGAGGTCCGCGAGGCGCTCGTCAACCTCGTCTTCAACGCGGTCGACGCGATGCCCGAAGGTGGCCAACTGACGCTGCGCACACGAGTCGGCGATGACACCGGGCCGACGGCCGGTGCGCCGCCGCGCACGGTCTGCGTCGACGTGATCGACAGCGGCATCGGGATGGACGAAGAGACCTCGCGCCGCTGTCTCGAACCCTTCTTCACGACCAAGGGCGAACGCGGCACCGGCCTCGGGCTGGCGATGGTCTACGGCCTCGCCCAGCGGCACGGGGCCGATCTCGACATCGAGAGCTCGCTCGGCCGGGGCACGACGGTCTCGCTACGTTTCCCCGCGGCCCACGCCGCGAGCGACCCGGCGCAGCCCGCGCCCGACCCCGTCGTGCCGCCGCTGCGCATCCTGATCGTCGACGACGATCCGGTGCTGCTGGAATCGCTGCGCGGCGTGCTGCAGGCCGATGGCCATGTCATCGTCGGCGCTTACGGCGGCCGCGAAGGCATCGCCGCATTGCAGCGCAAGCCCGCGTTCGATGTGGTGATCACCGACCTCGGCATGCCGGAGGTCGACGGCCGCCAGGTGGCCGGCGCGGTCAAGCGCGCGTCGCCCTCGACGCCGGTGCTGCGGCTCACCGGCTGGGGCC
>Ga0137403_10004740_pt1 | contig 15951 bp, 15 predicted proteins | sample CZOMad2_1_16fung_FD_122057 | JGI IMG/M metagenome (GOLD analysis project Ga0137403, IMG submission 122057) | Vadose zone soil fungal communities from Angelo Coast Range Reserve, California, USA - CZOMad2_1_16fungal (Hybrid Assembly) | ecosystem: Environmental > Terrestrial > Soil > Vadose zone... | reverse complement strand
GGTCGTGGGCATGTGCGGGCAGGTGCTCGCCCCGGCGCGGCCGGGAGACCATGACTGGTACCTGGAATTTTTCGCGGAGGCGGAGACCATCCCGCTGAGCGCCATGCAGAAAGGGGTACAGTTCACCTGGGAGTCCATCGCCGAGTACCTGGAGGCCCTCAGCCAGCGGCGCGGCGTCAACGTGGGGGCTCTGGTCGGCCACTCGGGGATCCGCCGCTATGTGATGGGGGAGGCCGCCTCACAGCGGGCCGAGGCCACGCCGGAGGAGCTCGAGGCCATGCAGCGTCTGGTCCGAGAAGGGATGCAGGCGGGTGCGCTGGGGTTCAGCACGGCCCCCGCGGGCCGGCGAGACCCCGCCGGGGTCGCCCCAGATGAAGAGCGCTGGGCGCTCGGCAGCGTGCTGGGGGAATTGGGCACAGGCCTCTTCCAGGTGAGTGGCGGCTCTCCCCAGGGCACCTTCGGGTCGCACCGGACGGCCCGGGAGCTCTCGAGCCGGACGGGCCGCCCCGCCATCTACAACTTGGCGTCCCAGGAGCTCGAGCACTCCGACGGGTGGAAGGAACACCTGCACTGGCTCGAGGAGTCCTTCAAGTCGGGGGCCAGGGCGTACGGCTCCTGCGTCTCCGTCACCGCCGGGCCGATCTTCAACCTGCGGCTGGGGCTGAATGTCCCGCAGGATGAGGACCTGGTCAGCCCGCATAGCATGTTCGAGGGGATGCCGACCTGGGACGAGGTCATGGCTCGGCCGTATCAGGAACGCATGCGGGCCTTCCGCGACCCGAAGATCCGCCAGGCGCTGAGCGCCGAGGCGGTGGAGGGCACCGTCGCCCAGGAGCGGCCGGGGAGCGACCGTCGGGGGAGAGCGCGGGGGTTCTTCAACCGGCGCTGGGACCTGGTACAGGTGTTCATGACCCAGCACGAGCGCAACCGGACGCTCGAAGGCAAGAGCGTCGAGCAATTGGCCAAGGAGCAGGGCAAGAGCACGATGGACGCCTTCCTGGACCTGTCCCTGGATGAGGAGCTGCAGACCTACTTCATCTGTGTGGACCGGAATACCGACGTGGAGGCGCAGCGGCAGATCCTCGGCTCGCCGTACACCGTCATTGGCACCACCGATGGCGGCGCGCGCCCGCACACGATGGACCGCTATGAGTACAGCACCCGTCTGCTCGGCTACTGGGTGCGGGAGCAGCAGATCATGTCCCTGGAAGAGGCGGTCTACCGGCTGACGGGCAAGACGGCCCTGATGCACGACCTCCAGGACCGTGGCTTTCTCGCCCCAGGGAAGGCCGCCGACATCACCATCTTCGACCCCGAGACCATTGCCTCCAAGCCGCGCCAGGCGGTGCATGACCTCCCGGACGGTGGTGTGCGCGTGAAGCGGGATGCGATCGGGATCGAGTATGTGATCGTCAATGGTGAGGTGCTGCTGGAACGCGGCGAGCACACCGGTGCCCTCCCCGGCCAGGTCCTCAGGGGCCCCCTGTACCACACCAACCGTTAGGGGAAGAGCGAGTCAACAGGTATCAATGGCCCCCCCATCGCTCGTGGGTCACGTGTCAAGGCAACCCGCCTGACCACTGACCCACGAGCGCCGCCTTACGTACTTGGAGAGTGTTAAAATCTTGGTTCTTCCGCAGTTTTGACGACTCTGAAACTATAGCGCAGCGGCTGGCAAGGGAACCTGTTGTTCAAGAATCTACTCGACGCGCTTACCCTGGGCGGGTTGCTGCCGTCGGTGGTGCCTCTGGGTTCCCGGGTCAGCCTGACTTACAGGCTCGCGGCACCAGTGTTAAAAACGACCTCGGCGCCAGCCGCATGTCCGGAGTTGTACCACATGTTCATGCGTGGTGGTGAGCCATCGGCTCACGGAGCCTGACTTGAAAATGCCCATCATCGTTAGGGTAGAGCGCCCAGGGAGTGTTTCTGCAGTGGTGAACAAGGACGCTTCCACACAGCGGTTCCCAGACGTTTCCGGGGAGATCCCTAAGGAGACCTCGCAGCCAGGACCATCGAGGTCAAGGACGAAAAACATCTACACATGAGGGGGAGGTGTGACATGAGACATCATCGATGCGCGGGAGGCATTCTTGCCGGCCTATGGGCGATGCTGCTAGTTGCCACAGGAGGGACGGCCGTTGTCACGCACGCGCGTGATGCCAAATCTGTGCTCACCGCTGACCAGGCGATGGCGTGTATCAGGACCGCTGTGGCGGCAAGACCGGGCTTGGTCAAAAAAGTCGAAGTCGACGACGAGGACGGGGAACGGCTCTGCGAAGTGAAAATCGTTACCGAAACTGGCCAAAAGTATGAACTCCATGTCGATCTGGACACCAATACGGTAGTCAAGACCGAGGAAGAAGATTGAGGCCGATGCATCATGGCCAGTCGCCTGGACCATGAGGGGTCCACCCGAGAGCGATGCGGGTGGAGAATGCCCGTGGTAGGCCGTCCGCCCCGGGCAGTTCTCCGATCTGACGGTGGGAGCGGACGTCGGGGGCAGGGACATCGGCACAGACTCCGGAGTCTGTGCCGAGGATGTCCCTCGGCGCCTCGGGTCGTCCTTTGTGGTGCGCCGGAGGGCCGATGAGGACTACCTCACGGGTCCTGAGAGGTGAGTATCTCCGGCTGATCCAGACCCAAGGTTTTCTGCTCTCCCTCGGTACTGATCTGGCGCTACTGACGGGGAGTCTGGGCCTCGACTATGCCTCCAACACCTACCCGACGCCAGCCATAGCAGCTTTGTTCGCGATCTCCTCCTCGATCGGTTGCCAGTCGTGAATACTAGCCTTATCCTGAACGAGGGGGTGGTGGCGTTCGCGGTGGCCGTGGCCATGATGGCGGTATAGTTTCCCGTACATCTTCCGTTCCTGCTGAAGAGCGCAGCTCTGTTCGTGACGGTGCGCGCGGTCTTCATCAGCTTGACGCACCTCGCCGTGCCCCCGCCGCGCGTGGCGCCGGACCAGAACGATTTGACCGAGCTACTGGCCTTTTTGAGCTCCGATGGGGATCTCTTCTTCTCCGGGCACACCGGACTCCCTCTGCTGATGGCGTTGATCTTCTGGGATCGGCGAAGCGTGCGGATGGGGTTCGTGGCGGCCACGGCCCTGGAGGGCATCAGCGTGCTCTTGGCGCACATCCACTACTCCATCGACGTCCTTGGCGCGCTCTTCATCACGCCCACCATCCTCAGGCTAGCCGAGCGGTGGTTCCCACGTGACCGGGCTCTCGCCCGGACACATAGATGCCCTTCCCATCCACGATCCAGGGGCACGACCGGCCGTGCCCGGGGGACGGCTGTGCGAAGAAAACAACATTCTGGTGACCCGTTAGGAGTCTCATCAGGCACCCAACGCCATCTCGGGTCTGCACCGGGGCCCATGAGGCGGAGCTCCGATGGAACGTGAGGGGGAAAGAGATCATCACACACAAAGGATTAGTACGACGGCTGAGGGAGATTTCAACTCAGCTTGAGAAGGATGCTTCGTGATTAGGAGCACAATAGTGGTCCTGCCAGAGCAGGAGAGCCCGAGGCTCGCCTCCGATGCTTGACGCGCACGAGCACCCCGTTCTAGTGGTTCTTCAGTCGCGTGGTGCAGAGGGGTGATGTCTGGCCGGTGGCCGGGAGATGACGCAAATAGGTCAAGCCGTCTTCGCTAAGCCCCAACACATAGTGCCGAGTATGCGGGAAGCGCCCTGCCGGGAGGTTGTGCTTGATGGGGGGGAGGCGCTCTCCGAAGGGACCAGTCTGATAACACAAGAAATGCGAGCGTCCCTCGGTTCCCATCACTGGTCGGCATCAAAGCGATGTGGTGGTCGCGATGCTCCAGAGCCGGTGCTCGATGCGCCTGAATAGGTGCCGACGACAGTATGCATGGCCTGATGGCAGCTCAGGTGCGAAGTTTCCTGTGGATTTGCGCGTCCGTTTCAAGGCAGGAGGCCGGCCCGGTGTCTGACTAGGTAGGACATGCAACGGCTGCTGAGGTGGATCTTGAGCTTATGGGAGAGCGTCTTTGCCTTGGGGGTTGGCGCCCGTCCCATACCGAGTTGAACGGGAGCCTTTCATTGGGTGCACCGTCTCTATCATGGGCCGCAGGTGCTGCTTCACGATGGTACCCGGGTGAGCCCCGGTGCCTGTATTCTGGAACTGCATCTCGCCAATACCCGGTTGCCGCACTCGAACGGCGAGCCGGTCGCTGGTCAAGCGTATCTCTGGCAGCTTTCTGGTGAGCTGAAACGAGATCTCAAGGCATTGGCCACGGCTGCGCGGGCGAGACAGCTGCCGGATTTCGTAGCCCTTTACGGCGTGACTTCGATGGGCCCAGGCGCCAGGCATCTCGGATTCGAACTGCTGGCCGCGCCGGATCACTTGGCGACAAGCTTGGTAGCTTGGTGGCAGCGCGTGTTAAAAAGGGTCTTTCATCCCGCGGGGCGTTATCGCCACCGTGAAAAACGCCGTCGGCCACTGATCGCCTGGATGTCTTGGGTGACGTTGCTTGGCGTGTATGGCGATCGGGCGTCTCGGAAGCGTGGGATGCTGTAGAAAAGATCTGGGCCATTCGAAGTAACTGCCCTATCGCGTCGGAGGTATCACGGTGGTTTCCGTGTGGCGCATGCTCCTCCTCACGGTGCTGATCGCCCTCATGCCGCTGGTGCAGGCCTGCGGCAAAGACGAACATAAGGCCAAGTCTAAGGAGCGTGCAGAGGAGCCAGCTGCAGCGTCAGTAGGCGCGGAGCATCAAGGCCAGGAGGGCTCTGTCCTGCGGATCCCGGCGGAACGGGTGACGGCGCTTGGGATTCAGGTCGAGGCCGTCCGGAGAGGAGTCGTGCCGGAGACCATTACCACCACGACCGTCATCGAGCCCAACGCCAACCGGATCGTTCATGTGACGCCGCGGCTCCCAGGGAAGATTATCCAAGTCCTGGCCGATCTGGGGGATGCGGTGAAACAGGTACAGCGGCTGGCGATCCTGGATAGCGTCGAGCTGCGAGAGGCAAGAGCGCAGTACGTGAAGGCCAAGGTAAGCATGGACGCGGCCAGGGTCGAATATGCGCGTCAGCAGAGGCTCTATGAGAAAGGGATTGCCGCCCAGCGAAATCTCCTCGACGCCCAGCGGGAGTATCGGGTGGCCAAGGCCGAGTTCGAGGCCGTCCAGGAGAAGCTCCGCCTTTATGGTCTCTCGCAGCGAGAAATCGAGGCGATCGCTCAAGGGCACGCCGAGACAAACGCATCATTCCCCGTGCTGGCCCCCTTCGCGGGGACCATCGTCGACAAACGCGTGAGCTTGGGGGAGGTCGTCGCGCCGGAGAAGAGTCTCTTTACCATCGCCGACCTCTCCACCGTCTGGATCCTCCTGGACATCTACGAGAAGGATCTCGCTAAGGTCCAGGTCGGCGATGAGGTCAGCCTCTCGGTCGCGGCCTACCCGGATCAACCCTTTGCGGGCAAGATCACCTATATCAGCGATCTCCTCGATGAGAAGACGCGGACGGCGAAAGCGCGGGTCGAAGCCCCGAATCCGGATCGAAAGCTCAAGCCTGGCATGTTCGCCGAGGCCGCAATCCTCAGCCATAGAGGAGCAAAGACGGCTTTCCTCGTGCCGAAGAGTGCCATGGTGTACCTGGAAGAGGGGACAGTCGTGTTCGTTGAGGAACCAGGAGGGTTTGCAGCGAGAGCGGTCACCCTCCCCGCCTCGACGAGGGTGCGATCGCCCTGGAGGTCACGCGTCTCCCCAGCGCAGCGCTCTCGGAGGCGATCCGCAACACCACGGCGATCGAGCAGGTGCTGAAACGGTTTCCCGAGGTCGACACCGTCGTGTCGAAAACGGGCCGGGCCGAGATCGCCACCGATCCGCAAGGGGTCGAGACGAGCGATATTTTAGTGCTGCTGAAGCCGAAGCGCTGTGGACGACGGCCGCGACCAAGGATGAGCTGATCGCCGCGATGGATCAGGCCCTGGAGGCGCAGGTGCCCGGCACGTTTTTCAGCTACTCCCAGCCCATCGAGCTGCGGCTGCAGGAGCTGATCACCGGCGTCCGTTCCGATGTGTCGGCCAACCTCTATGGCGAGGACCTGGCCACGCTACGCGGGAAGGGCAACGAGATCGCGAAGGTGGTCGCAGAAGTCCCTGGAGCCGAGGATGTCAAGGTCGAGCAGGTCGGCGGCCTTCCGATGGTCCGGGTGAAGATTCGACGGGACGCCATCGCCCGCTACGGCATCAACGTCGCTCGGATCCTGGAGACGGTGGAAGCCCTTGGGGGGAAGGAAGTGGGGGAAGTGCTTGAAGGCCAGCGGCGCTTCGCTCTCACCGTCCGCATTGAAGAGGCCGACCGGGACGACATCGAGAAGATCAAGAACCTGAAGGTCGCCGATCCCCAAGGCCGCCTCATTCCCTTGAGTCAGCTGGCCGACATCACGGTTGAGGTGGGGCCGAATCAGATCACCCACGATGATCTCCAGTGCCGGATCGCCGTCGGGGTGAACGTCAGAGGGCGGGACCTGTCCAGTTTCATAGCCGACGCCCAACGGGCCGTCGAGGCGAAGGTGCACGTTCCACCCGGCTATTGGATGATCTGGGGCGGCCAGTTCGAAAACCTGCAGCGGGCCAGCCGTCGCCTGGCCATCGTCGTCCCCCTCGCCCTCTTCCTCATCTTCGTCCTCCTCTATACCACCTTCAACGCCGTGAAGCCGGCGGCCCTCATTTATCTCAACGTGCCATTGGCGGCCACGGGGCGCATCGTAGCCCTCTTTCTGCGGGGCATGCCGTTCAGCATCTCCGCGGGGGTTGGCTTCATCGCCCTCTTCGGTGTGGCGGTCCTGAACGGGGTCGTCCTGGTCACCTATATCAACCAACTGAGAAGCCAGGGCCGATCCCCTGCGGAGGCCGCCTTCGAGGGGGCCTTGATCCGCCTGCGGCCAGTCCTGATGACCGCCAGTGTGGCCAGCTTGGGCTTTCTCCCCATGGCCCTGTCCACCAGTGCGGGGGCCGAAGTGCAGCGGCCGTTGGCGACGGTGGTGATCGGCGGGCTCATCACCTCCACCGTGCTCACGCTGGTGGTGCTCCCTGCGTTATACGCCTGGCTGGGGCGGCGGGCTGAGACGGCCATCAAGGGCGAGGCAAAACCAGACCGAAAGGAGGTATTCCACTGATCGCTGCTGGTACATGCGCGATTTCTCGGTGAACCATCCTCCAGGAGCAGGAGGGTATCGATGCCCCGACGTTGCAAAACACACGCGATCCTTGCAGGGGTCTTCATGGCGCTTTTTCTGGAGGGCTCGGCCTAGACTCAGGAGCGATCGCTCACCCTTGGTGAGGCCCTGCAACTGGCCCTGCAGCGCAACCTCGACCTGGCCGTCGAACGCAAGGAAGCAGCGATCGCGAGGGGGGGGCTGACGAAGGCGAGGATCTATCCCTTCAACCCGGAAACTGACGTGGAGTCTGGAGGCGGGAGGAGTCGAGAGATTCCTGGTGGTGGACTAACGACCATCTATAACGTGAATGTGGGGGTCTCCCAGGTCATGGAGTTGAAGGGCCAGCGCCGGCTCCGGACCCAGCGGGCCACCGCCACCATGGAACAAACCGACTGGGTGATCCGGGATGCGGAGCGGCGGGGCGGGCAGATGTCGCGCGCCTTTATGGCCGTCCTCATGGCTCAGGACCGGATGAAGTTCGTGCGCGAGGCGCTCGTCCTCAACCAACAGCTCTTGGGCGCCGCACGGGAGCGCTTCTAAGCCGGAGACGTCCCGCGGATTGATGTGCTTCGCTTCGGGCCGAAGTCGAGGTCCGTCGGCACGCGGCTCAGTGCGACAGGAGAGGGACCCTAATGGTCGAGGCGATCAGGTTCGACGTTCTCGTCATCCAGGTGTATTGCCTCTGCCTGGAGCCTACTGTCGGAACGACGGGCCCGCGGCCGTGGCCGAATATTGCGGCTGCTGGGCGTGGCACTCGCTCATCAGCTGCTGTTGCGGAAGGTGTGACCGAGCACGCGGGCCAACACCAGAGGCTGATCTGAGGCCGGATGCCCCTTGAGCCGGGTCGCCGCCGGGTCATCATCGGCAGGTCGCTGCTGGTGGCCGTGTTGGCCATTCGTCTCATTATGCGAACCATTGCACGGCACGGCATCCGATACGGAATGGGGAAAGGAGCGGCTGATGTCCAAGTGGATCTCTCGTCATCGGGGGATGCTTGTCAGCCCTCCGCTCGTAGTGGCGCTGGTGACGTTTGCTGACGAAATCGAGGTCGATCGTCTCGTCTGGCCGCTCGGGAGCGCCATTTCTCTGGGAGGAGTGGCGCTGCGTCTCTAGGCCCAACAGCACCTCCACTATCGCCTCAAAATTGCCAAGCACTTGACCACCACGGGACCCTATGCCTTCGTCCGTAATCCTATTTACATCGGCAATACCCTCATCTGCCTGGGTGTGACGGTGGTCTCCGAGCTCATCTGGTTAGTGCCGCTCACGCTCATATGGTGTCTCGGGGTGTACTCATGGGTCATCCGTCATGAAGAAGGCTATCTCCTTAATCGATATGGCCAGGGCTATCGGCGTTTTCTCCCTTACAACACCGCCGGCGCGAACCTCTGGTCGGTCGGCTTCGTGCTGCTGGGCTACAGCCTGAGGGAGAGCTGGCGCCTGGTGGAGCACTGGATGGGCACTGCCAGCGCTATTTTGGGCGGGGTGGTGGTGCTGATCATCGGGCTGGTCTGGCTGGGTCGGTGGCTGGTGCGCCAAGAGGCTGAGCTCAGGCGGTGGTGGGCGGGCGTGCTGGCGCATCCACGCCTGGTGACCCTCCGCCGGCGCTTAGCGCCGCAGCTCGCCTTTGCGCAGGCCCGGCTGACCCCGGGCGGCTATCTGGGGCTCCATCTGACGGTGGGGGCGCTGATCATCGTCGCGGTGCTCTGGCTCTTCGGGGCCATCGCCGAGGACGTGCTGACGGGCGACCCCCTGATCATCATCGATCAGCGTCTGGCCGTCTGGCTGCATGCGCACGCCACGCCACCGCTGACCGCGGCCATGCTGGGCATCAGCGCGCTCGCCTCCCTACCGGTCGTCAGCGCTGTGACCGTCTTGACCGCACTCGTGCTCGCGGTCAAGTGCCGCTGGTATTGGCTCCTCGACCTGCTGCTGGTCGTGTCAGGTGGGACGCTGCTGAATTTGCTCGTGAAAGATGTGTTTAATCGCGGGCGCCCGATCTTTGAGGATGCGCTCGTGCGGCTCGCCACCTACAGCTTTCCGAGCGGCCATACCGCCGCCGCCACGTTGCTCTATGGCATGCTCACGGTATTCGCTCTCCACGTCGCGCAGAGCTGGCGCGGGCGGGTCGCCATGGTCTTAGCCATCGTGCTGCTGGTCGTGCTGGTGGGCTTCAGCAGTCTGTACCTGGGGGTCCACTACCTCAGCGATGTGCTGGCGGCGGTGGCTGAGGGGGTCGCCTGGCTGGCGCTGTGCTATACGGCCGTGGAGACGCTGCGGCGCGGCCGCGAACGGCTGGCCGGCTAACACATGACCGACAATCATGCGACGAGAGATGTGGAGTGAGATGACACTCAGTCGCCACACCTGATCCTTGAGTCCTGCGAGGTCGATGGATATGGACAAACCGTACTATGCACTGACCGTTGATCAAGTGCTTCAACGATGCTCTTCAGGTCTCCGTGGTCTGTCATCATCGGAAGCGAAGCGCCGACTTGAGACATTCGGACCCAATGTGATCGGCAAGGCGGCGCAAGAACCCCTTTGGGAGGAGATCCTTGAAATTCTTGCCGAACCCATGGTGCTGCTCTTAATCGGCGCCATGATCATCTTTTTTCTGTTAGGGGAGCGACGAGATGCGATCGCGATGCTGCTGGCGATTGTGCCCATTGTGGGAATTGAGTTCATTCAGGAGTATCGTACGGCGCGAGCCATCCGTGCGCTCAGCAGACTCGTTGAGCCCAGAGCACGTGTGCTGCGGGATGGCACCGAAGACACGCTTGCTTCACGTGACGTCGTGCCAGGGGATATCCTCCTCTTGCGGGCGGGGGATCTCGTCACGGCTGACGCGCGGCTCATCGAGACGAATTATCTGGCCGTCGATGAGTCCTTGCTGACGGGCGAGTCGACACCCATCGACAAACATGCCCAGGTTCTGCCTGACGGGACGGCAATTCCCGAGCGACTGAACATGGCCTTTGCGGGCACGAAGATCGTCGAGGGAGCCGCCAAGGCGATCGTCGTCGCCACGGGCCAGCAGACCGAATACGGCACCATCGGCCAGCTCACGCTGGCCGTGAAAGCAGAGAAGACCCCGTTAGAACGGAAGGCGCGACAGCTCACCCGATGGCTCGCGCTTTTCGGCGGTGAGGTCACGATCGCGGTGGTCTGCATCGGCATCCTCCAGGGTGCTGGCCTGTTGCCGGCCATTCTGCGGGGGCTGGCCGTCGCGATGGCGGCCATTCCGGAGGAACTGCCGGTCATTTTCACAGTGTTCCTGGCACTCGGGGTCTGGCACATGGCCCGACAGCAGGCCTTACTGCGCAAAATCCATGCGGTCGAGGCCTTGGGCTCGGTCACGACGATTTGCGTCGATAAAACGGGCACGTTGACCCAGGGAGAGCTGACCATCGCGAAGATGTGCTGTGACGGCCAGGTCGTCACGCCCTCCGATCGTACCCTGACACGCTGCCAACCATTCTTCGCGCTCCCCTGGCTCCTCAGGGCCGATCCATACCGAGACCCGTTCGAACAGGGGATCGAAGCCTTCCTCGCAGCCCATCCAGAGATCGCTCATCCCACTGCAGGCTGGCAGGTTGTGCAAGAGTACCCCTTTGATCCGCGCCGCAAGCGCCGCTCCACGCTCCTCTCGGATGCCGAGGGTCGATGGCTGCTCTTGACCCGCGGGGCGCCGGAATATGTGCTGGAGATCTGTCGCGCCGCTCCACAAGAACGGGAGTGGATTCTGCGGGCGAATACCCAGGTGGCGCAGGAAGGCCTGCGGGTGTTGGCATATGCCCACCGTGTTCTCAGCGATGTGCCGAGCAGCCGAGACGACATCGAAATGCAGCTCGTCTTCGACGGTCTGATTGGTTTTGACGATGCCATTCGAGAGGCCGTGCCCGCGGCGATCCGACAGGCCAACGATGCGGGCGTCCGGGTCGTGATGATCACCGGGGACCAAGAAGCCACGGCCCTGGTGGTGGCCGGGACGCTTGGGCTCGATCACCACGCAGGTGTGATGACGGGACAGGAACTGGAACGCCTCTCCGATGAGGCACTCAGGGGACGGCTGGGAGAGACCAGCATTTTTACGAGAGTGCTGCCAGCGCAGAAGTTGCGCATCGTGCAAGCGCTCAAAGCGCGCGGGGAAATTGTCGCAATGACGGGCGATGGGATCAACGATGCGCCCGCGCTCAGGGCCGCTGACATCGGCATTGCGATGGGCCAGCGTGGGACAGAGATCGCCCGTGAGGCCGCGACGATGGTGCTCTTAGATGACAATTTCGCCACGATCATCACGGCGATCCGCGAGGGCCGAAGAATCTATGCGAATATCCAAAAAGCGATCACCTATTTCACGTCGGCAAAAATCGCCCTGCTCGGATTTGTGTTGCTGAACGGATTTCTCACGCTCCCATTGGCCTTGTTGCCGCTCCATATCGTCTGGATGGAACTGATCATTGATCCCACCTCGTCCCTGGTCTATCAGGCCGAACCGGCAGCCCCCGATCTGCTCACGCGCAAACCCCGCTCTCCCAAGGAGCCGCTGCTCTCGAAACGACTCCTGGCGAAACTCGTGAGTCAGGGGCTGACCATGCTGGCGGGAACATTTGTGACGTACTGGTGGGCCCTGCACGCCGGGATGGGCGAGCTCAAAGCCCGCACCCTGGTGTTTAGCGTGTTAGTCCTCAGTCAATTGTTCCTCGTGCTCGTCAACCGATCCGAGAGACTTCCCCTCTGGAGATTATCCCTGACGTCGAATCCGTTCCTCCTCGGCATCATCCTCTTCATCATGCTCACGCAAGGTGTGATCGTCTATTGGCCACCGATCCAACGGGTATTCAGGACCACCGCATTAATGCCCCGAGAATGGCTACTGGTGTTGGGGATTGCCGCAGCAAGCACACTGTGGTTTGAACTGTTCAAATGGATCGTGATAACAAGACATGGACATCGGCCAGCGGACTCTCAGCCTGAGGCGGCATAAGAAGACGGCTGTGCTGCTGTGCTCATCGGATCAACGCCGGCCTTCACCCGCTTGATCGCCTCGCTCCAGATCGTGCGCCATGTGCCGCGCGTGTCGGCCCACATCGTTCAGCGACCGCGCTCAAGACCGAGCCAATCATGCCGGCGATGACCACACCATCGAACGGGAGCGTGCCCTGGGTGGTCGTGAATCCTGCCAACGGCACCATCAGTCCGGATGGGAGAGGCGGGAACACCTTCTCCAAGAACATCCGTCAGATGATTCCCAGATACCCCAGGGCGTTCATCGTGTGCGTGATGCACCAAGCATCGGGCCGCATCCCTGTCGACAGTCCCCCCACTGATCCTCAGGGAACGAGAGAGAAGCCCAGGAGGACGACGTGGGCATTGACGCCCGGGTTGTGCTCAGTGGTGTTGGCATCCGAGATGTGGTGGATCCGGTATCCGAGATGGAGATGCACGTGTTTGCTGACCAGATAGCGAAGGCCAGCCCCAATCTGCAAGGTGAAATTGAACTGCGACGCACGGAACTGGGAGGCCTGGTCCTGCGATTGTGGGGTCGAGAGCAGGAACCCTGCTCCCCCCTCGAGAAACGGCACCAGCCGGGTCCCGGTGGTCAGATCATACCTGAGGAGCCCCGTGAGGCCACCGGCATAGATCGTCTGCGACTCAAACGGCAGGAGCATAGGCACGGCCTCGGCAATAACTTCAGCACTTCCCCGCAACGAAAAAGGCCCCTGGATCTCGGCGAAGACATACCCGAACCTGGGCATGAGGGAGAAGAAGTCGATATTGGGCTTGGATGCGCCTACCGCAGTCGAGCGGCCGTATCCTGTCATGATGCCCCACTCGTGCATCCCCTTGCGCAGGGGCTTGTCAAAAGAGCCCGCCTCCGCGAACTCTCGGAACGGGGCCAGCGTCGGCAGCCGGTAGTTGAAGGCGAGCTCAGCGATCCGGCTCTGATGCATGGCGAATAACCAAGAGCCCGGCACGATGAGGGCTTCCGCGCGTCCCCTCGTCGCCTCGGCAAACGCCCGATCGAGCTCGTCTGGCCCTCGCACCTCCAACGCCTGGAGACGGAGCCCCGCCAATCGGGCGCCGAGCTCCAGTCCCCTCCGCCGCAAGGCACCACTGTGCGGATCCCAGAGAACAGCCGCACGGGAGAGGCCTGGCACGATCTCCTCCAGCAATACCCGCCCCGTCTTGCGCACCTCCTCCCCACCGCTCGCGATGCCCGTCAGATTCGGGCCCGGCCGCGTGAGGCTGGCAAAGAGCCCTGTGGGCACTCCGATGCCGACGATGGGAATGGTGGTGGTCGCCTGTGTGGCTGCCCGGATCATCGAGGGGCTCCCGGCCACGAGCACATCCACCGGGAGCCGCACCAGCTCCGCCGCCAGGCTGGGGAGGCGCTCGTACCGCCCCTCCGCAAAGCGGTACTCCAGGACGAGGGTATGGCTTTCCCGATAGCCGCGTTCGCGCAGCACCTGCTGGAAGGCCTGCAGCGCCGGGGAGGCGACCGCGGCGGAGGCGGGCATGAGCACCCCCACCCGCGAGACGCGTCCCACCGGCGGTGCTGTGGCGGGGAGCGAGGCACAGCCGAGGTCATCAGCCCTGCCGCCACAGCAGCGATGCTCCCGAGAGGGCCCCTGTCGCGGCGGTCTCATCCTCCGACAGTGGGGGCGTTCCGTCTCCGTGTGCCCGGCGGGCGACCGTACCGCCTCACACCTGCGAAAGGCCCGTGCCGTTCAGAAACAGTGCGAGCCGCATAGCGGCATTGCGAGGGAGCCGGTGGGCCATCAGCAGCCGCTCCCTCATTGGCATGAGATGCCGTGATCTCCCTAGTAAAACAGCTTCACCACTTGCAAAATCATCTGACACGAGCTTGCCAAAAATGGAGTTTCCGCAGCAGACCGTCCTAAAAAGCCATGACCAGACGGTTAAAAGGCATCAACAATCGTGGCGCTAGCACATACACCACTGCCGTAGAACATACGGCCACAAGCAGAGAACCATAGATATCCAGGGGGAAGTGTAGTCCGCAGTAAACTCGTGCAAATCCACCGATGCAAGATAGAGCTACGAAAGTCGCGCCCGAGCTCCGCAATTCGTGGCAGGTCAAGAGCATAAACGCCACTGAGCACATCAACGTCCCATGGTCAGAGGGAAACGATGTCTCAGAGGCATGCGGTATCAGCAAGGTGCCGGCGTGCATCATAAACGGCCTGGGATGGAAATACACCAGGGTGATAAGCAAGTTTGCGGCGAGGCCGATGATGGCAGCGTATCCGGCAAATAACACCCCTTCCCGCCATCGGCTTTTAAACAGCCAAAGATACGCCAAAATTAAGATAAAAACGTAAGGAAAATACTCGGCAATCAACATCGCCCCAACGTCGATCACATGATTTTTCCCAGCAAAACCATTGAAAATTTCAAACAGTGCCATGTCCATAGATTATACATCCATCTTTATCTCTGAATGGCATACTTGTTCTTGACTATCGAAAACGTATCGATCGTTTCGCCGTTGATGGTCTTGAAGTACGCCTCCGCCTTGTTCGGGTCTCCACCGGCGTTAAATGTGATAAACAGCGCGCCGTAGGTGTATCCCTTCACGACTCTTGATCCTTTCGCACAACTCTTCGCCATCGTCGTACCCGCTTTGAGATAGTAGTTGCTCGTGTACACCGTTGCCCACCACGTGTCGTCGTGATGCGTAGCACAGTGATACTCCCGCAAGCTATGGCCCCCAAGACCCGACACGAAGACGAACGCCCGCCCGGGGCCGATTTCCAGACGATCGGGGGTGCCCGTTGCGCCATGCCCTGCCGCGCGGTTGCCCAGATCCGTGAGCGTCAAGGTCCGGGCGTACGCGTGCTCGTGCCCCGTCGCGATGATGGCTCCGGCATCTTGGCACGCCCGGTAGGTCGCCCAATCCATTTCATCCCGTTTGCCGCCGGTCTGCATGTCACGCATATTCTTGTGCCACATGCAGACACGCCAAGCGTCGTCAGCGCTCGCGAACTGCGTCCGGACAATGGTGGCGTTTCCTCGCTCGCCGAGGATGGCCCACTGGACACCGCCGAAGCGGAGTCCATACTCATCACCCGAGATGAGCGTACGGTGCAAACCCATGCGCTCCAGCCGCTGTTGAAAGAACGGCTGATACTGGGACCAGTCATCGTGATTCCCGTCGGCACCCAGCACGGGGAAACGCTCACCGAGCATGCGATTGATGTTGTCGAAGTACACCCTGACGGCATCGGTCTTTTTTTGATAACTGAAATCGCCCGCGATCGCGAGCAGTTGTGCCGCTTCGGATCTCACAAGATCGAGGACCTTCTCAAAACCGGAGTCGAGCTCAGGTGTGTCATGCGGGTCATAGCCGGTATCCCCGATGAAGGCCACTTTGAATGGCTGCGCACCAGGGTTTCCGGGTAGCTGGGCCCATGCGACCACAAGGAGCATGACCATGGTCAATAGCAGCCTTAGCCTGGCGTTGTACATAGCCGTCTCCTCAACTGAAGCATTGACTGCGAGAAGAGCCGCTGGCCTATGACCTAACCGAAGCAAGAGCCCTCCAGTGCGAGGGGGATTGCCGTGACGCGACTGTCCGTGCATTGTCGACCGATAGCGGCCTCGACATGGTGTGGTAGAGTACCGCCCCCATCCTTTTTCGGGACAGTTCCCACGGAGCCCTCCATAGCCATATACCGCCCAGAGCATCGAGGAGACGTGAGCCCGCCTCCCTGATGTCTCCTGCGTCCGTGA
>Ga0137403_10004739_pt1 | contig 15952 bp, 15 predicted proteins | sample CZOMad2_1_16fung_FD_122057 | JGI IMG/M metagenome (GOLD analysis project Ga0137403, IMG submission 122057) | Vadose zone soil fungal communities from Angelo Coast Range Reserve, California, USA - CZOMad2_1_16fungal (Hybrid Assembly) | ecosystem: Environmental > Terrestrial > Soil > Vadose zone... | reverse complement strand
AATCGACGCCTACCGCCGCGTAGCCGAGTTCCTAAAAGCCACGGTGCCGCCGCAGGATTGTAGTTGCTCTGTGGAACCGTAAGGCTCGTGTTTCACGTTTCTACCCCGCCACTGTTTTCTTTTCAGGGGAAGCCGTAATCGCTTGTTGCTTCTCGAGTTTCTTGCAGGTTTTGTTTTAGTGATTGCATAGTATGTGGCGCGGCCAGAACTCGTGAGGCATCTATCTAGGCGCGGCCTTCACCCTGCACGGGCGTAATTTCATAACGAAGATGTCCGAAGCTCACTTTGTGGTTTAGGATCGTGCAAAGCACGTGGACCGTATCTTCCTCCACAGGCTTGGTATTGTTCCAGGATACGCGGAAGGGGACGTGAACCAGTTGTCCGGTGGTGAATGAAATGGTCATAGAGTTAGATTCCAATGAGAAACAAAACTAATCATCACCGCCTTCCATCTGCGTCTTCTCGATCAAATTGAGAGAGAAGGTGATGACGAACAATAAAAGCTCGCCAACGATCTGCCTGGACACCGTGATGAAATCTGAGCGTATCTAAGTAGGAGCCCTCCCCAGTGGGGTCAACATCTCTGCATTCCGCCAACTCCCGGATGCGGCCCTTTATCTCTTCCAACGAAAGCTTAGCTATTTCCGTGCGATTCGGCGCATCGTTCGCGATTCGATCTCCTTCCGCCTTGTCGTAGTCAGTTTCTGCTTGAGCATTTCCCCAAACCGCTACATCCGCCCGGCACACGTCAATGGTAGGAGCATGCTCCTGTGCTACTGTTGAGGAAGCTAAAATCGATACGAGAGCACAACTTTTCGCGATTAGAAGTAGCTTCAAGACTGCACCCCCATTCACTGGGCTTCAGCGCTTTCGCTTCGCCGCGACCTTTGCATTTTCAACTGCTTCTATAGCACCTTGAACGCAGTTCCCGCGCTTGCTATTCCAATACCGCGCTTAGTTTAGATCGGGATCATCGAGGCTACGAGACTACGAAAGTGGTCTAAACTTTCGACTGTCGGTCGGGCACTTCGCCCTCGGCGGCGGAAGCTGCAAAGCTAACTGGTACTGTCTGAATTTCGTGTTGCCGCTTTACCTGCCTCGTTTCAGGGATGCCTCTACCAACCCCGTCAAGCGGTCAATCTTTGCCGTGATTTCGTCATACCAGTCGAGAGGTGCAGGCCTGTAATAGGTCTTTTCAACTTCCCCTTTCTTGCGTTCCGCTCCCTCCCAGGTCCTCTCTTTTGCACTGATCCTGATCTGTTTGCCGTTGTCAGACCAGCGCAGATGCTTCCAGCACTCGCAACCCTTATAAAATGCGCCCTTTGTTTTGTTCGGACAGTCAGCAGAGTGAATAACAAAGATTGTGATCTCGGGAATCCCGTGAATTTTCATTCGGGGTTTCATAACCACAGGGATGGTATCAAGCGCCAATGAAACAACAGGAAGAACCCAAACGATGGCTGGCGATGTTTTTCGATGACCACCCGAGATGTTTGAATGACTGGGATGTTCTGGTATACGTGCATCGGAGAACCTGGGGACCGAAGGGACGTTTCCCCATATTTCCTATGCCTTGACTCGTGGTATATACTATTTATATATACCAAGCAGGGGAGAAGCCTTATGGCCAAACCAGGCATCGCCAAACTCTTCCAAAACGGCCGCAGCCAGGCCGTCCGCCTGCCGCGCGAGTTTCGTTTTGAAGGAGACAGCGTCCGCATCCGCCGCGTAGCTGAGGGCGTGCTCCTGGAGCCAGTCGGAACGGACGTTGCCCGGTGGTTCGAGGATCTTGATGAATTCGGCCCCACGCCGTTCCTCGCTAAGGGCCGCAAGCAACCCACTACGCCAAAGCGCAAGATATTCTCGTGAGCGGGCAACCGTGAACTACCTGCTCGACACCAACGCCTGCATCGCCCTCATCAACGGCGAGCCCGAGCGAGTCCGCAAACGCTTCGAACAAGCCACCGCCGCAGGCGCTCAGGTCTTCGTGTCTTCAGTCGTGACGTTCGAACTCTGGTACGGAGTGGCCAAGAGCACGCGCGAGGACTTCAACACCCGCCGTCTGCGAACGTTCCTCGCCGGTCCTCTCTCCGTACTCCCGCTCGAAGAGGCGGACGCCCGTGCCGCAGGCTCGCTCCGAGCGGTACTGGAGATTTCCGGGAAGCCCATAGGTGCTTATGACGTTCTCATTGCCGGGCAAGCTATTCATCGCCAATTAACGCTCGTAACCGCGAACGTGGCTGAGTTTTCCCGAGTTAAGGGGTTGGTTTGGCAAGACTGGGCTAAACCTTAACGGAAAGCCGTCACCACGGAGACCCCGAGCTATGGAGAACAATTCAAGTATTCCTCAGCGTCTCTGTGTCTCCGTGGTGGATTTGGTCTGGCCTAAAACAAGACCACGCGGGCGAGGGCGCCCCGCGACCACACGAACCTTGCCCAGCCTCCGAATTACAGGCGCTGCACGGCTCTTACCAGCCCAGGAATCGTGAACTTCTTCGCCTCCGCGTGCACGGGCAATCCCAGTTCCCGCAAAGTAGCCGACGTAATGGAACCGATCGACGCCAGCCGAAGCCCCTTGTTCACCGCAGCCTGAGCCGCGTGCGCACCGACGAGGGCGACGAAGTTGCGGGCCATGGACGAACTGGTAAACGTGGCGATAGTCGGGCAACGCTTGGGATCACGCAAAGCCTTCCGCAGCCGGTCGCGGGAGGACTTAGGCACCACGGTTTCGTAAGCCTCGACCACGTCGACCGTCGAGCCAGCCTTGCGCAGCTCGCGAGGAATCACATCGCGAGCGACGCGAGCCCGGGCCAGCAGGACTCGCTTCCCCGCTACCCGTTTGTGGAGACTCTTTACGACAGACTCGGCAACATACTGTTTCGGAACAATATGCACCTTCAGACCCTGGGCTTCAATCGCCTTCTTCGTGGCCGGACCAATAGCAGCAATCTTCAGGTGCTTCAGCCGGGAGGCGGACAGACGCAGCTTTTTCATCCGCTCCCACACGGCCTCAACCCCGTTGACGCTGGTAAGGATGAGCCAGTCGTAATTCTGAATATTGACCAGCGCCTCATCGAGCGGACGATACGACCGTGGCTTGCTGATCTCGATAAACGGGATCTGCAGGACTTGCGCGCCGAGCGCCTTCACCTGCTCGGACAGGGCGTTGGCCTGATGTTTGGCGCGGCCTATCAGTATTCGTTGACCTATCAGCGGTAAATGTTTGTTTTTACTTGTCTTACGCGGCGTCATTTCGAGCTAATTCCTGAGCTATACACGGCCTCCAGAATCGCGCTACCGCCCCGCTTCAGTAATTCCTTTCCAACGGACTCGCCAAGCCTTTGCGGATCGCTTCCCGTCTGCGTCTCGCGTAGAACCTTGGTTCCATCGGGATGAGCCACTACCGCCCGCAGACGCAATCCACCCTCGTCAACCTCGGCAAACGCCCCAATTGGAACCTGACACCCACCGCCCATCGCGTTAAGGAGCGCTCGCTCGCAGGTAGTCGTAATGCGGGCCGCAGGATCATCCAAAAAGGCAAGTTGCTGCCCTGTAGCCGCGTCTCCCTGACGTATCTCAATGCCAAGAGCCCCCTGGCCCGCCGCAGGGCACATAGCCTCAGCAGGAATGATCTGCCGCACAAGCTGAGTCAGGCCAAGCCGATTCACCCCAGCCGCAGCCAAGATGATGGCGGCATACTCTCCCGCCTCCAGCTTGCGCAGCCGCGTGTCGACGTTGCCGCGCAAAGGGTGGATGTCGAGATCAGGCCGCAAGGCCATAAGCTGCGCCTGCCGGCGAAGACTGCTGGTACCCACCCGTGCTCCTGGTGGCAAGGCCTCGATACTGGCGAAACCAGCAGAAAGAAAAGCATCCAGAGGATTTTCGCGCTCGGGAATAGCGGCAATTTCGAAACCGGGCGGGAGCTCAGTCGGTAAGTCCTTCAACGAATGCACAGCCAGATCAACCTCGCCCTCAGCCAAGGCCTCTTCGATCTCCTTGGTAAACATCCCCTTCGTACCGACCTTCGCCAAGGCCACATCGGTGATCTTGTCGCCGGTGGTTTGAATGATCTGGATCTCGACCGTATTCCCCTGCGCCCGCAGCAGCGCAGCGATGTGGTTGGACTGCCATAGAGCGAGTTTCGAGCCGCGAGAACCAATACGAAGATGCGGCATTTAGCTGGCGTCTCCCGACCCAGAACCAGAACCGGAACCCGGCGGTTTGCCGTTAGTATCGTCGAGCTTAAACATTCGGCGAACCAGATCCGAGACTGTCGTCGATTGCGGATCGCGGGCGGCGGTCTTCAGCGTGCTGATCGGCATATGGAGAATTTTCTTGACTATGCCCTGGGTCAGAGCATCCAGCACCTGTTCCTGTTCCGGCGAGAGCTCGCCCAATCGTCCGCGGAAGCGATCGGTTTCCGCCTGTCGAATCGTTTCGAACTGATCCTGCAGGCTGACGATCATCGGTACAACATCGCGCGTCCGCTGCCGCTGCAGGTAAGCCTCGACTTCGAAATCGACAATGCGCTCGGCGCGCTCCGCCTCTTTTCCGCGATCAGCCAAGTGCGCAGAAACGGCCTGCTGAAGATCGTCAATGTCGTAAACGAAAATGCCCTCGAGATCGTTGAGCTCGGGATCGACGTCGCGGGGCACCGCAATATCGATAAAGAACATGGGCTTGTTCTTGCGGCGGGCCAGGAACTTCTCGCCGTGTTCCCGTCGGAAAATCGCATGCGGCGCGCCGGTGGAGCTGATAACAATGTCAGCCCGATCGACGTTCGCATAGAGATCATCAAAGCGAATCGCCGTACCGTGAAACTTATGCGCAATCTCAACCGCCCGATCGTACGTACGGTTCGAAACCAGAATCGAACTCGCACCCTGCGAAACCAAATGCCGCGCGGCAAGTTCAATCATCTTGCCCGCGCCAATCAAATAAACGCTCTTCCCCTGTAGCGACCCAAAAATCTTCTTCGCAAGTTCGACGGCGACGGAAGCGATCGAAACCGACGAACTGCCGACAGCCGTTTCAGTCCGTACTTTCTTCGCCACCGCAAAGGCCCGCGAAATCAGCGGATCCAGATTGCTCTGCACCGAGCCCACGCCCCGCGCAATGGTGTAAGCCTCTTTCACCTGACCAAGAATTTGCGGCTCACCGACAACCATCGAATCCAGACTCGAAGCCACCCGAAAGAGATGCCGAATCGCCTCCCTCTCGCGAAACTCGTAAAGGTGTGGCTCAAAGTCCTGTGGATTCACGCGAAAGTATTCGTGGAGAAAACCGCGCAGATCGACCGCTTCCCCCGGGGCGGACGTTAACAACTCCACCCGGTTACAGGTCGAAATAATCAGCCCTTCCTGAATGCCGGGATGCTGCGCCAAAAGCTGGTGCGCTTCCGGCAGGCGAGATTCGGGGATCGCAAGCCGCTCCCGAACCTCAACGGGCGCGGTCTTATGGTTGATCCCGATGAGTTGCAGCATCATGATTGTACGAACCCGTGAACCGCGCTGAAATAGTTGGCCACCCACGCCACAATCGCCACCACAAACGCCGCCGCTGCCAAGAACGCTGCGCGGCGCCCGCGCCAACCCGAATTCCAGCGCGTGTACACCAAAATCAGATAAACCAGCCACATCAGCACCGACAAAACAACTTTCGAGTCCTTGAAATACGTCGGACCAAAGCTAGCCTGCGCGATCACGGAACCCGCCACGAGGCCCAGGGTCATGAAAGGAAAGCCGAGCAGCAGCGAACGATAGCCCAGTTCGTCGATCACGCCCAGCGAGGGGAGGTTGGTCAGGATGCCGGCGCCGTTCTTGGCCTTAAGATTCCTCTCCTGGAGGAGGTAGAGAATGCTGGCGCCGAAGCTAAGAAACAGTGCCGCGTACCCGATGAAAATGAACCCAATGTGGATGCCCAGCCAACTGCGTCGCACACCCTCGGAAGTGACGAACGACTGCTGCCCACTAGATGCGACGAACGTCAACAAGAACACAATCGGGAAAGCGACAATCCCGGGGGACAAGGTCCGGTAAAACCCGTAGGCGATCATGAACACGCCCATGATGACCAGCGCCAGAAGCGACTCCGAGTTGTGAATCGAGGCGGTCAAAAGTTGCCGGCTCAGCAGGCCTTCTTCGGCCAGCGCCACAAACTGGAAGACCATGCCCAGGCTCATGCTGGGTAAGGCAATTTTGCGCAGAAATTCGTGCCCCCGCACCACCGCGACCAGCGCGTAGAGCAGACCGACGGCGTAGAAAATGACCGCGACGCGCAACCAGAGAACTGGCATATCTCATTATCAGTTACGGACACCCGGCGTGCCAGTAGACAGGCCGTTACCTCCGATTATATGGGGCAAGAGCTGACCTGTGCCCCACCCACAAGTGCCAGTAAATCATGGGTTTTGGCAGGCTATGTTCTCAGTCGGGATTAGCTTCGCGGAGCTGCTTCGAGGCCGTCTCCGAGCTAACCGGCGAAAAATACACTTCCTTGAAGGTATACGACTTCGCCGTCGCCTTAATCACAGGCAGTATCTCGATATGCCAATGGTAGTCATCATCCAGCGTTTTCCAATACCCCAGCGTTCCTGAGCTGTGCAAAGTGTTCGGGGCGGTGTGCAGCACAAGGTGAAACTGCTCAGTAATGGTGCGAATGCGCCGAAGGGTCCGCCTAAGGAGACCGGCCAAGTCCATTAGCCCAGCATTCCGCGCCAATGCAGCCCGTTCGAACGCGGCATCATGCGCCCGGGGAACGATCCATGTCTCGTAAGGCACACGAGGAGCATAGGGGCAGAGAGCGACGAAATCTCCGCGCACTTCAACAATGCGCTGGTTTTGGCGCAATTCTTGGGCAAGGATGTCACAAAAAACGCACCGCTCCTTCGTCGCAAAGTAGTCGCGGCCGGCACGAAGTTCATACAGCACGCGCCGAGGAACGAATGTTGTAGCCGTGAGCTGAGAGTGCGGGTGCTCAAATTCCTGAGCTGCACCCGCGCCGTAGTTCTTAAACATGCTGATGTACTTAAAGCGCTGATCGCGTTTCAAATCCTGCATGCGTTGTGCGGCCAGGATCAGGAAACGTTCGATTTCAGCATCTTTCGCGTTCCAGATATGGCCGTCATGGCGCGGGTTCTCGACCAAAACTTCGTGTGCTCCGGTCGGCGACATGCGGTCGTAGAGGCCATCGCCGCGTCGCGATGGCTCACCTTCAATACGATAGAGGGGGTGAGGATGCACAAAAGCCCGCGCGGAGAAAGGCGCGCCATCGAATCCGGGAAGCGAGGAGACGATCTGCGTCGTAGCCGGTGCGTCAATGCAGAAGCGGCAGAAAGGCTCAGGGCGCGGGCCAAGGGCAGGAACATCATCGCCGGTGATCACCCACGAGCGCGTAAGAGGGTCTTTGCGTAATTCCATGACTGCTTAGGAAAGCATCTTAGGGGCAAGGAGTCAACCCGCGCGGCTGATATAATCCGCCCACACGAAGCCTGATGCACCAAGCCTGATGAATGAGCAATCCACGCCGCTGATGCGGCAGTACGCTGCCGTCAAGAAAGAGCACCCCAACGCTCTCGTTTTCTTCCGTCTTGGCGACTTCTACGAGATGTTCTTCGAAGACGCCATCGTTGGCGCGCGTGAATTGCAAATCACGCTGACTTCCCGAAATAAAGAAAAAGGGCAGAAGATCCCCATGTGCGGCATCCCCTACCACGCTGCCGAAGGCTACATTGCCAAGCTCATTCGCAAAGGCTTCAAAGTAGCGCTGTGCGAGCAAATGGAGGATCCCAAACAGACGAAAACGCTTGTCCGCCGCGAAGTGACACGAGTCATTACACCGGGGACAGCAGCCGAGATGGCGGCGCCGGCCGAGGAAAGCAATTTCCTCGCGGCCGTGACGGAGAGCGGCGGAGCGGTGGGATTCGCCGCGCTGGAGCTTTCGACGGGAGAGTTTCGTGCAACCGAGTTTCGCGGCGAAGACGCGGCGCGCCGCGTGATGGAAGAAATGCAGCAATTACGTCCAAAAGAAGTTCTGTTCGCGAGTTCCATGCCCCTGTTTGCCGCAGCGGGGAGCGCGTCCCTGCTCAACCCAAGGGCTGTAGCTGGAGAGATGAACGCAGTGGAGTGGGAGCGGCCCGCATGGGCCGAAACTCCGCTGGACGATTGGATCTTCGCGCAGGACCATGCCGTTCCGCTGCTGGAGAACCACTTTGGCGTGCTTTCCTTAGAAGGATTTGGCCTAGCCTGTAGGCCCGCAGCCGCGGCGGCGGCCGGGGCGATCTTGCACTACGTCCGCAACACCCAGCGAGGCACGCTCCGCCACGTCGACCGCATCGGTTTCTTCGAGCGCCAAGACTGTCTGGTGCTCGACGCAGTGACGGTTCGCAATCTGGAATTGGTCGAGCCGCTATTCAGCGGAGAGGACGGCGGAATCACCCTCTTCCGCTCGCTGGATACTACCTCTACCCCGATGGGCAAGCGCCTGCTCCGTGCATGGATGCTGCGCCCCGCGCTCGACGCCGGCGAGATTCAATCGCGCCTCGACGCCGTGGAAGCCTGGACACGAGATACAGTCGCGCGCGAGGACTTACGTCGTCCATTGCAGGAGGTGCTCGATCTGGAGCGGCTGCTAAGCCGCGTAACACTGGAAACGGCAAATCCTAGAGACCTGCTCAGCATGGCCGCTTCCCTGTCGCAACTGCCCATTGTGCGAGTTGCGCTGGCAAACTTGGCTGCGCAGCGAATTCAGTCCCTGCATACGGCCATCGACGAGTTAAGCGACCTGCGCACCAGAATTGAACAAACGCTTGCCGACGAGCCCCCTCTGATCCTAGCCGACGGCAACGTCATCCGCCAAGGCGTCGACGCACAACTCGACGAACTCCGCGACCTCCGCCACAACAGCCGCCAATACATCGCTCAGATTGAACAGCGCGAACGCGAACGCACTAAAATCGGATCACTTAAGGTCAAATTCAATTCCGTCTTCGGCTATTACCTGGAAGTGTCGAAGCCCAACCTGCATCTCGTTCCCACCGATTACGAGCGTAAGCAAACACTGGTCAATGCCGAGCGCTTCACCACTCCGGAATTGAAGGAATACGAGTCCAAGGTCCTCGATGCGCAAGAACGCATCCTAGAAATCGAGCGCCGCCTGTTTCAGGAACTGCGCACCGCAATCGCAGCCGAAGCAAAACGCATCCGCCAGACGACCCGCGCTCTCGCCGAAACAGACGTCTTGTCATCCTTCGCGCACGTCGCCGCAATGCGCGGCTATACTCGCCCGCAGTTCGATGACTCAGGAGACCTGGAAGTCCGCCAAGGACGGCATCCGGTTATCGAAGGCCACTCAGCCATCGGCGAACGCTTCGTCCCGAACGACTTGTTCCTGAATCGGGCCACGCAGGCGATTCTCGTCCTCACCGGACCCAACATGGGCGGCAAAAGCACCTACCTCCGGCAAACCGCCCTCCTCGTGATCCTCGCCCAGATGGGATCCTTCGTTCCCGCGCAAAGCATGCGCCTGAGCTTGGTAGACCGCATCTTCACCCGCATCGGTGCCAGTGACAATCTCGCTCGCGGGCGCTCCACTTTCATGGTCGAGATGACGGAGACGGCCGCCATCCTACACACCGCGTCCCCGCAGTCGCTGATTTTGCTGGACGAAGTAGGCCGAGGTACGTCCACCTATGACGGCCTCGCCATCGCGTGGGCCGCCGTCGAGTATTTGCATCGTCGAACGCGCGCCAAGACTTTGTTCGCCACTCACTACTTTGAACTGACCGAATTGGCGGAGTCTCTCTCCGGCGTCAAGAATTTCCACGTCGCCGTCAAAGAAACCGGAGGCGAGGTCGTATTCCTCCGCAAAGTCGAGCCCGGCGCAGCGGACCAAAGTTACGGCATTGAAGTGGCGAAACTGGCGGGTCTCCCGGCAGAGGTAATCACGCGGGCGCGAGAGGTCTTGGCCGAACACGAAAACGCCGAGCGTACGGCAACGGGGCGATTAGGCTCTGGCGACACCCCTCCGCTGCCCAGGCAGTTGACGATCTTCACCCCGCTCTCCCACGAAGTGCTGGACCGCTTGCGGGATGTCGATCTCAACCGCCTCACTCCGCTGGAGGCGATGAACTTGCTCGCCGAACTAAAAAGCCAGATCCACTGAATGTGATCTAAATGTCCGGAAATCTTGGCGACAACTTCGTAATTGGATTTGAAGGCACAGCGATGACGCCGGCCCTCGGGAAGCTGTTGACGCGCATCCAGCCCGCCGGTGTCATTCTTTTTCGCCGCAATATTGAGTCCGCTCAGCAGACCTGGGAACTTCTCAGGGATTGCCAACGCCATGTCACGACACCGCTGTTTACCTGCGTCGACATGGAAGGCGGTACGGTCGACCGCCTGCGCGACGTTTTCGGCCCTTCCCCGTCAGCGGCAAGTGTTTTTGAAACAGCAGACCGAGGCTTGTTTCGTTTACACGGCAAAACAATCGGAGCCATCTGTCGCGCGCTCGGTTTCAATGTCGATTTTGCGCCGACACTCGACCTCGCGCTGCCGCCTTCACTTCCGGTGATGGGAACGCGGGTAGTATCCGCAACTCCGCACGAAGTGGCAGCGTATGCTCGCGCGTTCTTACACGGCCTGTCGGATTCACGAGTTCTCGGCTGCGGCAAGCACTTCCCCGGCTTGGGCGAGGTTGCTCTCGATACGCATAAAGATTTGCCCGTTGTGGAAAAGACCATGCGACGCCTGCTGGCTGAAGATATCGAGCCCTATCGCATGCTGCGCAGCGCGTTGCCATTCGTAATGGTGTGCCACGCAATCTACGCAACTGCAACTCGCGATCAAGTCCCAGCCTCGCTATCCAAGAAGTGGATGACGGACGTCTTGCGCAAGAAGCTAGCCTATACCGGCCTGACAATCACCGACGACATGGAAATGGGCGCACTCCAGAAAGCCGCTCCCATGGAACAGGCCGCGGTGCAGGCGCTTCGCGCCGGTGCAGATCTATTGCTCATCTGCCACAGCGAGGACCAAATAGGTCGAGCCTACGAGGCAGTCGCGCAAGAACATGATCGCGACCGGCGTTTCGCGGAGCGGCTCCGGGAGTCAGCCGCGCGAGTCGCACGCCACAAGAGGAAATTTGCCAAAATCCTCGCAACGAAGTCGCTGCCTAGGCCCTCGTCAAACAAAGTGGAGAAGCTGTCACGAGCGCTCTGGGAGTTTGGAGAACGCATCCGCTTGGGGGTTCTGGCGCGCGAGGCGCGCCAATGATCGTTGCCGGCGTCATGAGCGGAACCTCAGCCGACGGCATCAACGTCGCGTTGGTGCGGATTGCTGAAGCGCCTTCTAACGCCCGGAATGCACCGGGAGTATCGTTCCGCCTTTTGGGCCACGCGGAGTTCCCCTACCCCAAAGCCGTTCGCCGAGAAGTCTTGCGGCTCATGAATGCTTCCTCCGCGCGGGTTGCGGATCTGGCGCGATTGAATTTCTTCCTCGGCCAACTCTACGTGGAAGCGGTCTCGGCGGCCCAAAAGAAGTTTCACATTGCGGCCGATTTAGTGGGATGCCATGGCCAGACCCTCTATCACCAAGGCAGCCCCGAGACCTATCTCGGCCGCAAGCTGACAGCCACGTGGCAGACAGGCGAGGGCGCGGTCGTATCGCAACGCCTGTGCATTCCCGTAGTTTCGGATTTTCGCGTTGCTGACATGGCCACCGGCGGCAAGGGCGCGCCGCTCGTTCCATTTCTGGACTACATGTTGTTCCGGCACGCGAGCGTTGGCCGCATAGCGCAAAACATCGGCGGCATCGCCAACTTAACTGCGATCCCGGCGGGAGCCGCGCAGAGAAACGTCATCGCCTTCGACACCGGCCCCGGAAACATGGTCATCGATGCGCTGTCGGAGCGCCTTCTCCACAAGCCCTACGACCGCGATGGCCGCATGGCCGCCATGGGAACGGTGCTAGAGGGCGTGCTGAGTAAGTTTTTGAATGCGCCCTTCTTCCGCGCTAAGCCACCCAAAACGGCGGGCCGCGAGGAGTTCGGCCGAGAATTCGCTTCACAGTTCACGCGCGCCTGTGGTCGTGCCAGCAAGCAAGATATCTTGGCGACAGCGACGGCACTCACCTCTTCATCGATCGCCAACGCCATTAAGAACTTCGTTCCCCTCAGGAAGGGTGCTTACCACGAAATCATTGTCTCGGGCGGTGGGCTGATGAACTCGACGCTGATGGCCATGCTCGCCAACGCCGTCGCGCCGCTCGGCCTGCAAGTGCGCGCTTCGGACGAATTAGGATTGCCCTCCGAGGCAAAAGAGGCCGCCGCCTTCGCCTTACTGGCGTACGAGACCTGGAACCGGCGGCCCTCAAACGTTCCTTCCGCGACAGGCGCGAAGAAACCCGCGGTACTGGGAAAGATTTCCTATGCGTGACCGCGGTTCAGCAAATCTTTTCACGCGGATCGCTCTTTCACTAACTTGCACGCTCCTCGTCGGCTGCAACCTCTCCTGCTCGCACCACCCCGATCCGCACACTCTCGTGATGATCATCGAGAGCAGCCCAACAAATCTGGACCCGCGCGTCGGCACGGACGGCCCCTCAGAACGCATCTACGAGCTGATTTTTGATGCGCTCCTGCGCCGCGATGAGCACTTCAACGTTCAGCCCGGATTAGCAGAACGATGGGAAACCCCAAATCCTCTCAGTTATGTCTTCCATCTCCGCCACGGGGTCCGCTTCCACGACGGCCGTCCTCTCAGGTCCCGCGACGTAAAGTGGACCTTCGACTCCCTACTACAAAGCAAGATTCCCAGCACCAAGAACGCGACTTACAAGTACGTCGCCTCCGTCGAGGCTCCCGACGATTTCACCGTCATCTTCCATTTGAAAGAACCGTTCGCCACGCTGCCCTGGAATGTTTCCGAAGGAGCAATCGGCATCGTTCCTTACGGAAGCGGCTCCGAGATCAGTGCGAAGCCGATTGGCTCTGGTCCATTTCGCTACATCAGCGCCGCCCAGGACCAGGACGTTGTCGTTGCCCGCAACGATGACTACTGGGGCGAGAAACCGAAACTATCCTCCGTCCGCTTCCTCGTCGTCCCCGACGAAACCACCCGCGCCCTCGAACTGCGCAAAGGCAGCGCCGATGTGGCCAGCAACGCCTTCTCCGCCGACGTGGCCGCGGTCCTGGGGCAAGATAAGAATCTCGAAGTCCTCCGCGCCCCTGGGACGATCTACGCATACGCGGCGTTCAACCTGCGCGATCCCATCCTGCAAGATGTCCACGTGCGGCAAGCCATCGCCTACGCCATCGACCGCAGACCGCTCATCGAATCGCTTTGGCGCAATCAAGTCCGCCCCGCCGATAGCATTCTGCCTCCACAAAGCTGGGCTTACTCCAGCAATGTTCCTCATTACGAACACGATCTTGCAAAAGCCGCCCAACTCCTCGACGCCGCAGGTTATCCGTTACACAACGGCGTGCGCTTCCCACTGACCATGAAGACCTCAACCGATGCCACAACTCGCCTGATGGCCGCGGTCCTGCAACAGCAACTCGCCGAAGCAGGAATCACGCTGGAGATTCGCAGCTTTGAGCCGGCCACTTTCTTAGCCGATGTCTCCAAAGGCGCGTTTCAGTTCTACTCCCTACGCTGGATCGGCGGAAACCAGGACCCTGACATGTTTGAGGCAGTTTTCCACTCCTCCAAATTCCCGCCCAACGGCGCCAACCGCGGCCGCTATTCCAACCCCCGCGCAGATGCCCTCATCGACGAAGGCCGCCATACCCTCGATCCAGAACGCCGCAAAGCCATCTATGCCGAGCTGCAAACTATCCTGGCCACCGATCTCCCGTATATTCACCTCTGGTATTTAGACAACGTAGTGGTCCACACCCGCCGCGTCCGCGGCCTCACGCTAAACCCCTCCGGCAACTACGACTTCCTCCAAACAGTCGACCTCGCCCCCTAGCCGCGTGGTATGAAATGGGTTTTGTCATTCCGACCAACGGGAGGAATCTGCTCTCAGCCGCCGCAAGGCTTTCGGCGCTGCGTGTTACCATCGCACTTTCCGCACGAAAATCAGGAGCATTCCTTGCGCATTCTTTTCATCGGCGACATCTTCGGCCGCCCCGGCCGCACCATCGTTCGCAAGCACTTGAAGAAGTTGGTTACCGACCATGCCATCAACCTAACCATCGCCAACGGAGAGAATTCCGCCGCAGGCTTCGGCATCACGGGGTCCCTCGCCGAAGAGCTCTTTGACATGGGCATTGACGTCATCACCACCGGCAACCACATCTGGGACAAGCGCGAAATCCTCGAGTATTTCGAAATGGCGGCCGGGAATCCCCACAGCCCCGCCCGCCGGGTTCTACGCCCAGGTAATTTTCCTCCCAAGATGCCCGGATGGGGATTGTACGAAGGCACAACGTCGGCCGGGATCACCTACGCCGTAATGAATCTGCAAGGCCGCGTTTTCATGAGCTCCAACGACGACCCATTCCGCAAAGCCGACGAGCTATTGCAAAAGACCACGGCCAAAGTCATCCTGCTCGACTTCCACGCCGAAACCACTTCCGAGAAGATCGCTTTAGGCTGGTACTTGGACGGCCGCGTCACAGCCGTTCTAGGCACGCATACCCACATCCCCACCGCCGACGAGCGTATCCTGCCGAAAGGCACGGCCTTCCAATGTGACGTCGGCATGACTGGCCCCTATGACAGCGTGATTGGCGTGAAAAAGGAACTCGTGATCGAGAAGTTCCTGAACAATATGCCAGTCCGCTTCGAGCCAGCCGAAGGCGATGTCCGCCTCTGCGCCGTAGTAATCGACTGCGACGATGCCACAGGCCGCGCCAACTCAATCCAACGCATCATGCTCCACGAATAGGTATTAAGCCCGTGGAAGTTAAGTCCGTGTAATCGAAGGTGCTAGCACTCGTGTAAAATGCCTCTAACGCTCCCTACCCCAGTTACAATCTTCTCAATAGAACATCAGGTGAACATGCGGCTAATCACGCCCATCTTGGCGTTGTTCCTGGCAACGGCTCTGGCGGACGATACTCCCGTCATCACCCAACCCTGCGCCGCAAGCCAAAGCGGCTGTGAAGTTTCCAAGCAAGATCAAAAGCGCGCCAAAAGGATCTTCGAGAAAGGCTTGAAGTTTCAGCGCGAACACCGCAACCAGGAGGCCTTTGATGCCTTCGAACAAGCCGATCAGATCGTTCCCCACGACATCAATTATTCCACCGCGAAGGAAGTCCTGCGGCAGCAGCGCATCACCGACCACCTGCGTCTAGGCAATCAAGACGTCACCGACAACCACCCGGTCGAAGCCCTGGCCGAATTCCGCACGGCCATCCAGCTCGACCCCACCAACGAATTTGCTCTACAGCGCTTGAAAGACATGCTCGGCGATTGGACCCCGCCCGTTACCGTGGCCCCACGCGTTAACGACACCCCCGAGCCCGTAAAACTGGAGCCCGCCGCGGGCGAACAAATGTTCCGCTATCGCGGAGACTCGCGCGGCCTGCTGACCCAAATCGCCCAACAGTTCGGCCTCACCATTACCGTGGACGACTCCGTCCAGTCGCGCTCCATCGTTTTCAATGTCGACAAGGCCGATTTCTACACGGCTATGCAGGCCGCCTGCGATCTTACGAAAACCTTCTGGACTCCGCTCGAAGAAAAACAAATTCTGGTCGCGCAGGAAAGCCCGGAAAATCGCCGCTCCTTTGAGCGCATGGCCTATCGCACCTTCTACGTCTCCGGCGCGAACTCTCCACAGGATTTGAACGACATTTCCAATCTCCTGCGCAACCTCTTCGACGTGCGCTTCGTCAACGTGCAAGCCGCGTCCTCCACCATCACGGTGCGCGCTCCCTCGCGGATCCTTGAAGCCGCCACCCGTCTGCTTGCAGGCGTCGATCAGGGAAAGCCGCAGGTTCTCCT
>Ga0137403_10004738_pt1 | contig 15953 bp, 11 predicted proteins | sample CZOMad2_1_16fung_FD_122057 | JGI IMG/M metagenome (GOLD analysis project Ga0137403, IMG submission 122057) | Vadose zone soil fungal communities from Angelo Coast Range Reserve, California, USA - CZOMad2_1_16fungal (Hybrid Assembly) | ecosystem: Environmental > Terrestrial > Soil > Vadose zone... | reverse complement strand
GCGCGATTTAACCCCTGCTTGCAGGCCATATTATGGCACTGCGCAACAGGAGGTTGGCCTTCTCATCCCATCTCTACCCGCCGGCCGGCGCGGGCTCGCTGCGCGACCAGACCTGGAGGGTACCGAGCCCGGCGAGCTGCGGCTCCAGCACCTCGGCCGGCCCCACCGCGACGACGGCGAGGTGGTCGGGATCGAGGTGCCCCTGCGCCACCCGTTGCACGTCCTCGCGGGTGACCGCCTCCATCCGGGCGACGTAGCCGTCGTAGTAGTCGTCGGGCAGACCGTAGACGGCGAGGATCTCCAGGCGCTTGGCGAGGTCGCCGATGGTCTGCACGGTATAGGGGAAGACGCCCATCAGGTAGCTGCGGGTGTCCGCCAACTCGTCTTCCCCCACCGGCTCGTCGCGGATGCGGGCGAGCTCCGAGAGGATCTCGCGCACGGCGGCGCCCGTCGACTCGGTGGCGACCGCGGCCCCGGCGAGGAACGGCCCGGGTCCGAGCCGGCCCACGAAGCGGGTCGAGGCGCCATAGGTGTAGCCGTGGCGCTCGCGCAGGTTCAGGTTGATTCGGCTGGTGAACTTGCCGCCCAGGAGGGCGTTCATCACCGCCAGCGGAATGAAGTCCGGGTCCTTGCGCGACACCCCCACGTGGCCGAGGCGCAGCTCGGTCTGGGCGGCGCCCGGGCGGTCCACGATGTGGACGTTGATGCCGGGGAGCGGCGCCGGCCGGATCTCCGGGGACGGCGGCGGCGCCCATCCCGCCACCCCGCCGAAGAGCGCCTCGACCTCGTCGAGGAGCGCCTCCGGGTCCAAGTCCCCGACGGCGATCAGGGCGGAGCCGGAGGCCGCGTAATGGGAGCGGTAGAAGCTTTCGATCTCGTCTTTGGTCAGGCTGGAGACGCTCGCCTCGTCACCGAGGAGCGAGCTGGCATAGACGGTGCCGCGGTAGATCTCCCGGGTCAGCCGGTCGTCCGCCTGGCTCGACGGGTCGTAGGAGCGGCGCAGGATCTCGGCTAGGCGCTGGCGGCGCAGGCGCTCGATCTCCCGCTCGGGGAAAATGGGGGAGGTCAGCACCTCGGCGAGGAGCGACAGGCCCTGCCGGCGGTGCTGGGCAAGGAGGCCGGTCGCCAGATAGCCCTCGTCCCAGTCCGCGCCGGTCGCCAGGTAGCCGCCGAGCTCCTCGACGTAGGCCGCGATCTCCAGCGCGTTCTTCCCCTGGGTCCCCTCGTCGAGGAGCGAGGCGGTGAGGGTCCCGAGGCCGCCCCGTCCCGGCGGGTCGTGCTGGGCGCCGGCCGGGATGACCAGCTCCACGCTGACCAGGGGCACCCCGGGGAGGCGGGCGGTGTAGACCGTGAGGCCGTTGTCGAGCCGCCGTTTGAGGTAGGCCGGGAACCGGAAGGAATGGATCTCCCCCGGGACCGGCGGGACCAGGCGGTCGATGGGCGGCCGCAATGGCCGCGACGGTCGCGAAATCGAGGTGGGGGGCAGGGAGGGCATCAGGCGGCGCTCCTCGGCACGACCGAGATCCGCACCCGCTCGTCGGGGGCAAAGTAGGCCGCGGCGTAGTCGAGCACGTCGCGGCTCGTCAGCCCGCGGTAGATGTCGACCTCCCGCTCCAGGCCGCCGGGGTCGTTGAAGTAGGTCTGGAACTGCGAGAACAGGTCGGCCCGGGTGTCCAGCTTCTGGAGGGCGCTGTAGTAGTCGGTGAGCACCTTGTTGCGCGCCCGCTCGACGTCGGCCGCGGGGAGCGGCTGGGTGGCGATCCGGTCGACGTGCTCGAGGAGCGCCGCGCTCAGGGTCTCGGCGGTGACCCCCGGCCGGGCGGTGGCGATGACGCCGAAGGTGGCGACCGCCTCCGAGGGATCGACGTAGGCGCCGACGTCCTGGGCGATCTGGCGGTCGTAGACCAGGTCGCGGTAGAGCAGGCTCGACTTGCCGCCGGTCATCGCCGAGGCGAGGAGGTCGGCGGCGTACCACGTTGGGTGGCCGTAGGCGGGGGAGCGGAAGCCCAGGTAGACGCGGGGCATCCGGACGTCGTCCGTCAGCTCGTCGACGCGCTCGCCGCCGAGCGGTGGCAGGGCCGGCTGGACCTTCGGCAGCGGCGGTCCGCCGGGGATGTCGCCGAAGTAGTCCTCGATGCGCGCGAGGGCGAGGTCGGGATCGAAGTCGCCGGCTACCGTGAGCACCGCGTTGTTCGGCGTGTAGTAGGTGCGGAAGAAGCTGCGCACGTCCTCCAGTGTGGCGGCGGCGATGTCCTCCATGTAGCCGATCACCGGCCAGTGGTAGGGGTGGTCGGCCGGGTAGAGCAGCGCGTGCAACCGCTCGTTCGCCGCGCCATAGGGCTGGTTGTCCACCCGCTGCCGGCGTTCGTTCATCACCACGACGCGCTGGGTCTCCAGGTTCTCCGCGGTGATCGCCGGCAGGAGGAACCCCATGCGGTCCGACTCCAGCCACAGCCCGAGGTCCAGGTGGTGGGCGGGCAGGGTCTCGTAGTAGTTGGTGCGGTCGAACCAGGTCGAGCCGTTCGCCACCCCGCCGACCTGCTGGATGTAGTGGAAGTGCTGGTTGGTCTTGATGTGCTCGCTGCCCTGGAACAGCATGTGCTCGAAGAGGTGGGCGAAGCCGGTCCGCCCCGGCCGCTCGTTCTTCGAGCCGACGTGATACCAGAGGTTGACGGCGACCAGGGGGAGGCTGCGATCGAGGTGGAAAATGATGCGCAGGCCGTTGGCCAGAGAATGCTCGGAGAAGCGGAGGTCGGGGTTCGTGGGCATGATTCCCTAGGGATGCGAAGATTGAGCCGGGTCACCTGCCAGGCACCGGCCCAGCACCGGAAGGCTTGCCTTCGCAGTGTATGGAGCGCGCGCGCCGGGTGTCAACGCCGCGCCGGCCGCCATCTGGTAGCGTTAGCGAAATTCCTTGCGGACAGTTTACCATGGGTCCCTACCCGGCGACCCGGCGGTCCCGGCGGATGAAGGGGCAGACGGCGTCTGGGTCTCTGTGCTTTACTGGAGGGCCGTTGGGTGGCCGCCCAGAAAGGAGACCCATGGCACCTCCCGCCCCACCGCAGGTCGACTGTGAGCAGCACCACGCGAGCCTGTGCGTCGGCGACGTCCAGGCCGCCGTCGATTTCTACACGACCCAGCTCGGCTTCCGCCTGGGCTTCACCTGGGGCGACCAGCCCACGTTCGCGGGCGTGCTCCTCGGCCACGTTCAGATTTTCCTGGCGCCGGGAACGCCCTGCCCCGAAGGGTGCGCGGTCTTCTTCGACGTCGACAATGCCGACGAGCTCTACGATTTCCATCGCGCGAATGGCGTCGAGGTGGTGAATCCGCTGGGGGACCGGCCGTGGGGGATGCGCGACTACGCGGTCCGGGATCTCTACGGCTACCGGCTCACCTTCGGGTACCCTCTGCTCAACGCCGGGCCGTCGATCCCAATCGAGCGCGTCGACGTGCCCGTGCGGCTGGAGAAGCGTCTCGCCGCCCTGCTCCAGGATCTGGCCGAGCACAAACACATGAGCCTGAGCAGCTGCCTGGAGGAGACGTTGCTGCACACCTTCGAGCCGCTAGCCGACGGCGTCGCCAGCCCGCACACCCAGAGAACGCTCCGCTACATCCGGGAGCTCAAGGCCAAGCATGGCATCGACTACGATTGCCATGGGAGTTACCGCTTTGTCGAGGAGTAGCGGGGGGTGAGGGCTGCTACAGCCCAAGCTGTGGATGGCAGTCCTGGATTGCATCTCGCCCCTTATCTCTAAGCTTAGCCAAGAAAGGAGATGTCGATGATGAAACGGGCCGCTATCCTCGTTCTTTCCTCCGTATTCTTGGTCTCTCTCAGCTATGGAGCGGAGAGGGACGCAACCCCGCCAGGCCAGGTACTCCCTACTCTTGCTTCTGCTGCTCCAGCGGGTGGAGCGACTTTGTCGTTTGCAGTCGGTAAAGATTTGGCCTGCACGAACAAAGGGACGCCCTTCACCCAGCCGCGAGCTGGACTATGGCCGGGCGACTGTACCCAGGCTTGTACTCTCGATTCGGAGTGTCCCCAACAGAATGTCTGTCAGGTCGTGTGTGTCTCGGGCCCCAATGGGGGCTGTTGCTCGTGCCTTTTCTGAGGCGGTACAGGGATATCTCCAGGTCGAGGCCGAGACTCTTTATGCGGCCTCATCCACCAGCCGCACGGCCAAACTCTTGCCGAGAGACGACAAGGCCTTTTCGATCCTCGGTAGCTTGGAAGGGTGGCGCGGGTCAAGAAGCCGGCGCACTTCCTTCTCGTCGCATCCGAGCCGCGCCGCCAACTCGGACTTGCTGATCCCGGTCTCTCGAAGAGCCAGGTAGAGGGCGGCCTTGGCGGCGGTCAACGCGGGCACGGGGACCCGTAACTGACTGTCTGCCGTAATGGACGGCCGTGGGATCGGATCGCCCCGCCGGATTCGTCCGGCGATCGCCTCCTCCAGAGCATCGGCAGCTTCCTCCAGCGCGCCCGCGGTATCTTCTCCCTGGGTAATGGCCTCCGGGAGATCGGGAAAAGTCACGACAAAACCGCCTTCGATCTCGTCGGGAGTCAGCATCACCGGATATGCGAACTCGTGGATCATGGGCGGCCTCCTATCCTTCGATATCCTTGAGAGTCAGCCCGAGCTGCTTCAGCATGGCGTGCAGGGTTCCTGTCTTGAGCTCGTCCTTCAGGTCGCGGACCACGGTGAAGCGGGTCCCGAAATAGAGGGTCTCATGGCTCCCCTTGCCGCGTTCCGCTATAAGGAGAACCTCGAGGCCGCGCTTCCTACCAACCTTCCGCACCCGGCGGACGAACTCGCTCCCCTTCACAGGGGCCAGTATCGGACAAAAATGTCCGAAGCGCAACCCCCAGGCCTTGGAACGAGGGCAGTGGTGGAGGCGTCCAGCCACGGGTGTGCAGCCGCTCTTCCGCAGTGCTAGGATCTTCTGCAATCCTTGCGGACCTGTGCAGCGAGAAGGAGGGAGCGATGCCGAGCCCGATGGGCGAGGTTCTGAGCCTCAAGCCTAAAGAAAAGCGCAGTTTGGGTAAGTTCCTTGGCAAGATTAAGGGCATTGACGAGTTCTTGGCCGCGGCCTTCGAAGGGCTCAAGCACGTGGACTTCGTCCAAGCACTGGGTGATGCCCTACCCTGGGCAGGCGCTTTCACCGAGGCCCTGGGGGAGGCGGTCCCTCCGGTCAAGTTCTTGGTGAAGCTCTTCTCGAAGTTGACCGAGGAGAAGGACCCGAGCAGCCTTGCCTATCTCGCCTGTACGCTTTCCTACCAGCGGGCGGTCGAGCAGGCGGTCAAGGCACAGGGACCGCCGAAAGGTCCTCGGCGGGACCTTGCCAAGCAGGTCAAGGGGGACCTGTCCGCAGAGGAGGCGGCGGCGCAACTCGACTTCGAGCGGTTCTCTTTCGGAGATGCCTTGGAGCACCCGTTCGTTCGCCTGGCTGATTCGGTTCTGGAGGGCTACCTCGAAGCCGCCGGCTATACCGCAGAGCAGCAACGGACCTTGGTTGGAGATGTCCATCAGCGCTTCGTCCCTACTCTCAAGACCCTCCTTTCGCATGGCGATACGCGTGAACGCTTCTTGCCTCTCCTGGAGCGGATGCGGCTGGGCGCCCGGGAGAAGGCATCGTTCGAAGCCCTGATCGAGCACGCCGAGTATCAGCGCTGGCTTTTCGAGGAGAAGCTCGTGTTCGGCAAGGAGCCGTTCTCCCTCGCGCAGGTCTATGTCGATACGGAATGCGGCAAGCTCGCCTGGGAAGAAATCCGCGACGGTGGGTCGGAAGGGCAGGGCGAGGCCCAAGGCATGAGGGGAAAGGAGCGGGTCGATCCCTTCTCGGAGCGATGGGGAGGCCGGCAATCTCTCGGCGAAACCGTCCTCGGCCTTCTGGGCGATCCCTCCTTCCGGGACGCGATCGTCGTCCAGGGGCCGGCAGGGGCGGGCAAGTCGGCGTTCACTCTCTGGCTCTGCGCTGAATTGGTGCGCCAGGGCCTGCGCCCCATCCGGGTGCTTCTTCGAGATCTCCGGCTGGACCGCGCCCGCCCGATCTCCGAGGCTCTGGCCCAGGCGGTTCGCTTGACAGAGGAGGCGTATCTACCCGAAGGGTTGCCGTATCCACGCCCGGAAGATCTCTTCCAGCAAGGACAAATCTTCAGGGAACGCGTGCGCTTTGGTCAGGCCGTGATCTGCCCCTACGTCCTGATTCTCGACGGCTGGGATGAGATCAGCGTCTCCGTCTCCGAGGGGTTCAAGATACGGCTCGACAGGATGCTCGAGAACCTGCGGACGGAGTTCCTGCAGCAGACTCGCGACGTACCGGTACGTGTCATTCTGACCGGCAGGCCCTCGACCGCTGTCACCGACAGCTCCTTCCTCTTGAGGAGGACGCCGGTCCTCACCATCCGGTCTCTGAACCCGAGCCAGCTCCAGGATTTCGTCGGGAGGCTCTCGACGAGGCTCAAGACAACCCTCCGTTCCCTCCAGGGATCACAGTGGAAACGCTTCGAGGCTGCGAGGCTTGCACCGGCTCTCGCCCACTACAAGCAAGAGTTTGCAGCCGCTGCTCAAAAAGGACCTCAAGCTCGACCTCGCGGCAGCCTCGAAGTTCTGGGTCTACCGCTCCTCGCCCACCTCGCCGTGCGACTCCTCTCCGAGCCATCGGCCGACACGGAGCGCTTGGTCGCCAATCCCACCACTCTCTACCGGAGCCTCGTGGATCTGACCTGCGCCAAGTCTGGCAAGGCGGCGGACGCGCAGGACGAGATCGATCAGCAGTTCAGGATTTCCGGCGGCAGGTTGCGGGATCTCTTGCGCCGCACCGCCGGAGCCATGACCATCTCCGGCAAGGAAAGCATCTCCTACACGGAGCTGCGGCTGCGCCTCAACCTGCGCGGCGCAGACCTCGAAAAACGGGTGCAGGAGGAGACCGGCGACAGCGAGCTCAGCCAGCTCATGATCAGTTATTACTTCAAGGGGGGATATGCCGAGCTGGGTTGCGAGTTCCTACACAAGTCGTTCCGTGAGTATCTCTTCGCCGAGGGTGTGGTGGAGATCCTCAAGGCCTATGGTCGCAAGGTAAAGGCGCCTCTCCCAGAGCGCGAACTGTATTGGCGGGAGTTTGATCCATCCGACTTCCGTTACCACCTCTCCAGGGATCTCTCCTCCCTTCTGGCGCCGCAATGGATCAGTCAGGAGGTCAATGGGCATCTGGAAGAGCTGCTCCGGTGGGAGATCGGGCAAAGACAGCCTGGACAGCCTGATGTTAAACCACCCGGCCCCGGGCAGGCGACGGAACCGTTGAGGATCCAGGAGTGGGAACGGGTGCGGGACGGCCTCGCAGACCTCTGGGACTGGTGGGGAGAAGGCGTTCACCTGAGGCCACAACCGACCTACAACCGGCGGCAGGAGATTGAGTTTGGCAAGGCTTACGCCCAGGAGCTGGTCGAGTGGTCGATGCCGCTCGACCTCGAGCGGGGAGCCCCGCCTCCCGTCCCTCCCAGGCTCGTTGCGGCGGATGCTCACCTGGGAGACGCGCTTTTTCGGCTGGCTTCAGAAGTGCATTTCTCAGTCGCCGTCCGACAAGGTTGGGGCAAGGAGCAAGGGATCGAGAACCGCTGGGAAGGTAGGAGCAAGCCCGGACAGGGCCCGCGGAGATGCCAGACTCTCGTTCAACAGGCGGGAGGACGGTGGGCGCTTTTTTCCCCATCGAGTACGTCACCGATGTATTTTTTAAACTACATAGCGCGGATCAACGGCGCTGACTGGAGACCACAAGGTAGATTTCCATTGAGAACGTCGCTTCAGGGTAATGACCTCGGTGGCGTCGATCTAAACGGCGTCGATCTCACAGGGGCCAATCTGAGCTATTCTGATCTCAGCGCAGCGAATCTCTTTCAAGTATATCTCAGCGGCACGAACCTTCGCGGAGCGTATCTCCGCGGTGCACAGTGTACGCTCGCGTTTCTCAACGGTGCGGATCTCAGTGGTGCGGATCTCGAAGGCGCGGATTTCCGAGTCGCGGACCTCTCCGACGCTGAGATCCGCGCCGCGAAGAATCTCCTCGCCGCGAATTTCCGGCAGGCTCTGCTTCCCAAGGACATAGAAGCGCTCCTCGATGAAGAACGTGAGAAGGCTCCTGTTGAGAGAGACACTCCTTAGATAGAGAGAGCCCGGCTGACGCCGGGCTCTCTGATCTCCACCTTGGGCAACTCGCCCCTTACGCCCCCACCGCCACCTCCGCCTCCACCGGGTTCTCGATCTCGACCGTCATCTGGCCGCCCTTCAAGTCCACCTTCAAGACCGCCCCGTCGTGGACCTCGCCGGCGATGAGCGCGCGGCCGATCTTCGATTCCAGCTCGTGCTGGAGGTAGCGCTTGAGCGGCCTGGCGCCGTAGACCGGGTCGAAGCCCTGCCGGGCCACCAGCTCCTTCGCCGCCTCGGTCAGCTCGAGGTGGATGTGGCGGTCGGCGAGGCGCTTCCGCAGGTCCTCGGTCTGGAGGTCGACGATCTTCTTGATCTCTTCGAGCACCAGCGGCCGGAAGAGCACGATGTCGTCCACCCGGTTCAAGAACTCGGGGCGGAAGTGCCGCCTAAGCTCGCCCATCACGGCGTTTCTCGCCGGCTCGGTGATCTCGCCGTGCGCCGTCACCCCTTCCAGGAGGTACTGCGAGCCGATGTTCGAGGTCATGATGATGACCGTATTCTTGAAATCGACCGTCCGCCCCTGGGCGTCGGTCACCCGGCCGTCGTCGAGGATCTGGAGGAGCACGTTGAAGACGTCGCCGTGCGCCTTTTCGATCTCGTCGAAGAGGATCACCGAGTAGGGCTTCCGGCGCACCGCCTCGGTCAGCTGGCCGCCCTCCTCGTAGCCGATGTAGCCCGGGGGGGCGCCGATGAGGCGCGACACGTTGTGCCGCTCCATGTACTCGCTCATGTCGATCCGGATCAGGTTCTCCTCGGTGTCGAAGAGCGTCTGGGCGAGGGTTTTCGCCAGCTCGGTCTTGCCGACGCCGGTGGGACCCAGGAAGATGAACGAGCCGATGGGCCGCCGCGGGTCCTTGATCCCGGAACGGGCGCGGATCACCGCGTCGGTCACCAGGCGGACCGCTTCGTCCTGCCCCACCACCCGTTGGTGGAGGATCTCGTCGAGGCGCAGGAGCTTGTCGCGCTCGCCCTCGACCAGCCGGGTCACCGGGATGCCGGTCCAGCGGGAGACGATCTCCGCCACCTCGTCCTCGGTGACCTCCTCGCGCACCAGCTGGCCGCCCTCGCGGTGCTTCTCGGCGAGGCGCGCCTCGTGCTCTTTCAACTGCCGTTCGAGATCCGGGAGCTTGCCGTAGCTCAGCTCGGCTGCCTTGTCGAGGTCGCTATTGCGCTGGGCCACCTCGATGTCCTGGCGGGTTTTCTCGATCTGCTCGCGGAGCTTCCGCACTTCCTCGATGCTCTTCTTTTCGGCCTCCCACTGCGCCCGCATGGCGTCCGCCTGGGATTTCAAATCCGAGAGCTCTTTCCGGAGATCGTCCAACCGCTCGCGGCTCGCCTTGTCCTTCTCCTTTTTGAGCGCCGCCTCCTCGATCTCCAGGCGCATGACGCGGCGGGTCACCTCGTCGAGCTCCTGGGGCATCGAGTCGATCTCGGTGCGGATCATGGCGCACGCCTCGTCGATCAGATCGATCGCTTTATCCGGCAGGAATCGATCGCTGATGTAGCGGTTCGAAAGGACCGCGGCGGCGACCAGCGAGTTGTCCTGGATGCGCACCCCGTGGTGCACCTCGAAGCGCTCCTTCAGGCCGCGGAGGATCGAAACCGTATCCTCGACCGAGGGCGGATCGACCATCACCGGCTGGAATCGGCGCTCCAGGGCCGCGTCCTTTTCAATGTTCTTCCGGTACTCGTCGAGCGTCGTGGCGCCGATGCAGTGCAGCTCGCCGCGCGCCAGCATGGGCTTCAGGAGATTGCCGGCGTCCGGCGATCCCTCGGTTTTTCCCGCTCCCACGATCGTATGGATCTCGTCGATGAAGAGAAGGATGCGTCCCTCGCTCTGCTTGATCTCGTTCAATACCGCCTTCAGCCGCTCCTCGAACTCGCCGCGGTACTTGGCGCCGGCCAGGAGCGATCCCATGTCGAGCGAGAAGAGGGCGCGGTCTTTCAGCCACTCGGGCACGTCGCCGCGCACAATGCGCTGCGCCAGGCCCTCGACAATGGCGGTCTTCCCCACCCCGGGCTCGCCGATCAGGACCGGATTGTTCTTGGTCTTCCGCGACAGGATGCGCACCACCCGCCGGATCTCGGTGTCGCGGCCGATCACCGGGTCGAGCTTGTTGCGCCGCGCCTGGCCGACCAGATCGACGCCGTACTTCTCCAGCGCCTCGTAGGCCACTTCCGGCATGGCGCTCGTCACCCGCTGGTTGCCGCGCACCGCGGTCAGCGCGGAGAGGAAGGAGTCGCGGGTCACCCCCGCCTGGGCGAGGATGCGCCCGGTCGGGGCCTGGCGCCCCTCGTCGAGCAGGGCGAGCACCAGGTGCTCGACCGAGACGTACTCGTCCTTCAGGCGCTTGGCCTCGTCCTCGGCTTTGAGAAAGATCTGCTGCAGGCGCTGGGTGAGGTAGATCTTCCCCGCCTCGACGCCCGGCCCGGAGACCCGGGGGCGGCGCGACAGCTCCTGTTCGACCTCGGCCTTCAGGGTCTCGGGGGAGATCTCCATTCGGTTGAGGAGACGCGGCACCAGACCCTCCGGCTGCTCCAGGAGCGCGAGGAGCAGATGCTCGCCGTCCACCTCCTGGTGGCCGTAGCGCAGCGCCTTGGTCTGCGCCGCCTGGAGCGCCTCCTGCGATTTCTGGGTCAAACGGTTGGTATCCATGGCTTTCAATCCGCCTTTCGTGTTTTTTCTTCAGCGCGCTCTGAAATGAGAATCCTCCGCCAACTGTTCGAAGAGCTCGCGCTCGCGGGGAGTCAGCTGCTCGGGGACGACGATGCGGATCTCCGCGATCAGGTCGCCCCGCTCCGCGCTCCCCCCGTTCTTCTTCTGGGCGAGGCCCTTGCCCCGCAGCCGGATCTTGCGTCCGGAGGACGAGCCGGCGGGGATCCGCACCCGCACCGGGCCCTCCAGGGTCTCGACCTCCGCCTCGCCGCCCAGCGCCGCCTCCCAGGGGGTGACCGGGACGGTGCCGTGGAGGTCCGCCCCCTCGACCCGGAAACGGGGATCGGGGAGGACCTCGATCTTCAGGAAGAGGTCGCCGGCCGCGCCGCCGCGCCCCGGCTGCCCCTGCCCGGCGAGCCGTATCTTCTGGCCCGAGCGCACCCCGGGAGGGATGCGCACCGAGAGGGTCTTCCTCTCGCCCGTGGCGCCGTCGGTGAAGGTGATGTCGCGGCTGCCGCCGCGGAAGGCCTCCTCCAGGCTCAAGGGGAGCTCCGCCTCGGCGTTCGCTCCGCCGCCCCCAGGACCGCCCCCACCGAAACCGGGGAAGCCGCCGCCCCCGCCCCGCCGGCCGGCGCCCCCGCTGCCGAAGAGCATGTCGAAGAACGAGCTGAAGCCCTCGGCGCCGCCGCCCTCGAAGCCGCGCGCGCCGCCGAAGTCGAAGGGGATCCCCTCCCAGCCGGGCGGCGGCGACCCGCTCGCCCGGGCGCTGTTCCAGGCCGAGCCGTACTGGTCGTACCGCTTGCGCTTCTCGGGGTCTTTCAGGACCTCGTTGGCCTCGCCGATCTCCTTGAACCTGGCCTCCGACGCCGGATCCTTGTTCACGTCGGGGTGGTACTTGCGCGCCAGTTTCCGGTAGGCCTTCTGGATGTCCTCCTGCGAGGCATCCTTCTTGACCCCCAGAGTGGCGTAATAGTCCTTGAAGTCCAAAGGATCGTCCCTCCTGGCAGCTCCTGCGGCTCCGTGCCACCCTCCGTCCCCCGGTTCCTTCCCGAGAGCTTAGCCTCAGATTATCAGAAAAAGCCCCCTTCCGGACCAGGGATTGAGTGGCTGGCACTCAGGTTGGATAACGGCGAGGAAGGGGAGTCCATTCCCGGGGCGGGGCGGGAGAGGGGGGATAGGGGGGTGGGCAGGGGGGCGAAGGTGTAGGCCTCGACGGCTGCCTACCACCACGATTCTTCTTCTCTCCCCCCTCTCCCGGGGGCCAGGGGGGGCGGGCCGGGAGAGGGGGGGTAGGGGGGGTGAGGGCGGCCGTGGAAGGGAAGCCGGTCCAGCTCCGCCCTACTCCGGCGGTTTCATCCCGAACTGCTCGTAGTTCTTGGCGATGAACGCCTTCCACTTGAGCGGGACCGTCTCCAGGGTATAGATCGCCTCGACCGGGCAGGCGTCGATGCAGAGCCCGCAGTCGATACACTCCTCCGGTTGGATGTAGAGCATCTCCCAGTCCTCGTTCTTGCCGTAGATGCAATCGACCGGGCAGACGTCGACGCAGGCGGTGTCCTTCACGCCGACGCAGGGCTCCGTGATGATGTGGGTCATATCTTCAACTCTCCTCTAAGGCGCTGGCCGGGTATGATTATACCGGCCCGGAGGGAAACCGGGAGGGGGAGAACGCCAGCAGTCCGGGGCCGCCCTCTAGGACGAGGTCGGCGACCTGGCGGGCGGTCCAGGGGGCTAAGAGGATGCCGTTGCGGTAGTGGCCGGTGGCGGCGAGGACCCGCCGGCCGGGCCAGCCGGGGAGCGGTCCGAGGAGGGGGAGGCCGTCGGGAGTGGCGGGACGCAGGCCGGCCCAGAAGGTTTCCAGGCGGTGGTCCTTGACGCCGGGGAGCAGCCTGCGGACGGCGGTGAGCAGGCCCCCCACGCCGGCGACCGTCGAGTGCTTCCAGAAGCCCGCCTCCTCGACCGTCGCCCCGACCAGGAGACCGGTGGCGCCCCGGCGCACGGTGTAGACGCCGGGGCCGCGGACGATCCCGCTCCAGCGCCAGTCGATCCCGCCGAGGAGGAGCATCTGGCCGCGCACCGGCCGCACCGGGAGCGCCGGGAGGCCCGGAATGCCGCCGCTCCAGGCGCCGGCGGCGAGCACCAGGAGCCCGGCGCTCTTCTGCCAGCCCTTGCCCAAGACCTTCACCCCCTCGCCCTCGCGCTCGACCATCAGCACCTCGGCGCCATGGGTGATCGTCACGCCTCGCCGCACCGCGGCGGCGGCCAGGGCGACGCAGGCCTGGATGTTGTCGACCCGGTGCTCGCCGCGCAGCAGCAGGGCGCGGCGGACGCGGCGGGAGATGTCGGGCACCGAGCGCTGGAGCGCCGGGAGGTCGATCTCCTCGGCCGGCTCGCCGAGCGCCGCCGCGGCCCGCGAGTAGCGTTCGAGCTCGGCCTCCTCGGCTGCGTCGAGAGCGGCCAGCAGGGCGCCGCTGGCGTCGAATTCCACGGGGACGCCGCTCTCCTCCGCGATCTCGCCAGCCCAGGCCGACCACAGGTCGCGGGAGGCGCGGCAGGCCGCGAAGAAGGGACCGGGCACCGGCGCCTCGGCAAGCGGGGTGAGCATGCCGGCGGCGGCGGTCGACGCCTCGGCGCCGGCCGTCAGCCGCTCGAGGATCTCGACCTGGAGCCCGTGGCCGGCGAGCTCCCGGCCGCAGGCGAGGCCGATGATCCCGCCCCCCAGGACGAGGACGTCGGGGCGGCGGCTCAAGTCACCTCGGCGAAGGCGCGGTCGAAGGCTTCCAGGGTGGCCTCGATCTCCGCCGGCCCGTGGGCGGTCGAGAGGAAGCAGGCCTCGTAAGGAGAGGGCGGGAGATGGACGCCATGGGCGAGCAGCCGGTGGAAGACCCGGGCGAAGAGCGCCCGGTCGGTGGCGTGCACGTCCTCCAGGTTGACGAGCGGCCGGTTGGTGAAGAAGAGGCCGAACATGGAGCCCTGGCGCTCGACCCGGCAGAGGACGCCGTGGCGCTCGGCGGCGGCGAGGATGCCGGCCTGCAGTCGGGCGCCGGTCGCCTCCAGCTGCTCGTAGGGGCAGTCGGTGTCCTGGCCGAGGACGCCCAAGGCGGCGCGGCCGGCGGCCACGGCGAGCGGGTTGCCGGAGAGGGTCCCCGCCTGGTACACCGGCCCGGCCGGGGCCATCCGCTCCATCAGGTCGCGGCGGCCGCCATAGGCGCCGGTGGGGAGGCCGCCGCCGATCACCTTGCCCAGGGTGGTCAGGTCGGGGCGGATGCCGAAGAGGTTCTGGGCACCCCCCCAGGCGACCCGGAAGCCGGTCATCACCTCGTCGAAGATGAGGAGCGCGCCGTGGCGGTCGCAGAGGCCGCGCAGACCTTCGAGGAAGCCCGGCCGGGGCGGCACCAGGTTCATGTTGCCGGCGATGGGCTCGACGATGACCGCGGCGATGTCGGCGCCGACGGCTCCGGGGGAGGCGTCGAACAGCCGCTCGACCGCCGCCAGGTCGTTGTAGGGAGCCAGGAGGGTGTCGGCGGTCACCGCCGCGGGCACCCCGGGGGAGGAGGGCACGCCGATCGTCGCGGCGCCCGAGCCGGCGGCGACGAGGAAGGGGTCGGCGTGGCCGTGGTAGCAGCCCTCGAACTTGACGAAACGGTTGCGGCCGGTGGCGGCCCGGGCGAGGCGGAGGGCCGACATGGTGGCCTCGGTGCCCGAGGTGACCAGGCGGACCATCTCGACCGCCGGTAGGGCGGCGACGATCGCCTCCGCCAGCTCGACCTCGGCCAGGGTGGGGACGCCGAAGGCGGTGCCGCGGGAGAGCGCCTCCTCGACCGCCTGGACGATCGCCGGATGGCGGTGCCCCAGGATGTGCGGCCCGTAGCCGCCGATGTAGTCGATATAGCGCCGGCCGTCCTCGCCGATCAGCCAGGCCCCCTGGGCGGCGCGGACGAAGACCGGGTCGCCCCCTACCCCCTTGAAGGCCCGCACCGGCGAGTTGACCCCGCCGGGGATGACCTTCCGGGCGCGCTCCAGGAGGGCGGCGCTCGTCGGCTCGGCGCTCATTCCGTCCATGGTCATTCCGTCCACGTTCATTCCGTCCAACCTTTGGCGAGGAGCCGTGCGGCCTCGCGGGCGCAGTAGGTGAGGATCAAGTCGGCGCCGGCCCGGCGGATCGAGAGGAGCGACTCCATCATCACCCGGTCGTAGTCGATCCACCCGCGCTCGGCGGCCGCCTTGAGCATCGCGTACTCGCCCGAGACGTGGTAGGCGCCGAGCGGCAGGTCGAACTCGTAGCGCAGGGCGGAGATCACGTCCAGGTAGGGGAGGGCGGGCTTGACCATCAGCATGTCGGCCCCCTCGTCGACGTCGAGCGCCGCCTCGCGTACCGCCTCGCGGCCGTTGGCCGGGTCCATCTGATAGGAGCGACGGTCGCCGAAGGCCGGGGTGCTCTCGGCCGCCTCGCGGAAGGGGCCGTAGAAGCCGCTGGCGAACTTGGCGGCATAGGAGAGGATGGGGGTCTCCCCGAACCCCGCCTCGTCGAGCGCCTCGCGGACGGCGCCGATCCGGCCGTCCATCATGTCCGAAGGGGCGATGACGTCGGCCCCCGCCTCGGCGAGCGAGACCGACTGCTTGGCGAGTTTCACGAGGGTCGCGTCGTTGTCCACCTCATGGCCCTTCAGAACCCCGCAATGGCCGTGCGAGGTGTACTCGCAGAAGCAGACGTCGACGACGACCACCAGGTCGGGGAGGGCGGCCTTGAGCGCCCGCACGGCGCGCTGGACGATGCCGTCCGCCGACCAGGCGGCGCTTCCCTCTGCATCCTTCGCCTCCGGCAGCCCGAAGAGGATAACCGAGCCGATCCCGTCCCCCACCGCCTCGCGGCAGGTCTCGACGGTCTTGTCGACCGAGAGCTGAAAGACCCCCGGCATCGAGGACACGGCTTTCGCCACCCCCTCACCGGGGCAGACGAAGAGGGGGAGGATCAAGTCGTCGGCGGCAAGCTTCGTCTCCCGCACCATCCGGCGCAGGGCGGGGGTTCTCCGGAGGCGGCGCATGCGGACCTGGGGGAAGGGCATAGTGGGGAGGTTGTACCACAGGAAAGGCCG
>Ga0137403_10004737_pt1 | contig 15955 bp, 17 predicted proteins | sample CZOMad2_1_16fung_FD_122057 | JGI IMG/M metagenome (GOLD analysis project Ga0137403, IMG submission 122057) | Vadose zone soil fungal communities from Angelo Coast Range Reserve, California, USA - CZOMad2_1_16fungal (Hybrid Assembly) | ecosystem: Environmental > Terrestrial > Soil > Vadose zone... | reverse complement strand
TCGCGCGCGCGGCGCCGCCGCCGCGCGCCGGCGGCTTCGAGCAATGGGTCGTCAGCCACAAGATACCCGTGGGCAACGCGATCGCGGTGGCCATCGAGAAGATCAAGACGCATGGAACCTTGTTGTTCGACGGCATCTCCATCGTGATTCGCGGCATGGTGGGGGGCGTCACCGCGGCGCTGCGTGTGCTGCCGGCACCGGCATTGATTGTGGCAATCGCCGCGTTGGCGTATGCCCTGCGCCGGTCTTGGACCTTGACGGCGTTCGTCGCGCTCGCACTGTTGTTCATCCTCAACCAAGGCTATTGGATCGCAACCCTCGAAACTTTGAGCTTGGTGATGGTGGCCACCCTGGCGTCCGCGGCCATTGGCATACCGCTCGGCATCGCCGCCGCCCACCGACCTCGGCTTTTCGCCGCCCTGCGCCCGGTGCTGGATTTGATGCAAACGCTGCCGACCTTCGTGTACCTGATTCCGACGTTGGTGTTGTTCGGTCTCGGCGTCGTGCCCGGACTGATCTCGACGGTGATCTTCGCGCTCCCGGCGCCCATCCGATTGACCCACTTAGGGATCTCCTCGGTGCCCCGTCCGCTCATCGAAGCTGGTGAAGCTTTCGGCGCTACACCCATGCAATTACTATGGAAAATCGAGCTGCCGAGCGCTGCAACCACCATCATTGCCGGGGTGACGCAGTGCATCATGCTGAGTCTCTCCATGGTCGTAATCGCGGCGTTAGTGGGTGCCGGCGGCCTCGGTGTGCCGGTGGTGCGCGCCTTGAATTCGGTGCAAGTCGGAATGGGATTCGAGGCCGGGTTCACCATCGTGCTTCTCGCCATCATCCTGGACCGCATCAGCAGACCCAAAGAGCCCGGAGCTACACGATGACGGCAGCCGTCGAATTTCAGGACGTCGATATTCTCTTTGCCCAACAACGGGGGCGCGACGGCCGCAAGGCCATCCGCGAGGCGTTGGCGGCTCTCGATGCCGGCGGCACCCGGTCCGACATCCAGAACAAATTCGGGGTCATCGTCGGCGTGGCCGGCGCCTCCTTGAGCGTGGCACGCGGCGAGATTTCAGTACTGATGGGGTTGTCCGGCTCCGGCAAGTCCACCCTGCTGCGTGCGGCCAACGGCTTGAATCCGGTTACCCGCGGCCACGTCCTGGTGCGTGCCGGGGATTCGTCCATCGATGTTGCCACTTGCGACACCGCGCAGATGCGCCGGGTACGACGCGAGCGCGTCGCCATGGTGTTTCAACAATTCGGCCTGCTGCCCTGGCGCACGGTGCGCGAGAACGTCGGCTTCGGCCTCGAGTTGCGCGGCGAATCGCCTGCGGCGCGCAAGACCATCGTCAATGAAAAATTGGAACTGGTGGGCCTGTCGCAATGGGCCGAGCGCTACGTCAGCGAATTGTCCGGCGGCATGCAGCAACGCGTCGGGCTCGCGCGAGCGTTCGCGACGGACGCGGACATACTGCTGATGGACGAGCCGTTTTCCGCGCTCGATCCCCTGATCCGTGGCAAGCTCCAGGACGAGTTGCTGGCGCTGCAGGCACGCGTCAAGAAAACCATCCTGTTCGTCAGTCACGACCTGGACGAAGCGCTGCGCCTGGGGGATAGGATATCCATACTGCAGAACGGGCGAATCATTCAGACGGGGACTGCGGAGGACATTGTCCTCGCGCCGGCGGACGATTACGTCGCGGAATTCGTGCGCCACATGAATCCGCTGGACGTGCTCACCGGCAGCATGATCATGTGCGAGCGGGCCGACATGGCGCGGGAAGGCAATGCGCTGTGGCTCGACGAACGGCGCCGCTACCGATTGGCGATGAACGGAGCGGATGAGGCCCAGGGCCTCGAACTCGATGGAGTGGCGCACACCTTGCGCCACGTGAAGGACGATACCGGCCTCGTCGACCTGCAGCCCGGCCTCGCCGTCGTGCCCGCCTCTTTTTCGCTGCAATCCATCATACAATTGCGCCAGACCACCGGACATCCCGTGCTGCTGTCGGACGGGAGCAAGATCGTCGGCGTCTGCAGTGAAGCCGAAATCATTCGGGCGCTCGCCGGCAGCCGGAAGTGACTCGACCCCACCAGCTGGATAACAGGTTTTATCAGGAACCTTGCACGCCATTCCGGGTCGATAGTGCAATGGACGACCCGAATGTCTGGGGAAAGTCGCGGACTATTATCCTCTTCGCAGTGCTGGCGCTGCACCTCGCGATACTCGCGCTGCTCGTGGCGACATCCCGAACCCTGAGCATCGGCGTATCGACCGAACATTCCATCGAAGTGATGATCCTTCCACCGATGAAAGTTCCGAAAGTGCGCGCCGAAAACACCCGCCCTCAGCGCTTGAGCACCAACATCGCGATTGCGCTCGCGCCGCCGGTGCTCAACTCATCATTACAGTCGGGACCCTCATCGTCGCCCGATGGTCATGGATCAGCGGTGAACTGGTCGGCGGAAGCGCATCGTGCCGTACGGGCATTCGAGATCCGCAGGGATCAACCTCCGAGCAGCGCGATATCGGTTTCAACCTCGTTGGATGAGTGGTGGCCACGCGAACATCACGCCGGCGATCAATTCAAGACCGACGGCGGCGATTGGATCGTATGGATCAACGCCAACTGCTACCAAATTGCCAGCTGGCATTCGAACGCGATCGGCGCGAGTCCATCCCGTACCGTCTGCCAGCCTCGGAACGGCACGCCGCGGAGCGACTGAGTACCGTATCTCTGCGTCGCGTACCCCTTCGACACATTCCGCGAGGGCATTCTTTCCATATCGGAACATGATTGGCATCCGCTGGGTTCGAGTGGTTAAGGTTCGATTTTGCTTCAGGAGCATTCTGAAATGATTTCCCTTCACCAGCGACTAGCCGGAAAGACCTGCATTGTCACCGGTTCAGGCGGAAGCATCGGCCGGGCCACTGCACTGCGCTTCTCGGCGGAGGGCGCCAACGTGGTCGGCTGCGACATCGTCGCGGCGGGCGCGGATGAAACGGTCCGGCTTGTCGAGGAGGCCGGCGGCACCATGATCTCACTTCATCCGGCAGACCTGACTGTGAAGGTGGAGTGCGAGCGGCTGGTTGCCGCGGCCGTCGACCGGTTTGGAGGCATTGACGTGCTCTTCAACAATGGCGCGATGGCATATTTCGCCTGGATCGGCGAGATGAGTGATGACACGTGGTACAAGACGATCAACGAGGAACTGAACCTGGTCTTCCTTGTCACGCGCGCCGCCTGGCCGGAGTTGGTAAAGAGCAGAGGTGCAATCGTCAATACCGCGTCGATTTCGGCCTGGATGGGGCTAGAACTTCTGCCCGGACTCGCCCATTCCGCAGCAAAGGGTGGCGTGCTATCGCTCACCCGACACCTCGCCATGGAAGGGCGCCACCACGGTATCCGGGCCAACTCGGTTTCGCCGGGCACGATCGAGACAAACCAGACGCGCTTCATCCTTGACGACCCGAACTGGGCGAAGAAGCAGCTGGGCCGGGCCATGATGGAGCGCATGGGCCAGCCCGAGGAGGTGGCGAGCGTGGTGGCGTTCCTTGCCAGCGGTGATGCCTCCTACGTCACCGGCGCGGACATCCGCGTCGACGGTGGCGTGTTGGCCTGGTGAAGAATTGATATCTCGATGGGGTCTCCAAGGGGCTGTGTTTATATCCAGCACTGTAATCAAAACCCGTGTAAAATTCACTACTTGGTTGAATTCAGGGGTAGGCGGTTCCGGAGATCGAAGCGCCGTCATATGCGCCCGAAAACGGTGGCGTGCGCATTGCCGCTCGCAATCGAAGCGCGATGCTTGCGGCTGGCGCGGTGATTTGCGAGTGGCGAGGTGTCTGCCGCTAGCGCGTCGATCCTCCGCGTTTGGATTGGGTGCTTCGCGAACGCTCGCGGACCTGTCTGCCTAAAACGCGCCGGTTGCCGAAAACCCGCTTAAATATTATCATGACAATAATAAAACCTGGCGCCGTCGCCATCCGCTTTGCTCGAGAGTAGGGGGGAAGTCAATGAACCATGACGTCATCATTTCATGCGCGGTTACCGGCGACGATACCAAGGTAACGAAGAGCCCTCACTGCGCCATCACGCCCGAACAGATCGCGGCCACCGCCATCGCGGCCGCAAACGCCGGCGCCGCCATCGTTCACATTCACGTTCGCGATCCCGAGACCGGCGCATTCAGCATGGAGACCCGGCACTACCGCGAGGTCGTCAAGCGCATCCGCGAGAGCAAGGTCGACGTCATCGTCAACCTCACCTGCGGCATGGGCGGCTACATCGTCGTCGGCGATCATGGTCTGAAGGACACGCCGGCTCCCGGCAGCGACTTCGTGACCCAGGAGGATCGGATGCGCCACATCATCGATCTCTGCCACGAAGGCCTGTATCGTCCCGACATCGCCACGCTCGATTGCGGCTCGCTGAATTTTGGCGACGGGAACCGCGCCTACATTTCCACGCCGAACTATCTGCGCCAGGGCGCCGCCATTGCCAAGGACCTGGGGGTGAAGCCGGAGCTCGAAATATTCGATACCGGCAACCTGTGGTTCGTGAAGCAGATGATCAAAGAGGGGCTGCTCACGGCGCCCTCGCTGATTCAGCTGTGCATGGGCATCCCGTGGGGCGTACCTGCCGACGTGAGTCACCTGCTGGCGATGGTCAATTCGCTGCCCGAGAATTGCAACTGGGGCACGTTCGCAATCAGCCGCATGCAAATGCCATGGGTGGCGCAATCCGTGCTGTTGGGCGGCAACGTTCGTGTGGGGCTCGAGGACAATCTGTACTTGAGCAAGGGCGTCTACGCCAGCAACGCACAGCTCGTGGAAAAGGCGCGCACCATCATCGAGGCCATGGGGGCGCGCGTGCTGACCGCGGCGCAAGCCCGCGAAAAACTGCAGCTGGGTTGAGACGCGGCATTGAACGCAGCGCCGTCCGCCGCCCTTCCGCTGTACCGCGCGCAGCTGTTGCCGGAATGGATCGATTACAACGGTCATGTGCGAGATGCGTACTATGGTCTGGTGTTGAGCTATGCCATCGATGACATCATGGACCACCTCGGCTTGGACGCCGCGTACCGGGAACGCACGCGGTGTACCCTGTACACGCTTGAATTGCACATGCGGTATCTGCACGAGGTCAAAAGCACGGACGATCTCGTCGTCGCGACGTCGATATTGGACGCCGACCGCAAGCGCATCCATATGGGCTCCCGCTTCATGTGCGGGCGTTTGAACGACGCCGTGGCCACCGGCGAAGTCATGCTGCTGCATGTGCATCAGGGCGATAAGCCCGCGAGCACGCCATTTCCGCACGACATCGATGCCAGGCTCCAGGAGCGGAAGCTGCCCCCCGATGCCGGCGCTGCGTGGGGACCCGGATCGCGCAAAATGGAATTGCAGCGCCGGCCGCCGGCGGGTGCGGTCACCGAATGACCGCTGCCGTCACCCCATGACCCTATGACAGCCGACATCCGGCGGCTCATCGCACCGCGCAGCATCGCCCTGATAGGCGCCGGTGCATGGACCGACGCAGTCGCCGCCGGCAACGCCGCGGTGGGCTATAGCGGAGCCATCTGGCGCGTGCATCCCACGCGCACCTCGACCGCGGCGGCTTCCTACTATCGATCCGTCGCCGATCTCCCCGCGGCGCCCGATGCGGCCTTCATCGCCGTTCCCAACCACGAGGCACCGGCCGTTGCCGGCGCCCTGGCCGCGCGCGGCGCCGGTGGATTCGTATGTTTCACCGCGGGGTTCTCCGAAACCGGCAGCGAGGCGGGGCGCCGGCTGACCGACGATCTGATCAAGCGGGCCGGCACCCTGCCCTTCTTCGGGCCGAACTGCTACGGCTTCGTCAATTTCTTCGATCGGGCGGCGATGATGCCCGATCAAGTGGTGGGCCCGCGAGTGGAACGCGGCGTTGCGCTGATCTGTCAGAGCGGCACGATCGCGCTCACCTTGATGTTCAACGAGCGCTCGTTGCCCATCGGCTGTCTGTTCACGGTCGGGAACCAGACGCGTATTGCGGTCGAGGATCTGATCGATATTCTCGCCGAAGATCCCCGCGTCACCGCATTCGGGTTGTATCTGGAAGGGATCAAAGACGCAGCGGCATTTGCGCGCGCCGCCGACAAGGCACGTTCGCTGGGCAAACCCATCGCGGTGGTGAAATCGGGACGGACGGCGGCGGCGGCACGTACCGCGCACAGCCACACGGGCGCCCTGGCGGGCGCGGATTCCGTATTCGATGCATTCTGCCGGCAAGCTGGCATTGCGCGCTGCGAGACTCTGGGCACGCTCTGTGAGACGTTGAAGCTGTTCCACGTGGGTGGTGCGCTGCCGGGCCGCAAGCTGCTGGTCATGGGGGCATCCGGCGGCGACATGGCGATGACCTCCGACGTATCGCGCGCGCTCGATCTTGATTTTGCCCCGATACCGGAAGATCGGGCGGCCACTCTGCGCACACTGCTGACCGATCGGGTCACGGTGGCGAATCCGTTCGATATCCACACCTATTTATGGTTCGATCCTCCGGCCCTGGGCCAGGTGTTCGGCACGGTGCTGCGGTCGGGCTACGATGCCGTGGGATTCATGCTCGATTGTCCGCCGGAGCTAAAGGCCGATACCGCCTCCTTCGACGCGGTGATCGACGTGTTCATCGCCGCCGCGCGGGATGCCGGGGCGCCGGCCGCACCATCGCGCGCAGCGCTGATCGCCTCGTTGCCCGAGACCACTAGCGCCCGGATCCGGCAGCGGTGCCTGGAGGGTGGCGTCATTCCATTGCAGGGGCTGCGTGAAGCGCTCGAGGCACTGTCTCTGGCCGGTGGAGTCGGCGAGGCGTGGCGGCTGAACCTGATCCCGACGCTGCAAATGCCCTTGGGGATATCGGCCGCCGGCGGTAAGGCGCAGACCTTGAGCGAAGCCGACGGCAAACGGGCGCTCGCCGCCTACGGCGTGCGGGTGCCACGCGGCCGCGTAGTGTCGGCGGCGGCAGTTGCCGAGACGGCGGCGGAGATCGGTTTTCCCGTCGTTTTAAAAGCGGTAGGGGCGCAACTGGAACACAAGACCGAGGTCGGAGGCGTCGTCCTCAACGTCCGCAGCACCGCCGAGGCCAAGGCCGCCTGCGAGCGATTGGCGGCGCTATCGGACACTTTCCTGGTCGAAGAGATGGTGACCGACGGTGTCGCAGAAATCTTGATCGGAGTGATCGTGGATGCGCAATTCGGCCAGGTGTTGGTGCTCGGCGCGGGGGGCGTATTGACGGAACTGTGGGCGGACAGCGTGACGCTGCTGCCGCCCTGGACTCAGGACTCGATCATCGCGGGATTGGACCGGCTCCGAGCGGCTCCTCTGCTCCAGGGCTACCGCGGCAAGCCCGCAGGGGACATAGCCGCCCTGGTGGACTCGATTCTCGGGGTCGCGCGCTATGCCTCGGCAAATCTTGCCGAGGTCGTGGAAATCGACGTCAACCCGGTGATCGTGCGGCCCTTGGGGCTGGGGGTAGTCGCCGTCGACACCCTGATCCGTCTCAATAGTCGAACCTAATCGAGGGGAATCTCATGTCGGATGGAGTAAATGTCACAAAAGCCGGCGATATTCTGGAAGTGACCATCGATCGTCCCAAGGCGAACGCCATCGATCTCGCGGCAAGCCGCCGACTGAACGAGGTTTTCACGTCGTTTCGGGACGATGCGTCGCTCAAGATCGCCATCATCACCGGCGCCGGCGACCGGTTCTTCTCGCCCGGCTGGGATCTCAAGGCGGCGGCGGCCGGTGAGAAATCCGACGAAGACTGGGGGGTGGGCGGCTTCGGCGGTCTGAACCACCCCCGGAACCTCAATAAACCCATCATTTCCGCGGTCAACGGCATCGCCTGCGGTGGCGGCTTCGAAGTGGTGTTGGGCACCGACATCATCGTGATGGAAGAGCATGCCAAATTCGCATTACCGGAGATCAACGTGGGCGTCTTGGCGGATGCCGGTACGGTGAAGCTGCGGCGGCGGATCCCCTATCACGTCGCGGTCGAGTTCCTGCTTACCGGCCGCTGGATGGATGCGGCGGAAGCGAAACATTGGGGTCTTGCCAATCATGTCGTGCCCACAGGGCAATCCATGGCGAAGGCCCGCGAAATCGCGCGTCAGCTGGCGGACGGGCCGCCGCTGCTCTTTCCAGCCATCAAGCAGTTGCTGCGCCATACGGAAATGGTGCCGGAACATGAAGCTTTCGAGCTCCACGATTCGCTGGACCTGGTGCAGCGAGTCATCCGGTCGGAGGACCTGAAGGAAGGCACTCGGGCCTTTGCGGAGAAGCGCAAGCCGCGATGGACCGGGCGATAGGCGTCAAAACCCCTAGTCAGCGGGCGAATTTACGTCCAAGCTCCTGAAATGGAAATCTTATTGGTCGAAGACAGCCCGGAAGTCAGCCTGATTACGGTGGAATATCTGCAAGAACTGGGGCATCGGGCGGTTGCGGTCGTCGATGCGGAGCTCGCCCTGGAACAAGTCGCTCAGCGGACATTCGACGCGGTCATGACCGATGTGAGTCTTCCAGGGATGTCCGGAATCGAATTGGCCAAGGAACTCGTCAAGAAATACCCGAAGCTTCCGGTGGTCATCTCGTCCGGGTACGGGTCGCTCAACGTGGAATTCTTGATGGGGAACGCGCAATCGAATGTCATGGTGCTGCCGAAGCCGTACGACCTGGACATGTTGGAAAAGACGCTGAACCAGGCGGCGGAGTTGGCCCGTTCGTAATTCTCCCTTTTAGCTACCAGGTATACAGCACCGAGAGGGTCAAAGCCCCGCCGGTCAGGGCCAAGGCTGCGCCCGTGTCTTTTTGCGCTTCGTGGGTAAACGGACTGTTGCGGGCGCTGCCGATCAGGCGATTCACGGCGAGGCTGGCATTCAAGAGCCAGCGTGTGCTGATGATACGGGTCGCACTGAAACCCAGCCCTGCAGCGTTCATGCCGCCGTGTGCGGCGAACACCGGATAACCTGAGGCCAGCGACTGGCTCTCATTGACACCAAACGTCGTCTGCATGTGCCTGCGATCCGCGAATGTCACCGACGGGCCGGCAAACATCACGAACTTCTTCGAGCTTCCCGGTAGCGGTGCATAGGCCTCCAGGTCGCCCACCCAGCCTCCGGCGCCACCCACAAAGCGCCGCACGTCCGCCCGGATGACCAATGGAAACTGTTTCGAGACCACGTAGGAACCGAACAGCTTGAAGACGGGAGCCACCTCGATATTGCCTAGGCCCTTCAGATGAGTCAGATCGTCGGACTCGCGGCGGCCGAAGTCATAACCGACCGAAATACCGGCAAGATAATTCTCCCCGCGAAGGAAATTGACCCCGATTCCCTCGCCCGTCGAGGCGAAATAAATATCGCGGTACCGAACATCAATCACCGGTCCTGCCAAAGTGCGGTAGTTTCGCGCCCCCTCGTATGCAGGCCTCGGCTCCGCTGCGAGCCCAATCTGGGACCGCCAATCCGGTTGATTCGGCTCGAACATCCGGAACAGGACGACACCCGCCGAGTACTGCCATTCTTGCAGCGGCGACGGCGTTTGGGAAAACGCTGCCCGTGGGCAGAAGGCATAGAGCACGAGAGCTGCAACCGCGCCGATGCGGCCGGCCCCGCCGCGCGTCAGGAGATTCAGGTAAGGCGCTCGACGGCGGGCGCCGCGCACTGCGGACATTCTACCGGCGCGGCGGCGATGGTCTCGCGGAGTAGTTCCGTCAGCTCGTGCGTACTCTTGCGGAAAGCGCGTACGTACGGCATGTCATGCCGCACCAGATCCATGGCCAGCGCAAACGCGCAGGCGGGGTCGGCTTCCTCATCGTAAAAAAGCTGGTGGTGCAGCGGACAGGTCCGAAGGACGTGAGTCTGCAATGCAATCGACACGGCCACGCTCTGCCTCTGATCCATGAATCCTAACCTTCCATTGGGGAAACCTTAGTGGGTGTCTGAATCGTCCGCTACACGCGACCAGCTTCGGCCCGAGCGTGCCTTCGGCACGGAGGCCACCCGCCGCGACATTTCTCCGGTAACCACCTTCAAGGCTCTGCGCCACGCTTCGGCCTGTGGAGCGGGTGCGGGGGGATCATAAGGCGCCAGCGGCGGCTGTTCGGGACTGGAAGGCGGGGGAACGCTTTCGTTGAATAGGTTGTTCATCCGCCCGAGACCTCCGACGCTGCGCCCGAAAGATCGGCCTTGCGGCGCCGAAACCGGCGTGTCCCGCGCATCAGCGCCAGTCCCGCCGCCAATCCCACGACTGCGAGAGCGCCCGCCGACTGCCACGGGTTCGATCGTACATAGCGCTCGGTGCTCTTGGCGGCGCCGGTCAACTGATCGGCGAACAAGCTGACGACATTGCTATTCATATGACCCTCCTCTTAGTGCTTGAAACCGAACTCACGAGCACTATGGAGATGCGCCGCAGCGAATACGGTCGGCCGATCACCGCGACCCCTGTAGGATTATTCAGACGGCCGGATGCACCCGTCACGGACTCAAAAGGCCAGATAGGGCCAGTCGGAATCGGCGGTGGCCTCACCGCGTGCATTCGCGACCGCGGAAATGGCCGCGGGTTCCGGTACCCGGACCCGGCCGGTTTCGTAGCCCAAGGCGGCGAGCAAGGCCCGAATCTCGATTTGCGACCGCGCAAGACTGTCATTGAGATCGGGGGCGCAGGTAAGTGCCCGTACATCCGCCAATTCGCGTGCCAGCGATTTTAAATGCGCTTCGAATCTCAACAGCCCTTGGTGCCGCGTTTTCACGCCCAACGCGGCGTTCGCCGCGACCAGGCTGTTTGCGACGACCACCGCTATTCCAGCGTCCTTCTGAAAGCTCGCATAGGGATGAGCGCGCAATCGTCCGGAAACCGTGCGCGCCACGCGCCACGCAGCGCATCTTCCGCGAGTCACCAGGACATCCCGCGGGCCGAGTGCGCGGGCCACCGTTCGGACCCGCAGCGCCGTGGCTCGCAGCCGGCGCAATCTTTCAACTTCCTTATCGATCATGGCGTGTTCCTAAGTGCTTTTCCGCAACAAGGGACTTTTCCAAACAATGCGACTAGCATCACGCCTTTGCAAGCTAATTTCTGTAGGAAAATCACCTATTCTCGCGCGAGGGCGAGCGACTCGGATTATGTTCAGTGCAGGGGATGAACCGGCCGTTGCGTCGAGGCTACAATTCCGGGACGACTCCCGGGGGTCAGCCCCCCAACGGGCGCAGCAGACTTCGCGAAATGATGTGACGCTGAACCTCGCTGGTACCGTCCCAGATGCGTTCGATGCGCGCGTCCCGCCAGATCCGCTCCAGCGGCAGGTCGCTCATCAGGCCCATGCCGCCGTGGATCTGAAGCGCTTCGTCCGCGACCATGGCGAGCATTTCCGTGGCCTTGACCTTGGCGATCGCCATGTCCATGTCGGTATCTATTTTCTGGTCGCGTTTCCACGCGGCTTCGAGCACCAGGAGCTCGGCGGCGCGCAGCTCGATTGCCATGTCGGCCAGTTTGAAGCTCACACCCTGGAACTTGCCGATCTGCTGCCCGAACTGTACCCGGTCGACCGCCCATTGCGTCGAAAGCTCGAGGGCGCGCTCGGCGCGCCCGAGGCAGGTGGCGGCCACCTGCAATCGCGTCGACCCGAGCCAGGTGTTGGCAACGTCGAACCCACGGTGCAAGTCACCCAAAATGGCCGACTTCGGCACGCGGCAATCGTTGAATTCGAGGATGCTGTTGGTATAGCCGCGGTGGGATACGTTCTTGTAGCCCGGACGCACGACGAATCCTGGATGGCCCATGTCGATCAGGAATGCGGTCATTTTCTTGCGCGTGCCGTGCGAAGCGGACTCCTCGCCGGTGGCCGCGAACAGGATCACGTAGTCCGAATGATCCGCGTGGCTGATGAAGTGCTTGGTGCCGTTGATGACGAAGTCATCGCCGGATGCCACCGCCGATGTCTTCATTCCCCGCAGATCGGAACCGGCGCCGGGTTCGGTCATGGCGAGACATTCCGTACGATCGCCGCGGACGGTGGGCAAAAGATAGCGTTCCCTCTGTTCGCCGGCGCACGCCAGCAGGATATTCGACGGTCTGCCCACGCAGGAGTAATGCAGCGCGTAATTGGTTCGACCCAGTTCCTTCTCGTAAAGCACCCACGCCACGGTGTCCAGGCCGGCACCGCCCACCTCGACCGGCATGTTCGCGCCATAGAGACCGGCGTCGATGGCCTTGGCTTTGAGTTCGCGGTGCAGGTCGTCGCGCAGCACCCCGCTCTCCTCCACTTCTTTCTCGTGCGGATAGAGTTCGTTCTGCACGAACTCGCGGGTCGTCTTGATGATGAGCTGTTGTTCGTCGCTCAAGGAGAAGTCCATGGTTACACCCCTTTATAAACGCGCTTCGACTTCGCCCACCGCCGCAACAGGTCGAGCTGCAGGTCGAGTTGCTTGAGCTGCGCGGCCGCCGGCCAATCGCGCGGACTGGTCACCGCGCCCGCGGTCAATCCGTTGATGAAGGTGACGACGGATCGCAGGACATGGTCGCGGGTAGCGGGCGGCCATGTCGACCACTCGGGCCAATGTTCCGCGAAACAGCGCGCGAACAAGCGCATGTATTCGCGGTGGACCCATGCATTCAGCCGCTTCAGCCGCGTGTCCGCGGACACCTGTCCCCAGAAGGCCATCCAGAAGGCGCACTCCGTGAATCGCTGGGCATCGACCGCCAGAGCCTCCGACAGCACGCTCAAGAGGTTTGCCTCCCCGCTGTCGCGTTCACGGGTGAGCCGCTGTTCGATGCGCAGCAGTATCAGTCGCAAGGCGGCCAGGATGATGGCCTGCTTCGATTCGTAGTAATGAGCAACCATTCCGGTGGTGTAGCCGGCCGCGCGAGCGATGCGCGCGACAGTGGCTTGTTCGAAGCCATGGGCGGCCACCACCTGGCACGCCACCAGTGCGATCTCCTCGCGGCGCTTCGCATGATCGACGATTTTCGGCATCGGCGTCAGCGCTTCGCCCGGCTGCCCACGGGCCTGCCGGCTTCGCGCGGGGCGGGAAGCGCGGCGTGCGCCGCGCGCAGCGCCTCCAGCTTGCCGCGGACCTCGGCACCGACGGGCGCCGCCTTGGCGGACGCCATGTCCACATGCAGGTGCATCTGTTCCCCCGTGGCGAGCAACGTGCCGTCGCCGCGCCGGTGCAGCCGGTGAAACACGTGCAGGCGCTTGTCATCCAGCTTAAGCACTTGCGTGGTGACGTACAGCGCGTCGCCGGCCTTGGCCTCCGCGAGATGCTTCACGTGGCTTTCCACGGTGTAGAACATCCCGCCTGCCGCACGATAGGCCGCGTCGATTCCGAGGCGCCGGTACAGGGCATCCATGGCGCAGCCGAAGAGATGGCCGTATTGGAAATCGCTCAGATGGTTGTTGTAATCCGTCCACTCCGGACGAACCACTACATCCAAGCGGAGCAGCTCCGAGTTGGCCGCGATCCCGGCGTTCGCGGCGCTCGCGGCCGACGCATCCTCGTACAACCGTTCCTCGAGCAGACGCAGCGTCGAACCCGCGCCGATGTCGTACTGCCTGAGCACCTGCTGAATGGCGACCAGGTAGTTATCGCGAAGCCGCTCCAATTCCCGGATCGATCGTCCTGCGGCCTGGGCCTGCGTTCCCTCGACCATGCGATCGATGAGAGTCTCGGTCAGTTCCGGGGCCTCGAGCTTCGTCCAGGGCCACTTCAAGGCCGGACCGAATTGCGCCAGCATGTGGCGCATGCCCGCCTCGCCGCCCGCAAGGTGGTAAATCATGTTGGTGCCCATGGCGGCCCACCGCAGGCCCGGACCGTAGATGATGGACTCGTCCAACTCACCGGTGGTCGCCACCCCGTCGTTCACCAGATGCAATATTTCGCGCCAGATCGCCTCTTGCAGCCGATCGGTCAAATGGCCTGGCACTTCCCGCCGCACCTTGAGCGCATGCATTCCGATATAGACGAAGAATTCGGCGGCGGCATCGATGGCGGCAGGCGCAGTTCTCGCGCCGCCCACCAGTTCGACCAGCGGCAGCAGGTAGACCGGATTGAACGGGTGCGCGACCAGAAATCGCTCGGGCGCCACCATGTCGCGCTGCAGGTCCGTGGGGGTGAGACCCGAGGTACTCGACGCGATGATGACCTCCGGGCCCGCATGCCGGCTCACGTCGGCCAGCATCCGTTGTTTGAGCGCCAGCTGCTCGGGGATGTTCTCCTGGATGAAATCCGCCCGCTCCGCCATGGTGCGCAGGTCCGTCGTGAAGGACAATGTCCCCTTGGGGGGCAGCGGCGCGAAGGTCAGGCGTGCGAGCGCCGGCTCGGCGTTGGCGATCGCCCCGCGTATCCACGCCTCCATTTCCGGCTTTACATCCGCGGCTATCACGTCGATGCCGAAGTGCAGCGCGCGGGCGGCCCAGCCGCCGCCGATGACCCCCGTTCCCAAGAGTCCCAGTGTTTTGACCTTTCGCATGACAGCCTCGTCCGTACAAAGGATTTTTGTAATGTCACGAGTATAATATAAAAAACGCGCCGGCGACGCGGCGTGAGAGGCGAGCGGCTACCGCGTTGCGGGCACGTCTCCCGCGAGCACGTCCCGGATGGGCGCCGCGGCCGCAGGGATCGCGGCGCGATAGTCCTTGCCCATCAAGGCGGCGACGGTGGCCGCTATCCCCGCCTGAGCGACGGGCGCGGCATGCATGCGTTCCCCGAGCGCCGGGGTGTCGGGTCCCATGACGGCCACCCAGATGTTCTCGGACCCCTTCTGCTCCACCCCATGTTCCTTCCATTCGGCGAGGCCGCCGCCCCGGCCATGATCCGTCGTGATGATGAAGGTGGTGGTCCCTCGGTACTGCGGCATGGCCTGCATCGTGTTCCAGAGCTGCTCGACGAAGTGGTCGAACCGGTGCGCGCTGTCGAGAACGAGATCGTAGCGGCCCTGGTGCGCCCAGTTGTCGGTTTCGCCGTAGCCCACGAACAGCACGCGGGGTTGACCCGATTTCACATAGTCGATGAGAGGGATCTGAAGGAGCGAATTGGGGCAGTCCTCCTCGTCGAACCGGGTCGTCGTCTCGAACAATTCGGCTAACAGCGCATCGCGCGGCGTCTCGTGAGCTTTCTTCGCGAGCGACCAGCCGGTCTGCATGACGAGTCCGCTGCGGGACTTGTTGAAAATATTGTCGAACACGTTCCAGGTACCGTAGACCGCCACGTGTCCGCGCAGCTCGTCCGACTTGTTCAGCCACTCGAACACGGTCGGGTTCGGATTGGGTCCGAACTCGTTGCTCTCGATGGCATCGTTCGGATGGCCGGTGGTCATTTCGTTGTAGCCGGGATATGAAAACGCCTTGCCGTTGGTCACGCGGGCCACACTGCCCAGCTGCTGGTTGCCCAAAATCTGGCCGCGCTTCGCGACCGTGCCCCAGAGGAACGGGAACAGCAGCGCGCGGCGCGCGGCGGCGCCCGGCCGCCAATAGCGCTTTCGCAACTCGTCCGCCGGCAACCAGCTGCCGCCCTCCTTGTCGTTGAGCAAATCGGCCTCGGCGCCGTCGAAGATCTCCTGCCAACGAAGGCCGTCGCTGACGATGAGCACCACGGTTCGGGTCTTGCGCGCCGGCAGGTCGGAGCCCTGCACGACGCGCGGCGCCGCCGCACTCAGGCACAGGACCGTGGCCAGCGCAACCGGGATGAATCGTGCCGGGTGCTTCATTGCCGGATGCTCACTGATTCAAGACCACGGCACCGTCGGCGGACCAGCTCAGGTAGACCTCATCGCTCCAGTCGATGGACCATTCAGAGGTGCGGCGGTCGTTCTGGGCGAAAACCGTGACCACCTTGTCGGTTTTAGTCTTGATCCGATAGGTGGAGCGATTGCCGAGATACCCGAGTTCCCAGACAGTGCCCTTGATTTGATTGATGCGCTCTC
>Ga0137403_10004735_pt1 | contig 15955 bp, 15 predicted proteins | sample CZOMad2_1_16fung_FD_122057 | JGI IMG/M metagenome (GOLD analysis project Ga0137403, IMG submission 122057) | Vadose zone soil fungal communities from Angelo Coast Range Reserve, California, USA - CZOMad2_1_16fungal (Hybrid Assembly) | ecosystem: Environmental > Terrestrial > Soil > Vadose zone... | reverse complement strand
GTTTCGTGTGTTCCTGCGGCTTACATATGCACGATCCACGAAACCACACGAAATCGCACGAACAAAGCCGCTTCGTGTGGCTTCGTGGATCGTTTTCCATCGCAAGCCGATCTGTCAAAATCAGGAAACTAAACGCTACGAACGGGAAAATCAGGGGCCAGTTCCTCCTATAGGTCTTTCCTTTTTACTTTTTCCTTTTAACTTTTTACTTGGATTCCTTCCAGTCTCTCCTTCACTCGCGCCAGGAATTCCTCAATCGCTTCGTTAATCCGCCGTTGCAAAGCTGAGCTAAGTCGCGCCTCGCCCATCAAGCCCACACCCGGATGCAGGTCCCAGGCGCGATTCCGGCGCAGTTCGACTTGTTGTGAGACCCGCACCAGGGTTGTCCCATTCTGCTCTTCAAATTTAAGTTGATAGCGCAGCAGATTCTGGATTTCGTTGATTGCCGGTGACCATTCGATCACGTCGGCGCGCGGTGAAGTTTCTCGCACCGGCAAAGAGAGACGCACGCGACCCACCGGCGTATCCGTCGCAATGGTCCAGCGGGCAATGCCGCCTGACTCTCGGCGAATGCTGTCGACGCCGGTGAGCAAGTCAGTAAAGTTAGCGAGGTTGCGAAAGAAATCGCGCACCGTACTTACCGGGGCTTCGATCTCAAGTTGAGTTTTGAAGGAAGATTTGACGCGAAACATTTTAAGAAAGTCAGGAATAAGTATCAGAGGTTAAAGCTAATCAGCGCCCGCGCTAGCCTTCATTTCTGCGGCTCCGTTAGGAGCCAAATGTCTATAGCTCCAAGCGGCATAATTTACTTCTCGCGCTCCGTAGGAGCGCAACAAAGGAAACGTTCCGCTCCGACGGAGCGGTCTTTTGGACCGATCGGGGGCTATAAACATTTCGCCTCTCCGAGGCGAGGAAAACACAGAGTTGACGCCTCGATCAGTTCTCAAGCTCTTCTTATGAATTTCGCCGCCAGCCAACCCACCGGCACCAGCACCACCAGGTGAATCCAGTCGAACCCTCCGGTCGTATTCCCGCCGTAATGATTGCTGATCATTAGCAAAACCAGCGGCACGGCCATGAAGGTATTCTGCTTTGAACGCAGCTTGGCCTGGGCGGCGAGTTTCTCATCAGGCTTTAGTCCGGCTTTGATCGCCTCGATCATCTTTCGTTGGGCCGGGAGGATGCGCATCCAGACGTTAGCCGCCATGATCGTGCCAAAGATCGCGCCCATGTGAATGTATACGGCGCGTCCGCTCAATACGCGAGATAGGCCATAGGCCGTTCCCACGACCAGCGCGTAGGCCACTATCGCAAACAGTTTCTCGCTGCGCCCCAGCGGCGAAATCATCAACAGGTCATAAATCAGCCAGCCAAAGACGAGCGCTCCAACTCCAACACCGACCGCGGCGCCGATGCTGATGTTCGATACGTCGCGATCGACCAGAGCTCCACCGCCCAAATAGTAGATGATGATGAGCAGCGCCATCCCGCTCAACCAGGTCGTGCCGGCCTCCCAGCGAAACCAATGTAGCTTGCGTGAAAGCTCGTCGGGCTTCTTGCGCTTTTCGACCATATAAAAGCCGCCGCTATGAACCATCCAGAGTTGCGCCGCGCTGCCGGTCGCGCGGACAGCCTTCTCTTCTTCAGTCAGACGCGCGTCCAGCCAGGTGAAGTAATAAGTCGTGCCGACCCACATGATGCCGGCAAACACATGTATCCAGCGGGCGATCAGGCTGAGCCACTCGTTTAGGGTTGGATTGATGTTCATTTTTGGAGTGCGCCGGCAGAGCGAAGCGTCGACGGCGCTTTCAGTTGGGTTAGCCGATGAAATCCAAAGCGATGTCTCCCGACGCATCGGGATTGCCACCGCACTTGTCTCCAAAGCTTAGCTTCCGCGATACGTTGAATAACCAAACGGGCTGAGCAGCAAAGGCACATGATAGTGTTGAGCTGGATCGCTGACCGTAAAAGCGATCGTCACTTCCCCGTAGAACGCCTCGACCCCCTGTGCCGCAAAGTAGGGCCCGGTCTCGAAGGTAAGTCGATAAGCACCTGTGGCTAAGGCAAATCCATCCGCTAACAAGTCGCTGACGCGGCCATCCGCGTCCGTGGCTCCCTGGCCAACCTGTTTCCAGTCGCCGCCGGCACTCTCGAGTTCAAGCCCGACCGCCACGCCGCTGGCCGGGCGGCCGAGAGAAGTGTCGAGCACATGAGTCGTGATGGCGCTCAATGGTTAAGCAGTTTCTCCAATCTTAGGCGCGTTATCTTTCGCTGTTCTTCGGCGGCGATCCGCAATTCAGCCCCGGCATCGTTACACATCCGCTCATTCAGAATGGCCAGCATCTCTGCCGAAGTCTTGCCGGTGGCGCAAACAATGAAGATGAAGCCAAAACGCTGTTCGTATTCCTGATTCCTGGCGGCAAGCGCAGCTTTCGTCACGGTAGCTGCGTCCTGGATCCCCGACTGTTCCTGCGCCGACCAGCTTCGGGCTTGCTCTGATTGAACCGCGGCGGCTCTTTGCTCACCAATTTTAGGATGAGCCCGAAACGCTTCGAGCCAATCTTCGTCACCCAAAGACCACCAGACGCGTCCGGCCTCCCGAAAGAGCGCATCAGCATCCGTAAATGGCCGTGCGTCCGTTAGAGCGCGCGCCCAACTCCGAGAGCCGCAGCATTTCAAGAATTCTGCTTCCGCTTGCTCGGCCGACAACTCATTTAGTTGATTTAGTCTGAGCGTCAATCGCCTGTAACCTGACTCCGGACGATTTTTCTTGGCTTAAGTCCTTCTTTTTTGGCGCCTTTGCGTGAACTGAATCCAGATCGATCGCAAAGGCGCAGAGTCTCTTATGTCACTCGAGAGTTCCGTAAACTCTCAACCTGCTCACCCCGCCATCGGGAAAAATATTGAAGCGCACGTGCGAAACCGCGCCGGTGTCCATCACTTCGTCGAACAGGTGGCGAGTATGGGCTTGCAGCTTTGTGCGCGCCAGCACCGGCTTCCAGATGAACTCGGGATCGAGCAGAGTCTCAGGCGGCAGATCCAGCCCGTGACAGCTTTCCAGCGAGCAACTTTCGGGAAAATTTCCTTTGAAGTAGGCAGTGTCCACTGCGAGCCGGCGAATGTGGCCCGGCGCGCCCAGCTTGATAATCGTCCAGTCGTGACCCGGACCGCGGCGCCGCTTTGTTTCCCAGCCGTCGCTCATGTTCGCGGCCCGGCCCGGCATGATCAAATTGTGCCGGTGACCAAAGAACATGTCGCTGCACGAAAGCACCATCCCGCCATTCTCTACCGCCGCCAAATCGAGTTCGCCGCCGATTTGTTTCAGGCGATTCCAGTCCGGAACGACCTCACCATAAACCCGGAGCCGCGCGACGCCGCCGTCGGGAAAGATTTTGAAGCGCAGATGGGTCCAGCGCGAATCGCTGACAATCTCAAACGGATTCAGAGAGTCGCCATTAAGATTTACTTGCTTCAGGATCTCAGTCCACGGCACAGACTCAGCGGCTAACTCTTCGGTGGTCAGCAGCCCGTCGATCGCGCAAGCCTCAAGCGAACATTGCTCAGGATAGTTACCCTTGAAATGACTGGTGTCGACCACCACGCCGCGAACCACTCCGGGCAAACCAAGCCGGATGATGCACCAATCGAATCCGGGCGTGCGCCGGCGGCGCGACTCCCAGCCATCCATCCATTTTCCGAGGTCAGTGTATTTGCCTTCGATAAAAATCGGGACGGAGGGCTTAAGCAGATTCTCTTTCGGCGCAAAAAACTCGTCGTTTGCAAACAAAACCGAGCCACCGAGACGTTCGGATGCGAGATCGATTAGTTCAGCGAAGTCCATAAGAACAGTGCTACAAAAAGGCCAAGCGGTACAGAACCCGGAGCGGTAGCGACGGGGTCCAGTCATCCAACGTCTGAGTTGACGCGGCGCGAGACGACTGCGTTAGCGGAAAGATGTCGATGACTATCCCGCTGGTTCCGCTCGCGCCCAACGATTTGTTATGCCGCGCCTGCACAGCTAAGACATCCTTCCAACAGGCAGTCCCGGCTCTTTTGAATTCACCTGAATGTAAATCACGTCGTCATAACCATGATAGAAACGTAATCTGATTTCATTTTCTGTCTTTGGCTCGATACGAACATAACCGGCTGTAAGCAACCGCCTAAGATCGAGTTCATATACACCGATGAGATGGACAGAATCTTTCGGACTTCTCTTCCAAGAAAGGCGCAGCGTCAACGGACTCTCGCTCAAATCAACCTTTCCATGATGATTCCGTAAGCTTTCATCATTACCTGTCCAATCACGCCGAATCTCAGACACTTCTGAGTTCTGAACCGTACGAGCAAGATGGCTGACGCGGGGCAAGGGAAATGACTCATCGCTCATAATATTCCTACTCATTCATACCGAGAATAGCGGCATAATTTGATGGGTCGAGCAAAAAGCCTGAGTACTACGAAAACATTGATTGTCCAAAGCGTCGCCATCCACTTGATTGTGTGTTTGACCCGGTCGCTACCGCTCCCGGTTCTGTACCAGAATCGTCTCTCCTGAAGGATGACCCGCAAACTCGCCGCCATCATAAACCATCTGCCCGCGAAGAAAAGTCTTTTCTACCACTCCTCGCAGAGTCTCACCAGCATATGGCGTCAACTTGTGTCGATGTCGAATCATCTCGGGCCCAACGCGAAATTCTCGATTCGGATTCCAGATCACAATGTCGGCATCACCGCCGACACTGGTCGAGCCCTTTTGCTGACCAAGACCCACCTGTCGCGCCGGCAAGCCGCAAAGCCACTCTGCCAGTTGATTGATGTTGAAGCCGCGCGCGTTGGCTTCCGTCCACATCACCGGCAACCGAAGTTGGAGAGAAGAAATGCCGCCCCAGGCCTTCATGAAATCGCCCTGCTCTTGCAGCTTCATTTCGGGCGGACACGGCGAGTGATCTGACACCACCATATCGATCGTCCCGTCGCGCAGAGCCTCCCAGAGTTGCTCACGGTTGGCGCGTTCGCGAATCGGCGGACAGCACTTGAACTCAGTCGCGCCGTCAGCAATGTCCTCAGCCGCGAAATGCAGATAGTGTGGGCAAGTTTCAACCGTTAGTTGAGCGCCGGACGTCTTTGCCGAACGCAGCATCGCAAGGGCATCCGCCGATGAATGATGAACGATATGAATCCGACAGCCTGTCTCCCGGCTCAGGCGAATCATCAATTCAACTGCCTCATTCTCAGCCGCACGAGGACGTGAACCGAGGAAAGCCCCATAGGATCGATCAAGCGTACTATCTTCAACTGTTGGTTGGCAGCAAGCCGCTTCGATCGGGCCCGGCGTCTCGGCATGCACAATCAGCATCGCTCCCAACCGTGCGAGTTCGGGCATTGCTTCGCGCAGATCGTTTTCCGAGACGTTAGGGAATTCATCTACTCCGGAATGGACCAGGAAACATTTGAAGCCGACCACGCCCGCATCCCAGAGCCGAGCCAGTTCACCCGTATTGCCAGGCACCACGCCGCCCCAGAACGCCGTGTCCACCATCAGTTTGTCGCGCGCAGCGGCCAACTTTGCATTCAACCCCTCGAGGGTGGTCGTCGCCGGAATCGAGTTGAGCGGCATGTCAACAATCGTGGTAACTCCGCCCGCTGCGGCGGCGCGCGTGGCGGTGGCAAAGCCCTCCCACTCCGTCCGCCCCGGCTCGTTGACATGTACGTGGCTGTCGACCAGGCCCGGCATCACGACCGAGTCTTCGCCGGCTTCTACGATTTCGCAACCAGCAGGAGTTTCTTCAAACGGAGTGATGGCGCTGATCCGGCCGCCGCTGATATGGAGGGACGCCGGAACCAACGCACTCGGTAACACGACCCGGCGTCCACGAATGACAAGATCAGTTTGTGGCATGCTCTAAGCGGCCCAATTCGCCGGCGGAGGTGGCGGCGAGGCGAAGCGTTGCGAGAGTTCAGGAAAGACCCGCCGATAGGCCACCGCATATGAAGCCATAGAGATCGGGGCCATAAAAAATACCCCCACGTAACAAGCCATGACACCCAAGATGCCCAGACCAACATTTAGGAGTATTAGCCCGAGAATGCCGCCAATGTTTGCCCGGGCGGCTTTGATACTCAGCTTGGTCGCGTCCACTCCGGAAAGATTTCGGTCGGCGATTAGCGGGAAGGCAAACAAGAAAAAGACTGTGACTATGATGGCCACCGTCATCATGACCACGAGAAACACCACCTCAAATCCGAGAAACGTAAAGACAAACCGTGTCGACGCGTCTGGATCCATGCGACCGCCACCGCGCGGCATCGAGGTCATCATCAGACCGAACATGATTATGTAAGCCGGCACCATCACGATGACTATGGGAATCATTTGCAGCAACGCGGCAATCAGGCTCTGCGCGAAGTGGTCGAAGCCCTTGAACAGCAGGCCAAACTCGACCGGTTCGCCGCGCATCTTCCGAAACAGGCAGAGGTAAATACCCACCATCATCGGTCCGATTAAGACGATGGAAACCATGGGAATTGCGCCGCCCACGAACATCCCAACAACAATAATTCCCAGAAACAGCCAGTACTGATCTTTGATTAGCGCCCAGCCTTCTTTCAAACATTCCACGGGTTGGATGACGCCGGTGCGAAATTCAGTGTTGTCAGGTGTCATTGCGGTTTCTCCCTCAGTCTTCGTGTGTCAGAAGCGAGAACCTATCTCACGGTATTGCTGGGCGCGATGATCAAGCCTGTGTCTCTCAGCCATCCGGGACTGTTGAGCAGGATTTTGAGTTGCTGGTTAATCGCTTCAGCATACATCTGCGCGCCCTTACGGTTCGGGTGTCCGATAGCCGCGAGCCGGCATTGCATTAGCCGATTCTTTCTCATGGTCTCTTGCTCCTTGGTCTCGCCCGCTGGCCGCCGCAGTATATCGTTGCAACTGGCGCTGCGCTGCTTCCTCCGCTCATCGTTCGTGTTCAGCGTCACTCTTCCCAGAGTCAGAATCACCAGGAGCTTCCTGATGGCCGACGCATCGAAACTCCACAGACGAGACTGGGGAGCTGCAAAGGAATGCTCAGGCAGAAAAACCACTTCGGCAAACAGTGCTCGTTGCCGCGAACCTTTGGCCGTCAACTGCGCGTCGACCTTTGCGGTGGCCGTGGCCAGCATTCGATTTGAGGCTTGGTACCATTCTCGGGAAATCTCAATCAGCCGCCCGCGCAACTGCCTGGGATTCATGCGCTCGGTCCCCGTATAGAGCCTTTCATAGAGGGATCGCATGAAGAAATCATTCGCCGACTTTTCGGAGAGGATCGGATAGTAACCGGTGACGACCACGTGTGCATTCGGAAACGTGCTGGCGATCCTGGTGAGCAGGGATTCGACCGGCGGCCCGCATTTTTGTTGCGCCAACTCAAGTATTCCGGCAGGCGCATTGGCCGCGTTCAGCAGACGCCGTGCATCCAGATCGTTGATGCAGCCATCAACCAGCACCAGGTCAATTTTGGTCGGGTCAGTGTTCGAGTGCAGGACGTTGTCAATCTGAGCATTCACGCTTGGCACGCCGCGACTAACTTCGCCATTCAGTGCCGGTACCGGATCGGCTCCCGAATCTCCCGCTGCGCCGATGACGGCTCCGGAGTGGGCCTCAACTCTTTCGCGTACATGTCGTCCGTTACTCTCCAGCCAGGTCTTTACCAGGTACCAGGATTTATGCTCGTCCCTCAACCCCTGCCCCCACAAAATGGAATCGCCTAAGACGAGCAAGTTGAACTGCCCATCAGCAGCCGGCCGAATGGCCTGTGCATAACCGGGGAGAGGGAAAATTAAAATGATCGCCGCGAGGACCGCGAGGGTCGAACACTTTGCTATGCAGGGGGTACGCTTCATTCCAGGGGACTCGCAGCAGATTCTAGCGCATGCTCGCTTGCAGGTCATTAAGAAAGGCTTGAGTCAGTGTAGTTGGCCTGGCTCGTGACGTACGTGATTAGCCCCCGCGAGGATTCGTCAGTGAGGTTACGCGAGTCCCTTAACAAAGTCTTCCAGCAGGTTCAGCGAAACTCTGAGCCGGTAGTCTCTGGTCGAACGCAGATCATCAATCGGGGAGATCTCAGCCGTGAGGGTAGCCTTCGCGACCGTGATGGTGTCGGAGTTGATGGCCTGGTTTCGAAGAGCGCTCTCGGTCCGCATACAACGGATCGGAATTGGCGCCACGCTGCCCAGCGCGATCCGCACATCGGCGATCAGATCCGCATCCATCCGCGCCAGGCCGGCAAAGCAAATTTTCGAGATGGCCTGGGCCTTGCGCGTGCCGACCTTGCGGTAATAGTGCCTCGATCCTTTCGCCACTCGCGGCAGACGAACCGCGCGCAGCAGCTCGTCCGGACGAATATCCATCTGCTTATAGCCGGTGTGAAAGGAGTGATAGGGAATCGTGCGCGATCCTTTGGCTGAGATAAACTCAAGCTCGGCGTCGTACACGAGCAATGCCGGCGGCGAATCCGCGGCCGGCGAGGCGTTAACGATGTTGCCGCCGATGGTGCCTCTATTCTGAATCGCCAACCCACCGGTTTCACTCGCCGCCTGGCAGAGCATCGGAAACTCTGCGCGCAACGTTTCCTGTTCCTGAATTTCTGTGTAGGTGGTCAGCGCGCCGAGCGTCACCTGACTATCGTTGACTTCAATGCCGCGCAGTTCGGAGAGATTCCAGATGTTGAGATAGTTTTTGTGCGGCAGCTTGCCGGCTTCGAGCAGCACCATTAAGTCGGTGCCGCCGGCGAAGGGCTGCCATTCGCCAGGTTCAGCGCCGAGCAGATCAAGCGCGGCGTCCAATATCTTTGGTGTCACTAATTGATAATGAGGAATGTAGGCTCGCATTAGCTCAGATCAGCATCGCCCGCGTCAGCGGGAGGGTGTGTAATAAGGCCTTCGCCGCTCGTGGACTTCTCCCTCGTACGCAACCCTTCCAACTTCGCTCGAGCCGCGGCAGAACGAGCCGCGATCAACGCTCGGGCAAAATTTCCAAGCTGACAAGCAAGTTTGAGCCGCGCCGTGACAGCTTCCGAGGACATGTCGATTCTGTTTTCTTCACTCATCCGAATTCTTGGTCCTGCTTGGATCTTCGTTGAATGAGCTCGGAAAGTCCCGTAGGGACAAAATGTTTATAGATACCCCGCCGACTTATCAATCCCAAGCCCACTTATGGGCGGCAGGATTAGTTTCGCTCCCCCGGAGCTTTGAGTTGATTTTCGCACTTTTCTATAAACATTTCGCCGCTGCGCGGCTCCCGAAAACTTTCGGCCAGGTTCTAGACAATGTTCTACTTCTGACACGCCCGCACCACCGATGCGAAAATCTTCATATAGCCGGTGCAGCGACAAAGGTTCCCGGCCAGGCCGGTGCGGATGTCAGCGTCACTCGGACCCGGATTACGCTTTAGCAAATCAACCGCGGCCAGAACCATTCCCGGCGTACAGATTCCGCATTGCGCTCCGCCGCATTCAATGAAGGCCTGCTGCACGGCATGCAGCTGATCGTCGGTAGCAATCCCTTCGATAGTTTGAATCGACGCGCCGGCCACCTGCGCCACCGGCACCAGACAACTGTTGACGATCCGGCCATCGATCATCACGCTGCAAGCGCCGCACTCGCCTTCGCCACAACCTTCCTTGGTTCCAGTGAGACGCAACTGTTCGCGCAGCACGTCGAGCAGACGCTCCATCGGATAGGCATGAAGCTTCTGCGGCTTGCCGTTAACCGCGCAACTGATCGTGATTTTTCCCGGTGCTTCAGACACAGTCACCCCTAGCTAAGGCAGAGGGCGTTTGCGGTCATATGACCGATCGCGCAAACGAACACTACTTCTCAAGGTTCGTCGGATCAAAGGCCACCTGTCCACTGGCAAGGTAATAAAGACCCCATTTCACCTGAAGGCCCTTGATGCCGGAACGAAGCCACGCGCGCTTCTCACGGATTTGGGAACTAACGAGCCTGGCATTGACGAGCGAGACCCGATCAAGGTTCGCCTGTTCCCGCGGAGTTATCGGCTGTGATGCAGTTATCCGCGTCCCGCCGTTATATTCTCTACTCACGACGGTAATGGCAGGCTCGAGCTTATCCAGCAACGTCGGCAGGAAAGTCCCCGTCGCGTCTTCCACAGCGCCTTTAACCGCGCCGCAATCAGTATGGCCGAGGACCAGAATCAGCCTCACCCCATAGACCCTTAAGGCAAATTCCAGTGATGCTAATTCGTCGTTATTCAACACCGGCCCCGCTACGCGAATGACGAAGAGATCACCCAGACCCTGATCGAAAATTAATTCCGGTGGCACTCTGGAATCCATGCACGAAAGGACAACCGCAAACGGGTGTTGCTTGTTTGTGGCGGGCGGTGGGGCAGTTTCTCTCCGCTGTTCGGGCCAATTCCGTGCAATCATCTCGGTCTGCCCCGAGCATTTTCCATCTGAGCAAAGAGCAGTTTTCTGCCAACGCACATTTCCATCTTTCAGGCACTGCAATGCCTTGGCGGCATCGCCAGGCGCGGAACAGGGTGCAGCTGACGGAGTGGCATTGTCAGGTTGAAGTTCAATTACTTGCGCCGGCGCGCTGATAATCCGCGAGTCGGCAGTCGACTGTGCGCCGGACACACCGAGCGAACTCAGCGCAAGTCCCAGCGCGATGACGATGATCAAAGATCTCAATGCATTGTGCTTCATGGTGTTACTCCTTTTATTAAGGTCAAGGTTTTCAAGATCAGGATGAGCGCAGGTGAAGACTAAGAAATCAGGTTCACCTAGAGAATTTTCCCCATCATCGCTTCCGGCATCAACGGCACGTGCTTGAAACTCTCGCCCGTCGCATTCTCAATCGCACTCAGGATCGCCGGCGCCGGACCGTCCATCGGCAATTCGCCGATGCCTTTTGCTCCGGCCGGGCCATAGGCATAACGGTTCTCTTCAAAGTAGACGCGAATCGGCGGGATGTCAGCCGCGGTCGGCATGATGTAGTTAGTCATCTGGCCGTTCTTCATCCGTCCATTTTCCCAGACGACGTTTTCGTACAGGGTCATTCCGATCGCTTGCGCTACGCCGCCTTCGATTTGCCCGGCGGCCAGTACCGGGTTGATTACCCGACCGACTTCCTGCAGCGCGACGAAATCATCGACGTGCGCTTCGTAAGTCAAAGTGTCCACCGAAACTTCCGCCACGTACACGGCCCACGCGAAAGCGCCGTACGCGTCGCCCTGATATTTCTCGTCGTCCCAAAAAACGTTCGGCGGCGGTTGGTACGTGCTGAAGCTTTTCAAGTCACCAAAGTTTTCGATGTAAGCCCCGCAAGCTCTTTGAAATTCTGCCTGAGTAAATTGATCGGTTAAGAGGCCGCTGCCAACCAGCGTCTGTTTCAGACCGAGCACGGCGGATTCGACCAGCTTGCCTACGATCATGCAGGTCCGCGACGCGACTGTCGGCCCGCTGTTGGGAACCTGGGCGGTGTCCGGTTGTGCGACTTCAAACAGATCATAATCAAGACCGAGCGCTTCAGCGGCAATCTGCGCAAAGATGGTGTTGGTGCCCTGACCAATCTCTGTGCTGGCCGCGAGAATTCTAATCAATCCCTCCGGCGTCGCTTCCGCGCCTACGATTGATTGCAGGTAGACCTCGCCCGATCCGGTAAAGCCCGCGCCATGCATGAACGAAGCAAACCCGATCCCTTTCTTGATGCGAGATTGACTCCTATCGTTTAGAGGCGGGCGTTGCCCGCCTTGATAATCGTGAGCGTCGTTACGGCGGGCAACGCCCGCCTCTAAACGGAGATTCTCTCTCGCAAAGCGTTCGCGTTTCGCGTGATAGTCAGTCAACTCAAACGCTCGATTCAGCAAACCATCCATGTCGACCTGCTCACGAATCACCTGGTTGGTCGCCGTCGTCTCACCTTCATGAATGAAGTTGAGCCGGCGAAACTCTTCCGGAGTCAGACCGACAGCTTGCGCAACTTTGTCCAGATGACGTTCCAAAGCAAAGATGCTCTGCGGCGCGCCAAATCCCCTAAAGGCCCCGTGCGGTGGCATGTTTGTCGCCACCGCCGTGCTCTTGATGCGTACGTTGGGACAAAAGTAAGGTCCGGCAGCGTGTATGGTTCCGCGTGATAGCACCACGGGCGACAAGGTGCAGTATGCGCCGCCATCGATCACGAAATCGATCTCCATCGCCAGGAGCTTTCCATCTTTAGAGACGGCCGTCTTGTGTCTGGTTCGTGACGGATGACGCTTCGTGGTCGCGACCATATCTTCGGCGCGATCGTAGATCATCTTGACCGGCTTCCCTGATTTCCAAGCCAGCAGCGCCGCGTGCCCCGCAATCATCGAAGGGTATTCTTCCTTGCCGCCAAAGCCGCCGCCCGTTTCGGTCTGAATCACGCGAATCTTTTCTTCCGGCAAACCAAACAACTTGATCAAGGCTTTGTGAACATAGTAAGGACACTGCATCGAACCCCAGACCGTCACGCCATCCGCCGAGTTCGCCACCGCGATAGCGCCGTTGTTCTCGATGTAGAGCTGTTCCTGCGCGCCGGTTTCATACTCGCCCTCGACAATGAAGTCTGCTTTCGTCCACACGTCGTCCACATTACCTTTGTCGACCAGAAACTTTTTGAAGACGTTGTCTTCGCCCCAAACAATTTCCTTCCCTGAGAGAGAATCTTGCAGATTGAAGATGGCCGGAAGCTCTTCGTATTCGATGCGCACGTGCCGGCGAGCTTCTTCCAACAGATACCGGTCGTGATGAGCCAGCAGCACCACCGCCTCTTCCGGATGATTGGTGACTTCGTCGGCGAGATAAGGCTGGTCGTTAAGGATCAGCGCGACATAGTTCTCGCCCGGAATATCTTTAGCAGTAACGATCGTGAATTCATCCCACGGAATTTCGCCCGCGAAAGAAATATTTTTGATTCGTCCCCGCGGCACGGAGCTGCGCACGGTCACACCGTGCAGCATGTTTGGGAAAGACAGATCGTCGACGTACAAAGCCTGGCCGGTAACTTTCTTCCGGCCTTCTTTGCGGGGAATGGGTTTACCGATTGGATGATTATTTGTTTGGGCGCTCATATCTTTAAGCGGATCGCGGACATCCTGTCCGCCAGCGTGCGTAGCATGCTCAACCTTCACAAAACAATCCATGGGCGCGTGTTCGCGCTGCGCGCTCAGGCGGACAGGATGTCCGCGATCCTTCGACTGGCGCTGACTGTCCGCCTCGACGCTTCTTTGATGTCAAAACTAAATCTCCACCGCCACCCGCGACGGCGCGCTCGCCTGCTCACGTGAATGCATTGTCTCAGCATTGCTGGTGATCCGGGTCGGATACTTTTCATTCCAGCAGGCGACGCAGGCTGAGTTCGGATCGATTCCGGTTGCTTCCAGCATACCTTCGAGCGAGAGATATCCCAGCGAGTCTGCTTCGATAAAATCGCGGATGCCTGCGACCGAATAGTTCGCGGCGATCAGTTCTGATTTGTTGGGGGTGTCGACGCCGTAATAGCACGGACTGATCGTGGGCGGACACGAAATGCGCACGTGAATTTCTTTGGCGCCGGCTTCGCGCACCATGCGGACGATCTTCTTTGAAGTCGTGCCGCGGACAATCGAATCGTCGATCAGGATGATCCGTTTTCCTTCGATCAGATCGCGCACTGGATTTAGTTTGATGCGGACGCCAAAGCTGCGAATTGATTGTTTGGGCTCGATGAAAGTCCGGCCGATGTAGTGATTGCGCACCAGCCCGAAACGAAACGGCAAGCCGCTCTCAGACGAATAACCAATCGCCGCGGGCACGCCGGAATCCGGCACCGGCACCACGATGTCGGCGTCCGCCGGCTGCTCAATCGCCAGCCGCTTACCCATGCGGTGCCGCGAGAGATTTACCGACTGCCCAAAGACGAGCGAGTCGGGCCGGGAAAAGTAAACGTGCTCAAAAATGCACATCGAATGTTGCTGAGCGACGAGCGGGCGCGACGAATGCAAACCGTCTTCGTTGATCACAACCATCTCTCCCGGCTCGATGTCGCGCACATACTTCGCGTCGATTAGATCAAACGCGCACGTTTCCGACGCGATCACCCATGCGTCCCCCAGACGACCGAGAGCCAGCGGGCGAAAGCCGCGCGGATCGCGAATCGCGATCAACTCAGTCGGTGTCAGAAAGAGCATCGAGAACGCGCCTTCCGTTTGGCGCAAGACTTCGGGAATCGCTTCCGCGACGCTGGCCGCGTGCGATCGCGCCACCCCATGCATCACAATTTCGGTATCAGAGGTCGAGGAAAAGATCGCGCCTTCCCGTTCCAGCTTCTTTCGTTCCTCGCGGGCAAACGGCAAGTTGCCGTTGTGGCAGATCGCGATCTGGCCGTGCTGGCAGGTGACCAGAAACGGTTGGCACTCGCGCAGCGAAACTTCGCCCGCGGTCGAATAACGCACGTGACCGATGGCGCTGGTCCCCGGCATTCGATCCAGGCGTGTTTGATCGAAAGCTTCCGAGACGTAACCCATGTCACGTTCAGAGACGATTTGGGAACCGTTCGAGACGGCGATGCCGCACGACTCCTGGCCGCGATGCTGTAACGCATACAGACCCAGATAGGTCATGCGCGCAGCTTCCAAGTGTCCGTAGATGCCGAACACGCCGCACTCTTCGTGCAACTTGTCGTCCCAAAGATTATTCACTGCTTGAGATTATCGCGCATTCGCGTTGCTATCAACCTCGTAGTTGTCCGAAAGGCCGAGGATTGTTCACGAAAATGATGCGGAGCGCCGTCAGGCGCGGAATATTTATAGACAACAAGCCTTCCTGAACCGTCTGCCGCTCGCAGCAGTCTTTCATAATGGCAATTCGGTGCTATAAATATGATGCTCCTCCGGGAGCTTACGGACAAACGGTGCCGACTGGCACGATGGGTTGTACAACGCCGCGTGAAAACTGACACTCCGATCGTAACTGTAACCAGGATAGTGCTCGGCGCGGCACTCGTTGGCGCCCTGTGGCTCGCCGGCTGGAGCGTGTACCGTCGCCTGCCGTCAGACGGATCTTGGGCGCGGACTGAGAGTCAGGAGGCTAATAACACAAATGCCGATTCCGAACTCATCATAGCCTTACGCAGCGACTCAGCCACCCCGGGTAACACACGGATTGAGCTCTACCCGATCGACTTTGCGGCGGCGCAGCGCGATTTTTCCGCCGCGGTGCGACCCGGAAAGAGCTTCGAAGATTTTCTCGTCCAGCGGATGAAAGGCCTCGTGCCCATGCGCGCCCAGCTCGATAGCAACGGCCGGGCAATGGCGAAATTGTCGGAAGGCAATTGGTGGATCCGAGCTACAGCAACTTTGACCAGCGGCGAAAAGATCGAGTGGCGTTTGCCGGTGCAGGTTTTTGGGCGGGGACAAACCATCGAGCTCACCGCCGAAAATGCTTACGAGAGGACTAAGACGTTTTGAAGAATGTCAGTGGTCCTTGCTGCGGATTGCACTGAAGAAATCGTGCGAAGCCCGCAACGCGGGCGGCACAAATAGATTGCTCTTTTGCGTGACGAGGCATTTTTAGCATTTGAGTTAATCGGACTTGCATTTATTAAATATCGTATTCCTGTTCTAGCTGATTCAAGCAGTGCTATACAATCTGTTAATGAAATTACGAATTAACAATAGCGTACATGAAAAGCTATGCTCAACATGTAAGAAATGGAAATCGCTATCTGAATATTCCCCAGGTGGTGTGAGCCATCAAGGGTCAGAAGGTGGTGTACATTGTGAATGTAAACCATGTAACGCAAAGCGGCATAGAGATCGCAGAAGACTGATAAAATCCAAAACGCACTGCAATTAAATTGGAGAAGTAATGTGAAGGTTCATCATCTCCATATCGAAAATTATAAAGGGTTACGTGATATTACAATCCCCTTGTCACAATCGGTTTGTTTA
>Ga0137403_10004734_pt1 | contig 15955 bp, 20 predicted proteins | sample CZOMad2_1_16fung_FD_122057 | JGI IMG/M metagenome (GOLD analysis project Ga0137403, IMG submission 122057) | Vadose zone soil fungal communities from Angelo Coast Range Reserve, California, USA - CZOMad2_1_16fungal (Hybrid Assembly) | ecosystem: Environmental > Terrestrial > Soil > Vadose zone... | reverse complement strand
ATGTCTTCCGGCTTGTTGTACATGTCCACGTCGATGATTTGAAAGTCCATGCCCTTTTCGTACAGCACGATGCGGCAGCGTTGCGAGAATGGACAGGTGGTTCCGGAGTAGAGATTCATCATGTTTGCTTACCTTGTCGCCGAAAGCGGATCGATGTGCAGATGAAAAAGGCGCGGGCGCCGAGCGCCCCGCGCCCTTCGGGCGGGTTTGCCTTCAGTGCACGTCTTTCCAGAACTCCTTGTAAAGGAGGTACGTGAGCACGAGCAGCACCAGCAGCACGAGGAGCACCACGTAGCCGACCTGCTTGCGCGCGAGCTGATTGGGCTCTGAAATCCAGGCCATGAAATTGACCAGATCGCGAACCAGGATGTCGTAGTCGATCTGGGAGAGCGATCCCGCCGTTTCCGTCCTGATGGTCTTGAGTATGAAGCGCTCCCCGTCCTTGCCGGCCTGATCGGGAGTCAGCACATCGATCTTCCAGGCGTTTCTTTGCATCCTTCCGACCGCTTCGGCCTGCTCCATGTTCTTGAATTTCCGTTCCACTTGCACCTGTTGCCCGGAGAGCGTCCACAACGCGTGCGGCATGGCGACGTGCTCGTACACCATGTTGTTCCAGCCGGTGGCCGACTCCGGGTCGCGGTAGAAGCTGCGCAGGTACGTATACAGCCAGTCGGCACCGCGGGCGCGGGCGATCACCGACAGGTCCGGGGGCGCCGTGCCGAACCATTCTTTTGCGTCCTTCTTGGTCAGGGCGACGGTCATCAGCTCGCCGATCTTGTCGGCCGTGAAGAGCAGGTTGTCTTTGACCTGCTGCTCGGTCAGGCCCAGATCGAGCAGCTTGTGGTAGCGCATCATCCCCGCCGAGTGGCAATTCAAGCAGTAGTTGACGAAGGTCCGGGCGCCCGCCTGCAGGCTCGCGACATCGCGCGGGTCGATCGGCGCCGAATCGAGGCTGACCGATTCCTCAGCGGCGAGCGCGAGCGGCGCGGCGAGCGCGAGGAGAACGACGAGCGCCTTCATTTCGAGGTGACTCTCTCCGGTTCGGGCCGGCATTTGTCCATCCTCGAGTACCACGGCATGAGCAGGAAGAACAGGAAATACACGGCCGTGCCGATCTGCGCGGCAAGGGTGCGGCCCCCGGTCACGGACTCGGTGCCGAGGTAGCCGAGCACGAAGAACGCGATCACGAAGAGCGCGATCGCCGCCTTAGTGATGGGCCCCTTGTAGCGGATCGACCTAACCGGACTACGGTCGAGCCACGGCAGAAAAAAGAAGATCATGACCGAGGTGCCCATCAGCACCACGCCCCAGACTTTGGCGTCCAGGGTCAGGAGCCCAAGCAGCAGCACAATCGTGGTTACCCCGGTGGCGACCCGGGTCCGGGTGTTTTTCACACGCCAAATGATGAGGAGTGCAAAGGCGATGAGCCCCGGGACGAGCGCCCAGAACACGAACTCCTCGGTCGTGGCGCGCAGGATCGAGTAGTACGGCGTGAAGTACCACACCGGCGCGATGTGCATCGGGGTTTTCAGCGGATCGGCCGGGATGAAATTGTTGTTCTCGAGAAAGTAACCGCCCGCCTCCGGCGCGAAGAACACGACGGCCGAGAAAACGATCAGGAAAACCACCACGCCGAAGGTGTCCTTCACGGTGTAGTAGGGATGAAACGGAATACCGTCGAGGGGCTTGCCGGTCTTGGGATCTTTCACGTTCTTGATCTCGACTCCGTCGGGGTTGCTCGAGCCGACCTCGTGCAGCGCGAGCAAATGCGCGACAACGAGCGCGAGGAGCGCGAGCGGCACCGCGATCACGTGGTAGGCGAAAAAGCGGTTGAGCGTCGCGTCCGACACCACGAAGTCGCCGCGGATCCAGATCGCGAGGTCAGGCCCGATGACAGGAATCGCGTCGAAGAGGTTCACGATTACCTGCGCGCCCCAATAGGACATCTGGCCCCAAGGGAGCAGGTACCCGAAGAAGGCCTCGGCCATCAGGCACAGGAAAATCAGCATGCCGAAGATCCACAGAAGCTCGCGCGGCTTGCGGTACGAGCCGTAGAGCATCGCGCGGAACATGTGCAGGTAGACGCAGATGAAGAAGAAGGAGGCGCCGGTCGAGTGCATGTAGCGGATCCACCAGCCCCAGGGCACCTCGCGCATGATGTACTCGACCGAGGCGAACGCCTGGCTCGCATCGGGCTTGTAATTCATGGTGAGGAAGATGCCGGTGACGATCTGGATCACCAGCACGAAGAGCGCGAGCGAGCCGAAGTAATACCAAAAATTGAAATTCTTCGGCGCGTAATACTCGGTGAGATGCGAGCGCAAGCTCTCCATCAGCGGGAAGCGCTGATCGATCCAGGTGAGCAGGCCGTTGAAGGGTCCCGCTCCGGTAACAGCCTGTTTTTCTGCCGCAGCCATTCGCTCTACGCCCCCTTCTTGTCTTCGCCGATCAGGATCCTGTTGTCCGAAAGGTACATATAGGGAGGCACCTTGAGGTTGTCCGGAGCGGGCTTGTTCTTGTAGACCCGGCCCGCGAGATCGAACAACGACCCGTGGCAAGGACAATAGAATCCTCCGGTCCACTGGCTCTCGAAGGCTTCCGGACCCGCTTTGAGCCGGTCCTGCGGCGAGCAGCCGAGGTGCGTGCAAATTCCGACCACAACCAGGTACTCCGGTTTGATCGAGCGGTATTCGTTCCGGGCGTATTCGGGCGTCAACTCGCCTTTCTTGCGCTCGCTTTTTGGGTCGGCGACTTTGCCGTCGGCCAGCTTGACGTCTTCGAGCATTTCCTTGGAGCGGTGAAGGATCCAGACGGGTTGTCCGCGCCATTCGACGGTCATCTTTTCCCCGGGATTGAGCTGGCCGATGTCGGCCTCGACCGGCGCGCCGAGCGCTTCGGCGCGCTCCGAGGGCAACATCGAAGCGGCGAAGGGGACGGCCGTGGCGACTGCGGATGCACCGCCCGCGCAGGCGCTCGCTATGACCAGGCTGCGACGCCTGCGGTTGACCTCGGATTGATCGCTCATGGAAAAACCCTGATTGAGAAAGACATTCTTGAGATGTGAAATTATACAGAAAGCCTCGCGCCACACCAAATTTCTCCGTCCAACTTATTGATTCGGATGGTGAATACACGAACTGCTCGCGCGCGCATGCCTTGCGGGCGAGCCAAGGCACGCGCAGCGGCGCGTCGAGCCGTTTTGCGCAATAATCGCGGTACAGGGAGTCCGGGTTGCGCCTCGCATACCGCGCGGGCGAACCGCCGCGGACCAACATCGAAGATCCTCCGCCGAAGCGCTGCCCGCTCGAATCCATGCGCAATCTCTGGCTCACCTTTGCCCAAACGGCCACCGTGGCGGTCGCTGTGCTTTTCGTCGTGACCACCCTGAAGCCGGAGTGGCTCGGCCGTCCCGTTTCCGGACCCCAGGTGGTCGAGTTGCGCCAAGCCGCTTCATCATCGAGCGCGCCCGCGCGCGCAGCCTCTTACAGCGACGCGGTGAGGAAGGCCGTCCCCGCAGTCGTGAATATTTTCACCAGCAAGGAGATCAAGACGCCGCGCCATCCGTTCCTCGACGATCCTCTGTTCCGGCATTTTTTCGGGGACCGTCTGGAAGAGGAGCCGCAGCGCGCGGCAAGCCTGGGCTCGGGCGTGATCGTGAGCCCCAAGGGATACATCCTCACCAATCACCACGTGGTCGAGGCGGCCGACGAGATCGAGGTGGCGCTCATCGACGGCAAGAAATTGAAAGCCAGGGCCGTCGGCTCCGATCCTGAAACCGATATCGCAGTCCTGCAGGTCGAAGGCGGAGTGGTTCCGGCCATCACTTTCGGCGATGCCGACGCCCTGCGTGTCGGTGATGTGGTGCTTGCCATCGGCAATCCGTTCGGCGTGGGACAGACCGTGACGATGGGCATCGTCTCGGCCCTGGGCCGCAACCAGCTCGGCATCAATACTTTCGAGAACTTCATCCAGACCGACGCCGCAATCAATCCGGGCAACTCGGGCGGCGCGCTTATCGACACGGCGGGAAATCTGGTCGGCATCAACACCGCGATCTACTCGCGCTCGGGGGGATCGCTCGGCATCGGTTTCGCGATCCCGGCATCGAGCGCCAGGCAAGTCATGGAGCAGATCATCCAGACCGGAGGCGTCACGCGCGGTTGGATCGGCGTCGAGGCGCGGGAGATCACTCCGGAAATGGGAGAATCCTTCCGCCTGGGCACCACCGCCGGGGTCCTGATCGAGGGCGTGCTGCGAGGCGGGCCCGCCGAACGGGCCGGACTGAAGCCCGGCGATGTTCTGATTGCGATCGAGGGCAAGCCGGTCAAGGATCCGAACTCGATGCTGAACCTGGTGGCGGCACTCGTCCCGGGGAAGCCTGCTTCAGTCCGGCTGCGCCGCGACAACAAGGACGTGGACCTACAGGTCGCCGTCGGCAAACGCCCGACCCAGCAACGTCGCCGCCGCTAGAGCCGCGTCCGCTACTCCGGTCCCGCTTCCGTGCGCTTGAGGTCCTTGTCCAAGTTGCCGCCCTCGGGTGTTTCGGACGCAGCCGGGGAGCGTCCGACGAAGCGCGCGCACACGATGCCGAGCTCGTAGAGGAACCACAGCGGCACGGCGAGCATCACTTGCGAGATGACGTCGGGAGGCGTGAATATCGCCCCGACCACGAATGCGCCGACGATCACGTAGGGGCGGATTTCTTTCAGCTTGTCTATTGAAACCAGCCCGACTCGCACCAGCACGACCACCACTACGGGAACCTCGAAGGTCACTCCGAACGCCATGAAGGTGGTGAGCACGAAAGAAAGATATTTGTCGATGTCGGTCATCCACGCGACGCCTTCCGGGGCGACGGATGCCATGAACTTGAAAACGACCGGGAACACCAGGAAATACGCAAAAGACATTCCCAGCAGAAACAAAAGCGAGCTCGCGACCACCAGAGGCAGCACCAGGCGCTTCTCGTTCACATACAAACCCGGCGCGACAAACGCCCAGACTTGGTAAAGAACGTAGGGAAGCGCGATCACAAAAGCCACGAGCAAGGCCACCTTGACCGGAACGAGAAACACGCCGACCACGTCGGTGGCGATCATCTGGCCGCCGACGGGGAGCGCCGCAATCAAGGGCTTGGCGAGCAGCGCGTAAAGCTCCCTCGCCCAGGCAAACAGGCACAGGAACACGACGATCACCGCAAGAATCGCACGCAGGAGCCGGTCGCGCAGCTCGACCAGATGGGAGATGAAGGTGTCCTGCGTGCTCATTCGCGGCCGATCAGACGGCGGTTTTTTCCGGTGGCGGGGGCGCGCCGCCTTGCGGCTCGCGGCCGGCTTCACCCGGCTTCGCAACCTCATCAGCGGGTGCGGGCTCCGGCGCCGTCGACGGCGCTGCGGCGGTGCCCTCGATTCTCGTCAAGTCATTGAGCTCGGCCTCGGTTTTCGACACTTCGCTTTGCACCGAGTCGACCGTCGTATTGACCGTACCCTCGAACCCGCGCGCTGCGTCCTCGAAGGTGGTCTTGAACTTGCGCAGCTCCTCCAGCTCGATTTCGCGGTTGATATCGGCCTTGACATCGTTGACGTAGCGCTGCAGCCGGCCGAACAAATGGCCCATGGTGCGCGCCACGCGAGGCAGGCGCTCGGGCCCGATGACGATGAGCGCCACCACGGCGATCACCATCAACTCGGAGAATCCGACGTCAAACACGGGGGATGAACGAAGTGTTCAAAAAGAAGCCGGGACCGCGCCCGGCATCCGGGTGCGCGCGAAGACCCTCAGGTCTTCGCTTTTTCCTTGATCTCGCCCTCGATGGTGTGGCCCGTCACCTGAGGCGCGGGCCCGCCGTCGGCCGGCTTGTTCTCCGAGGATTTCATGCCGTCCTTAAAACCGCGCACCGCCCCTCCCAGATCGGCGCCGATATTACGAAGTTTTTTCGTGCCGAAAACCAGCAAAACGATCAGCAGCACGACCAGCCAGTGCCAAATGCTCCAGGTACCCATGGTATTACCCTTTCAATTGCGTTTCAGCATCGGGCCCAAGGCTTCCGGGCCGCCGATGACGTGGACGTGTAAATGATACACCTCCTGCCGGCCCACACGTCCGGTGTTGATGATGACGCGAAAGCCGTCGGTCGACCCCTGCTCGCGCGCCAGGCGCGGCGCCATGGCGAGGAGCTTGCCCAACACAGCCTGGTGGCTCGTGTCGCAATCCGCCAGCGAATCGATATGTTTCTTGGGGATGATCATGAAATGCACCGGGGCGAGCGGATGGATGTCATGGAACGCGAAAATGTCGGCGTCCTCGTAGATTTTCCGGCAGGGAATCTCTCCCCGGACGATCTTGCAGAAGACGCAAGCTTGCGCGTCCATCGCTATTTCCGCTCCGCCTTCGCGCGCCGCTTGTCGGCGCGCGCGGCCTTTTCGTCTATCCCGGAAATGCCTTCGCGGCGACGCAGCTCCGCGAGCACGTCGGCGGGCCGCAAGCCGTACTGCGCGAGCATGATCAGGCAATGAAACCACAGATCGGCCGTTTCGCCGACGATGCGCAGCCGATCGCCGTCCTTGGCGGCCATCACCGCCTCGGTCGCCTCCTCGCCGACTTTTTTCAGGATCGCATCGGGTCCGCGCGCGAACAGCCGCGACACATAAGACTTTTCCGGGTCGCCGGCCTTGCGCGACTCGACCACGTCCGCCAGCCGTTCGAGTATGTCGCTCATCGTCCGTATATTTCCTTCGGGTCCTTGATCACCGGCTCCACCGTCACCCAGCGCCCGTTGTCGAGCTTCTGGAAAAAGCAGCTGTGCCTTCCGGTGTGGCAGGCGATTCCTCCGCTCTGCTCCACCCTGAGCAGCACCACGTCCTCGTCGCAGTCGAGCCGGATCTCGCGCACCGTCTGCACGTTTCCGGACTGCTCGCCTTTTTTCCACAGGCGCATTCGCGAGCGCGACCAGTAGTGCGCTTCACCGGTCGCGGCGGTCTTGGCGAGCGACTCGCGGTTCATCCAGGCGAGCGTCAGCACCTTGTCCGTGGACACTTCCTGGGCGATCGCGGGGACGAGACCCTGTTCGTCCCACTTTACCCGATCGAGCCATTCCTCTGCCATTGCGTCCGCCGATTCAAAGCCTGATTTCGATTCCGCGCCTTGCCATGTATTCCTTCGCCTCGCGCACGGTGAATTCGCCGAAATGAAAAATGCTTGCAGCGAGAACCGCGTCGGCGCGGCCCTCGAGCACGCCCTCGGCGAGATGATCGAGCTTGCCGACGCCACCGCTGGCAATGACCGGGACATCGACCGCTTCGGCCACCGCGCGCGTAAGCGCGAGATCGAAGCCTTCGCGGGTACCGTCGCGGTCCATGCTCGTGAGCAGGATCTCGCCCGCGCCCAGCTTTTGCATTTTACGCGCCCATTCGACCGCGTCCAATCCGGCCGGCCGACGTCCCCCATGAGTAAACACCTCCCAGCGAATCCCGGGGCCCGCTGCAGCCCGCGTCTGTTTGGCGTCGATCGCGACCACGATGCACTGAGCGCCGTAGCGACCCGCGGCATCGGCGATGAGCTGCGGGTTCTGGACCGCGGCGGTGTTGATGGAGACCTTGTCGGCCCCCGCGTTGAGCAGGCGCCTCACGTCCTCCACCTTGCGCACGCCGCCCCCGACGGTGAGGGGAATGAACACCTGCGCCGCGACCTCCTCGACGACGCGCAGGATCAGATCGCGCTCCTCCGAGCTCGCGGTGATGTCGAGGAACGTCAGCTCGTCGGCGCCCTGCTCGTTGTAGCGCCGCGCGATCTCGACCGGATCGCCCGCGTCGCGCAGGCCGACGAAGTTGATGCCCTTCACGACCCGCCCGCGGTCGACGTCGAGGCAGGGAATGACGCGCTTGGCGAGCATGGCCTAGGATCGAGGATCGAGGAGAAAAGAGCAAATCGCAAGGCGAGGGAAGGTTTTCCCTCGATCCTCAACCCTGCGCCTTCAATCCTTGCCCTTCCCCAGCTTGTCCGCCTCGGCCTGGGCTTTCTTGAAGTCGAGCGTGCCCTGGTAGATCGCGCGACCGGTGATGACGCCGTCGATGCCTTCGGATTCGATTTTGCACAGCGCCTTGATGTCCTCGACGCTGGTCAGGCCGCCGCTCGCGATCACGGGAACGCGCAACTCCCTCGCGAGCTTCAGCGTCGCGTCGACGTTCACTCCGGTGAGCATGCCGTCGCGGCCGATATCGGTGTAGATGATCGCCTCGACGCCGTAGTCCTGGAATTTCTTCGCGAGGTCCACCACGTCGTGGCCGGTCATCTTGGACCAGCCCTCGACGGCGACTTTGCCGTCCTTGGCGTCGAGCGCGACGATGATGTGTCCGGAAAAAGCCGTGCACGCGTCCTGCAGGAAGCCGGGATTTTTCACTGCCGCCGTTCCGATGATGATGTAGCCGACACCGAGATCGAGATAGTGCTCGATCGTGTCCAGGTCGCGGATGCCCCCGCCCAGCTGCACCGGCGGGGAATCCCCGAGCGCCTGCAGGATCGCGCGGATGACGCTCTCGTTCTTGGGCTTGCCGGCCGCCGCCCCGTTCAGATCGACGAGGTGCAGCCGGCGGGCGCCTTGGGCCTTCCAATGCTTGGCCATGCCGACGGGATCCTCCGAGAACACCGTGGCCTCGTTCATCTTTCCCTGTTTCAGGCGGACGCAGTGCCCGTCCTTGATGTCAATCGCCGGAATGATCAGCATTGAGTCGGGAAACAGCGCAAAGCCCCGGGCAACCGGGAAGGCTGATGGGAAGATTCAGGGATTCCAGTTGAGGAAGTTGGCGAGGAGCCGCAGGCCGGCAGTATCGCTTTTTTCTGGGTGGAACTGTACCGCGAAAATATTATCCCGTGCCACGGCGCAGGTAAAGGGGACGCCGTAGTCCGTTGTACCCCGCACCAGCGCGGCCTCCCCCGTCTGCGGAAAGTAGCTGTGGACGAAATAGAACCGGCTGCCGTCCTCGATGCCCGACCACAGGGCGTGCGGCGCAGCCTGTTTCACGCGGTTCCAGCCGATGTGAGGAACCTTGAGCTTGCGTCCCTCATCGTCGACCATGGCTTCCGCGGGGAAGGAACGCACCGCTCCCGGCAGGAGAGCGAGCCCGGCCACATCGCCTTCGTCGCTGCGCTCGAAAAGCATCTGCAAGCCGATGCAGATTCCCAGAAACGGCCGGCTGCGGGCGGCGTCGAGCACCGCCGGACGCAACCCGCGCGCGTCCATCTCGCGCATGCAATCGGGCATCGCGCCCTGGCCCGGAAATACGACGCGGTCGGCGCCCGCCACGCGCGCGGGATCGGATGTCACCTCGACGCTCGCGTGCGGCGCGACATGTTCCACCGCCTTGGAGACCGAATGGAGGTTGCCCATGCCGTAATCAACGACCGCGACGCGCATTGCAGGGTCAGTCGGAAAAGAGCCCTAGAGGGTGCCCTTCGTGGAGGGGACGGTGCCCGCGGCGCGCGGATCGGGCTCCAGCGCCATGCGCAGAGCCCGCGCGAACGCCTTGAACATCGTTTCGCACTGATGATGTGCGTTGTCTCCGCGCAGGTTGTCGATATGCAGCGTCACCTGCGCGTGGTTGGCGAACCCCTGAAAGAATTCGTGCACCAGATCGACGTCGAACTCGCCGATCAGCGCGCGCTTGAACTGGACGTGGTACTCGAGGCCGGGCCGCCCGGAGAAATCGATCACGACGCGCGACAACGCCTCGTCGAGCGGTACGTAGGCATGCCCGTAACGCCGAATGCCTTTCTTGTCGCCCACGGCGCGCGCCACCGCCTGGCCCAGTGTGATCCCGATGTCCTCGACCGTGTGGTGGGGATCGACGTGCAGGTCGCCCTTTGCCCGAATATCGAGATCGAGCATCCCGTGGCGCGCGACCTGGTCGAGCATGTGATCGAGAAACGGAATGCCGGTCGCGAGGGTCGCCCGTCCGCTGCCGTCGACATCGACCGAAAGGGCGATCTGCGTCTCGGTGGTCTTGCGGTCGGCGGTTGCGGCGCGCGTGGGCATTGCGGTGAGCTTGAGCGCGATAGCCTACACGAAATCAGCCCTCGGCGAGCGCTTGCGCAAACGCGGCAAGACATCGCCGGTTCTCCTCCGGCGTCCCGATGGTAAGCCGGACGCAATGATCGAGCAGCGGCACGCCGGTATGCAGGTTCTTGACCAGCACGCCCCGGCGGCGCATCCCCTCGAAGACCCTGGCGGCGTCGGGAACGCGAACCAGGATGAAATTCGCGTCGCTCGGGAAGACCGTTACGCCGGGCAGCTTGCGCAGCTCCCCGTCAAGGCGCTCGCGCTCCGCGTTGATGCTGCGCGCCTGCGCGTCGAGCACTTCGTGATGCGCGAGGATGCGCTCGGCGACCACGTGGGTCAGCATGCTGACGTTGTAAGGGGGCCGCACCTTGTCGAATTCGCGGATCCACTCCGGCCGTCCGACGGCATAGCCGAGCCGAATGCCCGCGAGCCCGAGCTTCGACAGCGTACGCATGACCACGAGATTCGGAAATTCCGCCAGCCGCGTCATGAAGGTCTTGCGGGCGAAGGCGTTGTAAGCCTCATCGATCACCACCAGCCCCGGCGCCGCCGCCACGATCCGGCCGATCACCTCCTCCGAGAACAGATTGCCCGTCGGATTGTTGGGATAGGCGATGAACACCACCGCGGGCCGGTGTTCGGCCAAGGCGCGCAGGAACGAAGGGGTATCGATCGTGAAATCGGGGTTGAGCAGCACTCCGACATAACGCAGTCCCGCGAGCTGCGCGTACACGCTGAACATCACGAAGCTGGGACGGGGCGCGAGCACCACCGCCCCCGGGCGCGCCACGCTCTGGACGATGATGTGGATAATCTCGTCCGATCCGTTGCCGAGAAGGACATCGTACTCGGAACCGATTCCCATGACCTTGCGCAGGCGCTCTACCAGGGCCGGGGCCGTCGGATCGGGATAGCGGTTGATCTCCGCGTTCGCCACGGCTTCGCCGATCTCGCGCCGCAGGGCCTCGGGCAGCCGATACGGGTTTTCCATCGCATCGAGCTTGACCAGGCCCTGCGCCGATTGGACGTGATAGGCGCTGAGCGCCCGGATCTCGTCGCGGATGACCTTTTCCGGCCCGGCGCTCACGGCTTGCCCTTGGGCGTCTTTCCCAATCTGAGCTCGGCCGAGCGCGCATGCGCCTGAAATCCCTCGCCGCTGGCGAGCCTCATGGCGAGTTTCCCGAGTTTTTGAGCGCCTTTGCGCGAGACCGAGATGATGCTCGAGCGCTTCTGAAAGTCGTACACGCCGAGCGGCGAGGAAAACCGCGCCGTGCGCGAGGTCGGCAGCACGTGATTCGGGCCGGCGCAGTAGTCGCCGAGCGCCTCGGAGGAGTAGCGCCCGAGGAAAATCGCGCCGGCGTGGCGGATCCTCTTCAACCACTTCTTCGGTTCGGCGACCGAGAGCTCCAGATGTTCCGGAGCGATCCGGTTGGCGATGTCGCAGGCCTCTTGCAGGCTCCGGGTCCGTATGAGCGCGCCGCGTCGCGCGAGCGATGCGGCGATCACATCCTTCCGCGGCATACCGGCGAGCAGTTCCTCGGCGCTTTTCGCCACGCGTTGGATGAAATCCGCGTCGGGGGAAAGAAGGATGGCCTGCGCCGATTGGTCGTGCTCGGCCTGGGAAAACAAGTCCATCGCGATCCAGTCGGGATCGGTCGCCCCGTCGCAGATCACGAGGATCTCCGAGGGCCCGGCGATCATGTCGATGCCCACGGTGCCGAAAACGCGCCGCTTGGCGGCCGCCACGTAAGCGTTGCCCGGCCCCACGATCTTGTCCACCTGCGGGATGCTCTGCGTGCCGTAGGCGAGCGCGGCGATCGCTTGCGCGCCGCCGATGGTGAAGACGCGGTCGACGCCGGCGATCGCGGCCGCCGCGAGCACCAGCGGATTGCGTTCGCCCGATGGCGTCGGCACCGCCATGACAAGCTCTGCGACGCCCGCGACTTTCGCAGGGAGGGCGTTCATCAGCACCGAGGATGGATAAGCGGCCTTGCCGCCGGGCACGTACAGCCCGGCTCGTTCAAGCGGCGTGATTCGCTGGCCGAGCGTTGTGCCGTCGGCCTCGGTGAACCGCCACGAGTTCGCTCGCTGCCGCGTGTGGAAGCGGCGTATGCGCACCGCGGCCCGCTCAAGCGCATCGCGCTGCACGCGCCCGAGCCGCGAGCGCGCCTTTTCGAGCTCGCGACGCGAAATCTCCAGATCGGCCATGCGTGCAACCTTGAGCCGGTCGAAACGTTCCGTGTATTCGAGCACCGCGGCGTCGCCACGCGCGCGAACGTCGTCGCAGATCGCCGCGACGGTGCGCTCCACTTCCACGTCCAGCGCCGAGTCGAACGCAACGAGCTTTGCGAGCCGCTCGCCGAAATCGGCTTGAGCGGTCGAGAGACGGGCGATCTCAGGCATGCGCCCCCACGGCCTTCGTAAACTGGTCGAGGAGCGGCTGGAGGGCGTCGCGCCTGAGCTTGAGCGCCGCCTGGTTGACGATGAGGCGGGCGCTGATCGGCCGGATCTCCTCGACCGCGCGCAGGCGGTTGGCGCGCAGCGTATCGCCGCTGGAGACCAGATCGACGATCGCGTCGGCCAGACCCACGAGCGGGGCGAGCTCCATCGAGCCGTAGAGCCTGATCAGATCGACGTGCACGCCCTTCGCTGCGAAGTGCTCGCGCGCGGTCTGCATGTACTTGGTCGCCACACGCAAACGCGCGCCCTGGCGAACGGCGAGCGCATAGTCGAAGCCTTCGGGAACCGCGACCATCATGCGGCACGATGCGATGCCGAGGTCGAGCGGCTGGTACAGCCCCTCGCCGCCGTGCTCGAGCAGCACGTCCTTGCCCGCGATGCCGAGTTCGGCCGCGCCGTACTGGACGTAGGTGGGAACATCCGGAGCGCGCACGATAAGCAGGCGCAGGTCGCGGCGGCTCGTGCGCAGGATGAGCTTGCGCGAGGTGTCGGGATTGTCGAGCGCCCGGATGCCCGCCGCCGCAAGCAGCGGCAGTGTTTCGTCGAAAATCCGGCCTTTGGAGAGCGCGAGGGTGATCACGGTTGACTCGGGCAAAAAAAGATTTTACCGCAAAGAGCGCGGAGACCGCGAAGGAAAACCTTATTTTTCATGATGTTCCGAAAATTCCGGAACGGTTCCAGCGTCTTGGGACCCTTGCGGATCAATGAACCCGCTTGATGCGCGCGCCGAGCTGCGCGAGCTTCTCCTCGATGCATTCGTAACCACGATCCAGGTGATAGACCCGATCGACCTTTGTTTCGCCCTCCGCGACCAGACCCGCGATGACGAGGCTCGCCGAGGCGCGCAGGTCGGTCGCCATGACGGTCGCGCCCTGCAGCTTCGGAACGCCGCGCACGATCGCGGTGTTTCCCGAGATCTCGATATCGGCGCCGAGACGCTGCATCTCCAGGGCATGCATGAACCGGTTCTCGAAAATGGTCTCGGTGATGACGGCTGTGCCTTCGGCTATCGCGTCCAGCGCCATCAGCTGCGCCTGCATGTCGGTCGGGAACGAGGGATAGGGAGCGGTCCGGACATTGACGCTCTTGGGCTTTCCCCGCATGGCGAGCGAGATCGTGCCGTCGCCGGTCTGCAGCTCCGCGCCCGCCTCACGCAGTTTTTCGAGCACCGCATCGAGGATGCCCCCGTCGGTGCCGTGAAGCGTGACGCGGCCGCCGGTCGCTGCGGCCGCGGCGAGGAAGGTTCCGGCTTCGATGCGGTCGGCCATGATGCGGTGGTGGGCCGCGTGCAGCCGCGCCACGCCTTCGATGGTGATCACGTCGGTTCCGGCGCCTTTGATCCGCGCGCCCATCGCCGAGAGGCATTGGGCAAGGTCTATTACTTCGGGCTCGCGCGCGGCATTCTCGAGCGTGGTCGTGCCCTCGGCAAGACACGCCGCCATCATGAGGTTCTCGGTGCCCGTGACGGTCACGAGATCCATCGGGATGCGGGCCGCCTTCAGCCGTTTCGCTTTCGCCGAGATGTAACCTTGCTCGACCGAGATTTCGGCTCCGAGTGCTTCGAGTCCTTTGACGTGCAAGTCCACCGGCCGCGCCCCGATGGCGCACCCTCCGGGCAGCGACACCCGAGCTTCGCCGCAGCGCGCAAGCAGCGGCCCGAGAACCAGGACCGAAGCGCGCATGGTCTTCACCAGGTCGTAGGGGGCGAACGGATCGGACAGACGCTCCGCCTTGAGGGACAGCCCCAAGCGGTCATCGAGGGAGACTTCCACGCCCATCTGCGCGAGCAGCCTGAGCATGGTGCTCACGTCCCTCAGATGCGGCACGTTGGAGAGCGTGAGTTGCTCGCTGGTCAGCAACGCTGCGCACATGAGCGGGAGCGCGGCATTTTTCGCGCCCGAGACGCGGATCTCGCCCGATAGCGGAATTCCTCCCTGGATGACGAGCTTATCCATTCGCCGCTTCCTCGGGGGTGAGAGTGCGCATCGACAGCGCGTGGATCTCCTCGCGCATGCGCTCCCCGAGCGCAGCATAGACGAGCTGGTGACGCTGGACCCGGCTCTTGCCGCGGAACGCTTCGCTCACGATGAGCGCCTCGAAATGCTCTCCGTCGCCCACGACGCGCACCTCGCTGCACTGCAGTCCTTTTTCGATGTAGCTTTGAACCTGCTCCGGCGTCACCATGCTAGTGCCTCAACCTGTAACCGCTCTTGAGCATCGCGAGCGTCATTCCCGAAACCACGGCCAGGAAAACCGTCACCACGGCCAGACTTCGAAACGGGTGGACGTCCGAGACCCCGAAGAAGCCGTAGCGAAACCCGTCAATCATGTAGAAAAACGGGTTGAAATGCGAGAGCCGTTGCCAGAAAGCCGGCAGCGAATGGATCGAGTAGAACACCCCCGAAAGGAAGGTGAGAGGCATGATGAAGAAGTTCTGGAAGGCGGCGACCTGGTCGATTTTCTCGGACCAGATTCCGGCGACCATCCCGAGCGAGCCCAGTACGGCGCTTCCAAAGAAAGCGAATGCGACGATCCACAGCGGATGGCGAAATTCGATCTCGACGAAAGGCAGCGTCACCAACAGTACCGCCGCGCCCACCGCCATTCCCCGCACGACCGCAGCCAGCACATAGGCGCCGAAGAACTCCCAGTAGGCAAGCGGCGGCAGCAGCACGAAAATGATATTGCCCGTCATCTTGGACTGGACGAGCGAAGAGGAGCTGTTGGCAAAGGCGTTCTGCAGTACCGACATCATCACCAGGCCCGGAACCAGGAACGCCGCGTACGGGACGGCGTCGTACATCCGCGCCCGTCCTTCCATGACGTGGCTGAAGATGAACAGAAACAGGACCGCGCTGAGCGCCGGCGCGGCGATCGTCTGGGTGCTCACCTTCCAGAACCGCAGCACTTCCTTGTAGAGCAAGGTGGGGAATCCGCTCATGAGCGTTGCATCACTTCGACGAAGGCGTCTTCGAGATCGGGCTGCATCAGATCCATTTCCTCGATGCGGCAGCCGGCCCTGCGAATGCACGCGAGGATCTGCTCGACGTCCTCATAGCCCTTCAACCGCAGTACGTGGGCTCCCGCGGTGCTGCCGTGCTCGAGGGGACGGAGTTCACCGGGAAGCTCGCCGCTCAGACGCAGGCGAAGAAAAAGGTGGTGCACGCGCTTGAGCAGGTTGGACGTGGAATCGAGCGCGACGACGCGCCCCTGTTTGAGCATCGCGATGCGCTCGCACAGCGCCTCGGCTTCTTCCAGGTAGTGCGTCGTGAGGACGATGGTGTGGCCGTCCCGGTTGAGTCTCCGGATGAACTGCCACAGGGCCTGGCGCAGCTCGACGTCGACGCCCGCGGTCGGTTCGTCCAGCACGATCACGGGCGGCTTGTGCACCAGGGCCTGCGCCACGAGCACCCGCCGCTTCATCCCGCCCGAGAGCGCGCG
>Ga0137403_10004733_pt1 | contig 15957 bp, 8 predicted proteins | sample CZOMad2_1_16fung_FD_122057 | JGI IMG/M metagenome (GOLD analysis project Ga0137403, IMG submission 122057) | Vadose zone soil fungal communities from Angelo Coast Range Reserve, California, USA - CZOMad2_1_16fungal (Hybrid Assembly) | ecosystem: Environmental > Terrestrial > Soil > Vadose zone... | reverse complement strand
CGTGTCTGACCGGGACTTTACGGCTTACCGCGATAAAAATAAGGGAATGGTCGGCACTAAAGCATTACTGGATCAGATCCCGGAGGTGAAGCTGCATAATTATGGTTTCCGGAATAATGGGGATCTTACGTTCAGCGATCTGACCGCAAAATGGGGGTTGGAGCAGCCGACCTTTTCCAATGGGGTGGCCTATGCCGACTTTGACAATGACGGCGCGATCGATATGGTCATCAATAATATCAACGACAAGGCTTTACTGTACAGGAATACGGGACGGGATAAGGACAAGGCAGCTACGCATTTTCTGCAGATCAGATATAAAGGCGGTGCGCCCAATATCAACGGACTGGGCGCCGTCGCCGATATTTATTACGATCATGGAAAACGTCAGGTATATGATAACAATCCTTACCGGGGATATTTATCCAGCATGCAGGGCCTGACGCATTTCGGCCTGGGTAAAGTGTCCATGATCGATTCGGTGGTGATAAGATGGGCTGATGGACGACGACAGACCCTGGGTAAGGTGAAAGCCGACCAGGTTCTCACCGTCGACATCGCGGATGCAAAGGGTCCGTATTCCCCGCAGGGGCCGGGCATTGCGGCAACAGCCCTGTTCCGCGAAGTTACCGATGCGGCAGGGATCAGTTACCGTGACCATCATCATGACTTTATCGACTTCAATATCCAGCCCCTGCTGCCGCACAAGCTTTCAGAATATTCTCCCGCGCTGGCTGCCGGGGATATCGATGGAAATGGCACTGACGACCTGGTCATCGGGGGTGATGGGCAATTCCCGTCAAACGTATTGCTGCAACAATCCGACGGCAAGTTCCGGGAAAGAGAGTTACTGCCGGGCGCAGTCAGTGGATCGGCGAATTCAAAGGATGAAGGCGTACTGCTCTTCGATGCGAACGGGGATGGTAAGCCGGATCTGTATATCGCCAGCGGAGGATATGCTTTGGCGCCGGGTAATGAGGGTTACCAGGACCGGTTGTATATCAACGATGGTAAGGGAAATTTCAAAAAGGATTCGGCTGCATTGCCAAGGAATACCGGCAGTAAATTCTGTGTCCGGGCGATGGATTATAACAAGGATGGGAAAATGGATCTCTTCGTTTCGGGCCGGGTGGATCCCTGGAATTACCCAAGGCCGGTCAGCAGCTTTATTTTCAGGAATGATTCTGAGAACGGGCGGGTGAAATTTACCGACGTGACGGACGAAGTGGCGCCGGAGCTGCGGAATATCGGGATGATCTGCGATGCTCTGTTCACCGACTTTGACGGCGACGGGCAGACCGACCTGATCGTTCTCGGGGAATGGATGCCCATTACTTTTTTAAAGAACGTAAACGGTAAATTTAAGAACGTCACCGCCGCTTCGGGCGTGGGCGGGCTGGATGGCTGGTGGAATTCGATCGCAGCAGGAGATTTCAGGCATACAGGCAGGACCGACTATATCGTAGGTAATTTAGGGTTGAATTCGTTGTATACGGCGAGTGACAAGGAACCGACATTCATTACGGCCAAGGATTTTGGCGGGAATGGAAAATATATCGATATCTCTTCTTTATTCCTTCCGGATGAACATGGAACAAGAAAGGAATTCCCGTTGCCGGGCAGGGATGAGATCGCGAAGGTCTTGCCCGGCATAAAGAAGAAATTTGCCACCTACAAGCCTTTTGCCGTCGCTACGATGGATGAAGTGCTGACGCCGGAACAGCGGAAGGGCGCGTTGCGGCTGAAGGCCAATATGCTGCAATCCTGCTATCTGAGAAATGACGGGGCTGGAAAATTTACGGCGATCCCCTTGCCGGCCGAAGCCCAGGTCTCGGTACTCAATGGAATGGTGGTTGACGACTTCGATGGCGATGGAAACCTCGACGTGCTGATCAACGGGAACGATTTTGGAACGGAAGTCGGCATCGGTCGATATGACGCGTTGAACGGCTTATTATTAAAAGGGGACGGAGCAGGGGGCTTTACTCCCTTGTCCATCCTTCAAAGCGGGATCTATATTCCCGGCAATGGTAAGGCCCTGGTGAAATTGCGGGGCAGTTCGGGGAATTATTGGGTGGCGGCCAGTCAGAACAAGGGCGACCTTAAATTATATGAGCTGAAGAAAAAGACCGGCAGCATCCCTGTCGATCCGGGCGATCTATATGCCGTCATCCGGTACCGGGACGGGAAGACCCGAAAAGAGGAGTTTTATCATGGAACTTCCTTTTTATCCCAGTCTGCGAGGTTCCTCCGGGTGAGCCCGGAGATGGTCAGCGTGAAGATAACGGATAGCAAGGGGAAGAGCCGGGTCATTTCGCTCCCGCAAAACTGATGCTGCCCGGGGTGCCCGGGCGGGACGTTATTCAGGCCTGGAAGCTTTCCGGGCCTTTAATTTTTCAAGCCATTCTTTCTGGTACTCTTTTGTGTTGTCAGGGTAGACGCCGATGTGGTGTGTCCGCACGAGAGTGGGGGTTGCCTTGCTGAGCCCGGAAAGCATTTCCTTGCTGACTCCGGACGGCTGCAAAGCGATCTTCTGGGAGGGCAGGGCCGGCATATGGCAGTCGATGCAGTTGTCGCCGAGGACGAGCCCGTTGGCAGGGGGCAGGGTACAGGTATTATGAGCAGCCTGGTTGTGGCAGGTCATGCAGCGCTGGGAGAATAATTTCGGGCTGCCCGCCTCATTCGTATGAACATCATGGCAGGTGGAACAATCCATCCGGGATTGCTGGAAGCATTTGCTCGAGAGGAGCAGCCCATATTGATTACCATGGACCTCGGGCCTGCCCGCTACGAAACCTGGCAGAGAGAATTTATTCAGCGTGTCCCCGACCCTGAAGCTGAAGGCAGGCCGAAGCGGGACCCTTAGCCCGGAATGGCAGGAGGCGCAGGCATCGAGCCGCTGCTGCCGCGATAATAATTTAGCATTGATGATGTATTTAGCTTTTTGCTCCCCTGGGTGAGTGGTATGGTAGTTCACATGTTCCGCTCCCGGTCCATGACATTTTTCACAATCGATGCCGTAGATGATCTGATCTTCGGGCCCGGCCTGGGTAGCGTGGCATTCGAGACAATACGCGTTGACGGGCCTGTTAAAACGGATAGAATCGGGGTAATAGCCCGGACTATTGCACCAGCTGCCGGCAGATGTGGAAAAAGAAACAGGGAGCTGAAATAATTTTCCGTCGCCGCCATAATAGAGATAGGTCTGTCCTTTCCTGCCCGATCCGATCACGATATCGAAAGGCTCGCTCTTATATTCTTTTCCATTGACAAAGGCCGTCTGGAAAAAGCCGTTGACCTTATGTTCCATGACCACTTCAGTGGATCGGTTGTACACGAAGCGGTTCCTGCCGCTGTCAAAGCTCCCCTTAATATATGTTGCCAGCGCGGGCCTGGAGTCGCGGTAATGCGCCGTGGCGATATGGCGTTGGTAGATATTCTTATGGCAGGACCGACAGGCAACCGAGCCTGGGGCGGCAAATGATTGGCCTTTGCTGTTCTTGGCGCTATCCAGTGAAGGATCAGATGAAGTGCAGGTGCTGGCGCAAACGTAAATCCCTATGAACAATGCAAGGAGGACATAATTGCGCCGCCTTATTTTTTGGGCATATTTCATCATGGAAGCAGGGCGTTATTAGAGGTCTAAGATCGGATTTAAAAAACATTAAACCTGCATGGTCTTCGAAAACGCTGCACGGCGAAATAAAAAAAATCCTTTTTTTCTACGGCTAAAAGCCGGCTAAATCATTCAGTATGTTGAATCTAATCAATGATTAGTTAAAATATCATTACAATAGGATCGGCGATTAGAATAATTTTATTCACCAGAATTTCTATTTTTTGATGAACTCTAAAATTTGCTTAAGCTTATGAGAAGAAAACTTTTGTTTGCCCCGCTATTCTGTCTTTCTCTGTTGAGCTTCTGTTTTGCGCAGGCGCAGAACGTCGACGTCACCGGGCAGGTCAAGGACGAGTCCGGGAACCCCGTTCAGGGTGCAGTGGTCGCCGTCAAAGGCAGCAAGAAGGCCACGACTACCAATGATAATGGATCTTTCAGCATTAATGTGGCCAAGGGAGCAACCCTTGTCATCAGCCACGTGGGCTTCGGCTCGCGTGAAATGCTGGCTGATGGCTCCGCGCTCAGCATCATCCTTTCCAATCAGAGCAAGGAATTGAGCGAAGTGGTCGTCACGGCCCTTGGTATCAAGAAAGAGAAGAAGGCGCTCAGCTATTCGGTGAGCGAAGTAAAAGGCTCCGATCTCACCGAGGCCCGGTCAGTAAATATCGCCAATTCCCTGGAAGGAAAGGTGGCGGGCCTGAATATTGCCAGTACGGCAACAGGGTCAGGAGGTTCCACCCGTATCATTATAAGAGGCAATGGTTCTTTGAGTGCAAATAACCAGCCGCTGATCGTGGTGGATGGAATTCCTATGAACAACGACAATATCAATCAACAGGTGAATGCCATGCAAGGGGGAGCCAGTTCTGTCGGCATGTGGGGAGGCACGGACCAGGGAGATGGGATATCGAGCCTGAATCCCGATGAGATCGAAAGCATCAGCGTGTTGAAAGGGGGTACCGCAGCGGCGCTATACGGATCGCGGGCATCCAATGGCGCCATCCTGGTGACCACCAAGAGCGGCAGCAAGAACAAGAACGATGCGATCGGGCTTGAATTTAACAGCAATTTTGTAGCTGAAAGCCTGCTCTACAAGAAATTCGACGATTACCAGTATGTATATGGACTTGGGGATATAAATCCGCTGGTAGACCCACTCCGTGGTCAGAAGCCCACTGTCGGCGACCCCAATCAGGGCCAGACCAATAGCTTTGGCGCTAAATTGGACGGCAGCTCGGTCGTACAATATGATGGAGTGTCCAGGCCTTATTCGGCAGTCACCGATAACCTGACCAAGTTCTACAAGGTCGGAAATACCTTTACCAATTCGCTAGCGCTGTCGGGTTCTACCGATAAGCTTGCTTACCGATTCTCGCTGAGCGATCTCAATAATAAGGGGATCCTGCCTAACAGCACGCTCCGCAGGGATAACGGCGCCATGAATCTTTCCGGCACGATGAGCAAGCGGCTGTCATTCGTCGCTAACGTAAAATTCATCAGCGAGAAAACGCATAACCGTCCTCGTCTTTCCGACTCGCCGGGTAATGCAGCCTATACCATGTGGACCTTGCCCACTTCCCTGTCGGTGGAGACCCTGAAGGCAAATGTGCTGACCACTACAGGCAATGAGAAAGTATGGTCCAATAACCAATATGTGCAGAATCCTTATTTTGCCTCCTACAATTACCAGCGCGACGATATCAAGAACCGCTGGATAACGTCTTTCGAGCCGAAATTCAACCTGACCGACTGGCTCTACGTGAAGGGCCTTGTAGGGTTCGATAAATATAACTATCAGAATACCGATATTACGCCCACCGGAGCTGGTTACCAGTTGGGTGGAGGCTATACCCGGCAGCTGCTCGACTTCAATGAATCCAATGTCGGCTTCTTCATCGGCGGCGACAAAAAATTCGGCGGCGACATCGGTCTGGATTTCAATGTCGGTGGTAATGCGATGAAGCAGTCCATTTTGCGGGATAATCAGAACGGAGGTCCCTTCAATATCCCGTATTTCTATGATGTCAGCAATATCACCCCGGCTAAGCTCAGCTCGACTCATGGGGATTATGAAAAGAGGATCAATTCCTTCTATGGTTCCGTCGACCTGTCTTTCAAAAATTATCTTTACCTGAACTTAACGGGCCGTAACGACTGGTTTTCTTCATTGACTCCGGCAGCTACTTATAAGGGGACATATAAGAATTCTATCTTTTATCCCTCGGTCGGTCTCAGCTTCATTCTATCCGATGCCGTCAGATTGCCCGCCTTTGTGAACTATGCCAAAGTGAGGGCATCCTGGGCGCAGGTGGGTGGAGATACCGATCCTTACCAGTTATCGCTATTCTATGGATTGGCTGGCGCCGCTGCCAATAACGCTCCGCTGGCCCAGATCGGACAGAATAATGTACCTAATGCCCACCTGGTGCCCCTGGTATCTACGACGGATGAGGCAGGATTGGAAGCGCGTTTGCTCAACAATCGCTTAGGCATCGATTTTGCGGTCTATAATCGTATTACGACCAAGGACATTGTTACCGCTACGATCTCGCCTGCATCCGGTTACCTCGGCGCAATATTCAATGTTGGTAAGATCACGAATAAAGGCGTCGAACTGTTGGTGAGCTACAGAGTAGGAGACAGCAAGGGCTTTACCTGGGAACCTTCTGTGAATTTTGGCTATAATAAGAGCAACGTCGTAGCCTTATATGGAGCCCTGACACAGATCACGGCGGACAACGCTCGTTCGCAGACGGCTTATATCGCGCAGGAAATCGGTAAGCCTTACAGCGAGCTGCAGGTGAACGCTTTTCTAAGAAACGGCGCGGGGCAGATCGAGTATGATGCTTCGGGCATGCCTATGAAGGCTGGCAAACTGAGGGATATGGGAACAGGCGTATCGCCAACCACCTTAGGATTCACCAACTCTTTCCGCTATATGAACTTTAACCTCAGCTTCCTCATCGATGCGAAGTTCGGCGGCGTGATCTACTCAGGCACCCAGGCGCTGGCATATCGTTATGGATTGGCCAAGGGAACACTGCCAGGACGTGAAACAGGAGTAGTAGGAGCAGGCGTTCAGGCCGATGGGCATACGCCGAATACCACGGTCGTGGCGGCAGAATCCTATTATCAGAACCTTTACAATTTCGGGGAACCCTTTGTCTATAAATCCGATTTCATCAAGTTACGCACGATCACGCTGGATTATTCGATCCCGGCAAAGAGATTCAGCGGAACGCCATTCAAAGCGGTCACCGTATCTCTGGTTGCAAGGAATATCTGGACCATCAAGAAGTACACTCCGAACCTCGATCCGGAATCTACTTATAACAATGGTAACGCCCAGGGTCTGGAATTTACAGGAATGCCAATCACCAAGACTTTCGGTGTAAATCTTAACCTGAAATTTTAACGTCTAACTTGCTTAAACAAATAACTATGATTCGTAAATTATCAATAGTAACCTGCCTGGCGCTTACATTCTTCTCTTGTACCAAGAATTTTCAGAAGATCAATGTAAATCCAACGGCCCCGGCAACCGTGCCCCTGGATTATCTTTTAGCGCAGGTGCAACTCCAGTTCGCCGGATCGGCGGGCGACCCCGGATATACCCAGTGGCGGGGCAATTTTATTTATGCGATGACCATGATGCAGCAATTCGCCTCCCTTGGTCAGTTCTATTCCGGCGATAAATATCTCTACTCTGCCACCAACGATGCTTCCGGCGCTTATTTCGGCACCAGTAATGGAGAGGGGAACTATCCCAATTCCATCAAGAATATGGTAAATCTCATTGCTCTCGCTAAGGCGGATTCGGTGAAAAGCGTGAATACCCTGAGCATGGCGCGAATCCTGAAAGTCCTGCAGTTCTCGATCATGACGGATATGTATGGGGATATTCCATACTCGGAAGCTGGATTGGCCTATCTCACTTCGAACTATGCTCCTGCATTCGACAAACAATCGACTATTTACCCGGACATGTTGAATGAGCTCGCGCAGGCCGGTGCTGCCCTGAATTCTTCGGCCTATATTGCGTCCAATTCGGATTTTGCCTATACCGGCGATATTACCAAATGGAAACATTTCGCCAATTCCCTTATGCTACGACTGGCCATGCGCCTGCAGAAAGTAGATGCAGCCAGCGCACAAACCTGGGCGAAGAAAGCATTGGATGGCGGGGTGATAGTCAGCAATGCAGAATCTTATATCATTAATTATGGCGGAGGCTCGGGGGCGAATACCAACCCGAATTCCTTTAATCTCGGGCCTTCCAATGCACTCACCCGCGGCGAGGTGCTGCATGGTAATATTCAATGGTCTCAGACCTTTATCAATACGATGAAAGCCCGCAACGATCCACGTCTCGGGCAGATCGCCACGGTGGGATCGGCTGGCGCAGGAACGGGTACTACTCTTGGGGATACCACCCAGGCCAGCCAGAAAGGATTGCCGAATGGATTGAGCAATGCTCCGGTTGGTAGTCCTATAGGAACCTTTTCAGTGATGAATATCCTGACTTACCAGGATAACAGCCCGGATATTATCCTCAGCTATGCAGAAGTTGAATTCCTGAAGGCGGAAGCGATTGAAAGAGGATGGTACACGGGATCCGCCCTCGCGGAATACCAGAAAGGACAGGCCGCCGCCCTTCAGCAGATGGCATCCTATAATGCTTCTTTTGCTCCTTCCCCGGCAAGCGTACTGGCTTACCAGGCTTCCAATCCTTATCCAGCTGCCGGTTCCCTGGACCAGAAAGTAGCGCAGATCCAGACCGAGCTCTGGCTGCTGTTCGCCGATACTTACAATGGTTATGAGGCTTGGTCAGACTGGCGCAGAACAGGGTTCCCGGTGCTGACTCCTGTAAATTTTCCAGGGAATGCCTCCGGCGGTACCATACCCCGCAGGCTGATCTATCCGTCCGAGCAGATCACGCTCGATCCGAAAGGATACAACCAATCTATAACCAACCAGGGGCCGGACCTGTTCACGACCCATATGTGGTGGGATAAATAATTGAAACACTTGTGTTAAAGAAAGGGGGAGGTACTAATTTAGTTAGTATCTTCCCTTTTTTAAATTTTGGCATACATGAAATTTGCCCCTCTTCTATTATTGCTTTTCCTGCCTCTATGGGGAAAGAGCCAGCCCCTGTTCACCCTGGTGCCGCCTGAAAGATCGGGTATCCATTTCCAGAACAATATTGCAGAATCCCAGACCCAGAATGTCTTTGCCTACGAATACTTCTATAATGGAGGAGGGGTCGCGGTGGGGGATCTCAATAATGATGGATTGCCCGATATTGTCTTTACGGCCAATATGGACCAGCCCAAAGTATATTTCAATAAGGGAAATTTTGTGTTCGAGGACGTCAGCAAGCCCTCGAAAATACGTGCTTCGGGCTGGAAGACGGGCGTGACGATGGCCGATGTCAATGGAGATGGCTGGCTGGACGTATATATTTGTCGTTCGGGGCCGGGGGACGTGGACAGCCGGCGCAATCTGCTGTTCATCAACCAGAAGAACGGCACCTTCAAAGAAATGGCGGCCGATTATGGGATCGATGAGAGTGGCAATTCCACCCAGGCGGTATTCTTCGACTATGATAATGACGGCGACCTGGATCTTTTCATCCTGAACCATTCTATCAAACGCTATAAGAATTTCGATGTAGCCTATATGAAATCGGCCCGGGATTCGGTGGCCGGGGATAAGCTATACCGCAATGACGGAAATAACCATTTCACCGAAGTGTCCGTGAAGGCAGGGATCATCGGCAACCCGATCTGCTTTGGCCTGGGAGTGGCGGTAGCCGACTTCAATGGGGATGGCTGGTCCGATATGTACGTCACCAATGACTACGATGAGGATGATTACCTCTATATCAACCAGAAGGACGGGACCTTCAAGGAATCGCTGAGCTCCTTCCTGGGGCATACCTCTAAATTCTCGATGGGATGCGATGTAGGCGATGTCAATAACGACGGGCTCACCGACCTGCTGACCCTGGATATGCTGCCGGAAGACAATAAACGACAGAAGCTCCTGAAGGGGCCGGATGGATACGATCATTTCCAGATGTTGCTGAACCACGGATATTATTGCCAGTATATGCGCAATATGCTGCATCTCGGCACGGAGAATAATGGCCAGATCGGGTATAGCGAGATCGGGCAGCTGGCGGGCATTTCCAATACGGACTGGAGCTGGTCGGCCTTGTTTGGCGACTTCGACCTGGATGGCTGGCAGGACCTTTTCATCACCAATGGCTATATGCGGGACTATACCAATATGGATTTCCTGAAGTATATCGTTCCGGAAGAAATAAAAAAGGCGCTGCTGGTGGGGCAAAAGCCCGATCTCTTCGAGATGGTGAAGAAAATGCCTTCATCGCAGCTGAAAAGCTATATGTTCAGGAATAATGGAAACCTGGGATTCGGAAATGTCACCCAGCAATGGGGAATGGGCATTCCTTCGCTCTCCAATGGTGCGGCATACGCTGATCTCGACAATGACGGGGACTTGGACCTGGTGGTCAACAATATCAATCAACCTGCTTTCATCTGGCAGAATCATGCGGAGGATCTTAAGAACAGCTATCTTAAGATCAGGCTTTCGGGCGAGAAGAAAAATACGTTCGGCATCGGGGCCAAGGTGATCGTGTCGGCCACGGATGGTTTCAGGCAGATCCAGCAGCTGGAGACTTCCCACGGATATGAGTCTTCTGTAGAACCCTGCCTGATCTTTGGCCTGGGCAAGCGGCAGTCGGCAACGGTAAGCGTCATCTGGCCCGATGGCAGGATGCAGGTGCTGAAGGATCAGGCGCTGAACCGGACGATGGTGCTGGAGCAGAAGAATGCGGGTGACCCCGGGGATGAGGAAAGAGTGCGGCCCCTTTTTGCGGAGCTGAAGGCGGACAGCCTGCGCTGGACGCATGTCGAAGACGATTATAACGATTTCAAGACCGAGCCTTTGCTCCCGCATCAGTATTCGAGGATGGGACCGGCGCTGGCGGTGGGGGATGTCAACGGAGATGGGAAGAAGGATCTCTTTGTGGGCGGGGCCAAGGGGCAGCCTTGCGCGATATATATCAATGAAGGCAACGGGCAATTCTCGGAGAAAAAGATCCCGGTCTTCCTGGATCATGCCGATGTGGAGAGCGTACAGGCCATTTTTGCCGACCTCGATCACGATGGCGACCTGGACCTTTATATCGTGAGCGGCGGCAATGAAGGAAATTTCCAGGACCATATTTACTGGAACGACGGGAAGGGGAATTTCAGCTATACTCCGGGCGTGCTTCCCGCTACCGCTTCTTCGGGGGGAGCCGTGGTGGCCTTCGACATGGATGGGGATGGCGACCTGGATATTTTCAGGGCCGGACAAGTCAGCACCGGCGCCTATCCTTCCGCGCCACGGAGCTATCTTTTTGAGAATACCAATGGCGTATTCAGGGATATTACTCCAGATTTTTTACAGCATATCGGCATGGTCAATACGGCGCTGGTCGCCGATGTCAACAAGGATGGCATCAATGACCTGATCCTGGCAGGGGAGTTCATGCCCGTTACGATTCTATATGGCCAGCGGAAGGCTCCTTTTTTTACGGCGGATAATTTGCTGAAGATACCGCATTCATCGGGCTGGTGGAACTGCTTAAAGGTGGAGGATATCGATAATGACGGCGACCTGGATATCATCGCCGGCAATGAGGGGCTGAATACGCAGATGAAGCCTACGGCGGCAGAGCCGGTCACGATCGACGCTGCGGACATCGATAATAATGGTACGCTGGATGCGATCCTGAGCTATTATATCCAGGGCAAGAGCTATCCGGTCGCCACAAGGGATGAACTATTGGATCAGACCCCGTCCCTGAAGGTGAAATTTCCGTCTTATGAGGCGTATTCGGATGCTACGGTAAAAGATATCTTCACGAAAGAGCAATTGGCGGGGGCCATCCACCTCGAAGCGGAAGAGTTCCGGTCAGGTATTTTTTTGAATGAAGGCGGTACTTTCCGTTTTGTTCCCTTTGTCAACGAGGCCCAGGCCTTTCCTGTCCGGGATATTCTGATCGATGATTTCAATCATGACGGGTTGAAGGATCTGCTGCTGGCGGGAAATAATTATGCTGTGCGGGCGCAGTGGGGCAGAGAGGATGCGGGGAAGGGGTTACTGCTCGTGCAGAGGGCGGGCGCTGTCGGCGCCGCGACTGTGCGTGTGGACGCGGGCAAGGCGGGTGATGGAGCCGGTGTGTCCGGTGCTGCCCGAGGTGGCGGGAATTTTTCGGTGATCCGGGATACGGGCTTCGAGGCAAATAAGGATGCGCGAAAGATGGCCCGGATCGATAATTTAATAATCGTAGCCAACAACAATGATAAAATTCAGCTATTTCATATTAATTAGCGCGAGCCTTTTGTGCGGGATTCAAGGGGTGTGGGCGCAGGGCGCACACGTTCGATCGGCGCATTTGCAGGGTCTGCAAGATCGTATGGGCCAGGGGCCCGTGGACGCCCAGGTGCAGAATGCGGAGAGCCGGCTGGCTGAACGGTGCGTGAGGGCATTGACCGATGTGATGGTGCACGATATCACGTCTCCGCCGGTGGCCGGCCGGGATTATGTGTACTCGCTGATCGCCTTCTATGAAGGGGCGAGACCTGGAGATACGACCTATAAAAGTTTTGCCGGTCTGCTCACCGGTCTGCCGCCATTACCGAAGCCCGCTCCCGGCGTTGCATACGACTGGATGGTGGCGGGGGCCACTGCGTTCTATAAGACCGGCTATGCCTTTGCTTTTTCGAAAGACCTGTTCCAGCAATCCTGGGATACGATCGCGGCCGTGCTGCGTAAAAGGGCCGTCGCGCCGGAGGTATATGAACGATCGGTGAAGTTCGGCGAGCTGGTAGCCGCGCAGATCCTGAAGTGGTCGCGGGAGGATAATTATCTGCGTACGCGCGGCATGCAGCGCTATACGGTAAGCAAGACCCCGGGCTCCTGGCAGCAGACGGGCCCCGATTTTATGGAGGCCATCGAGCCGCACTGGGATCAGATGCGCCCGATGACGATGGAGAAGGCTCACCAGTTCGTCATCCCCGAGCCTGCTCCATTCAACTCACCGAAATTCGTGGAAGAATATAAAGATGTTTATCAGACGACGCTGAAGCTGACCAAGGAACAGGAAGATGCGGCAAGGTTCTGGGATTGCAATCCTTTTGCCACGCAGACGGTCGGTCACCTGATGTACAGCGTGAAGAAGATATCGCCCGGCGGACATTGGATCGAGATCACGGGCCTTGCCATACGGCAGAAGAATTTGTCGCTGATCCCCGCGCTCTATACTTACAGCCTGGTGTCGGTGGCCATCTTCGACGCCATACTCGGGGCCTGGGACGAGAAATACCGGAGCAATTATATCCGTCCCATCACGGCCATCCAGCAGACGATCGCCCCGACCTGGCAACCCCTGCTTCAGACGCCGCCTTTTCCGGAATATCCCAGCGGGCATAGCGTTATCTCCATGTCTTCCGCCACGGTGCTGACCGGCCTATTCGGCGATGACTTTCATTATGTGGACAGCGTTGAAAAAGCCTATGGACTTCCTGAACGGCCTTTCCTTTCGTTTTTCGAAGCGGCCAATGAGGCGGCCATGAGCCGGCTTTATGGCGGGATCCATTTCCGTGAGGCGATCGACAACGGGAAGGATCTGGGCAAGATGATCGGTGGGCATGTGCTGGGGAGGCTGAGGGGGGCGGGGAAGTTGTGAGGGGATGGCGCTCCTCCTAGGAATATAATTTATAATAATCAGACCGTGGATTTAATTTTTTTCCGATTTCAAATGATTTTTCATCGTCGACTTCTAAAACACCTTCCCGATATGTAAATATGTTTTTACTAAAACTTTCATAAATAGTCAGGAATAAGGTGTAAAGAGAATCATATTGACTTATCATTCTCTCGAAATCGACGGCCCCTGGAAAATAATAATATATACTTCCATATTCGTTCTTGGAAATGTCCCCCTCAATTAAATAATAATCCCCTCCTCCGCTTGTGAACAATGGGAATTTATTTTTATCCCAGCCATATTCGCTTCCTGCCATCGATTTTTGTATATCCATTGCCTCTTGAAAAGAAACAAATACGGCCAGTTCGAATATGGATAAATTGCCTATACTATCCTCAGCGGTTGGGTTCACGCCATTCTTCCAACTGTATAAATCCCATACTTCATCGGGTAAACAGATCTTTTCCAAATTCCCGGAGTAAGTCATTCCACAGTACTTTGCTTGCTCTGCAATATGGGAAATGACATCAAACGATTTTCCTCTGCCAAAAGATTCGCCAGTTGGCTTCGCCTGGTACCCAATAACAAGTTGAGCGGTGGCCGGATAATAAGTAGTAAAACCCCTAAAGGAAAAAATGCCATAGCCTTGGCTCTTCGCCAAGCTGCAAACAGTATAGGAAATCAAAAAGAGCATCCCCTCACCCCATTTTTCAAACGGATCGCTTATCGAAAAGGCCGAAACGCCGCCATTACTGCCACAGCTAGAAAATTGGCAGTTATTATCTGGAATATGATAACTAAAACTCAATCTTACTTCCAGCCCAATACCGAATTCCTGATTGAAAAACGAAAAAATGCACAGGTCAAGAATATAAAAATGAGATTATTCAGACTCAATCTCACGGATAGCGAGATCACAGCTTTATTTGAAAAAACCTCATTCCCATCCACTTAGCTATTGGTTGTACAGAACCCAGTTAACAAAGGCATGGGGTCGGGTAACGGTGATCCGGGTGCCGGTATCCGCCAGGAATTGTAACCTTATTTAAGATTGCGGATTTTTTGAAGGTGGAGGCCAGGGAGTTGCTGGTGCTGAAGAAGGATGTTAAGGAGGCGGGGGAGGGGTAAGGTGGGGAAGAAGGGTAATATTCCATAGAATCGTTTCACTAGAATTTCCCTATTAAATTAACAATGGACCTGTCTAATGTTGAATGTCAGCTTTAATTTTTGCGGACAGTAACAATTTAATAACAACGCTAATTATCTCTTTCTTTTTTGATTCGGGCAATAATCTATTGTCCGCCCTGTCATAAAATCGAATTGAGTTCGAATAGACTACTATATCGAATTTCGATCCTATCAGCATCTCAGAATCAATAAAATATTTTTCCTCTTTGTCCCAATAAATTAATCCCGCTCTTCCTAAGAGTTTTATGGAATGTCCATCCTTATCCTTAGCATCTTTCATATTTTATCATTTTACGACATGGGTAATTATCTCCACCCCTTTGTTATCTAATGCGATCTTCTCTATTCCAAGCCAAATACTTTCAGCTCTTGGTCCGGCCGTTGTTGTAAAAAAATGAACCGCTCCTTCAGCCCCATTAGCAAACGACGCGGACGCGGCTTTCCATAAGGACTTAGTAAGGCTAAATGAGGAAATATTTGTCAATGTAGTTAAAACCTTCCCTTTAAAAGTCATTTCTAATGTTCGCATCCCATTAGCTAAGGCAAAATCTTTGGCAGCATTCCCCGCCACCTCCACCCCTCCAGACCAGAACACACGACCTGCGACAATACCTCTCTTTAAGCCGAACAATTTCAATGCAGCCTTTCCAAGTCTTCCAACAATTGCAACTTCCCCAACCGGTATAAGCCAACTTGCCCCTTCCAATAAATCTCCTTCTACTTCCGCCTGCATTTTATGCTTCTGATCTAAGAATTTCGCAACATCATCATAGTTAGTAAGCCAATCTCGCAATCCTTTATCCCTTATTTGGCTGAAGGGAATATGGTTATTTATATAATACCAGTAGGTGTTTCGAAGATTTTGAGTTGTATGTTTTGCAGTGACAACTGCCGGCTTAAGATCTCTATCTCTTTGTACATTTTCTCCGTTGACTACTGTATCTTTCAATCCAAACGGATCATTTCTGCTGATTGGATTATCACTTCCAAATTGATATGGGGACCATGCGTTGGCCACCTCGCCGAATTCATCAATTTGCCAAAATCTACCCAGTTGGGGATCATTCATTCGGTTTGTAGCATCATACAACTCTAATCCACTTCCATCACTGAATTCCTTATTTTGCAGTTCATTCCCTCCATTAAACAAATGTTTGTTCTGAGCATAATTAGTTTTCAAAGCACGATCGCTTATGCCTTGCATGACCAGCCCAAACGGATAATAATGATTCTCCTCCAGGAGCGGTCCCCGCACATGCGTCACCTGTACATTGTCAAAGAACACGTCGATATTCGGCGTCTCGTTGCTGACGTAAATATACAGATATCCGCTCTTAGTTACAGGCAGGTTCGTCAGGACATG
>Ga0137403_10004731_pt1 | contig 15961 bp, 11 predicted proteins | sample CZOMad2_1_16fung_FD_122057 | JGI IMG/M metagenome (GOLD analysis project Ga0137403, IMG submission 122057) | Vadose zone soil fungal communities from Angelo Coast Range Reserve, California, USA - CZOMad2_1_16fungal (Hybrid Assembly) | ecosystem: Environmental > Terrestrial > Soil > Vadose zone... | reverse complement strand
CCCAGAATCGGGGCGCCAAAGAAAATACCGGTCCAGGGAAACTCGCCGTCCGTCGCCGGCTTCATCATGTGGAAATAATCGGCGGGGACGGCGGCGCGCAATCCCGCAAACCCGCCCACTTTGTCCAGACCGATGATGGTCAGCGCAATCGCACCTGCGAGCAGGATCAAGGTTTGAACCAGATCGGTGTAAATCACCGCCGCCAATCCGCCCGCGATGGTATAAATACCAGTCGCCACAACCAGAATGACGGCCGCGGTCAATGGGCTCCATCCGACGACACGTTCCAGAACAATTGCCGCGGCATAGAGATGCACGGAGATTTTCGTAAAGATATAGGCAATCACGGAAATCGATGCGAGGTAAGTGGCGCAATTGCGGTTGAAGCGGCGTTCCAGAAACTCAGGCATGGTGAAGACGTTCGAACGAAGGTAGAACGGCACGAAAACCCAGCCGAGCAAGAGCAGCATCAGGCATGCCAGCCATTCGAAATGGCCTACGGCCAGGCCCGACGTGGCGCCGGAACCCGCCAGACCGATGAAGTGTTCCGTGGAAATATTCGATACAAAGAGTGAGGCGCCGATGGCGAACCAGCCGATGTTACGGCCAGCAAGGAAATATTCCTCGGAGGTGCGTTCCTTTCTCGAAAAGTAATAGCCAATGCCAAAGACAAGGGCAAAGTAGATCCCGATGATGACGAGATCCAAGGTTCCTAAGGTCCGGTGAGTAACCGCGACTGAAGATGCGAAGAACATCCATGCCTCCCTGGCGTCCGCCGCATGCAGCACGTCTGCGTGGCTGCCCCTGCTTAGACGATGTTCCTATACGGTATCGATGATGACCCAACGAAAAGGCCGTGAAAAATTGTGCGTGCGAAGTCTATAACAGGGCAAAGGCAGGCTCAATGGCCGTTTTGCGAGGAAGTCTGTTTGAATAAAGACCGCAGCAATCAGCCATTCTTTCTGGCAGGGGAGTCATCAAGCAGGCGAGCCGGTATCTTCGGGTGAGCCAATTGTGCGGCCGGGCCAGTTTGCCGACGGGGACAGAACAAGGTAAAACTGATAGTCGGAGGAAACATGAGAAAGTTGCTGCTATGCCTGCTGATTGGTGCGGTCGCCGTGATGGCTGAGAGTAAAACCGTGTACGACTTCACATTGAATACGATTGATGGACAACCGGCGCCCCTCGCGGCCTATAAGGGGAAAGTGGTGTTGCTTGTCAATGTTGCCAGCCGTTGCGGCTACACGCCGCAGTACACGGCGCTGGAATCCATCTATGAAAAGTACAAGGACCGCGGCTTCGTAATCGTTGGCATACCCGCGAATAATTTTGGCGGCCAGGAGCCCGGTACGAACCAGGAGATCAAGACGTTTTGCAGTTCGAAGTACAACGTGACTTTTCCAATGATGGCCAAAGTGTCCGTAAAGGGCGAGGACACGACGCCTCTCTATCAATTCCTGACCGACAAGGCTGCGAATCCGCAAACCGGCGGCGAGATCAAGTGGAATTTCACGAAATTCCTGGTTGGTCCGGCCGGTCAGGTCATCACGCGGTTCGAGCCGGAAGTAACTCCGGATGCGCCGCAAGTGACGTCAGCAATCGAGAAGGCGCTCATCTCCCTGAAATCCTGAGCGATGGACTCGGGGCTGGATCCATCTCCAAGCCGTCAAACTTAGTGGGCCGAGCGACTGTTAAACTGATGTTTGGAAAGAGTCGCCGGCCAACAAATCAACATGCCGATACTTTCGTTGCAGAACGTTTCAAAGGATTACCTGAACGACGGCCAGCGCGTTGAGGCGCTTAAGGGTCTTTCGCTGGATGTAGACCGCGGAAAATTTGTAGCGCTGGTGGGCCGTAGCGGTTGCGGGAAGTCCACGCTGCTCAACCTTGCCGGGGCCATGGACTTTCCTACATCGGGCCAAGTACTGCTCGAGGGAATGTCGACGTCTTCTTTGGAAGATGCCGGGCTGACGCGATTGCGGCGCGAAAAGGTCGGCTTCATCTTTCAGTCCTTTCAATTGCTCCACACGCTTACAGTCTTTGAAAACGTAGAGCTGCCGCTGCTCCTTGCAGGAAAGCCGCGCGCGCGTGAGACTGCGCAGGAACGGCTCGAGTGCGTGGAGCTGAATGGCCTCGGCGATCGTTATCCGCACCAGCTTTCCGGAGGGCAGATGCAGCGCGTGGCCATTGCGCGCGCACTGATCCATTCTCCGGGTCTGCTGCTGGCCGATGAACCCACGGGTAATCTGGATACGACGACCGGGAACGTCATTCTCGAATTGCTGCGGCGCCTGACGCGCGAGCAAAACACCGCAACGATCCTGGCAACGCATAGCCCCGAGGCGGCTGCACTCGCCGACAGAGTTGTGCGAATGCGCGATGGGATAATCGAAGACATCGCCGAGCGCTGAGATGCCACGCCTTCTGCTTTTTTACCGGTTGATGGTGCGCCCGCTCTTGCGCGAGCCCGTGCGCGCGGGGCTGACGGTGCTGGCCGTGGCTTTGGGCGTGGCCGTAGTCCTGGCGATCGATCTCGCGGGTGACGCAGCGACCGGATCGTTTCGCTCTTCGATGGAAACGCTGGCGGGAGACAATGATCTGGAAATCACGACGCCGGGCGGTGTGCCAGAAAATCTGGTGGGCACGCTGGCTTCTTTGCCATACTCGATTCGAATCTCGCCGCGCATCGAGGACTACGCTGTTATCGCCGAGACGAGGAAGTCTCTTCCTCTCATCGGGCTGGACCTCGTTGCCGAGGGCTCTGGCTATGCGCAGTTGGATTCCGCAAACGCGGGAGATGCTCCGTTTCCGAAGATTCTGGAAGATGGATTCGCGAATTCTGAAGGCTTCGACAGCATCTGGGTGGGCGCGAGCCTTGGGTTTAAGCCGGGCGATCACGTCCAATTGCTAATCAACGATCAAGTCCACGAATACTCGATTCGGGGTGTGTACCCCGATTCGAACGGCAACGAATCCGCGATTGTGATGGACATTGCGACGACACAACGCGCGCTGAGCCGGTATGGCCGCGTCGATCGCATCCTGTTGAAGGTGCAGAAGACAGCGAGCCTGGAGGAGTGGCAGCAGCGTTTGCGTTCAGTACTTCCCGCAGGCGTGGAATTGCGTCCGCAAGGAACGGGCACGAACGAGAATCGCCGCATGCTGGCCGCGTTTCGATGGAATTTGCGACTGTTGAGTTACGTTTCCCTCGTTGTTGGGTCCTTTCTCATCTACAACACGATTTCCGTTTCCGTGGTTCGGCGGCGGCCGGAGATTGGGATCGTGCGCGCGCTTGGCGCAAGCCGAGGCGCGGTTCTCTCTGCATTCGTGGGGGAGGCCGCTTGCTTCGGAGTTGCGGGTGCATTCATTGGGCTGCCGCTCGGCCGCTTCATGGCGGCGGCGGCCGTGAAGTTGATGGCTGCCACGGTCGAATCTCTTTACGTCAGCAGCCGGCCGGGACCAACCGAGTTGAGTTTCACTTCGGTTCTTCTGGCACTGGCGATTGGCGTTGGAGTTGCGGTTGTGTCGGCCTACTCACCGGCGCGCGAGGCTTCGCTCGTTTCCCCCGTGGAGGCGATGGGAAGAGGTCGGCGCGAATACGACGTGCGTGTCCACAAGAGTAGAGACTTGTGGCTGGCGGCTGCGCTCAGTCTGGCAGCGGCTGCAGCATCGCAAGCAAATGCGGTTGCGGGGAAGCCGCTCTTCGGCTATCTTGCGGCCATTTTGCTTGTGGCAGCTTCCGCGCTGGCCATTCCCGCCGTCGTGGATGTTCTCTTGATGATCTCGTCGAAAATTCTTGGAAAAACATTTGGGGTTGAAGCGCTACTGGCTTCGCGAAGTCTTGCCGGTTCGCTACGGCGGACTTCCGTGCTCGTTGGCGCGCTCTCCACCGCCATCGCCATGATGACGGCGGTGGGCATCATGGTCGGAAGTTTTCGGGAGACGGTGGCCGTTTGGATGGGCGATCAGTTGCCGGCTGATCTTTATCTGCGTCCCGCGGGTTCGGCGGCTGCGGATCGCCACCCGACGATTTCGCTGGGGCTGGCGGAGAGAATTGCAAAACTTCCCGGAGTGGTTGCCGCCGATCGCTTGCGCGCCTACGAAATCAGCTATGAGAACATGCCTGCGACGCTGCTTTCCGTTGACGTGGATGTAGCGCACTCGCATCACAAATCTGATTTTTTCTCCGGCCGCTCGAAGGAGGAAGTGCTCGGAGAATTGCGCGATTCGAACGTGGTCCTCGTGAGCGAACCGTTTGCGAACAAGCACAACGTGAAGAGGGGAGATTTCATCACACTGGCGCTCGGCGGACGGCAAGGATCTTTCCAGATTGCCGACGTGTACTACGATTATTCGAGCGAGCGCGGCAACATCTTGATGGATCGCCAGACCCTGCTTCGCTATTTGCCGGATCCCGCGCCGTCCAATCTGGCGATTTACGTTTCTCCGGAAGCAAGTCTATATGCCGTCCGGCACGAGATTGAGCAGGCCGCTTCCGGCCAACGGGTGCTTCTGTTTTCGAATCGCGATCTTCGCAAAGAAGCTATTCGCATTTTCGACCGGACGTTCGCCATTACCTACGCGCTAGAGGCCGTTGCGGTCCTTGTGGCGGTCATGGGGATTGCGGGAGCGCTTCTCGCGCTGGTCATCGACCGGCGCCGCGAGCTGGGTTTGCTGCATTTTCTAGGCGCGGCGAAGAACCAGATTCGCAAGCTAATTTTGGTCGAAGCAGGATTGCTGGGATTGCTGGCCAATATCGCCGGGCTGACGCTGGGGTTTGCGTTGTCGCTCGTTCTCATTTTTGTGATCAACAAGCAGTCGTTCGGTTGGACGATTCAATTTCACTGGCCAGTGCAAATTCTGCTTGCGGCCATCACCATTGTGTATGCGGCGACCGTGCTTGCGGGCCTGTACCCCGCACAAGTTGCGGTGCAGCTGAATCCTATTGAGGTTGTACATGAAGAGTAAGCTGGCGTGCTTCGTCGCCGTGGTGCTTTCTCTGCAAACAATGACGGCGCAATACCGCACGGCCTTGCCGGGTTACGACTATGAATTCCCGCGTGACCACTTCAATCATCCCGAGTTTCAGACGGAGTGGTGGTACTACACGGGGAATCTGAAATCGAATGATGGACATCGCTTCGGTTTCGAATTGACCTTTTTTCGGCAAGCCGTAAGCCGAGATCCTTCAATGGCAGCCACCTGGGATGTAAAGGATCTCTACCTCGCGCATTTGGCGTTAAGCGATTTGGATGGCGGCAAGTTTTATCACGCCGAACGAACAAACCGATCCGGACCGGGAATCGCGGGCGTTGATGAGACCCGTGGGCGCATCTGGAATGGCAACTGGCAGATTGTGTTGGAAAACGAAGCGCAGAGGTTGCGGGCGATTGACGAGCGTTTTCAATTGCACCTTTCCCTGCGTTCGGAGAAACCGCCTGTCGTCCATGGGAAGGATGGCGTCAGCCAAAAGGCGGAAGGCGCGGGCCACGCTTCGCACTACATTTCTCTCACACGTCTCAATACGTCCGGCTTCATCAAGCTGGGGGAGAAGAAATTCGAAGTGACCGGGGCGAGTTGGATGGATCACGAGTTCTTCACGCATCAGCTGACAGCGGAGCAAACGGGCTGGGATTGGCTGAGTCTGCAGCTTGAGGACAACACGGAATTAATGCTGTTTCACATTAGGCGCAGGGATGGTTCGATTGATCCATATTCAGCGGGCACTTACGTTGATGCACAGGGCCGGACGACGCACTTGCACGCGAGTGATTTTGTTTTGACGCCACTTGGAAAAACGTGGAAGAGCCCCGTCACCGGCGCGGTCTACCCGATGGAGTGGAAGTTGGCAATTCCGCGTCTGGCCCTTGAACTCGATGTGAAAACGCCTCTGGAATCTCAGGAACTGACGGGCAAAACGAAACTCACGCCGAATTATTGGGAGGGTGCGATTATCCTGACCGGGAAACGCAACAGGCAGGCGGCTGGCGGTGTGGGCTATCTGGAAATGACGGGTTATGACTACGCGGTTCGGCTCGCGCAGTGAGGCCGATCCTGCCGGTCCTCTCCATTCATTCTGTGGACGGAGACGAGCTCGGTGCCGGTGACAGCGTGCGCTCGGGGTTGACGAAAAGCCAAGCCACTGCACCCAGGGCCGCCAATCCTGCCGCGACGTAGAACGGCACCGTCCAACCTAGGCGAGCTGCTATCGCAGGAGTCAGCGAAGCAGTGAGAGCTCCGCCAATTTGATTGCCCATGTTCATGAACCCGGAAACCGAACCCGAAGAGCCGGAAGCGATATCTGCGGTGACCGACCAGAACGAACTTTGGGAGAGGTAGAGAGCTCCTGCACCGCCGGCGAGCACGATACTGGCTATGCGCGCGCTCTGCACTTGCGAACCGAACACAAGGAAGATCGCGGTTAGCAAGAGGGCGAAGACCGCAATGCCGCACCTGCCGATGCGTTTGCCGTACAACTTGGTGAGCTTATCGCTGATCGCGCCGCCAAGTGGACTGCACGCGGCCATCGTGAGAAAGAGGAGCGTGGTGTAGGAAGCACTGGCTTTCAGATCCAATCCACGGACATTGCGAAGGTAGATGAAGAACCAAGCAAAGAAGATCCAGGCAACGTAACCGAAGGAAAAATAGCCGAGCGTCACGGCCCACACTTCTTTGCTCGCGAGAATTGTGCTCCACGAAATTCGGCCGTCATTAGATTTGGAAATGGTGGAAGTCTTGAGGGTTCGGCCGGTCTGAATGTGTTGGAGTTCCGCGGCGGAAACAGATGCGTGCTGCTCCGGCGTATCTCGCGCGAAAAGATACCAAATCGTTCCAGCGATCAAGCCGAGGAGAGCACTCGCCCAAAACGACCAGCGCCAGCCGTAATGCGCCATAACGTAAGAGATCAGGCCCGGGGTGACGCCGGCACCCACGCCGACGCCGGCAAATATGATGCCATTGGCGATTCCGCGTTCCTGCGTGGGAATCCATCGCGAGACAAATTGATTGGAAGCGGGAAACATGACGGCTTCTCCGGCCCCGAGGAGAAAGCGCATTGCCGCCAAGTAAAAAATGGCGAATGCGATTTTCGCGGAGACCGCGGTGGTCAGAGCCGTGAAAATTCCCCACCATAAGACTCCCACCGCGAGCACGCGCCGCGGTCCCAGACGATCGGCGAGCCAGCCCCCAACCGTTTGGAACAGCGCGTAACCCATTAAGAAGGCACTGGTGAGTGATCCCAACTGAACGTTTGTGAGATGGAATTCGGCGGCGATCGAGTTGCCTGCGATAGCGATGTTGATGCGATCGACGTAGGCGACCGCACTCAAGACAAATAGCCCGAACACCAGAAACCAGCGCACGCGCGTTGTGGGGGCCTCGAGCATGGAGAACTCCTCAATTCGGTTACGCCGAGTGCGATTTGAAGAGCTTGACTAGGTTTTCCGCGATGATCTTCTCCTCGCCGGGCTGGAGCATGAACGAGTTCATAGACAGAACTTCACCCCCTTCTCCGGTGGAAAGAACGATCGACGGTTTTCCGTCGCGCAGAGCTTTTCCTGCTTCGTGGGGGGTTAACGGAATGCGCTTTGCATCCCACTTAATTTCCATGTGCGGGACGTGATTGGCGATGTCGGGAACCATGTAAGAAGTGGAGACGCCGGGAACCTTCGTGATTCTCGCGGAGACAAGCTCCAGGCGGCGCTGCCATTCCCTGTTCAGCGCCTCGTGATCTTCCTTCAAATAGGATTCGAGCGCCTTCACCATGCCGATGATTTCCTCTTTGCCGACTTTCTGGCTGCGCCCCAGGGTGTCTTCGTGAGGACTGTTGTTGAGCAGCGCGTTGGCGACGAGGTCCTTCCTGCCGATGAGTAGCCCGGCGCACTGCGGGCCGCGAATGGCCTTGCCTCCGCTGAACGCCGCTAGGTCATAGCCCATAACGGTGTAGTCCCAAAGATGCGAGACGGGCGGCGTATCCGCGGCGGCGTCGATGAAGGACGGCACATCTAGTTCCTTGGCGAGCTTCGCCCATTCCTCCACTTTGATTTGGCCCAAGGCATTGGCGAAATTTGTGAAGTGCATCATGGCCGTTTTCGGATTGACGGCCTTTCGCACGTCCTCCCGGGTTTCCACTTCAACCAGTTTCACACCCGTTGAACGGAGTTGATGATCGAAGGGATTGCGGTGCGATTTCTGGATGATCACTTCGGATTTCATTCCCGTGAGGTCTGGCAGTTGTTCGATGAACTTAGGATTGTCTCCCGTGAGGATGCCGGCCAATCCCGATTGCATCGCGGCCGCAGCGCCTGAAGTGACTAGAGCCGTGCTGCCCTCGGGCAGTTTGAGCATTTCCGCGATGCGCTTCCCTGCCGCGACTTCGAGCTCGGGAACGCTCACAAAATGCAGCGAAGCCAAGGCCATCACGGCTTCGACCTCGGGACGCATCAGCGAGCCGCCGAGCATGGTCATCGTGCCCTGGCCGTTGATCACCGTGGTTACGCCCAGTTCTTCGTAAATGTTTCCGGTCGCGCCAAATCCACTGATTTTTCCCGCTAGCTTTGAAGTTGCAGCAGGACTAGCGAACAGTTTTCGCGGACTGAGCAGAGTGCCCGCCAGCGCGCCGAGGCTACCTAGAAACGTGCGGCGCTGCCATTTCTCGTTAAAGACCATGGTTACGCTCCCTTCTTTGCAGCGGTCCCTACGGCTGCCGTGCAATTGATTTCCACGAGCGAATCGCCTGGAAGCGCCGCGACGGCAACGGTCGTGCGCGCGGGCCCGCCATGAGGAAAATATGTCTTAAAAACCTGATTCATACCTTCGTAGTAGTCGATGTTCGCGAGGTAGACCGTAAGCTGCAAGATGCTGTCCATCGTGCCGCCGCCCGCTTCAACGAGTGTCTTGACGTTTTCCATCACATGGCGCGTGTGGTTCTCGATGTCCTTCGGAAACGTTTCGCCTTTGTCGTGGGAATGAGCGCCCTGGCCGGCGATGTAGATCACGCCGTTGTGAACGATGAGCGGCGTGATGAAACCCGTTCCGCCGGCGGGTTTACCCTCATAGTTCAGTTTCTGGACGCTGCCTTGCGCCTTCTCAGCCGAAGCGGCGGAATTGGAGAACAATCCCGCGACCCCAGCTCCCGCAAAAAGAGATGCGAAACGGGCTGCAAAACCCCTTCTTGTGCTGCGACCTGGCATCATTAGCTTGTTCCTCCTTTCAAGGCATGATCGCAAGAATTGAGTCTTTCAGGGCAGTCCAAAAGTGAAAACATCCCTGCCCGCAGCGATGGCCCGGTTCGCCCTCACCTATCTAGAGCCGGCCTAACTTCTTGACAGCTTCCTCGATGGACTTGAGCTTTTCGATCACCGCGTACATGGAGTGTTCCTTGAAATCCATCTCCTGGGCGAGCGCAAGCACTTTCGGAGCAAGTGCGCGCGGCACCACGACGACGCCATCCGGATCTGCGACGACAATGTCAGCGGCATTGACTTCCACTCCGTCGCAAACGACACGAATATTTGATCCCGCGAAACGGTAGTGACCGACTGAAGTGGAAGGCACGATTCCCAGCGCGTACACCGGAAAACCGATCTTCTGCAAGTAAGCAACATCGCGCACTCCGCCATCAATGACCGCGCCGGAGAAATTTCGAGCGGACATCGCCGTTCCCATGAGGCCGCCCATTCCGGCGATGTCGGCTCCGTCTTCGACAACCATCACGTAGACGGAATTCGGCGCGCCTTGATCGATCGCCGCAAGCATGCCCTTCAGCGCCTCGGGATCGTGATTCGTCTCTTTTTTCAGCGCAACCGTAAGCGCGAATCCGGCAAAGTGCGTGGAAAAGATCGGCCGCATGCGATGCGACAAATACATTTTGCGGCCAGCTATCTGTTCCAGTGCGTCCGACACCGAAGCCACTTCGACGTGGCGGTAGCCTTCCAGCAATGCCGCATCCTCCTGCGCGGGTTGGGGTTCCTGACGCGGCTTTGCCGTTGGCGTCCGGGCGACGCCGACCGTCAGGGCAAGCGATAGAGCCACGAATGCGAAGAAACCTTTGAATCCGCTTGGTCCCACGAAACGATGAATATTGCTCATGCGTTCCTCCTGGGTTGCGCTGGAGCGAACATTGGCATTGCTGCCTCGCCGGCAGTCAGATTCAAGCTGGCGCTCGCACTCACGGCCCGGCTAGCGCGATAGTGTGAATTAATTCGTTTTAAGTTACAACCGATGAAAATACAATGTAGTCTCGCATTCGGGTCGCGGCAGTGAAAATTAGGGGCGGCGGTTAGATCTGCAACCACGTTAATTGCGCAAGGCTCATGATTTGCGTTCCGAATCAAGAAACAAAAATTTCACTGAGAAGCATCGAAATTTTGGTTTTGGCAATTTGCGAGCTGGCGCGTAAACTATTCTTGTATGTTCTCTCGCTCCAAAAAGACCTCCCAGGCGTTTCCCTGCTGTCCATGTCGCGAGGGTGTGTGCTTTGGCGCGGGGAGGCTAGGTATATAGAGACTTAAATTCTAGCTGAAAAGTTTTCGACCCACCGCCAAGCAAGAGTTGGCAGGTGGGTTTTTTGTTTTATGCCAAGGAGCAAATTCTTGAAGGCCAGAGCAAAGAGGCTCGGCTTAGCTGGACCGGGTGAGCGGAGCAATTGCTTGAATTCACGAATCCCATTGACGATTTTCATGCTCCTCCTCGCGACCGGTCCGGCACGCGGACAAAGCACGCGCGTCGCGGTGCGGGCGGGCTATTTTCCCAACGTAACGCATTCGCAAGCTCTTGTCGGACGAGCGCTGGGCCGATTTGAACAGGCCCTTGGTTCCGGTGCGCACATCGAGTGGAAAATCTTCAACGCCGGACCATCCGTGATTGAAGCTCTGTTCGCCGGAGCGCTCGATTTAGCTTATATCGGACCAAATCCGGCCATCGCCGGTTATGTGCGTTCCAAGGGTGAGGCCCTGCGCGTCATTGCAGGTGCGACCAGCGGTGGAGCAGCTCTGGTTGTGCGTCCCGCCGCTGGCATTGCGAAGCCCGAGGATTTTCATGGCAAGAAAATCGCCACGCCGCAGCTAGGCAATACCCAGGACGTAGCCCTGCGTGCGTGGCTGCAGGCGCACAACTTGAAAACGCGGGACAAGGGCGGCGATGTCCTGGTCATCCCGATTGCCAACCCAGACCAACTCACGCTTTTTCTCAAGGGGGAAATCGATGCCGCTTGGGCGCCCGAACCGTGGGCTTCGCGCCTCATCCAGGAGGCCAATGCCCGCCTCTTCGTGGATGAGCGCGACCTCTGGCCCAATCGCCAGTTCGTCACCGCTCATCTGATTGTGCGGACTTCCTTCCTCCGCGAGCACCCGGACGTCGTCAAGAACTGGCTCCGAAGTCATGTCGAGCTGACGGAATGGATCAACGCAAAGCCCACGGAAGCAAAACAAATCGTCAATCAGCAAATTCAGAAAGATACGGGCAAGGCGCTTCCTCCGAAAGTGCTGGACGAATCGTTCTCGCGCCTGCAAGCCACTTACGATCCGATTCGCAGTTCTCTTCTGACGTCGGCACGGCAGGCCTACGATGCGGGATTTTTGGGCCGTGAACGTCCCGATCTCTCAGGCCTCTACGATCTGGCTCTCCTAAACGAAGTTCTTCTGGAAAAGAAAGCGAAGCCCATCCAATGATCTTGCAAAAACAGGGACGAAGCTGGCGCAGAGAGTTCCGCGTTGAACGTGATGATTCTCGATACCTTGATTCTTTGGAATCAGGGGTCGGAGGCTGAGATGGCTGCACTCATGGAAGCACAATTGCCGCTCCGTGCGGTAAACAACAAGATCCGCGTGGAGGGCGTGTCACGTCGCTTCCCGTCAAGCCACGGCGGCCAACTAGCGGCTCTCGAAAATATCAATCTCGAAGTCCTTCCGGGAGAATTTTTGTGTATCGTCGGACCGTCCGGGTGCGGCAAGTCCACATTGCTTCATCTCATCGCTGGACTCGATCGCCCCTCGGCCGGAGAAATCTGGATCGACGGCCGCAAAGTGCAAGAACCCGGTCCCGACCGTATCCTTCTCTTTCAGGAGCTTGGGCTCTTTCCCTGGCTTACGGCACGGGAGAACGTCGAATTTGGTCTGCGGCAGAAAGGGATAGGCAGGAGCGAACGCCGGGAGCAGGCCGGCTACTACCTGGATCTCGTTCGACTCTCCCAATTCAAGGAACACCACCCGCATCAACTCTCGGGAGGCATGAAGCAACGCGTGGCGCTGGCTCGCGCGTTGGCCATGCAGCCCGACGTTCTGTTAATGGACGAACCATTCGCTGCCCTGGATGCGCAAACACGCGACCTGCTTCATGACGAGCTCGAGCGCGTCTGGCACGAGATTGGACAGACCATCATCTTTGTCACGCATAACGTGCGCGAAGCAGTGCGGCTCGGCGATCGGGTTCTGGTTCTGAGCTACCGGCCTGGCCGCATCAAAACAAAGTTTTCCATCTCTCTGGCGCGGCCTCGTCATATCGAAGATCCCGAGGTCGCCTCCATGTCCAAGAAAGTCCTCGGGCATCTTCGCGAAGAAATTGACAAATCCGTGCGAGCTGAATTTCATCATGAACAATTTGCGTAAGATCGCGAGACAAGTCGGCTTCTACGCCGTTGTGCTGGCGCTTTGGCAAAGCCTTGCGCTCTTGAAGCTCTGGCCTCCTTATGTATTTCCAACTCCGGCCAGCGTCTTCGAGGCTCTTCGAATCGGTTTTTCGGATCACACGTTTTGGATCGGCATCGGCGTCAGCCTGAAACGCATGCTCGTGGGCTACGCCCTTTCCGTCATCCTTGGCGGCGCGCTGGGGCTGCTTCTTGCGCAGAGCGATTTCCTCGAGCAGACGCTTGGCCGCCTGGTCGTGAGCGTGCAAAGCATGCCGAGTATTTGCTGGCTGCCCCTGGCGATTCTTTGGTTTGGCCTCAGCGAGAAAGCGATTCTTTTTGTCGTCGTCATGGGCTCGCTGCTGTCCATCAGCATCAATGTCGAGGCCGGCTTGCGAAACGTTCCGCGAATCTACGCCATGGCAGGCCGCAATCTCGGCGCGAGCGGCGCGCGGCTCTTTCTGCACGTCCTCTTGCCCGCCAGCCTTCCTCATCTGGTCTCCGGCCTGAAACAGGGCTGGGCCTTCGCTTGGCGCTCGCTCCTCGCGGGTGAAATGATTTTCGTCAGTCTCGGGCTGGGTCAGCTTCTGATGATGGGGCGCGACCTCAATGACATCAGCCAGGTGGTGGCAGTGATGGTGGTCATTATTCTCATTGGGTTTGCCGTCGACGGACTTGTATTTCGCGTCGTCGAAAGAAATCTTCGCCGGAAATGGGGCTTGTCCTCGGCGGCATAGAAATCTGGGGGTTTTAGAGTGCACCTATCGGAAGTTTCATTCGAACGGCAGGACTCCTCGGTCGCCGGCGAGAGTCCGGAGCAGCTTGCATCGAAGAGGCTCAATCACCTTCGCATGCTGGAGTCGGAAAGCATCTATATTCTCCGCGAAGCTGCGGCGGAATTTGCCCGGCCGGTCATGCTCTACTCGATCGGGAAAGATTCTTCGGTCATGCTCCGGCTCTCGCAGAAAGCGTTCTTCCCCGGCAGGATTCCGTTTCCCCTGCTGCATATCGACACGAGTTACAAATTCCCGGAAATGATCGCTTTTCGCGATTCCTATGCGAAACAGATCGGCGCTGAACTGATCGTCCACAAAAACCAGGAAGCTCTCGACGCAGGCGCCAACCCATTCTTGCTGGGTACCCAGAAGTGCTGCGGGCTGCTCAAGACGAAATCGCTTCTGGATGCGCTTACGGAGGGCGGTTTCGACGCGGCCTTTGGCGGAGCACGCCGCGACGAAGAAAAATCGCGAGCGAAAGAACGCATCTATTCGTTCCGTGATTCCCTGGGCCAGTGGGACCCCAAGAACCAGAGGCCAGAGCTTTGGAACATCTTCAACTCGCGCCTGGATAAAGGCGAAAGCATCCGTGTCTTCCCGCTTTCGAATTGGACCGAGCTGGACGTCTGGTTGTACATCCACGTGGAACAAATTCCGATTGTGCCGCTCTATTTTGCGCGGGAACGCGAAGTTGTTTTGCGAAACGGCTCCATCGTGGTCATCAACAATTCCTCGCAGCTCTTGCCGGGGGAAAAAACACAAGCACTGAAGTGCCGCATGCGGTCTCTCGGTTGCGTTCCCTGCACGGGAGCTATCCGTTCCGAGGCGGATACTCTGCCGAAGATCATCGAAGAGATGGTTTCGTTCCGCCGCTCCGAACGCGAGAATCGCGTGATCGACCACGATGAAGAAGGCTCGATGGAACTCAAGAAACGGGAGGGATACTTCTGATGATCTCTTCCGCAAAAAACGCACCCGCAGACGCGTTTGCCGCATTTCTAGATCAGGATCTGAGCACCGAGCTTCTTCGCTTTACGACGGCGGGGAGCGTCGACGATGGCAAGTCGACTCTGATTGGGCGGCTCCTGCACGATTCCAAGGCGGTCTACGAAGATCAGCTGGCCGCGGTGAAACGGAGTCGCATCAACCGTTCCACAGGCCCCATCGATTTTTCCCTGATCACGGATGGCCTGCGCGCTGAACGCGAACAGGGCATCACCATTGACGTGGCTTACCGCTATTTTGCAACCTCGCGCCGCAAATTCATCATTGCAGACACGCCCGGCCACGAACAATACACGCGAAACATGGCCACAGGCGCGTCCACGGCGGACTTGGCTGTCATCCTCATCGACGCCACAAAAGGACTGCTTGCGCAAACGCGGCGCCACGCATTTATCGCTTCCGTTCTGGGAATCAAACACGTGCTTGCCGCTGTGAATAAGATGGACCTGGCCGAGTATCGCGAAGATCTTTTTCTGAAGTTGAAAGACGACTTCGTCGCCCTGGCCGCCAATCTTGGAATTGCCAACGTCCAGTGCATCCCAATCAGCGCGCTGGAAGGAGATAACGTAGTTGAGCGCAGCGCGCGCATGCGCTGGTACGACGGGCCAACCCTGCTCGAGCATTTGGAAACCGTGCCCCTGCCAGACAGCGATTCTTTGGAAGGCTTGCGGTTCCCAATCCAGAGCGTCATTCGGCCCGATGCGAGCTTTCGCGGCTTTGCCGGACGCATTGCGAGCGGCGTTGTGCGTCCCGGTGATTCCGTTGTGGCGCTGCCCTCCGGACAAAAAGCGCGCGTGCACTCGATTGTGACATTCGATAGCGAGTTATCCCACGCTTACTCGCCGATGTCGGTGACGTTGCAGCTGGAAGAGGAGATCGACCTCAGCCGGGGCGATATGCTGGTGTCCGCCCAAGATGTGCCGCCCATCTCGCGAAGTGTCCGCGCTATGGTCGTTTGGCTTCACGTCAATCCGCTGGAATTGGGGCGCGCCTATCTCGTCAAACATACGGTTCGCCAGACGACAATCCGAGCCACGGCTATCCACCATCGCGTCAACATAAATTCACTCATGCAGGAACAGGCGACGCAACTGCGGATGAACGAAATTGGTTCGGTTGAGTTTGAAGCAAACGTGCCGCTCTTCTTTGATCCATATTCCAGTAATCGAACGACCGGCAGTTTCATCCTGATCGACGCCCTTTCGAACGCCACCGTGGGCGCAGGAATGATTCAAGAGGATACGGTTGCAAATCGGCGGATTGATTCGGCCGAAGAAAGTACGAATCTGCACTTTCCAGCCGGCTCAATGGTGTCCGCGGAGGAACGCCGCATGCGGCATGGGCATTTGCCCAGCGTGCTGCTGCTCGAAGGCCGTCAAGCGCTTGCGGCGCTGCTCGAACGCCATCTTTTCGACCAAGGCTTTGAAGTACTCCATCTCACGGACTCCGCAGTTTCCGCCGGAGCGCTCTCAGAAATAATCCGCGTAACGCAGGCCGCCGGAATCGTGGTGCTCTATTCCGGTAGGACCCTCGATGCGGAAACCAAACGCCTCATCGC
>Ga0137403_10004730_pt1 | contig 15967 bp, 12 predicted proteins | sample CZOMad2_1_16fung_FD_122057 | JGI IMG/M metagenome (GOLD analysis project Ga0137403, IMG submission 122057) | Vadose zone soil fungal communities from Angelo Coast Range Reserve, California, USA - CZOMad2_1_16fungal (Hybrid Assembly) | ecosystem: Environmental > Terrestrial > Soil > Vadose zone... | reverse complement strand
GCTCGGCGGCCATAGACCGGCCTGACGCCTCTGCTCCAGCGGCTTCGATCCCGCCAGGGCACCAGGCTTTCGATACAGCACGTCCAGGTAATGCTCGAGATCGAGGATCTGTTGTTGGCGCCGGTAACAACGCTCATGCCGGGCCACGCATCGGCCCGCATGCCATAGCTCGATGCTGCTGGCGTAAGTCTTGGCTTGCACCTGCGCCCCCGCCGGCAACGGCACCGAGTAGGTGTTGGTCAACACCTTCACACAACCCAGACCGTTCACTGTCGGGAAGCTGGTTTGCGCCAAGTCCGCGCCTTCGCGCGCCAAAGGCAAAAGGTGCTCGCGTTCGATCACCATGCCAGCTCCCACCGTCTGTTCACGTCCCACGATCAAACGGTGTTCGTCCTGTTGGCAATCTCGCAACAGTTGCCGGTTCCGATCGGCGATATCCGCTGCTTGGGGCACCGGCACCCAGTGGTTGCGCCGAAAATATCCTGCTTCTCCTTCGATGCCGCCCTTCTCGTGGGGCTCGGCTGGTGTACAAAACTCCGCTTCGAAGCGCCAATGCGAACGGAAGACCACGAACCGAGCTGTCTCTTCTCGCCGTGATCCGCGCAGGATCTTCTTCACCGCAGAGGTCAGGTTGTCGTAACGAAGCTTTCGAAACACCCCGCCAAAGTAGGCGAATGCCAGCTCATGCCCTTCCAGAAACGCTTGCTGTGTCGCGTGCAGGTAGGCGCAGTGGAACGCCGCTCCGCTGGCCATGCTGCGCATCGCAAACACCTGCAGTTTGATCCGCTCACCGGCAAGGTCCGCATAGGCCTCGTACCAGTCAATCTGCGCTTCCACGCCCCAGGTGTAACTCTGCGGAACGCAAGTCTCGCGCACTATAAATCCCAGTGCGATCTTCCGGTCGTGCACGTACTCGCGAACTGTCCGCTCGGCGATCTCACACTCAGCAAGCTCATGCTGCATCCGCACCCAGATGCGATGTGCTGTGTGGCGCTGCTTGCGCGGAGCTTTCCGGTCGCTTCCAGAATCGCATCGATAAACTCGACCGCTGCTTTTAGTTTCCATCTCGGGCGCTCGGTCTTCTTCCGCGGCTTTGGCAACGCGCTGCCGATCGCTTCGCGCACCATCCGACGGTGTACTCCCACTTTCTTGGCCACTCCCGCGATCGTCCCGATTCCGAACTCGTACTCTCGGCGGATCTGTTCAAATAACTCCACTTTCGCTCTCCAGTCCAACGAGTTCCCTCCGTTCGGGCTTTGCCCGAATCAGAGTAACCGTTCGTCTTGGAGGGTGGGCCAAATCAAACCGCCGAACTGGGCCAGATCAGAGTACCGAAATCACCGTTCAGAACGAACGCAATCCCTATCCGGTATTTGATTCGCCTGACAAGGCTGGATAGTGCCCATGCTACAATTCGCGCCATGCAAATGGCGATGTTCGCCGTAAGTGTCGAACGAGCATGCACGAAGAATATCAGCAGCTTTATCACGTAGCCAACAACAACGCTCTGGATCTTCTCGCAGAAGCGAAGATTCTCTTTGGAATGGGACGGTACGCGAGAGCATTTTTTCTGGCCTTCACGGCTCTCGAAGAAATCTCCAAATCACAATTGGCAGCAGATGTTGTAACGGGACTTATCAGTGAGGACGAATTTCTCGATTGTTACCGTTGCCATCCTAAGAAAATAAGACGAATGGCGTGGGCTACAGAAGAGGCTCAACGTTATCTGGATATGGACTTACAACATCCTGACATAAGCTCCCGCGCCAACGCGCTATACGCCTCTCTAAGAGACAAAGAGGTTCAGACCCCGACTGATGCCATTACGAAGGAAGACGCCCAAAGAATAATCCGCACGGTGGAAGTGGCGCTGGATAGTATTACGACGAATGACTTCATGGGTTATGCGATAGGTAGTAAGGGCTTCATGTGAACCGTCACTTCCGTGCGGCCTTCACCTTAGCCCATCTCGCACGCTGTGCAGCCGCGATCTTCCTACGGGACGCGGCTGACATCGTTCGTTTGGGTGTTGCGGCCTTGGACTTGCCCCTGACTCTTGCCCAGCGTGCTCTCTGAGCGGCAGCGATCCTCTTCCTACCAGCTGCGCTGATTCGGCGCTTCCCGTTAGTGCTCCCGCTGTACACACCAGCGAACGCCCTAAGTGCAGCGTCCATACCCGATAGTTGTTTCGCAACACGATCACGTTCCTTTTTCAACTGCTTCACAATTCCAGACAGGTTCGCCATAGTCCTCTCGGTCGGGATTGTAGCAGAGCCGCCCAACAACGGAGGCAACATCCCTTAAGAAACGACGCAGTAACCTTTAGCTGATCTACAGCATCAAAGTTTTGCCTTGCTAGGATCACGATTGGAGGTAGCTAATGAGAACTGTCAGAACGTCTTTTCTCTCGCTGGGCATTCTCACAGCGGTTCTACTTTCCGCCTTAGTGCCGCGCCTTCAGGCAGAAGACCTCGACGCATGTCAGCGCCGAGTCGCTCACGCAGAACATGAACTCCACGAGGCAATGGAGAAACACGGACGCCACAGCAGGCAGGCAAACCACGAGCGTCGTGAGTTGAACAAAGCGCGGGAGCATTGCTGGCATGAGCGGCATGAGTGGTGGGAGGAACACGCGCGCCGCTGGCACAAGGAACATGATTGGAACGACCACGACCATGACTAGGTAGGCTTTAGGCTATGGAAGATAATTGCGAGGCCGCTCGAGTCCGAGAGCGAAGAACGCGAGAGAGTCAGCTGTAGAGACGTGGGGATGGACTGCGACTTTGTGGCGAAGGGCGAAACTAACGAGGACATTATGCAGCAGGCCGCAGAACATGCGCGTACAGCCCACAACATGACCGAAATTCCACCAGAGGTCGCAGATAAAGTTCGGGGTGCCATCCGTGACGAGGCCGCGTAGCCTCTGCCTGGCAAGGTAACCCGTTCCCAGCTACCCGCCTAAACTAAAAGCCGCACTCTCGTTGCGGCTTTTTGACTTCGGAGCACCGCCAGATCCGCGACCCTAAACCTCAGGAGAAATCCCAGACCCAACACGCAGAACGCTCGGCGTGCACCAATCTTAGGGAATCCGCCTAGTATCGTCGCGGGCGAAGGTCGCTGCTGTAAAACGGGACCGCTCCGACCGACCGAATGTCGGGAGATCCTTCCCGCGCCGGCCGCCGTTCGTCCGATGACGTCGGAATAAAAGATTCGCAGGCGGTTAGCTAGGCCACTGCGAGATGGGACAAAGACCGCGGATGAACCCCATGCACCCTGACGCCGACCGTTCAGCCCGCTTGCATCTGTTTCAAGAGCTCTCCACTCTGGGCCAGCAGCTCGCACACACGCTTTTGCTCCGCCAGGGCCGCGGCGGAATTGCCACCGAACTCCTGCCCGAGAACAGCCGACAGCCCGGCCATCGGGAGATTCCGTGAGACAAACGGTACCAACGACGGGAAATCGAAAACTGGACCGGGCTGGCTGTAGAGACATCAAGCGTAGTTGCTGGTTACCAGGGGGACTCACGTAGAGTGATTGCCTCCGGCCGACCCGAATTCTTCCCGATTCATATCGTGTTCGCGGTGTAGATCAGACATCAGCGCCAGGAATTCCGGACGGTTGTGGAGTCCGCGCAAATGCGGATCGCTGCCGAAGAGGAGATAGTTGGGCAAGCCCATATCTGCACATTCACGGAGCCACTTGACGGCCTTCTCGGGCTTGCCGCACATGGCGTAGGTCGAGGCGGCATTGTGCCAAAGGTGGTGTGTGTGAAGTAGAGTCTTCTTCGATTCCACCGCAGTGTCGACGAGCTGCTCGGCCCGCTCGAAATTGCCTTCGTGGGCGGCAATCAAGCCCTCCACGCTGGTCAGCGTCGCCTCGCCCGGAACCATTTGGCTTGCCCTCCGCAGCGCGTCGGCCGCCTCTGAGGGTCGGCCTAAGTAAAGAGGGATGGTGGGGAAAAATAGGTTCTGCCAAACGCCTGCTGGATCGAGAGCGAGAGCCCGCGTCTCTAGTTCGTAAGCCTCCTCGTAATCGCCACTATACAGGGCAGTCTGCGCCAGGAAGACCATGGTACGCGTATCTTCGGGGTGCACCGCCAAGGCTTCCTCAAGGCCCTGCCGCGCTTCCGCATATAGGCCCAGGTGAAATAGGATTAGGCCGCGCCAGATTTGTGCCTGATGGCAGCCTGGATTGAGCTTGAGCGCGGCATTCAAGGCCCGCAGCGCAGGTCGATTCTCAAATGCATGCTTGGGAGTCCAGAGAAGTTGGCCCCGCGCACACAAGGCATCTGCATGCACCATATCCAATGCCAGAGCCTTGGCGACCGCGGCTTCAGCCTTCGCGAGCCAGACTGGATCGGAATCGAACACGACCCCCATCTGAATACAAGCTTGTGCGAGGCGGCCCCAGGCGTCGGCAAAATTCGGATCAAAGCCGGTTGCATTAGTCAGCATCTCGACCGCAGTTTGAGTATCCCACTTGTTTAATCGAGAAATGCGATCCGCAGCTCGCATGTACAACTCGAAGGCGGCATTGTTTTTGGTGGGAGGAGCAGTGGGAGGGACCGTCTTCTGTCGCTGGGGAACAAGAGCCTCGCTTACGGCGTCTGCGATTTGGTCTTGCAAGTCGAATAACTCCTCCATTTCGCCGTCGTGTTTTGCTGAGTAGAGGGTGAGCGCGCCGGTTACCTGGTGTGCCTGTACAAGAACCCGAACCCGGGCTCCCATCTTCTGGATACTGCCCTCGACCACAAGGTTAACGTTCATCTCGCGCGCGGCCTGAGTCCATTCCATGTCCTTCCCGGCATATCGCATCACGCTCGCCGTCGGACGTACCAGGAGCTTCCCAGTACTAGCAAGTCGGGTGACAACAGCATCGGCGAGGGCCACCGCGAGAAACTGATCCTCTTGAATGGGAGTTCGCAGCTTGAACGGCATGACCGCCACAGACCGTCGGTCAGGTCGCGCCCCGTGCCGAACGCTCTCCTCCCACGGCAAGAGCAACTTCAACTGTAGCGCCACATCCCCGGCAGTGGCGGGTCGGTGGATCGGATTCTTTTCAAGGCAAGCTGCTATCAGGGTGTCGAAAGTGCCGGGCAGTTCAGAACGAAGGCTGCTGGGCGCAGGAGGCAGCAAAGTGGCGATCTCATGCATGATAGCCAGAGTGCTTGCCCCACCGAACGGACGCTTTCCGGTCGCCGCCTGATAGAGAACGCAACCGAGAGAAAAAATGTCGGAGCGCGCATCAACAGGTTCTCCGCGAGTCTGCTCCGGTGACATGTACGCAGCTGTGCCGACGACCATGCCAGGGATCGTGCCTTGAATCGCCGTGCTCGTTTCAACGTCTGGACTGGTGCCGACGAGCGTCGTCAGCTTGGCGATGCCGAAATCAAGCACCTTGATCTGATTGTCCTGCGTAATCATGATGTTCGCCGGCTTAATGTCACGATGAACGATGCCAGCGGAGTGCGCCGCGGCCAGGGCCGAAGCAATCTGCACACCATACTCGGTAACTCTGTCAAAGGGCAGCCCGTCGGAAGCGATTAGATTTTCGAGGGTCTGGCCCTGAACATACTCCATCACCAGAAAGTCCGCTCCCGCCTCACTCGAAATGTCGTGCAACATGACAATATTCGGGTGATTCAGGGCAGAAACCGCTTGCGCCTCGCGCCGAAATCGGGTCAGAGTTTGTGCATCCTTGGCTACCTCATCGGGGAGAAACTTAAGGGCCACGAAACGATGCAGCCGCGTATCCTCGGCTTTGTAGACCACACCCATCCCGCCGCCGCCGAGCTTCTCGACAACGCGGTAGTGCGAGATGGTCCGGCCGATCATGCCGCAAGAATGCTATGGCGGAAGCATAGACAAGTCAATGAAAGCCGAGGAGTTCGTCATGGACATGTTTTGGGGCGATCGTTGCGGTATGGTAGGTGGATCCCGACGGATACGGACGGATGGTAGGGACACACAAAGCTGAGCCCACGGCACAGGAAATGAAAAAGAAAATGGCGGAGCAGATGACGCAGCAGCCGGCTGGGGCCACAACCGTCGCGGCCTAACCGGCACTCGCTTACTGAAGGCTAGGCACGCCTCAGGCAACCGAAGTGGTCACAAACGACTGGTATTCCGGGTGACCGGCGACGTGGTCCTGCACAAAAGGGCAAATCGCGATGACAGTCAGGTCGTTCTGACGCGCATATTCCAACGCAGCGTGAGCCAGCTCGGTGCCGAGGCCTTGGCTCTCGAGAGCCGGCGGAACTTCTGTGTGCGTCAGAAATAGTCGGTAATTCTTAAACGCATATTCGAGCACGGAAAGCTGGCCGTCTAGTTTGATTTCGAAACGCTGTTTGGATGCGTTATGTACTACCGCTGCGTCCTTTACACTGTCCCCAGGTTCGGCCATGACAGTCTGTTCCCTGGGCGACCCTTGGCTCCAACGCTATTTTGCGCTAAGAACTAGAAGCCCGACCTTCCGCACCAACTCGGCGAACCGCAGGTCGGAACGTATTAGACCTTGATCGTGTTCCTGAAACGCGGTGTTGAGCCAGTAGAAAGCCTGATCTTTTTCTCCCAAGTGGGCTTAGAGCTCAGCAATGCCAGGCCTGCCAGGATGCCTCGCATGTAAGCAAAGCTGCTGATTACCCCTGGCATCGGATCATCAGGATAAATCTCATACTCCAGATCGACGAAGCCCTTGTATCTTGCCGCAATAAGAGCTTCAAACATCTTCCGGACCGGCATGATGCCGTCTCCCACCGCGACCTGGCTCTCCTTGCTCTGGAAGTTCGTCAGGTCCTTCATATGTACGTTAAACAATCGCGGACCTGCTTTTTGGATCGCCTGAACCACGTCTGTGCCGGCACGAGCTGTGTGCCCGGCATCGATGCAGCACCCGATGCGCGGGTCCATATTCTTTACCGCCTCCAACACGTCCAAAGGCGAATGCCACAACTTATCCTCGGGCCCGTGATTGTGGATTGCGATGCGGATGTCATATTCCTTCACGAATTTCTCGATTCGCGGCAAAGTTTCCGGCATGGGATCGCCGGCGACAATCACGGCAATACCCGCTCGCTTGCAGTATTCGAACTTAGCCCGGATGTCCGCATCTTCATCTTTCGCGAAATAGATGGTTCCGGCAGCGTGCAGCTTCACGCCCGCCGAGGCATAGTCCGCCAGGGCAGCCGCTTCCTGCTGCGGATCTATCGGAAGGTGATCTTTGACGTCCTTAGCATTCAGCGCGAACACATTGAGTTGCTTCATGAAGACGATCGTCTGCGCGCGACTGAAGTTGCGGAATGTGTAGCTTGCCAAGCCCAGACGAATGGGCGATGCTTGGTCAACCGATGGCCTTTCCTCAGCCGGCGCAAAAACGTTCGAGGCAGCGAACGCTGCCGTAACGAGCGCACCGGAGCGAACGAAGTCGCGACGGGAAAACAGGTTAGTCATGAGCGGTCGATCACTCGCTTTCCTCCCAGGGACGCCTGATTGTCTCGAGAGTATCCTGGGCTTCTTTTTCTCTTTATATATGCGGCGCCCAGCCCTTCTCGTACTCGCGCCCCCACATCTTCATGGCTTCGGGGTCGCCCTGGATGCGGCCGTCTTTCGTGTCGAGATGCAATTCCCGGCTGACTTCCCATGCAATGTTGGAGAGTTGCAGCATGGTCACCGCGACATTGCCCACCGGAATCGGAGCGTTGAGCTTCTCCCCTTTGCGGATTCCCGCGATAAAGTTCGCGAAGTGTGCGTCGGTCATGGAATCGGCGCCGAGCAGGTCAGTCGACGAGGTTGTAGTGCCAGTCCGGAATTCGCTTGTCTTGTTCCCTTTCAGGTCGTAAATCTCGTAGCCGTCGCGATCCACCAGCACGGTGCCGGTGGTTCCCATGATTGTCGAACCACGATCGCGGCCGTAGTATTTCATCCCCTCGCAACTCTTGCCTTCCCAGGTAATCATCTTGTCTTCGTACTCAAAACTCGTGATCAGCGTGTCATAGAACTGCCAGTCGTCCTTAAAGTGATATCTGCCGCCGGACGAGGTAACCCGCTTTGGATAGTCGACTCCCAGCGCCCAGCGGCAGACATCCACCTCATGTGTGCCGTTGTTAAGCGTTTCTCCAGTGCCATAGATTCTGAACCAGTGCCAGTTGTAGGGCTGCACATTATCCGTATAGGGGCGGCGCGGCACCGGGCCTTGCCACAGGTCCCAATCAAGCTGTTGGGGAACGGGAGCTTCTTTGCCAGTGCCAATCGATTTCCTCACATTGCTGTACCAGGCTTTGGCAAAGTACGGCCGGCCGATAATACCTTGATTAATTTTTTCGACTACCTCTATGGTGTGCAGCGAAGAGCGCTGCTGTGTGCCCATCTGCACCAGCTTTTTGTACTTCTGCTGCGCCTGCACCAGCATCTCTCCTTCGGCTGGATTGTGGCTGCAGGGCTTTTCCACATAGACGTGTTTGCCAGCCTGCAAGCCCGCGATTGCCATCGGCGTGTGCCAATGGTCGGGAGTGGCAATGGTGATGGCATCCACATCCTTCTGCTCGAGAATCCGGCGAAAGTCTTTGTCTGACACAGGCGCCTCGCCCATTTCCCGCTGCGTACTATCGGCGAACTTCTTGAGTATGTTGCTGTCCACATCGCAGACATGGGAGATGCGGGCGGCGCTGCGGTTCGCCTTGAGCGCCGATAGATGAGCGTAGGCACGCCCATTCAAACCGATGACCGCAAAGTTGAGACGATCGTTGGAACCAAGGATCTGGCCATAGCTTTTTGCCGTCGTTCCCACCGCCAGACCCGCCGCTCCAACTGCCAGTGCATCCAGAAACTCACGTCGTGTAACCATTATTTTCCTCGTAGCGGCCATTGCCGCTCTGTCACCAATCTGACAAGATACCCTGAGGTCAACAGGAGATGCCAGCCTTGGTAAGCGTCTTCTTAAGTCCCTCCATGCTGGCCCGTGTGGACGCTTCCGGCGTACCCGCGCCGCGCCAATGGGTTTCGAGGCTCAGCCCGTAGTGGAAGCCATCGCGCGTCAAAGCCTGAAGTTGTCCAACCCAATCCACGACTCCGCCGCCCACCGGAGCCCATTCGTATTTACCATCCGGCTTGCGCACCACATCCTTGCAGTGGCAGTGCCCAATGCGCTGTTTGGGCAACAGTTGATAGCCGCCGGGATACGGCGTACTTCCGATGGCTTCGGCATTGCCGGGATCCCAGTTCAGCATAAAGTTCCTGTCAGGAATCGCCTTCAGCACCGCAGCCGACTCTTCTCCCGTGGCTGTGTTGCACGACATCTCGTTTTCCAGCAGAAGGATGAGGTTCACTTTGGCGCAGCGCTCTGCCGCCCGCTGTAGTTTGGCATTGATTGCCGCCCGGTACGGCTTCTGATCATCCAGTCGCCAGTAGTCGAAACAGCGAATCCGGTCGGTCTTGAAGGACTTGGCAAGCAGGACGCATCGCTCGAGCAGTTTATCCTGTGCGGTTGCATCGAAGTCCGCCCGGAACTGGTCGCGGCTCTCACTCTTGGACGATCGCGGAGCGCCAGGCCAATCAGTCTTGAACAGCGGGCTTGCGATGTCCGTAACACGCAGTTTGTGTTCTTCGAGGATTTTTTGCGCATCTTCGATTTGTTTTGGGTTGAGCTCGGTTACGTTCTTGTTCCACATTGAGCGCAGCTCAATCCAAGACAGCCCGAAATCGCCGGACGCGATCTGACACGCCTTCTCGAAATCCTGCGTGATCTCGTCATTGATGACCGCCAGCCTGATTGGACACTTGCCTGCGCGCATTTCTGCCGCCAAATGTGCAGTTAGCGGGGAGGCTACAGCTTTCTTGACCAGTGGCGCTATCACTGCTTCAAGTCCTGCCAGTCCCAGGCCCGCGAGCACCCTGCGTCTTGTGGGTCCCATCGTGTACTCGACCTCCTGCTATCCGAAACGACCGTCCGCCGCGACTGTCGCCATCTGTCTTTTATGAGAAAGCGCCCTGGGACAGCGGAGTCTCTTTTTCGCAGTTCGGCACGCCGGAAGCGCGGGGACAGTTCGGGCTCGGTCCGAACTAGCGACACCGAACTGTCAATCGTGAAGTGCCTGTCCCAAGTGCGGTAGCAGGACAGGCTGCCACTTGGAACAGCAAGCGACCATGCGGCTGTAACATTCCAGCAGCCGGCTAGAATGTAAGCTTCGCTCCGAACTGCACCGAGCGGTTGCCGCCATAGGGAGCAGTGCGTGTGCTGGTCACCAGTCCAAAGCTGCTGGAGTTGACATTCGTCACCGGATTGCTGAACTGCGGCGTGTTCGTCACGCTGATTGCTTCTGCGCGGAACTCCAAACCGACGCGTTCTTTAATTGGGAACCTCCGGAAAACGGATGTGTCGAGATCCAGGAGACCGGGGCCGCTGAATGAGATACGCGAAGCAGTTCCCAGCGCGTTATCGGGCCCCGCCGCAAATGCACTGGTATCGAACCACGGATGACCGGGGCCGACCCCGTGCAACACTCTGAAGTTTCCGTTGAAGTTGGGGACTTGTTGGTTTCCCGGAGCGTTTAGCGCTCCACCCCCACTGAAGACGAGAGGGAGACCTGACATCACGGTGAGAACGGTGCTGATTTGCCAGCCACCCAAAAGCTGGCTGCCCACACCAGAGCTGAGAAGACGCTTTCCTCTGCCAAAGGGCAGTTCGTAAATGATGCTGTTGACTAACGTGTGCCGGCGGTCGTACTCGAGAGGGGCGTAATTCCGTCGAATATCGCCGCCGATGTAGTCCGCAAGGGCGCCAACCGTGCTGTTGATAGTGACGACGCCACCGTCAGATTTGTATCCGAGCGCTTTCCCGTAGGTGTAAGCCGTCGTCATCAGGAAGCCGCCGGATAATTTGCGGTCGAGCTTTACTTGAAGCGCGTGATAGTTCGAACTCGTTCCGACAAACTTAAGAGCGACGTCAGCGGTTGGTCCATTGACACCGAAGCGTTGCACCAGGGGCCTGCCGGCTGTACCGGATCCAGCGACCGTCGCGGCATTGATGTTGAACACGGTCGGCAAATCCACGCCGTGATTGCCGACGTAAGCCGCGTCCAGCACAAATTTAAAAGGTAAGGCGCGCTGCACGGCAAGGTTCCAGGATTCCACATAAGGCTCGCGAAAATTCAGATTCACCGCGGTGTAGGCTTGGCTTACAAGGCTGGTCGTGCCGATCTTTGTGGCGGTCACTGGGATTATTCCATTTGACGGGATGTTGGCGAGAATCGGTGCTGGAAAGCCGGTGAGCATCGACACCGCCTGTCCCGACGCCTGCGCCTGGGAGAACGAGTTGGCCGCGCTGAATGCGTTATTTTGCAGGAAAGGAAAATCGAAAGCATAGTCGTTGTCAGGAAAAGGCGAATAGCCTATGGCGAATCCGCCACGCACTACAGTCTGATCGGTCAATCGATAGGCCACCCCGAAACGCGGAGCAAAATCCTTGAAGTTGGTCTTGCGCCCAAGGTTCAGCGGGTTTCCGCCAATCCCGGCTATCACCAGTTGATTGGCCACTGGATCGTAGTTGGAAAAGTGCCCGGGGGAGTTTGGCGTGAAGGGCGGGTAAAACTCCCACCGCACACCCGGACTCAGAGTCAGCTTCCGAGTAACCTGCCAGGTATCCTGAAAGTAGGTGAAGAATTCAGTTCCTCGAAACGTCTTGGAGTTGACGGGAACGTCGCGCCCCGCGAAATTGGGCATGTCCAATAAAAGGTCTGCAAATCCGTTCACCTGATCGTTGGTCGCCGGGCCGCCTTTTAAAGCGGTAACGGAATCGCCGAAAGTGAATATTCCGCGTGGATTCTGGGATTGCCATTGCGCCAGATCGTCACGCACCCTTCGCACATCGACGCCCCACTTAAAGGTGTGATTGCTGCGAGTCATGGTCCAGATATTTACGGCATCAATATTGGTTTCGCCGCGAACCCACGGCAAGCTGGCCGAATAGCCCAGCAGACAGCCGATAAGTCCCGAGCCTGCGGCACCGGGAAGGTTGATGCAGGGCATTCCGCTCGAATTCGCATCGCCCAGGTTTGCCCCGGGAATGTCCACTCCCAACTCACTCGCGACCGTGGTATCTCGGTCCGTGTTATTTGAGACGTTGCGATAGTGGTTCACCCCAACCCGGACTTCGGTGATCAGCCGCGGCGAAAAAACGTGGTCGTAGTTGGCCGCCGTATTCCAGATTCGTTGCTTTCCGGTTCCGGAGAATGCTCCGTTGGAAGGACCGCCTACCTGGCCGTAAATCGGAGTTTGCAGCAGACTCTGATTCTGAAAACTGAACCGTCCGGAGAGGCGATTGCTTTGGCTGGAGTCGTTGTGATCGACGCGCACGTCAAATGACGTGGAATCCTTGGCGAATTTTGTGTTGCCGGCAAAATTGTTGATCGCCGTCAGACCGAGACCCGGCACATTGGGAAGCGGCACCTTCGCCAGAATCGCTGAGACAACGGGGTCGATGCGGGTTGTATCGATGGTGTTCAAAGTTCCCGCGGGATACGGAACGCCGGTTGCGGGATTCACCGGGCAAGCACTGCTGCAGGCAAGCTGGGTCCGCCCGGTTCCATCCGGATTGCCGGTGGCCGGATCGTAGATGGGAACGGTTGTTCCGGTGAAATCACCGTTGCGAAAGGCCAGCGGCGCCACGGTTCCCTGGAAAAACTGCCCCTGATGGTCATCGACCCGCAGAATATCCGCAAAGAAAAACGTTTTGTTCTTTACGATCGGGCCGCCGATATTTGCTCCGTAATAGTTGTAGACGCTGTTGGCCTTTGGCGTGACCGCTGTGTTCTGAAAGTACGGAACCGCCGCCAGCGCGCTGATCCGATTAATTTCATAAGCGGCACCGTGAAATTCGTTGGTTCCGGTCTTGAGTATCACGTTGGTCACCGCGCCGTCCGCGCGCCCTAGCTCCGCGTCGTAACTGCTCGTGGTCACATCAACCGTCTGAATGGCTTCAATCGGCGGAATGTAAACTTGTAAAAGTCCGGTGCGCTCGTTGTCGTCCACTCCTTCGAATTGCAGATTGTTGGCCAACCCGGATTGCCCGTTCACTTCGGTCCTCAGGCTGTCCTGGGCGTTGAAGAACGAGGAGTGCTCGCGATGTGCTCGTGTAGTCCCCGGTACCAGGTTCAGCAGTCCCTGAAAGTTCCGGTTGTAGGCCAGGGGCAAGTCCTCGACCTGCCTTTCTTCGATTTTTCGCCCTGTGTCGGCGCGATCGGTCTGCAGGATGGGAGTCTCAGCGCTGACCGTCGCAGTTTCGGTTGTTGCGCCGGGCTGCAGCGCGAGATCGACGCGGACGTCGCTGTTCACCACGACATCCACGCCACCCCGAACCGCTCGCCTGAATCCCTCGTGGTCAACCATCACTTCGTAGTGGCCAGGGGGGAGATGAGCAAATTCATAGTTGCCGCTATCGTTCGTACCCGCGCTGCGCCGAAAACCGGTATTCATCTCCGTTATCGTGACTCGCGCCCCGACAACCACGGCACCGCTCGAATCACTGACTGTTCCAAGCAACGTGGCATTCACCGCTTGCCCCGCCATCCTTCCGCAAAATACAAATAGCACGAGCGCAAGCCCGATTGTCGTGATCGTGCTTGTGCGGCTTACCGCGACGAGCCGGCCACAGCGTGGAGCCCCGCCGGTTTCAGTGCTGTTGGGGAAGAGATCCTTTGCGGCTGTGCAGCCGGAAGACGGCGCGAGATGTTGTTTTTTCATGAAGTCTCACCTCGAGGCATGGAACCAGTTCCAGAAACTAACCGGATATATGACTATCTGTCAAGAAAGAACCTCAATTTGGATTAGCGATTTTTGGTAGGAGTTCAGACCGGGCCTCTCCGTCGTTCTGCCCTCTACTGTGAGCCCACGATCCAAGCATTCCTTTGACTTCTAGGAAAGAAGGTCCGGCTGCACATCGCAGCACTTAACTCTACCAGCCATAGCAGTTTGGGTTTTTTGCCGCGTCGGGTGTTTCATGTTTCTGGTAAGATAGCTCGTAACATTAAGGAGAAATGTGACTTAGCTGTGAGTGACAAGAAATCCGATGCGGTAAATGGCTCTCTGTCTGGAATGAAACTTTAAGACAAAGGAGTGGGTTCCGCGACAAGAATCAAGTATGATTCCGGCGTTCGAGCGCCCACGGACTGGTTGCCCGCCAATTCAGGTGTTACACTCTGAAACCAAATCCTGATCGAGGCCCGGTCGAAATTTCATGAGAGGCGGAAGAATAAGAAAAGCACGAAAAGGCATGGAAGTAGTTCCAGGCCGGGTAACCATTCGCGATGTGGCGCGAGTGGCCGGTGTAGGCGTGGGAACGATCTCGCGCGTGCTGAATTCCAGCCCGCAGGTGAGCGGAGAAATGCGTGCGCGAGCGCTCGCGGCCATTAAGCGTCTGGGATTTCGGCCCAATGCTCTTGCCCGGCGGGTTCTAAGGCAACGCTCAGAAATGGTTTGCTTTCTTTTGAGCAACCGTGATTTCCTCCATCCCTTCCACGCCCGTATCCTGCAAGGCGTCGAATCGTATGCGAGCGCGGTCAAGCAGCACGTCCTCTTTGCGGCTCTCCATTATTCTTCTCGTTTGCCTCCTGAGCGGATCAACCTGCCTCCGGTCCTACTGGAACACGGATTGATCGACGGAGTGATCCTGGCAGGAACTATTTACCCAAATCTTCTGCGGAGAATCGAATCTATCCACATGCCTTTCGTCGCTTTCAGCAACAACGTTGTGGGGATGGACGGGGAGTATCGTTTCGACGAAGTCGGCTTTGATGACTTCAAAGGAACACTTGGAGCCACGAAACACCTTATCCAGAAGGGTCACCGCCGGATCGCCTTCTGCGGAGACATCGCCTATCCGTGGATTCACCGGCGGTTCGACGGCTACTGTCAAGGAATGCAAGAAGGTGATCTGAAACCGGTTTGTGCTACCGCCAAGGGTCCTCAGAGTTTCGTGGATTTTGGCCAGGATAGCGTGCCGGCAATGTTGTCCCAGAAATCGCGCCCCACCGCGATCGTCGCCGGCAACGACGAAATTGCCTACGGCATCTGGCGGTCGCTATGCCGCCACGGAGTGAAGGTGCCGAACGATATCAGCCTGGTCGGCTTCGACGACCGCGAAGAAGCTGTGCTTATGGACCCGCCTCTTTCAACCGTCCGTGTCGATAAGGAAGAGATTGGCGAAACTTGCATGAAGATGCTTCTTGAACGATTGCACCATCCTCAGATGGCCTTCAGCCAGCGGATTCTCCCCACCGAATTTGTGGTCCGCTCGACCGTTCGTCAACTTTGATGGCACTCTAAAAGGTAGTGACACGCGCGGGCTCTGAGCGAAGCAAGATGAAAAATCCGCCGAAGCAGCCGTCGATGCCCAGTAAACGCCTCTCCGTAATGGACTGCTGGCGTAACATCGCCTCTATAACAATGTCTACTCTCACACACTTCAGCCGGCACTGGATGAGGAGTGCCATCTCGCTCTAGAGCAGGGCAGCCGTCAGCGATGGGTTGCAGCCAGATATTCCGAACACCGTGCTCGCGCTTGAGGTAACCGATCGCTTTCCCGTCGGGGTAAGAGCAATGTGTTCCGGTCGTTGTCCACTGGAATGCGTTTGGTGACTTGTCCGTTGGCGAGAGATAAGAAGGTCGACAGGCGAGACCTTGTCAGGTGCGCCGACTAGCACTACTTTTTCCGGATACACCGCTCCATGAATTTCTCCAACGATGTCGTCGGATGGATCAGGTCCGGCAGAAAAACTATTTTCCACGTTGATGTCAATGCTCACCGCTCGGTTCTGTAGCAATAGCCGCGCCATCAGTTTCTGATGTTCAGCCGGCAGATCGACAGAAGGTATCAGCGTGGTATCAATTGTCTCGGGATATCCTTCTAAGCCAGCGTAAAACTCTCGCACCTTGTTCCCTTCGTGGGCTAGGGTCTTCTCGGTGAACTCGCCGGTCTC
>Ga0137403_10004729_pt1 | contig 15967 bp, 18 predicted proteins | sample CZOMad2_1_16fung_FD_122057 | JGI IMG/M metagenome (GOLD analysis project Ga0137403, IMG submission 122057) | Vadose zone soil fungal communities from Angelo Coast Range Reserve, California, USA - CZOMad2_1_16fungal (Hybrid Assembly) | ecosystem: Environmental > Terrestrial > Soil > Vadose zone... | reverse complement strand
AGGTCCCAAGGGTTGGGCTGTTCGCCCATTAAAGCGGTACGTGAGCTGGGTTTAGAACGTCGTGAGACAGTTCGGTCCCTATCTGACGCGGGCGTAGGAGGTTTGAGGGGAGCTGCCCCTAGTACGAGAGGACCGGGGTGGACGGACCGCTAGTGTGCCAGCTGTTCCGCCAGGAGCACCGCTGGGTAGCTATGTCCGGCAGGGATAAGCGCTGAAGGCATCTAAGCGCGAAACCCGCCTCAAGATGAGACCTCCCAGGGCGTAAGCCCTCTGAAGGCCCCTGGAAGATTACCAGGTTGATAGGCCGCAGGTGTAAGCGCCGTAAGGCGTTCAGCCGAGCGGTACTAATCGGCCGTGCGGCTTGACCACGTTGCACTCATACAATTGTTCGTCGCTTGGCTGCACTCGAGGATCAACGTATACCAATTGCCATCCGATTCCCGGTGGCGATGCCGGAGGGGCCACACCCGTTCCCATCCCGAACACGGAAGTTAAGCCCTCCAGGGCCGATGGTACTGCGCTGGTAACGGCGTGGGAGAGTAGGTCGCTGCCGGGGTAATTCGAGCGCCCGGGCCGAAAGGTCCGGGCGCTTTGCTGTGTGCGACCGGGGTCAGACGATTGACCGCGCGATCGCGATAAGGATCTTCGCCGACCAGTCCATGACAGGTCTGACGATGCGTCCGGTCGCGCCGGTGAAGACCAACACGAGCAGGATCAGCATGCCGTAGCGCTCAAGCATCCGCAGAAACCCCGCCGCGGACGCTGGCAGCAGGTAGGGCAGAAAATGCCCCCCGTCGAGCGGGGGAAGCGGAATCAGATTGAAGATGCCGAGGGCAAGGTTGAGGGTGAACACAGCGCCCAGCGCGACCATCACCGGCGCCGGGACTATGCCGGCAGGCCGCAGCCACAGGTAGACGACGATGGCTCCGAACGCGGCAAGGAAGTTGGCGATTGGTCCGGCGACGGCGACCCAGAACATGTCGCGCACGGGGTGCCGGAAATTCCGCGCGTCGACCGGCACGGGCTTCGCCCAACCGAAGCCGGCGAGCACGAGACAGATCGCGCCCATCGGATCGATGTGCGGAAGAGGGTTCAGGGTAAGTCGGCCGAGGCGCCGCGCCGTGGGGTCCCCCAGGCGATCGGCCACGAGCGCATGCGCCAGCTCATGAACGGTCACCGCTACGAGGAGCGCAGGGAGCTGCAGGAGGAGGCGCTGGAGAAAGAGCGCCGGATCACCGAAGAGATCCGTCATTCACTCATGCGAGGCGGGCGATCGTCGGGTGGCAGATCGTCCGGCAAGGGATCGCCCGCGACGCGATAGCGCTCGTCGAGCCATTTTCCCAAGTCGATGAGCCGGCACGTGAGCCCGCAAAAGGGCCGGTTCGGATTTTCGGCCCAGGCCGTCCTTCTTCCGCAGCGAGGACAGCGGACCTGCTGGCCGGCGACGGGCTCGTCGGATGGCACGACCGCATCCTAGCCAGCGGGCCCCGGCACTGTCAAACGTGGCCGGGGCGTGAACTATCTACCCAAGATTGACCGCCTTTGCTTTGATATGGTCGCTACGCTGTGGACTTTCCGGGGGGCGCGTCCGAGCCGGGTAGGCGTATCGTGAAGACCATGGGTATGCGACTGACCAAGCTGCGACCCGCGGGCGGCTTCTGCGCCGAGGCTGCCGGTGCTGTGATGCTCATCGGTACCGCCGTCGGCGGCATCCCGGTCAGCACCACTCACACCATCACGGGCTCCATCATGGGCGTGGGCGCCAGCCGGCGTCTCTCGGCTGTTCGCTGGGGCGTGGCGGGACGTATCGTCTGGGCCTGGATCCTCACCACACCCCTGTCTGCCACGCTCGCCGCCGCCACGTGGCTGATCCTGCCCCACGGATGATCCCCATGAGGTCCGCCGGGCATCTCTTGGCGATCTTCGTCCTGGTCGGGGTGGCTGCCCATGCTTCAGCGAAAGACGTGGCGGAGCTCACGGCGCCGCTTCTCGCGGCGCGCGAGCGCGAAGCCTTCGGAAGCGTGGACGGTCGGGCCTACGCGGAGGGCCAGCGAGGCGGTGCCGAATCTACACCCTACCCGGGCGTATCGGTGCTCCTCCTCCCGCGTTCCGAGGAATTCGAGGCGGAGATGGACGGGATCAAGGCCAGTCATCGCGACTCCCTGGATGCATTTCTCGAAGCCGAGCCCAAGCTGAGCGCGGCCCGCGTTGCCTACGAGCGAGCGATCGTCGACGCAGGGGGCGGCCAATTGCTTCTCGGGGAATCGTCTGATGCGTCGGGCGCCTTTCGGTTCGCGCGGGTACCCGAGGGAGCCTGGACGCTTCTCGCATGGAGGGAGATGCCTCATGCCAAGCGTCCCACCTCGCTCAAGGCAAATGAGGCTCGGCGGTACAAGACGCGCCCGCAGGTGTTCGGCTACACATCTGTCGTGCTCTGGCGAATCCCGCTCCAGGTCAAGGCAGGTGAGGAAGTGGCAATCCGACTTCACGATCGTAACGAGTGGCTGACGGGAACGAGGGAGGATCGGAGGGTTCCTGATCCGAACCGGCCGAGCGCTCCAAAGGGGCAAGCGGCTCCCCCCAAGTAAGAAAAAGAGCAGGGCGCCAACCCCCCGTTCGGGGAGCGGCGCCCTGGCTACTTCAGAGCGATGGATCGACCTACTTCTTGTCCTCGGTCTTCTTCTCCATCGAATCGTCTTTCTTGGCGCCCTTCTTGCCCTTCTTCTCGCCCTTCTTCTCCGCCTTGTCGCTCTTCTTGGTGTCATCCGCCTTCTTCTCATCCGCCTTGGGGGCCGGGGCCGGCGTCTGGGCCGTTGCGAAGCCCGCGGTGCCGAAAGCGAAGGCAATGCCCATCACCAGCGCAATGATCTTCTTCATGTGGTTTCACCTCCTTTCTTTCTATCCAGAGTATGCTTCAAAAGAACCTTAGTTTGCGCTTACTTAGATACTTTGACGCCAACCGTCATGTCAAGATTTATGTAACCCCATCGAGCCCCGAGGCGTCGGGATTGACCCCTGCCCGCCCCCCGTGGTAAAACGCTTCAAGCTCCTCTCAATGCCCTTCCACGATAGATCCCTAAATTTAGGCTTCATGCTTCTCTGGCTCGTTGCCTTGGGCTACCCCCAGGCGGCGGGAGCGGAGCCTGAGGCGCTTGCCCTTCAGAACCGGGTCACCGAAACGCTGTCAGGTGAGGCTGCCGTGGCCCTCCCTGGTGGCCTCGTGGAGCTAGGACCGGGTCCTGACCTCCAACCGTCAGACGGAGCAGGCACCGAGTCATTCAGCCAGCCGACTCCCCGCGTTCCCACCCGGGACAATGCTGAGGTCCAGCGCTTCCTGGAGCACTTTCAGACCGGGTATCGACGGGCTGTGGTCGAGCGCTGGATCGAGCGCTCGGGCCGCTATGCGGGGATGATTCAAGGTGTTCTGAGGGCAAAGGGCCTGCCCGAAGATCTCATGTTCACCGCGATGATCGAGAGCGGCTTCAACCCGGTTGCCGTGTCGCGGGCGGGGGCCAAAGGGCTCTGGCAGTTTATGGCGCCCACCGCTCGTCGCTACGGCCTTCGCGTCGATCGCTGGGTCGACGAGCGTCTCGATCCCGAAAAGTCCACGGTGGCCGCCGCACGCTACCTTGGCGACCTCTACGCGATGTTCGGGTCCTGGGAACTGGCCAAGGCGGCCTACAACGCGGGTGAGATGAAGGTCTTGCGTGCGATGAGCGTACTGGGTTCGAGGGACTTCTGGGAGCTCACGCGCGGGCAGGTGTTGCGGGACGAGACCAAGAACTACGTTCCAGCCATCCAGGCGGCGACCTTGATCGGTCGTGAGCCTGAGCGATACGGTTTCGCCGCCTCGCAGTCCGGGCCGCTCGCTTACGAGCTGGCGCCGGTACCCCAGGGCATGCAGCTGGCGCGGGTGGCGGCGCTGGCCGGACTAACCCTGGATGCTCTCCGGGAGCTCAACCCCGAGCTTTGGAACAAGCAGACGCCCCCGGGTGGGACCTATCTCCTGAAATTCCCGATCGGGACCTCCCAGCGCTTTGCCGAGGCCAAGATTCAGGACCGGAAGCTCGGGGCAGATGGCCGGCACACCATCAAGCTCGGAGTCCACGTAGTCAAGCCGAGGGAGACCGTGCGGAGCATCGCCAAGCGCTACGGTATCTCGGCCGCCGCGCTCGCCCGCTGGAACGAGCTGGACGAGGGCGCGCATCTCCGCCCTGGCGACCGCCTGCGTATCGCCTCGGCCACCCCCGCCAACTAGCTCGGGCAGTCGGATGAAGGTGGAAGTCCAGCTCTTCGCGCTTCTCGAGCGTTATCTCCCTGCTGGGGCGGAGGGCGACGTCGCCTCGCTCGACGTCCCCCTCGGGACCACCGTGCGCGACGTCGTTGAGCTGCTCGAGATTCCGGGTGAGCTCTCCTGCCTGACCGTGGTCAATGGTCGCGACGCTCCTCCCGAGCAGCTTCTCGTCCCCGGCGACGTGCTGTCGATGTTTCCGCCCCTTGCCGGAGGAGCGTGAACGAAACCCGCTGATCCCTTCCGGAGGGAAACTATGCCCACGGTCAGACTCAGAGATGCCGTCGAATATCCCGCGGCGGCCCAGAAGCTCTTCGAGCTCAGCCGCTCCTGGTTCAACCACGATTTCTCCGAGCCGCCCGCCATGAGCCGCGTGATGGCATGGGACGGCGAGTTCGGCGCTCCGCACGGCCGGGCCATGAAGCGGGCGATGACGCCGGGGGAGTTCACCCGGGGTGAGAAGGAGATGGTGGCGGCGGCCGTGAGCGGCGTCAACGCCTGCGAGTACTGAGTCAAGGCACACACTGCAGCCGGGAAGCTGCAGGGAATGACGGGGGACGCCGTGTGGTACGAGGCGGCGCAGATCGTCGGTATCACCAACGCGCTCAACGTGGCCGCGGACACCCTCGGCGTTCTCGGCGCGGTGGACGAGGCCGGCGCGCCTGTCGAGGCGCGGGCTCTCTTTGCCGACATCCGAGACTTCTACCAGACCGACGATGTGCCGCTGGGTTTCCGCTTCATCGCGCATGACCCTGGCTATGCCGCCGACGTATGGGCGGCCACCAGGCACGCCTTCGCCGACCATCGTCTTCCCCGCCGCTTCAAGGAGGCGCTGGCCTTCGCCGTGTCCATGACGACGCGCTCGGCTTCGGGGACGGCCTTGCACCTCTCCCAGATGCGACGCTTTGGCGTGAGCCCGCGGGGTGTCGTGGAAATCGTGGGCGTGACACAGATGTTCTCGAGCTACACGAAGATTGCGGACACGCTGCAACTCGAGCCCGACATGGGAGACATCGCGCCCGTGGATACGACCCCCGCGCCCGGTGGTCCTATGCGCTGACGCCCGCCGGTGCGGACGCGCTCAAGTCAGCGGCAGCTCCTTCGCATACAGCGTGTACGGAGACCGGCGCGTCGCCTCGAGAGCTTCACGGATCTCCGCCTCGCCCTCTCCGGCTCCCGCCGCGAGGAGCGCGTCGAAGAAACGCGTATAGAACTCGTCCGGGAGCACGGTCACCGTGACGCGCAGCCTCAATCCGGGAGTGGTGAGGCGGCGGGCGTAGGCGAGGGTGAAGCGGCCGCCCGGCGGAATGCGGGTGTCGGCGATTTCGCGCGAGAGGTCTAACGGTACCTGGCGGGCGATCACGCGCTCCTCGACGCTCCCCGCCACCGACTGGTTGTCCGCGTCGACGAGCTCGGCGCGGACACGCACCTGGGGCGTCACGTATGTCGGGAAGGCGTGGCCGACACCCGGGGTGGCAATGACCAGCATCGCCTGGAGTTGGTCACCCGCGCGATAGCGAGCCCGGTCGGCTCGAAGCGTGATGTCGAGACCCGAGCGAACCATTTCCCGGTCGTGAATACCTCGCCAGAGATGCCGGCGATCGGGCATGTGGCAGTTCTGACACTGGAGGCCCCGTCGCGCCGCGGGACTCTTCTTCCATTCTTCATAGGTGTTCTCGAGGGGCGTGCCATTGAGGGCGAGGCCATCGGGTCCGAACTGATGGCAGCTCGCGCAAAATTCCGCGCGCAGGAAAGCGGAGGTCCGCGTGACGCCGCCATGCGGGAGCTGCGCGCGCGGCGCGCGGTTGGCCGTCGAGCCATCCCGGCGGGGCGGGCCGAAGTGTTCGTGGCCACGCACGTGGCAGCTCGCGCAGATGATGCCGCGAGCCTGGAGGGTAGAGTCGAAGCCCGGATTCGGGACGAGTCGGCCTGTCTCGTAAAGCTGGGGTCGCTGCTCGGCGATCGGCGCGTGACACCGCAAGCACGAGCGCGCGGCCGCCGGCTCGCGCCGCACCATCTCCCCGAGCTGGCCGGCGATGCCGGGGCCCATGCTCTTCGAGTGCTGGGAGGCTTGCCAGTCGCCGAACTGCACGGGATGGCAGGCGCCGCAGGCTTCCGGCTTCAGCGAGCGCTCGATGGGCGTGAAGCGCTCGGGCGCGGGCCCTTGGGGCGGAATAGCGCCACGCCAGTGACGCGCGATGAAGTCGCGGTCGGCGGCCGAGCTTCCGTGAGGCGGAATCGGATCGGTGGCCGCGGCCGGCAATGTCAGCGCGAGGACGGCCAACACCAGGATACCCGCGGCCCTCCTCATCGCAGGCGAGCCTATCACGCCCGGCTCGGGACGGGCCTCGCGTGACTCGGTGGCCGCGTTTTGATCTCCCAAAACCGAATGGTACACTCACCCGCGCCTCATCCGCTGTCGGCCGCACGGAAGCGTCTAGGATCCCGGTGGGCCTCCCGGACTTCAAATCCGGCGTCCGGCTCTAGACAAGTCGGAGGTGGGTTCGACTCCCACACGCTTCCGCCATGCACCTCTTCGACACCACGCGATGAAGAAGCTGGAGAAAAACGCGAAAGCAGGAGCGACGACGGCCCATGGGAGCAGGATCTGGCTCTGGGTCGGCGCGGTCGCCGTGGCCGCCGCCGTCGCCGTGGGCGCATTCGTCTATCGCGCGGCCGTGGCGGATCCCGGGGTGATTCTGCCCGACCAGGGCAATCGCCACGTGCAGACGCTCAACGAGTCCATCCCGCCCTACAACTCGGAGCCGCCGACCTCGGGCCCCCATCTTCCGTACATCGCGCCGTGGGGCATTCACACCGAGCCCATACCGCGGCAGCTCCAGGTCCACAACCTCGAGGACGGTGGGGTCATGGTCCAGTACAACTGCCCCGATGGCTGCCCCGACCTCGTGGCCAAGCTCAAGGCCATCGTGTCGGGCTATGAGCATCAGATGATCCTCGCCCCCTATCCCGGGATGAAGACACGGATCGCCCTCACCGCGTGGACGAGGCTCGACGCGTTCAACGATTTCGACGAGAAGCGGATCCGCCGCTTCATCACGGCCTACCGCGGGATCGACCATCACCCGCGGTAGAATGCACCCATGAGTGGATCGTGCCGGCGGCTCCTCGGCATCGCCTGCGCCGGCCTCGTCTCGGTCGCGGCGAGCGGCTGCGCCGCCTATATCTCGCCCCTCCAGCCCCCGCCGTATCGCGATCAGGTCACCGCGCCGTACGACGTGACCTGGACGGCCCTCATCCGGGCCCTCGCTTACGACAATGTCCCGCTGCGCGCGGTGGCCAAGGACTCGGGGGTCATCTCGTCGGACGACATCGTCTCGCCCATCGGCGTGTACGCCGACTGCGGGAGCAAGGGAGACAAGCCGCTCGAGGGCGAGGCCCTCGTCACCTTCACCGTGTTCGTGCGGGCGAATGGTGGCACCACGGACCTCCAGATCAACAGCAAGATGCGGACCTTTCGCCTGGGCAAAACGGGCAGTCTCAAGGCGGACCCCAACTACGAGTGCGTGTCGACAACCCGATGGGAGCCCAATTTCGTGGACACCGTTCGCCGCTACGTCAAGGAGTAACGATGGCGCCCAAGCTGCCCGAACTCGTGAAGCGCGCGCGACGGCTCGCCACCGAGCGTGACCGGCTCGTCCAGGAGCTGGCGCGCGAATGGACCACGGCCCTGCGCGGTCAGGGATTCTCGCCCCGCGACCTCGAAGAGCTCTGGGCGGGTCTGACGGAAGAGGCGGTGCGCAGGCTTCTCCAGACCGACGCGCGCGCCGCGGGCGCCGAGGCCATCCGGCACGAGGCCCGCGAAGTCATTGCCCGAGTACGCGCACGCGTGGAGACCGAGCTTGCCCCGGGGGGATAAGGTGTCGGCGGCGTTGCGGACGCTCCCCAGCGTGGACGCCCTCGTCACTGGCGTGGAGCCTCACCCGGCCCTGGCCGGATTTCCGCGCCGCCGTCTCACCGAGGCGGCCCGTGAGGTCCTCGCCGCCGAGCGGCGACGAGTCCTCGAAGGCGCGGCCACCGTGGCTTCGGCCGACGCGCTCGCGGATCGCGTGGTCGCGCGTCTGTCGGAGCGCGGCACCTTCTCCCTCACCCGCGTGGTCAATGCCACGGGCGTGGTGCTCCACACCAATCTCGGCCGCGCCATCCTCTCGTCGCGGGCGCGCGAGCGGCTCGAGGTCGTGGCGGCGGGATATTCCAACCTCGAGATCGACGTCGCCCGCAAGGAGCGCGGCTCCCGTTACGCCCACGTGGATGGCCTCCTCCAGCGCTTGACGGGCGCCGAGGCCTCGCTCGTCGTGAACAATTGCGCCTCCGCCGTGCTCCTCGCCCTCGAGAGCCTGGCCCGCGGGAAGGAAGTCGTCGTCTCACGCGGGGAGCTGATCGAGATCGGCGGCGAGTTCCGCATCCCGGACATCCTGCGACGCTCGGGCGCCACGCTCCGCGAGGTGGGCACCACCAACCGCACTCATCTCAAGGACTATGCCCAGGCGATCGGGCCCGAGACGGGACTGCTCCTCAAGGTGCACACGTCGAACTATCGCGTGGTGGGCTTCACCGCCGCCGTGGGGTCGCGAGAGCTCGCCGAGCTGGGGCGCGAACGGGGCGTGCCCGTCATGGAGGACCTTGGCTCAGGCTGTCTCATCGATCTCAGGCGCTACGGCTTTCCCTACGAGCCCACCGTGCCCGAGGTGGTGGCGTCGGGCGTGGACCTCGTGTCCTTCTCGGGCGACAAGCTCCTCGGCGGGCCCCAGGCGGGCATCCTCGTCGGCAAGGCCGACCTGGTCGGCCGCCTCGCCAAGAACCCGCTCAACCGCGCGCTCAGAATCGACAAGTTCACCGTGGCCGCGCTCGAGGCCACGCTCTACTCGTATGAAGCGGGCGAGGCGCTCGAAACCATTCCCACGCTGCGCATGCTGACGGAGGCGCCCGCCTCCATCCGGCGCCGGGCGCGCGGATTCCTGCGTCGCCTCTCGCCCGACACGCACATCCGACTCGGGGTGGCCCTCGTGGACGCGACCTCACAAGTCGGCGGCGGCGCGCTGCCGACGGTAGAGCTGCCTACGGTTGCGGTCGCCCTCGGCACTACGGAGCAGCGGGCCCAGGCGCTCGACGAGCGGCTCCGCGTGGGTCATCCGCCCGTGCTGGGCCGCCTGCTCGACGATCGCCTCCTCCTGGACTTCCGGACTATTCTTCCCGCGGATTTGCCGGCGCTCGCGTCCGCCCTCAGCAGCCTGTGACGGCGCCGAAGCACGTCGTGGTGGGGACCGCGGGGCACATCGACCACGGCAAGACTTCGCTCGTGAAGGCACTGACCGGGATCGACACCGACCGCCTGCCCGAGGAAAAGGCGCGCGGCATCACCATCGATCTGGGTTTCGCCTTTCTCGAGGAGCCGGGCGGGTTGACGATCGAGATCGTGGACGTGCCGGGCCATGAGCGCTTCGTCAAGAACATGCTGGCCGGGGTGGGCGGCATAGACTTGGCGCTCCTCGTCATCGCCGCCGACGAAGGCGTGATGCCACAAACACGCGAGCACCTCGCGATCTGCCAGCTCTTGCGCATCAAGTCGGGCATGGTCGCCCTGACCAAGACGGATCTCGCCGAGCCTGATTGGGTCGAGCTGGTCAAGGACGACGTCGCCCAGCTCCTCGAGGGCACTTTCCTCGCCGGCTGTCCCATCGCCCCCGTGTCGGTGAAGACGGGGCAGGGATTGCCCGAGCTGCGTCAGACTCTCGCGCGCCTTGCCGCCGAGGTTCCCGGCCGCGCCACGGATCAGACGGCACGCCTGCCCATCGACCGCGTCTTCACCATCAAGGGCTTCGGCACGGTCGTCACGGGCACCTTGATGGCCGGCCGCCTCGCCGTGGACGAAAAGGTGGAGATCTTTCCGCGGGGATTTCAGGCCAAGGTGCGCGGTCTCCAGGTCCATGGGCACGCTGTCCCCAGCGCCCAGGCGGGGCAGCGCACCGCCGTGAACCTCCAGGGCGTGGAGCGGGCGGCCATCGAGCGCGGAGACGTGCTGGCTCCGGCGGCCGGCCTCGTACCGACCGTTCTCGCCGACGCCACCCTCGAGCTCCTCGCCGACGCCCCGCGGCCGCTCAAGGCACGGGACCGCGTGCGCTTCCACGTCGGCACGCAGGAAGTGATGGCCCGAGTGCTTCTCGTGGACAGGCAGGAGGTTACGCCCGGCGACGTGACCTACGGCCGCTTCCGCCTCGAGGCAGCCGTCACCGCGCTGCCCGGCGACCGCTATGTCATACGCTCCTACTCTCCCATCATCACCATCGGGGGCGGCACTGTGCTGGACATCGCGCCGCCCCGATTCAAGCGCAAGGGCGGCGCGCTCGCCGAGCATCTCCGGCTTCTCGAGACGGCCCCGGCGTCGAAGGTGGTCGAGGAGCACCTGCGCCAGGCGGGAGCGGCGGGGCTCCGCGCCGCCGATCTTCGCGCCCGCGTGTCCTTCGGCCCTGAGCGCCTCCGGGGCTTGCTCGACGAGCTCCAGCAGGCCCAGGCGATCACGGCCGTGGACCGAGAATGGTACGTCCACCATGAGGCGAGCGACCGTCTCCGCTCCCAGACCGTGGCGCTCCTCGAGGCCTTCCACGCCCAGTACCCGCTGCGGGGCGGGATCTCCCGGGAGGAGCTCCGGAGCCGGGCCGGACACGCTCAGGAAAAGGTCTTCGCCCAGCTCCTGACCGCTCTCGAGGGTGACGGGGTGGTGAAGAGCGAGCGCGATCAGGTGCGCCTCACCTCGCACACGATCCGCCTGACGCCCGAGCAGCAGCGCATCGTCGACGGGCTGGAAGCAGACTTCCGCCGCGCCGGGGCCGCGCCCCCAGGTCCGGAGGAAGCGCTGGGCCGCCTCGGCGTCAAGGGCACGGAGAAGCACGAGCTCTTCCAGCTGCTCGTCTCCGACGGACGGCTCCTGCGCGTGAAAGAGTCGCTCTTCTTCCACGCGGCGGCCCTCCAGGAGATCCGCGACAAGGTGGTAGCCCACCTGAGGGAGAAGAAGGAGATCGGCCCGGCCGACGTCAAGGACCTTCTCGGGGTCAGCCGGAAGTACGCCATCCCCCTCATGGAGTACTTCGACTCCCAGCGGATCACCGTCCGCCAAGGCGAGAGAAGGGTGCTCGTTGACAAGGCCAAGCCGGGCGCGTAGGGTGAAGGGGCCGTAGCAAGGGAAAGGAGTCCCGCCATGTTCGGTCTGGGTTATCAGGAACTGCTGCTCATCCTCGTCATCGTCCTCATTCTCTTCGGCGCGCAGCGCCTGCCCGACCTCGCACGCTCGCTTGGTTCGAGCGTGAAGGAATTCAAGAAGGGTGTAGCCGACCTCAAGGATGAGGCGTCGACTACGGAGAAGAAGGACGACGACAAGAAGGTCTGACGAGACCGCAGCCCCCTCCCGCCGCCACCAACTCCCCCGCGACTGCTCGTGCCTCCCGATCGCTACGCCCTCGGTATTGACTTGGGAGGCAGCAAGCTGCGTGGCGGACTCCTGAGCTCCTCCGGCCAGCTCATCGGCCGCCTCGAAGTGCAGACCGAGGCCTGGAAAGGCGCGCCGAGCGTCCTCGCCAACCTCAAGAGCATGATCACCCGCCTCCTGGACTCGACAGATCCCGCGCGGGTGGCCGGCATCGGCATCGCCGCCGCGGGGCAGATCCATCCCAAGACCCACGCCGTCGTCTACGCCCCGAACCTCGAGTGGGAGAATGTTCCGCTCCGCGACGAGATCGAATCGGCCTTCGGCATGCCGGTCTATGTGGAGAACGACGTGCGGGCGGCCGCCTGGGGCGAATACCGCTTCGGCGCCGGCCGCGGGGCCGAAAGCCTGATCGCAGTCTTCGTCGGCACCGGAGTCGGCTCCGGGGCGGTGGTGGACGGCATCCTGCTTCGCGGGGCGGGCAATGCGGCCGGCGAGCTCGGCCACACCCAGGTCGTGCCCGACGGCGTCCCCTGCGCGTGTGGCCAGCGCGGCTGCGTCGAGGCATATGCCTCGGGACGTGGCTTCGCCCGGAGGCTCGAGGCCGCGCTCGCGGCGGGCACCGAGACTCGCCTCGGACGAGAGACCGAAGGCCAGGCCTCCCGCGTGACCGCGGCCCTTGTCGCCAGAGCGGCCGTGGAGGGAGATACGTTCGCGCGAGCCCTGTGGGACGACGCCGAGCGATACCTGGGCCAGGCCATCGCCAACTACGTGACGCTCCTCAATCCGGAGCTCCTCGTGCTCGGGGGCGGCGTGATGACCACCGTGCCCAGCCTCGCCCAAGGGCTCGAGCGTCAGGTGCGGGCTCACGCCACCGTGCTCTCCCGGGATGTCCGGATCGCGCGGGCCGGCCTGGGCGACTCCTCGGCCATCTTCGGCGCCGCCGACCGGGTCTGGGGCCAGCGATGAGCACGCTCACGCTCTGGGCCAGCTATGCGCGAGCGCACTTCCGGCGCCGCGCGGACATCTGGATCATGGGGGGGCTCGCGGCGCTCACGCTCATCTCCCGGTGGCCCTATCGGGCGCGCATGCTCTACAACTGGGACGCGGTGCAGTTCGCCCTCGCCCTCCGCGAATTCGACGTGGCCAAGCATCAGCCCCATCCGCCCGGGTATCTCCTCTACGTCGCGCTCGGCCGCCTGCTGAATATCCCGCTGGGCGATCCGAACCTCGCCTACGTCGCCCTCGCCATGGTCTTCAGCGCCGCGACCACGGTCGCCGTGTACTGGCTCGCCCGCGCCCTCTACGACCGCGTCACCGCGGCCGCCGCGGCGACGCTACTCGCGGTGAGCCCGCTCTTCTGGTTCTACGGCTCGGTCGGGCTGACCTATGCGGGCGAGGCCTTCGGCGCGTCACTCGTCGCGGCCTTTGCCTACGGGGCACTTCGCGGCAGTCCACGAGCTCTTTACGGTTGTGCGGTGGCCATCGGCCTCGTGGGCGGCATCCGGCAGTCCGTCCTCGTCCTGCTCTTCCCACTCTGCGTCGCGTGTGCGGTCCTCGGAGTCCGGAGTCTCCGGCGACTGATGGTCGCCGCGAGCCTGATGGTGGTCGTCGTGCTCTCGTGGTTTCTCCCCCTCGTATGGCTCACGGGCGGGCTGGGTCCGTATCTCCGCGCCTCGACGCAGCTCTATGGATCAGTGATGCTTCCGACCTCGGTCCTCGGCGGCTCGCTCGACGTGACGTTGGCGCAGGCGCGCTATGTCCTGGCCTCCGTGATCGTGGGGCTCGGGCCGCTGACCCTGGCCGTCTTCGCCCTGCCGCTCTACATTCGGCGCGCGGGTTGGGGCAGGGGAGATTGGTTCCTCGTGGCGTGGATCGTGCCGCCCGCAGCCTTCTACACGCTCGTCCACTTCGGCCAGGCCGGATACGTGCTCACCTTCCTTCCCGCCCTGGTCATCCTGCTGAGCCGGGTGCTCGTGGAGGTCGCCGCCGCCGGCTCCGAGCGTCTCCGCCGTCCCAACTGGCGCTGGGGGCTGACCGCGGCGGCTCTGGTGCCCCTCTGCCTCGTGAGCACCGTCTTCTTCGTCAGCGCGCGCCCGATGCCGCGCGAGTTCAACAATCGTACGGGCGGGACCTGGATGTGGCGCGCCAAGGACGAGGCGCATGACTGGATCATGAGTCGCACCGCGGCCGCCCTTCGCGAGCACGAGGCGGTGATTCGCACCTATGTCGAGACCATTCGCGCTGTCTACGATCCTTCGGACACCGCCCTCCTCACCGAGGTGGGCAATCAGCGCTCGTATCCGTGGCTACGCCACGCCATGTTCTACATGCCGGAGTTCGCGATCTACCAGGTGCAGCTCGGCGATGTCCCCCTCGGCTTCTACGCGCCACAGTCGGCGGCCACCATGATCCTCACCCCCGGATCCACCATCACCGTGCCCCGTCGCATCCGCCAGCTCGTCTGGTTCGTCGATCACTGGGATCCGGCCGTGCCCCGGCCGCGGGGCCTGCAGGAGATCCAGCTGCCGTACGGCCGCTTCCTCTACGTGCTGCCGATCGGTCGCGGCCGCGTGGAGCACGCGGGCTACACGTTCGTCCGCGACAAGCGGTGAGAGGCCGCGGCGCGCTCCTCCTCACCGCGGCCGCGCTCGCCGCGGCGCTCGCGCTCTTCCTTCAGCGCGAGCGTCTCATCGTAGGCAGCATCGACCTCAGCGGGTTTCCCCTCGACGACTCCTGGATCCACTTCCAGTTTGCCCGCAACCTCGCCTCGGGTCACGGGTTTGCCTACAATCCAGACGTGCCGGTGGCCGGCTCCACGGCGCCCCTCTGGACCCTCCTCCTCGCCGGGATGTTCAAAATCGGCGGAGCCCATCCGGCGTGGGCGAAGCTGGCCGGGGTCGTGGCGGCGCTGGCGGCCGCGTGGGTGGCGCGCTGGCTCGCTCTGGTGTGGACGGGTGACGCTACGCTTGGATTGACAGCGGCGCTCGCCACGGCGTGGAGCGCGCCCATCGTCTGGGGCGCGTTGTCGGGGATGGAGGTCACTGTGGCGGCCGCCCTCGTCACGGGCGCGCTCGCCGCTCACACGGCCGGTCGCATCGCGGTGTCGGCCGCGCTGGTGGGACTGGCCGCCCTCGCGCGTCCCGAATCCGTGTTGCTGATTCCGCTCCTGTGGCTGGGCGGCCCCTTGACCTCGTCGCGCACCGCGATCGCCTGGGGTGTTCCTTCTGCCATTCTCACGCCTTGGATCGTCTTCAATCTGCGGACGGCAGGGACGCCGTTGCCCGCCACAGCCGCGGCGAAGGTCGAAGGGGGTCTCGTCGGATTCCTCTCGGGGGCGGGCGAGCCACTGGCCACCACGCTGCTCTGGCGGCCATGGCAATTCGAGCGCGAATGGATAGTCTGGCTCGCGTCGGTCAATCTGCTGCTACCCGTCTTGATCGTACCCGGGCTCTGGGTCTTGTGGCGGCGCGGCGGGCGCTACTGGGTATGGCCGGCGTCCATACTTCTGGTCCATCCGATCGGCATGGCACTGATCGCTCCCTACCGCGGCCCTGCCTTTCAGGAAGGACGCTACTCGATACAGCTCCTGCCTCTGGCCATGGTCGTGGCGGTGAGCGCGCTCGCGCCGCTCGTCCGGGCGGCCCGTATCCAGCCCGCGTGGGGGCGGCTGGTCTGCGCCCTCCTGCTCGTCGCCTCCCTCGCGCCCCTCGCGGCGGGCGCGACGCGCTACGCATGGGCCGTCCAGAACATCGGCGCCATGCAGGTGACCGTCGGCCGCTGGGTGGGAGCGCAGACGCCGGCCAAAGCCCGCCTCGCCCTCAACGATGTGGGCGCCATCACCTATCTCGGACGGCGTGAGGTGATCGACGTCATGGGCCTCGTTACGCCCGCCATCATTCCCTATCGCCGCGAAGGCGAGGCTGGCGTCCTCCGCTACCTCGAGCAGGCTTGCCCCGACTATCTGATCGTCTTCCCCGCTTGGTTCCCCTCGCTCTCCGCCCGAACTGACCTCTTCACGCCCATCCATCGGGTCAAGCTCGACCACAACACCGTGGCGGGGGCGGACGAGATGGTCGTGTACGAGACCGCATGGAACCGTTGGCGCTTGGCGCCTGTCACGTGTCCTGTCCCGGCGCCGAAGCCTGCCGACAGTTCGGCGGGTGGGGGCGGGGGCAGCCTCCGCGGACCACGCTGAGTCGCAGGCCCCGGGGCCACTCTGGCCCGCCACGAGA